>UMHM01037520.1_pt1 | contig 21498 bp, 17 predicted proteins | sample 1965501 | NCBI WGS metagenome assembly UMHM01 (sample SAMEA4836095, study PRJEB28245) | human gut metagenome | biome: gut microbiome; material: fecal sample | place: Denmark | collected 2008
ACTTTCGGAAATCAATACCGACTTCGGAACGCTATATATTCCCCAAAAATACGAACAGCTTTTGAAGGCCGAGGTAGACAGCGATACAGTCAAGTTCATTACTGAACAAGACGGAAAGACCTACACTCTTTTCGACCTCAGCATCGGCGAAGAAGTTGGACAGCTTGCCGGAACACTGACTGACAAACGCGGTACTTCTCGTGATGTATATATTACGGTTTACGACCTCGGTGACATAAGCGAATTGGCACAGGACAAGCAGGATCAGCTTTATGCCATGCAGGAGGCTGTGAATGTCATTGTCGAAAACTTGAAATAAATATCCAGGAAGGAATTCATATGAAAAAATCATTTTCACTGCGATGGATATCTCTCCTGTTGGCGGTCATGATGGTTTTCAGTATTCTCCCGCTGTCTGTATTTGCAGTAGATACCTCGACCGATGATACACGGTATACTGACTTCCTATCCTCATTGACCACCCTTGAGGGATATGCCGACGCTTACGCCCGGGAACATTCCGGCGAAGATGCTACGGCGCTTGTCATCAACTACATCCGCTGCGGCGTGGAAAAATACACATCCAGCACATGGACGACCTTCTGCGGTCCGGAAAATACAGCCTTTACCGGTTATGTGTCCGAGCAGGACGCAGCCAACGGAACAAATGCCGTTGCTCTGCGCAGCCTGGAGGTTTTCACGGTACCCAACGGGAATGAGGTCGATTTTGCGCATATGTTCGGTGCAATGGACATGGCGTACCACACCGGTAATCAGAGTACTGCCGATCTTGGCAGCTGGGCCGGCGATATCTGTGATCTGCTTCAGCTCACGACCAATGCCGGCGTGACCGGTACGGTCGAAGAAATGGCCGAGGAGATCCGAACCAATAACGATAAGTACTTTCTGTATGACAATCCCGATCCGGAAATTCATTCTTTCGGTATTCTCGATCTGTACGGCGATCTTGACGCCTTTTACATTCTAAAGAAGATTGGCACCGGTGTGACAATCAGCGCGGTCATGAAGAATTACTTTACGACCAGCCTGACCGATGCCGCACGCGCAAAATTCTTCCTGGACAATCGTTTTGGCGGCGTTTCGACGAAGGATGACATTCGCGCTTCTGTCTATGATACCTATTACGGAAACGAGGGCATCCGGACTCTGGAAGGCAGCTACCTTCCGAATGGTGTCAATGCCGATCTGCGCCGCGCCTGCTGTTATGCTTTTGCCGATTATCTCTACGAAACGGCAAAGGGACAGCTGGAAAACGATTATTACAAGGTCTTTTCCAGCACCTCCTCCATACTGGCTCCCGGCATTAAGCAGGAAGTGAAAATGGCTCTGACGAAGGATGATAAGCAAATTGTTTATTATCTCGCGACTGCGGACATTACACGCAGCGATGTCAATATCTATGCCAACTATAACGACAATGACGCCTCTGTCTGGAAGATGGCTCGCGTGAAAGATCAGATGGAAGCCGCAGAAAGAAAACATACGGATCCGAACAACACAGAGCACTATATTCCTAATTATCGTGCGGTTGTCGGAACAAATGCCGATTTCTACAACATGAGCAACGGCTGCCCCGGCGGTGCGCTGGTTATGGAAGGCGTTGAGTATCACGGCATTGGCAGCGAAAACTTCTTCGGCATTCTCAAGGACGGAACGCCCATTATCGGTGGAAGTGCCGAGTGGAATGCGCACAAGGGTGAGCTTCAGGAAGCTGTCGGCGGTGATATTTGGCTTGTCAGGAACGGTAAAATTGTACCTTCCGCACCTGCCAATTATTACAACAACCGTGCTTCCCGTACCTGTGTTGGTATTACTTATGACGGTCAGGTCGTGCTGATGGTGCTTGATGGCCGTCAGGAGCCGTTCTCCGCAGGCGGCAGCGCCATCGAGATCGCACAGATTATGCTGGATGCCGGCTGCGTCTCCGCCATAAATCTGGATGGTGGCGGTTCCTCCACCTTTGCCGCTAGAGGCGAGGGCTCTGAAACGATTTCCGTCGTCAACCGCCCGTCAGACGGGTATGAGCGCTCAGTCAGCTCCTCCCTCCTCGTTGTATCTACGGCAAAGCCCTCCAATGTATTCGACCATGCGGTCGTTTCCGCAGACTATGACTACCTGACGGTCGGAACCGAGCTGACTGTCAATGTGTCCGGTGTAACTTCGACCGGCGGCGCGATTGCACTCCCCGATGGCTCTGCGCTGAAGGTGTCCGATGAAAGCCTTGGTACGCTGTCGGGCGATGTGTTCACAGCAAAGGCGCTCGGTGATGTGCAGATCCAGCTAATTGCAGCAGACGGCAGCGTTCTGGGAACAAAAACGCTGCACATTGTCGAGCCAACGGAACTGAAATTTGCCAAGGACAGCCTGAATGCAGTCTATGGCGAATCGGTAGAATTGCCGCTGGAGGCAACCTATAACAGTAACCCCGTAAAGATCAACCCCGATGATGTGCAGTTCGGTTTCCTGAAGATCACGCTGCAATCGATCGGTGAAATCGAGGGTGGGAGCGTCAATACCACGAAAACGGAATTGGTATTCGATTACCCCGAGGCAGGTACGATTTCCGACTTTGATTTCACACCCAATGCAAACAGCGAACTGCGCACTCTGACGATTGGTGCAGTCTTAAAAAACAAACTGGCTGAATTCCAGGCGACAATCAATCAGGAATATGCCCGTGCATATCAGGATGCCAAAGGCAAGGGCTACAGCGATGAAGAAGCCGCAATTCAGGCACAGACTGCCGCAATCAATAAAGCATTGGAAACGGCAACAAAGATCACAACTTATCTGTATAAAAGTGACGAGGCAAACTTTGACTTCAATCAGGCGACCGGCGGCAGCGGTCTGCTTGCATGGAACCGTACCGTTTCCAATTCAAATTATAAAGAAGACGAGCAGACTTATTACCAGATTGATTCTCAAACTGGAATGGAAGCATCCTATACCTTTGCAGTGGATATGTCCAAGATGCCGATTCCGGAGAAGCTTACAGCTCTTTTGTATATGCTCCCCGGCGGCGATCAGGAGGGACGCACAGCATGGGATTTCCTGCTGCAGCTTGCCGAACGTATCAGCCCGCTGACGACGGTCACAATCACACTGACTGCACCGGAAGGCGTTACGATCGATACCTCCAAGCTCCGTCTGGCAAATGAGTATTTCACCATGACCTCTGCTGAGGTGGAGGACAATAAGCTGACGGTCGTCTGCAACTTCATTCAGCAGGGCGAACCGATCAACCCCGCTACTGCAAACCCGCTTTGCGTACTCAGCGGCTTGAAGCTTATCCCCACGGACAGCGCAGCATGGGACGAAAACGGATTGCTCGACTGCACGGTTAGCGGTGATCTCGGCTATGACATCTATGCACACTTCCATGTTCTGAAATCGCTGGCACAGCAGGAAGAATATCAGATCAAATATGGTCTGTATCCCTATGACAACAGCGAAAATATCAACGGAGACTACGGAGCCCATTTCTTTGATACCGTTACGGAGTTCACAGACAGCTTCAAGCTGCAAAAGAATACCAAGGACGGCTGGGTCAAGGAAAACGGAAAGTGGTCCTACTGGCAAGACGGTGCTGTATTGACCGGCTTTCATAAGCTCCCCAGCAATCTGGCTGGAGAAACCGGTGAATATTGGTACGATCTCGGCTCAGATGGCATCTCTGTCGGAAAGATAACCGGATTGTTTGCCTACGAGAATGATTTGTACTATGCCGTCAACGGCGAGACCAAGGACGGCTGGCGTGAGATCGAAACATCCGATGGAAGCAGTCAGTATTATTATTTTGATCCGACTACATTCAAGGCGGTTGACGGTGCTCAAACAATACGCACGATGATCACCGAAAATGGCAAGCAATACCCCAAAGACTTGAACTATACCTTCGCGGGTCATGTTCTGATGCGAGGAGACTGGATCACGGTCAGTACCGGTCGTCGTTATTACTGGGCCGGACAACCGATCGCCAGAAAATGGTGGACGGTAGATGGCAAACGCTATTTCTTTGGCGACCACGGCGATGCCCTCACCGGGTTTAGTGAGGTTCCGAGAGGCAATAGCGGTCAGGGTGCTGATTACTATTTGTTTGATGCAGAGGGCGCATTGATTGTCCAGCCTGGATTGTACCAGCTGAGCAGCGATTTGTCCCACATCGCCAGTGGATTCGGTGCAGGCGATATTGTCTTCTTTGATGAAAATGGCATGGCAATTTATGCTGGACTTGTCTATGGTGATGATGGGTATCTCTATTACATCAATGCAAATCTGAAAGCAGTCAAGAACGGAAAGGCATGGGTCACCAAAACAAATGGTATTGTCAAAGCCGGTTATCAGCGAGAGTTTGATGCACAGGGTAGAATGATTGTCAAAAACGGTATTCTGCCGCTGAATGGCAACGGTGTGCTGGTCTACTATGTAAATGATGATGTCCAGTATGACCTTGGTCTGGTCAGAATGGCGGACGGCCGCATGATCTATGTGAATGCCGATGCCACACTGAAAGCCAACGGAACCTATTATCTGAGCAAAACCAATGGACTGCTCCTGCAGGGCAAGTATCCGTTTGACAGTAACTGCATCCTGCAGCTCAATGGATGGTTTACCTGTGATCAAGGCACAACATATTATCAGAACGGCGTTATGCACGGAACTGGTTGGGATAACATCGGAGACTCTTTCTACTATTTCAACAGCAACGGATATATCGTCACCGGAATGCTTCGTGTACCGTATCCCGCGGCGGAGCTGCTGCCCGGCTACGGCCCCGATGCGGAGGATGCCGAAGTCAATGTCCCCGGGAAGGAAGGAAATCCTGACAATTATGACTATCCGGACCGTGAGAGTGCAGTGTTCGTCTTTGACGAAAATGGCGTGTTCCGGAAGGATCAGTGCGGTGTGTACAACGATAACGGCATTACCCGCTGGATCAACAACGGTATGCTGGTATGGCACGCGGGTCTGGTGAAGGACGGCGATGATTATCGTTACTTCAAGCGCAACGGTATGGTCACAAGCGTTGAAACCTATGTGGCCAAGACCAACGACCTGCTGCCGGCAGCTAAGTATACCTTTGATGCCGAAGGTAAGCTGATGAAGCTGGAAGGACTCCATGAAGATCTGAACGGCAACCTCTGCTACTATGTCGACTATGTGAAGAACTATGCCGGCTTGGTCGAAGTGGACGGCAGCTACTACTATATCGCCAGCGATCTCAAGGCTGTTAAGAATTGCACTTACTATGTTACCAAGACCAACGACCTGAAGCCTGCTGGTTATTATACTTTCGATGCGGACGGCAAGATGGTTATTAAGAGCGGCCTGGTCGAAGAAAATGGCGACCTGTACTACTATGTGGACGGAGCCAAAACAACGGCCGGCCTGATTGAATGGGAAGGCAACTATTACTACATTGCCAGCAACCTGAAAGCAGTAAGGGGTGCCAGACACTATGTCTTTGCAGACAAGGCCAATGGACTGAAACCTGCCGGATGGTACTGGTTCAATGCTGACGGTACGATGTTCCTTGAGGGAATTCGCGAAGATAACGGCACGAAGTATTACTACAAGGATGGCGTAAAGAACTATGCCGGCTTGGTTAAAATTGATGATGCCTACTACTATGTCAAGAGCGATTGTACCGTGGTTTGTGGTCGCAGTTACTATGTGACAAAGGCTAATGGTCTCATGCCGAATGCTGTCTATACCTTTGGTGCGGACGGCAAAATGGAAATCAAGAACGGCATCTACCGTGAGAAGCTCGGCGATGGAAACGAGTACCTGTTCTACTATGTGAACAATGTGCGTCAGGTCAATACCGGCCTCGTACAGCTTGACGACGGCAACTACATCTATGTCCGCAGCGGTGCAAACCTTGCGGTCGGCAGCTACTATGTTTCTAAAACCAATGATCTCCTCCCGAAGGGTACCTATACCTTTGGAGAAGATGGCAAAATGATTATCTCGTAACAAATAGGATAAATGAAGCCCGCAGTCCCTGCTGCTGTGGGGACTGCGGGTGGAATTTGTGATGATGAAGAAACCAACAGAATCCGGAAAAATTGTAAAGAACGCGACCTGGTTGATTGCATGCAAAGTTGTGCAGTCATTATTGAGCTTCGTAATTGGAACACTTTCCGCCAGGTATCTCGGACCGGGGAATTACGGAATCATTGATTATGCTGCAGCAATTGTCAGCTTTATGGTTCCGGTTGTGCAGCTCGGACTTCGCTCGACCCTTGTCCATGAAGTTATTGCAGCGCCTGACTGTGAAGGAAGGACGCTCGGAACATCACTTTTTATGAGTACGGCAGCGAGCTTCTTGGGGATTTTAGGAGTGATTGCGTTTACTGCGATTGCAAATCCAAATGACCCGGAAACAATGCTTGTTTGTGCGCTGTACAGCATTTCATTGGTTTTCCAGGCAACCGAAATGCTTCAATACTGGTTCCAGGCAAAGCTGCTGTCAAAATACATCGCGATCACTTCACTGGCCGCATATGTGGTCGTTTCAGCCTATCGTTGTTTCCTACTGATTACGCAAAAGAGCGTATACTGGTTTGCATTTTCACAGGCACTGGACTATTTGTTGATCTCTGCTTCTCTGTACGGGATCTATAGAAGAATTTCAAAGCAAAGACTGACAGTATCATTTCCACTTGCGAAACAACTTTTTAAGAGAAGCCGATATTATATTGTATCCGGCATCATGGTTACTTTCTTTTCTCTAACAGATCGGGTCATGATCACATTGATGCTGGGGAAAGAAGCCAACGGCTATTATTCAGCTGCGGTAAGTTGCGCAGCACTAAGTCAATTCGTGTTTGCAGCTATTGTGGATTCTATGCGACCTTCTATTTTGGGAGCCAAGAAGACAAACTCTCCCAATTACGGTCCACATATAGCCAGACTCTATTCTATTATCGTATATTTGGCGCTGCTGCAAAGCATTGTGCTAACCATAGCAGCACCGCTTGTTATTCGGATTATTTACGGAGCCGCATATGCCCCGGCGATACCTACGCTGAGAATCATCACCTGGTACACAGCGTTCTCCTATATGGGTTCCGTTCGCAATATATGGATCCTGGCAGAACAGAAGCAGAAGATGCTATGGAAAATCAATTTATCCGGGGCTCTTTTGAATGTGATAGCCAACTACATCCTGATACCGCTTATCGGTATCAACGGAGCAGCAATTGCTTCGGTAGCAGCACAGCTTTTCGTCAATTTTGTGCTGTGTTTTATGATTCCCTCCCTGCGCCCCGTTGGACATCTGATTATTGAGGGGATTGATCCAAGAAACCTAAAAGAACTGTGGGAAGGGCATTTTTCTAACCCCTTCCCCAAGACAAAAAAATGATTGGAGTGTATCAGAAAAATGCCTCTGTTTGAAAATAAAGTCCTCCTCATCACGGGCGGCACCGGCTCCTTCGGTCACGCGGTTCTGGACCGCTTCCTGACCACGGACATCCGGGAAATTCGCATTCTCTCCCGGGACGAGAAAAAGCAGGACGACATGCGCCATGCCTATCAGCTGGCCTGCCCCGCCTGCGCGGAGAAAATCAAATTCTACATCGGCGACGTGCGGGACTACCGCTCCATCGCCCCGGCGTTCCGGGGCGTGGACTATGTGTTCCACGCCGCCGCCCTCAAGCAGGTGCCCTCCTGCGAATTCTTTCCCATGGAGGCCGTCAAGACCAATGTCATCGGCTCTAACAATGTCATCGACGCCTGCGTAGAAAACCGGGTCAAAAAGGCGATCTTTCTCTCCACCGACAAGGCCGCCTATCCCATCAACGCCATGGGCATGTCCAAGGCCCTGATGGAAAAGAATGTCATCGCTCGGTCGAAGCAGATGCTGGCGGACGACCCGGTGCTGTGTCTGACGCGCTACGGAAATGTCATGGCCTCCCGCGGCTCAGTCATTCCCCTGTTCTGCGACCAGATCGACGAGGGAAAGCCGCTGACCGTCACGAACCCCAACATGACCCGCTTTATGATGACGCTCAGCGACGCCGTCGATCTTGTCCTCTACGCCTTCGAGCACGGCGAGCAGGGCGACCTGTTCGTGCAGAAGGCACCCGCCGCGACCATCGAGACGCTGGCGCAGGCCATTCTGGAGATGAAGCACTCCGACCTCGGTGTGCAGACCATCGGCACGCGCCACGGAGAAAAGCTCTATGAGGTGCTGGTGACCTCGGAGGAAATGCTGCGGGCGGAGGACCTGCCCGGCTTCTTCCGCATCCACGCCGACAGCCGCGATCTGAACTACGACAACTATTTCTCCAAGGGGAACGCGGAGCTGTCGCAGATTGAGCCATACACCTCACACAACACGGATCGGCTCGACCTCGACGGCATGAAGCGCCTGCTGGAGAAGCTGAAGCTCTTCGGAGGAACCTGCTGATGAACATTCTCGTTACCGGTGCCCACGGCTTTGTGGGGAAAAACCTCGTCGCGTCGCTCCGAAACATCCGCGACAATAAGGACCGCACCCACCCGGAGCTGGACATCCGGAAAATCTACGAATATGACACCGATAGCTCGCCGGAGCAGCTTGCCGCTTATGCGAAATCTGCGGATTTTGTGTTCCATCTGGCAGGGATAAACCGCCCGAAAACGGCGGAGGAATACCTCCCCGGCAATACCGGCTCTCTGGAAGCGCTGCTTGCCGCCCTACAAAAAGTGGGCAATCGCTGCCCCGTGATGCTGGCCAGCTCCGCGCAGGCCTCCCTCGTCGGGCGCTACGCGGGGAGCGAATACGGCAAGGCAAAGCTGGCCTGCGAAGAGCGGCTGCGGGTCTATGCTGCCGAGACCGGCGCGGAGGCGCTGATCTACCGCTTCCCCAATGTATTCGGCAAATGGTGCCGCCCGAATTACAATTCCGCCGTGGCTACCTTCTGCCACAACATTGCAAATAATTTGCCGGTCACGGTCAATGACCCGGCGACGGAGCTGGAGCTGGTTTACATTGACGACCTGGTCGCGGAACTGCTGGACGCTCTGTCCGGTCGGGCGCACCGCTGCAATTATGACGGACTGACCCCGGTGCCCGGCGGGGATTTCTGTTGCGTGCCGGTGACGCACCGCGTGACGCTGGGCAAGATCGTCGAGCTGCTGCATTCCTTTCGGGAGCAGCCGGAGACGCTGCTACTGCCGGAAATTCCGGCGGGCAGCTTTGAAAAGAAGCTCTATTCCACCTATCTTTCCTATCTGCCGCCGGAAAAGACGGCGTTCCCGCTGAAGATGAACGTCGATGCCCGGGGCAGCTTCACGGAGTTGCTGAAAACGGAGAACTGCGGGCAGTTCTCCGTGAACATCACGAAGCCCGGCGTCACCAAGGGCCAGCACTGGCACCACAGCAAGTGGGAATTCTTCATCGTTGTGGCCGGGCGCGGCCTGATCCGCGAAAGGAAACCGGACGCGGACGAGGTTCTGGAGTTCGAGGTCAGCGGCGAGCGGATCGAGGCGGTACAGATGCTGCCGGGGTATACCCACAGCATCACGAATCTCAGCGATACCGACGATCTGGTGACGGTGATGTGGGCCAACGAGTGCTTTGACCCGCAGCACCCGGACACATTCTATGAGGAGGTCTGAAATGGAAAAGCTCAAGCTGATGACGATCCTCGGCACGCGGCCGGAGATCATCCGCCTTTCCGCTACCATAAAGTGCTGCGACCGCTATTTCCATCAAATTCTCGTCCACACCGGGCAGAACTACGACTATGAGCTGAACCAGGTGTTCTTTGAGGATCTGGGGCTTCGTGCCCCGGACTATTATCTGAATGCCGCCGGGGCAAACCTCGGTGAAACGATCGGCGCGATCATCGCCAAAAGCTACGCCCTCATGCAGGAGGTCAGGCCGGACGCCGTGCTGGTGCTGGGGGATACAAATTCCTGCCTGTCTGTCATCGCCGCCAAGCGGCTGCACATTCCGATTTTCCACATGGAGGCCGGGAACCGCTGCTTTGACGAGTGCCTGCCGGAGGAGACGAACCGCCGCATTGTGGATGTGACCTCCGATGTGAACCTCTGCTACTCCGAGCACGCAAGGCGCTATCTGAACGCCGCAGGCGTCCCGAAGGAGCGCACCTTCGTGGTGGGCAGCCCCATGGCGGAGGTGCTGCACCAGAATCTGCCCCAGATCGAGGCAAGCGACATTCACGCTCAGCTGGGTCTGGAAAAAGGCAAGTATATCCTGCTCTCTGCCCACCGGGAGGAAAACATCGACACGGAGGAGAATTTCCGTTCGCTCTTCACGGCGGTCAACGCCATGGCGGCGCAATACGACCTGCCGGTGCTGTACTCCTGCCACCCCCGGAGCCGTAAGCGGCTGGAGGAAAGCGGATTCCAACTGGACAGGCGCGTCATCGCTCACAAGCCGCTGGGCTTTCACGATTACAACTGCCTGCAAATGAACGCCTTCTGCGTCGTGTCCGACAGCGGCACCCTGCCGGAGGAATCGAGCTTCTACCTGTCGGTGGGCAAGCCGTTCCCGGCAGTGTGCATCCGCACCTCCACCGAGCGGCCGGAGGCTCTGGACAAGGGCTGCTTTGTCCTCTCCGGCATCCACACGGAGCAGCTGCTGCAGTCCATTGATTTGGCAGTGCAGATGCAGAAAAACGGCGAATTCGGCACACCTGTCCCCGACTATACCGCCGAAAATGTGTCCGTGAAGGTTGCGCGGATCATCCAGAGCTATACCGGCATCGTGGATCGCTTCGTGTGGAGGAAGTAATGAACCGATTAAACCCAACATCCTTCTTCGGCGAATCGATTCTGAAAATAAACAATAAAAGTGAGATTGAGAGGAACAGCTGCAAATATGAATGAGAACCAAAAATCACAGAAAGACACAGCACGGGCAGAAGTGTCGCTTTGGAGCATTGTCGGGCTTTTGCTGCACAAAATCCATTGGCTGATTGCCGCAGGACTGGCATTCGGTATAGGCGTATACCTTGTACTATCGCTCCTTGTCACACCGACCTTTGAATCACGCGTCACATTTTATGTGTACAACAATTCTGGCGGTGCATCGCAGTCCGGGTCAATCGACAAGAGCGACTTACAGGCGGCCGAAAGCCTTGCAACGACTTATTCAAAAATATTGGAGAGCAATTCTGTCTTAAATGCGGTGCTGAGTGATTTGAATAGCACTCTGACAAGAAAAGAGCTCGCGCAAATGGTTGATGTAGCAGTCGTTACGAACACCCAGCTCCTCGAAGTGGTAATCACCTCGACAGATGCAAATTTCGCTTGTAAAGTGGCAGAATCCTTTGCCAGTGTAGCACCGGCTGAAATTGTTCGCATTACGAAAGCGGGCGGAGTTGAGGTTGTAGACCATCCGGAGGTTGCAACGGAACAAGCTTCTCCACGGACGGCGTTTGATACCGCAATCGCAGTTGTGGTTGGCGTGATTATTGCTGCTGTGATCATTATCCTGAAAACACTCTCCGACACAACGATTTATCTGCCGGAAGATATTGAGAAATTGGTTGGTGTTGCCGTTATCGGACAGATTCCGGAAATTGAAGGCACGGAGAAAAACTATAAATACTGGGAACTCGCGAATGGAGGAACGATTAGCTATGAAACGAACGACTATGCGGCAAAACATGAAGAACAAAAGTGAGATTATTGCAAGCAACCGGAAACGCCTCCTGAATAACGATACCCCATTTGCTATTCGCGAGGCGTATGTCAAGTTGAGAACAGGTCTCATGTTTTGTATGACGAAGGATAGGGACAGAGCCTGTAAGACCATTGCTGTCACCAGCGCAAATCCTTCAGAAGGCAAAAGCCTGACCGCAGCCAATATTGCAATCAGCTACGCTATGCTTGGTAAAAAGACCCTTTTATTTGATGCCGATTTGAGAAAGCCGACACAAAGAAGACTTTGGAAATTGGATGTCTCCTCCGGACTTTGTGATTTCATTGCAGGCATATGGAAATTGGAACTGGTAAAGGTAAAGGACCTGCCTTTATGGATCATTGGAGCCGGAACCATACCACCAAACCCATCCGAACTGCTTTCTTCAGATAGAATGAAGACCTTTGTTGCAGAAATTGCCACGAGGTACGACTATGTCATTATTGACACGCCACCGATCAATACAGTTGCTGATGCACAGATTCTTTCTGCATTCGTAGATGGTGTGTTGATCGTAGCAAAGTCTGGAACTACGACATCGGATGAGCTACGGGCTGCTGTCGATGCTGTCGAACGGGCAGAGGGAAATCTGTGCGGCGTAGTACTAAATGATTTGAATATGAAGTCTATGCGCTACTCCTATAAGTATAAGTATGGCGGTAAATATGGAGATAAGTATGGATATAAGTATTCCTATGCAGACCCGTATGAAAGAAGATAGTTCTATGATTGACTTATCTTTGGATTATCACGCACATATTTTGCCAGGGTGCGACCACGGCAGCAGCAGTGTAGGTATGTCGCTCAAACAGATGGATATGGCAAAGACAGCGGGCATACAGACGATTTGTGCAACGCCCCATTTTTACCCACATAAAGAGAGCGTATCGTCATTTATCGAAAGACGAAGGCAAACTGCAGACAACTTGTGGGCACAAATTCCGGCAGATGCACCGCGTGTTTTGTTAGGAGCTGAGGTGCTGATTTGCGACGGAATGGAACGGTTGAACGGCCTTCGTGAACTCTGCCTTGAAGGAACAAATGAACTCCTGCTGGAGATGCCGTTTTATCGTTGGCCGACTCCTATTTGGGATACATTGTATCGACTGAATGATCTGAGGGATATACAGATCGTGATCGCCCATGCAGATCGGTACCCACCGGAGGATATCCATCAATTGATTTCAGAAGGGATTCCGTTACAGCTGAATGCGGAGTGCCTTCGGAAACATTTGCATCGGAAACGTTACCTTGAGTGGATTCAAAAAGGTTATGTTTCTTATCTCGGCAGCGATATTCATGAGTTCGGGCCGGGCTACCATGACTTTGAAAAATGCAGGAAACTGCTATGCCGTTACCTTTAGAAGCGTAACTTGCATTTGAGCTTTCCTCAGATTGGAATGAAACTATGCAGAATACAGCAATCATCTATAATACCAATAAACTGCCTCATGTAAAAGCCTTGCCGGTGCTTGGCAGTTGCCTGCTGCTTTCTGCAGCAGTTTGTGTGGCACAGGTCATTGGAAATTCGGCCATTCTGCTGTTATGCCTGCTTGGATATCTGGTGTTCACTGCATGGGCGTGTACCAAAGGCATCGTTTTCCCTGTTTTGCTGTATTTTCTCCCGTGGAGTCCTCTGCTCAAGATGTATAACGGCGGAATTTCGTTTTTTACGATTGCGCTTCTATTATGCTGCGTGGTTTCCCTTCTGCAGAACAAAATGTCTTTGCGGCTTTACCAGATGATCCTTGCTGCGCTCCTTATGGCGCTGACATTAGTGACCAAGGCCATACAGCATAACCCGATTGGAAATGACTATTTGTGTTTTCTCATTATGTTGTTGCTCTTTCCGTGCGTTATGCAAGGAAGCACAGAAAATATATCCTTCTACCGAATCACCATATTCTTTGCGTGCGGAATCATATCGGCAGCATTGACAGCACAGCAAATTGCAACATTTCCAAATATATCGCAATTTATCACCGTTGATTCGTACCTGACTGTGACACGGTTGTCCGGTTTTTACGGGGATCCAAATTTCTATTCTGCTCATATCTCCGCATGCCTTGCCGGAATACAGCTGCTGCTATGCTATGAGAAGGATCGGCGCAGCCAAATTGTACTTGCTATACTGGCGCTGGTACTGCTATATTGCGGACTTCTCTCCGCCTCAAAGTCGTTTATTATCGTGACGGCATGCCTATTTCTTTTATGGGTACCGATCCTATTGGAAAAGGGAGCCTCAAGCAGCCGCTTTCGCTTGTTTATGGGACTCCTGTGTGCAGGAATTGTCATTGCTTCTTCATCAGCTTTCCAAGCACTGCTTCAGATTGTTGATGACCGTTTTGCTCAAGCATCCAACATGTCTGAGTTAACAACTGGCCGAACGGATTTGTGGAGAAATTACATTCACGAATTCTTATATAATCCTATTACATTGCTTTTCGGAGAAGGCTATACAAGCATCAACCTAAACAACAAAGCATCTCACAATACCTTGATCCAGTTGGTCTATCAATTTGGGCTGATAGGAATACCGTTTCTTGTTTCATGGGTCGTGATTTCTTTGCGGAACCTGTTCGCCCAATTTAATGTCGGCTGTGTGCAATGGAAACATGTACTGCTGGTGTGCGTTGGAGTTGCATTGCCCTGGATGGGCATTGATATACTGCAATTTGATGAGTTTTTCCTGCTGCCTATTTATGCAGTGATCGGGATTGCATACTCAACAAACAGCACGGAAAACACATAAATTTGAATAGACGAGGAGGGAGAATATGAAACGAACGACCAAAAGAATTATCACAATAAGCAGTGTGCTCGTGGTAATCCTAGTACTTCTTTGCACAGGCGTTTCCCTTTACATCAACTCGATTTTTAATCGAATCGAAAAAATCCCGGAAGTTAGCAAGGTGGATCCGTCCAATGAGTTTTTTGAAACAGATCCACCAGAAGAAAGCCAGGCAACAGCTACGGTTGTTGAGCCGGAAGACATTGGTTGGGGTGAAATCGAGCCGTTCTTGGACGATAAGCTGATCAATATTCTCCTTGTTGGGCAAGACCGCTATGTCGGAACAGCTCGGCAGCGTTCAGATACAATGCTTCTCTGCAGTATCAATCCAGAAACGAAGAAGGTATCAATGATTTCGTTTCTCCGCGATTTGTATGTGCAGATTCCGGGCGGCTATTCTGATAATCGACTGAATGCAGCCTATGCCTTTGGCGGTTTCCCTCTGCTGGTAGATGCCTTTTATACCAATTTTGGCGTTACGATCGATGGCTGCTTTGAAGTCGACCTTGCCGGTTTCCGGAGCATTGTTGATATTCTTGATGGTGTTGATGTCACACTGACTGCGCGTGAGGCAGAGGTGGTTGGCGTTGGCTCGGAAGAAAAGCTATATCATTTGAATGGAAAAGAAGCACTTAGCTATGCACAGATCCGCAAATTGGACAGCGATTTCGGCAGAACGCAGCGACAGCGTACTGTTATGGAAGCATTATATAAAAAATTTCAATACGCAGATACTGACACCTTGATGAAGTTGTTTCAGGAGGTGTTACCGTACCTGTCGACGAATATGACAAACGGACAGATCATGCGACTGGCAGCGAAATGCATCCCTGCCTTTGGCTCAATTGAGCTACACAGTTACTGCGTTCCGGCAAATGACTCGTTCTATTACGCAAGCATTCGAGAAATGTCCGTACTCGTACCTGATTTGGACAAAATACGTGGGCAGCTAGAAAATGAGTATCTGCCGCTTGATTAGGATAGTATTTGATTCATCCGTATGTACATTACGGATGAATCAAGTATATATGAAGAAATTTGACTTAGATGTTTAGGCAAGAGGAAAGGTGCAATGAGAAAGGCTGAAATTACGGTTCATTTATTTCAGGAAATACGTCATATTATGCTCGATCGTCCTGCCAAAAATCTGCATCGATATGAGTTTTGTGTTTGCTGTGGAGGTATTACGCCGTATCAGGTAGACACACCGGTTTGGATGCGGAAATACTACATTGAGGGGTGCGGGCAATTGTGCAGATGTTGCTATTTTGAAATCTCAACAAGTATGAAAGGTGGCTTGGACGTTTGCAAGCAAACAGACGCGATCTTTGCGGACAACGATTTGGGAAACTGACCGTTATCCGCAGGGTTGAAGGAACTCAAAGTAACAGGGCGAGAGCAGATTCCTGGCTGTGCCGGTGCGATTGTGGTAATGAATCTGTTGTTCTTGGCTCAAATCTTGTCAGAGGACATACCAAAAGCTGTGGCTGCATCAAATTGAATGATCTGACCGGGCAACATATCGGAAGCCTGACTGTACTTGGCCGATCGGACAAGTACGCGACCAGAGGGAAAAGGCGTGTACGCCTCTGGGAGTGCAAATGCGATTGCGGGGCCATTACATATAAAGCAACAGATACCTTGATGGCGGGAGTGGAAAGTAGCTGTGCGGAGTGCGCCCAAAAACATAATGCAGCCTGCGCAATAAAAAATGCGGGCTTTATTAATGGTACTCAACTCAGCAAGATACAGAATATGAAGCCTTCTGCCGCTAACACAAGCGGCTGCCGAGGAGTTTCTTTCAACAAGAGGACTTCGCGGTGGGAGGCTCAAATCAAATTCCGCGGAAAGCGAACAAGACTCGGTAGTTATAAGAACTTCGACGATGCCGTTCTTGCTCGGAAAAAAGCAGAGCAGGTCATTTTTGGAGGATTTCTGGATTCACTGGCACTAGAATCAAAGAAAGACGAGTAAGTGCCACTGGGGTTGCGAATTTGACGGAGGGACATATCGTGAAAAAGAGAACGAAAAATATAATAAAAGGAATTTTCATTCCCTTAGCGGTTACTGTTTCCTTGCTGATTGCTGTCGGCGGGTTCTATTGGACTAAGTTGGATAAATTACAGTTCAGTGACGGAAAAGTCGAGTCCGGTGGCACAGTTGATGATTCCGATGATGATGTTTTAGAAGAAGAAAGCCGCATGGCTGATGCCATAAGCGGTTTGAAGGAACAGGAAGTAATTAGCGCATCCGGAGATGTTAATGAAAATAAGGATTATATCAACATTCTTCTGATCGGAACGGACGAACGAACTGAGTATTTCAGTGATAATGCTCGTGGCGACAGCTGTATGATACTCACACTCGGCAAAAAAGATGGGTCTGTGAAGCTGGCCAGTCTGGAGCGCGGAATGGGCGTCCCAATTCTCGAAGGACAATATGAAGGTGAGTATGACTGGTTGACGCATACTTTCCGTTATGGTGGGGCGGACTTGATGATGCGTGAAGTGCGTGAGTGCTTTAAAGTGGATGTGGATCGGTACATCCGTGTGAATTTTGCCACCTTTGTACAGGGAATTGAATCGGTAGGCGGGGTAGATATTTCCCTGACAGAAGCCGAAGCAGCCTATATCAATAAATTTAATAAGGGTGGTATTACCTGTGTCGCCGGACAAAACCATTTGGATGGAAGAGCTGCACTGGAGTATGCGCGTTGCCGAAAAATAGACAGCGACTGGCAGCGGGTTAAGCGGCAGCGGAATGTCATCCAAGCGGCAGTCAACAGTACAAAGGATCTCAGTATTTCGGAATTGAATGACCTCATGAATCAGGTTTTCCCTCTTGTACAGACTAATTTGAGCAAATTAGAAATTACAGAATTGCTGATGCTGGCACCCAAATGCAGAGGAGCATCCATCCAACAGATAACGATTCCCATAAAAGATAGTTACGGCGGCATGACCGGACTTGGCGGACGCAGCCTCTTCTCAGTTGATTTTGATACGAACGCGCAAGCTTTACGGGAATTTATGTATGGTGAAAACTTGGATTCATAAGCATTTGCAGGAAGAATATTGTTCTAACTGGAGTAAATATGTGTGGAAAGCGATTAGATTTAGCCGGAGTTCAGCTCGGGCATCTCACAGTTCTTGAAGCTACCGATCATCGTAGCAGTCAAGGAAGCATCATATGGCGTTGCCGTTGTGATTGCGGTAATGAGATTTTGCTGCCTTCAAGTAGTATCAGGAATAGTCATATAGCAGATTGCGGATGTAGAAAAACAAAACGTTATGCCAATGCAGATATCACAGGGCAGAGATTTGGGCAACTGGCCGCTTTATATGCAACCGATAGACGGGACAACGCAGGTTATAAAATCTGGCATTGTTGTTGTGATTGCGGAAACAAGATCGATGTTTCATACAAAGCTCTGGTGTATGGCAATCAGCAAAGCTGTGGCTGCAAAAAAAGAGAACATGAAAGCGAACTTGGCGGAAAGAACTGCGTTGCCATTCTTTATGCTTGATACCGTTTGTGTCAAAGCGAAATGTTGACACCGTCTATAAACATTTCTTTCGGAAATAATGCACTTGTAATTGTGAGTTGTTAAATATGGAAAAACACAAAATGTTCTATGTCGGAGAAAATCGTGAAATGGTTTTGGAGAAGTGCCATTTCTGCAAAGAATTGAATCTGTCTGATTGTAAGTCCTGCTTGTTGAAAATGCCGCAATCCGATGAGAACTGTCCTGCATATGAAGCTGTAGATCACGATGAGGTTTCGAAACGGGTGGAATACTTGTTGGAAGTCATAGGAAATCCGATTAAAGGAGACTGAAAAATGGATTTGTTTGAAAAAATAAAAGACTTACTCGGATGCGAATACATATCGGATATTCGTAATGACCGCTTGCGTAATACAACTAAAAATATTATTGCAAAGATTGACCTGTCATCGTATTCGGCATTAGAATTGGCAGACATGGCTGAATACCTTTACGGCGTGAATGTGTATGAGTCAGACAAGGATGCTGTAATCAATTTTTTGAAAAATGCACCGAGAGAAACACTCTCAATAACTTAAATTGTTGATGAAAACACAGAAGGATATTAGTTGAAAATGAGTAGAAAGAGTTTAAACTTAGCCGGAATGCGCATCGGGAAACTTACTGCTATTGAGCAGACAAACAAACGAACAAAAAGCGGCTGTATTATCTGGCGTTGTGTTTGTGACTGCGGTGGCGAAAGACTGCTGACATCACAACAAATAAAGTTAGGACAAGTTAAAGATTGCGGTTGCTCAAACATTTCATCTCACTCAAAGGATATTACAGGGCAAAGATTCGGCAAACTTATTGCATTAGAACCAACCGATCAAAGAGCGGACGGTTCTGTAGTATGGCACTGTAAATGCGACTGCGGTAACGATGCATATGTGCGATTAAAATTGCTGATGCGAGGAAAGGTGAAAAGCTGCGGGTGTTTGCATTCTCCGCCTCTCAAAAATTACATCGGAAAGCGATTCGGACATTTGACTGTACTTTCCTATGTGGGAAAGAGGGGCGGAAAACATGTTTGGCATTGCCTATGTGATTGCGGAAACGAAACAGATATATGCCAAAGCAGCCTGCAAAACGGCAGCGTTAAAAGCTGTGGGTGCATTCTTTGGAAAGATATCTCCGGACAAAGATTTGGGAACCTGACGGTCTTGGAGAGAGCTGATTACAATAACAGATCAAATGCATACCGATGGAAATGCATTTGCGATTGCGGTACAATTGTTTATCGCACGGCAAAGTCTCTTCAATACTCGAGTGAAGCCGGAAGGATTGCTGTGTGCTCTAAATGCAGTAAACATATTAAAGGGTATGTTGAAGGAACTTTTATCCCTCGAATAAAAAGTGAAACCATCCAAAGGAATAATACAAGCGGAGTGCGTGGCGTACATTACGATAAAAGCAGCGGTATGTGGAGGGCTGAAATTCGCTTTCAAAAAAAGCATATTACACTTGGCCGTTTCCGTAATTTCGACGAAGCCGTAGCAATGAGAAAACGCACTGAAGAACAACTGTGGGGCAGATTCCTTGAAAATTATAATACCCACAAATTCAACCGGAGCAATGATAATATACAGTCGGACAATTGTGTAATTAAATGAAGCTGTTTCTGCGTTTCAGCACAGTGAAATACGGGCTTTATGCACAGCAAAATGACAGATAGTATATCAATTTCATCAAACAGACGGCTATAATAAAAATATGGTGCAGCGAAATATAAGTCGTTGCACCATATTTTTAGTTATCAAACGCTAAAATCACAAATCATTACTTTATGTGGTCATTTGCCCATATCTGCAGCCCGAAATCGCCGTGGAATGTAGTCAACTGCCGTGCGAAAATCGTATATAATCATATCAGCGGCTGAGCCAAGGCAATTCCTCCTGCAAAGGGAACGAACAGATAAAACGATTCCCGACAACAGCACAAAAGAATGAGGCGCAGCGGACTAAAAAATTCGTTACGCCTTATTTTTTGCCCTTTCTCGACCATCAAAGCGGTAAAATTACAAAATTGTTTCCTAACCCTACAATTTTTTTACGAATTCCATGTATACTGTGTATATCACATTTATGCACTCTTCACTTTTGCCCCGACAGCGGATACACTGATATCAAAGGATACCAAATACAGCGAGGTAATTATGAAAACAAGGAGATGTCCCTAACAACCATGTACATAAGCACGCTCCCATATTCAAAGCCGTCTTAACAAAACGGTTTTTATATTCACGCCCTCATGCGGCTGTACTATGCCCCAAAGCATAGCACAGTCGCTTTTTGTTTGCCCGAATACCGTAACAGGAGGTGACCCTAATGTTTAGCCATGCAGAATCTATCGACGAAGCCCAACACAACGCAGTGCCATAAGATGAGCGGCACTATGCCGGTTCCAAAGGACAAGGTGAAATAATGAAAAAGAATACAGGAAAGATACAGGTGTTGAAATAGCAAAGACTGTCTTTGACTTTATAAGACACTTTGCACGGACACAAAAACACCTCTGTTTTTTTGACCTCTGCGGTCGACAGAATTTTATACGATATCCGCAAAAGGCCAATGATAGTTCCGTTTTTTCGGAATTTCCAAGTGGCTTGGCTTTCTGCGTTTATATAAACGGCAGCGTACTGTCGAAGTATGCGGTAGGCTGTCGAAGCCCTCCGTATCAATCGTTTTTGACCTAACAAAAAACGATTGAACGGAGGTACATAAACTTGAAAAAATATGAACCGAGAAAGGTTTTTATTTTAGATAACGGAGAATACCGGGAACTGACCTATGAGGAATTTGAAAGACACAAAGAAAGTGAGCCTGCCTATGGGGACAAGCTGTTCATCCCCGTGCAGGGCTGCCTTATGGAAACCGACCGTACACATTACAATGATTTCTATCGGGATAAAGAACGGCAGAAATATCTGCGCTTTCTGGACCGAAAGCACGGTCTGCTTTCCATTGACGCCTTTGACAGCGACGACGATAACGGTACGGATTTTTTGCAGGCCGATGTTGAGGATGTGTCCGAAACGGTTGCTCATTTGCAACTGTTGGACAAGCTGCGGAAAGCAGTGGACACTCTGCCGGAGGACGAAAAGGCTCTAATCGTTGCACATTTCTATGATGAAGTTCCGCAGACAGAGCTTGCCGAACGCTACGGTGTTTCACAGCAGGCCATCAGCAAGAAAATCGCAAAGATCCGTGTGAAACTCAAAAAACTTTTAGAAAATTAAAAAATTTGGTTGTAGCCCCCTCACTTTTTTCCTTTGGACAAGTGAGGGGGCTTTCTCAATAGCCTCTGTTGCTCTTTGAAAATTAAATAGTACAGCGCATTCTTTACCTTCCTTCTGCTGTCGGCGAGAGCCGATAAGCCACACGACCTATGAGTCGGACGGGGCGGCGCATCCGCACCGAAGGCCATGACAGGCAGAAGCAATAATGATACTTCCGTTCAGTCCTAAAGTCGAGCGTGATA
>UMHM01076290.1_pt1 | contig 21359 bp, 19 predicted proteins | sample 1965501 | NCBI WGS metagenome assembly UMHM01 (sample SAMEA4836095, study PRJEB28245) | human gut metagenome | biome: gut microbiome; material: fecal sample | place: Denmark | collected 2008
GTACTATCCAACGATGGTATGCACTCTTGTATTTCATCAAAAACCAATGGCATTTGCCCACCATTACGTTTCTTTGCATTGAGCAGTTCGTACCTGTCCAAAGATAAGTTACGAGTAATCTTCCCTAAAAAAGTTTTTAGGACAGATGGACGGTTAGGCGGTATGCTGTTCCAAGCTCTTAAATAAGTATCATTTACACATTCCTCGCTATCTTCGTCATTGTGAAGAATATTAAAGGCTATGTATCTGCAATACTTTCCGTATTTTTTTGAAGTTTCGGATATAGCAGCTTCGGAGCGCTCCCAATATAAATCTAATATCTGCTTATCATCCATAGGCTTCTCCTCCATCCCTTTGTATTAAGGCCTTTCACTCTAATAGACGGGGAAAATGTGTCATACGTCACTAAATTCAAAAAAATCTTCCTCATTTTTTAATACTCCCCATAGTGTAGTCTTGAATTTTTGTTTTTTCGAGTGTCTACTCTATGGGGAGCATATCAGTCGGAGCGTAACTGCTCCGGCTTTTTTCTTTACCGAGGAATAATTAAAAGATGCACACCCCTCGGCTCAAAATGCACACCCCACAGACCTTTCGTTAAAAGGTATAGAGGGGTAAAACGGAACAGGCTCCACGGTGACCATTTCAGAACCACCGTAGAGCCTGTTATCGTTAAAAAGTATAGGAAAGCCCTTGCAAATAGTGACTTTTGAAAAAAGAAACTGGACACCCACTTCGATACGCATTGTATCAAAACTGGTGTCCAGTTATGGTGGAAGTAACAGGGCTCGAACCTGTGACCCTCTGCTTGTAAGGCAGATGCTCTCCCAGCTGAGCTATACTTCCGAATGCGCCGTATCGGCTCAACGTTGTTTATTATACCAAAAACAGAAATAATGTCAAGTGCTTTTGCAAAATTTATTGCACAAAGCGCTGCAATATGTTATTCTTTTTTAGCGAGCTGCAATCGAGCAAAGCTTATTTTTATTTTGCCGCAGTTTATCACCGCACGCGAAAGGATGAAGAAAATGAAATTTATCAGCTGGAATGTTAACGGGCTGCGTGCCTGCATGAACAAAGGCTTTATGGATTTTTTTGAAAGTGCAGATGCGGATATATTCTGCCTGCAGGAAACGAAGCTGCAAGAGGGGCAAATTGAATTTGCGCCCGAGGGCTATTATACATATTGGAATTATGCGGAAAAGAAAGGCTATTCGGGCACGGCGATTTTCACAAAACGCAAACCAATTTCCGTTTCTCTCGGCATGGGCAAGCCGGAGCACGACAATGAGGGCAGGCTTATAACTCTTGAATTTGAAGATTTTTATTTTTGCACGGTTTATGTGCCCAATTCAAAGCGTGAGCTTGCAAGGCTTGATTACAGAATGGAATGGGAAGATGACTTTCGCAGCTATATTTTAAGCCTTGATTCAAAAAAGCCCGTGATTTTTTGCGGCGACTTAAATGTGGCTCACACGGAAATAGATTTGAAAAACCCAAAAACAAACACAAAAAACGCAGGATTTACTCCGGAAGAACGAAGCAAATTTTCACAGCTGCTCAACAGTGGATTTACAGACACTTTCAGATACTTTTATCCGGAAAAAACAGGAATTTACAGCTGGTGGAGCTATATGTTTCACGCAAGAGAAAAGAATGCAGGATGGCGCATAGATTATTTTGTGGCATCAAAAAGGCTTAACGGCAAATTAACGGGAGCGGAAATACACACGGAAATATTCGGTTCCGACCACTGCCCGATTGAGCTTGACGCCGATTTATAAAAAATATTATTGCGAAGCACAAAAAATTCAAAAAAATATATTTACATTTTAACAAACCTGTATTAAAATAGAGAACAGATGGGCAACGGAGCAAATCATTTTTTGCGCCATGCCCATTTTTTTATTTCACGAACATATATATTTGACTAAGGAGAGATAATCAATGAAAAATTTAGGCTATTACAACGGCGAATACGGACTCATAGAGGATATGAAAATTCCGATGACAGACAGAGTTTGTTGGTTTGGCGACGGCATATACGATGCCACATATTCGCACAACCACAAAATTTTTGATTTGGATGCTCACCTAAACAGATTTTACAACAGCGCAAAGCTTCTTGACATAAATATGCCGATTGAGAGAAGCGAGCTTGAAAAGCTGCTCAAAGAGCTTGTTTGCAAGGTTGACGACGGCGATCAATTCGTTTATATGCAAGTTACAAGAGGCAGCGGCCTCAGGCAGCATATATATGCAAAAGACATTAAAGCAAATCTTTGGATAACGCTTACTCCCTGCCCCGTTGCAGATACATATAAGCCTATTGACGTTATAACATATGAAGATAAGCGCTTTTATTATTGCAATGCAAAAACGCTTAATCTTATTCCCTCTTGCCTTGCTGCCACAGCGGCAGAAAGAGCAAATTGCAGCGAAGCAATTTTCCACAGAGGCGATATTGTAACAGAATGCGCCCATTCAAATATTTCAATTTTTAAAGACGGCTGCGTTATTACTCATCAGCTTGATGATAAAGTTTTACCCGGCACGGCAAGGCTTCGCCTGCTTGCTTTTGCAGAAAAGCTCGGCTACAAAACAGAGGAAAGAGATTACACGCTTGACGAGCTTATGAATGCAGACGAAATAATTGTTCATTCAACCGGTTCCTTCTGCATTCCGGTAAAAACGGTTGACGGCAAGGCAGTAGGCGGAAAAGCACCCGAAATGCTTAAGAAAATCCAAGATGCTCTTGTTGCTGATTTTGAAGCACAATGCGCTGCGGAATAAAGCCTGCTTAACACACAATAATCAAAATGCACAACTTGAGTTGTGCACAAATCGGTTTTAAAGAAACGAGCAGTCTGTCCGGCCACAACAGGCTGCTCGAAAAGCATTAAAAACGTGGCCGGAAAGGCTAACAGCGGAAGCAGCCGTTTTACGGAACGGTCTATGCCGCCGAAAGGAATTTATTATGCACACACTGACGAAATCTGAGTTAACGGAATATAATGTTGGCTGCAATTTGGATTCTCTTATGAATCTTGATCCCAGAGGATACGGCGTTTGCAGAATTTTATATGCAGGCGCGCGCAAATTTACGGGCGAGCCGATTTCAACCCATGCGGCAAAAGGGCTTATTGCAAACATAAAAAAAGGCGAAAAGGTGTTTATTTTAACGGGATTTGTGCTGCACCCTTGGAACGAGGCCGAAACAGACGGTATTATATCATCTTGCGTTTTTGCAAGATTTTTAATGAGAGCATTCGGAGCAAAGCCTGTTATGATTGTGCCGGAGCAATGTAAAAAAGCAATAAAAGCAATCGGAAATGTGCTTTATTTCAAAACAACGGACGATATTGACAATATTGAAGACAACACGGTTTGCATTGTTGAATTCACAAAGAAAGACGATGAAGCCGAGGCGCAATGCGATGAGATTTTATCACACGGCAAGCCTTGTGCCGTTGTGAGCATAGAGGCTCCGGGCAGAAATAAAAACGGCTACTACCACAATGCTGTAGGCGTTAACACATCCGATCTTGAAGCAAAATTTGATATTTTGTTTATGCGTTGCCAAAAGCTTGGAATATTTAATCTTTCAATCGGCGACTTAGGCAACGAAATAGGCATGGCAGCCATTGAAGATCACATCCGCAAATATGTGCCGTATGCCGAGCTCGGCGGCTGCAAGGCAGGCACGGGTTTCGGAATACTTGCAAGCAGTGCGGCAGACAACATAATAACGGCAACCGTTTCGGACTGGGGCTGTGATGCACTTATGGCGGCAACCGCATTTTTAATCGGCAAGCCGCAGCTTTTGCATAATGAAGAGGATCAATCGGCGGCAATGGACGCAGCGGCGGCAGTAGGCATGCTTGATATGTACGGCGAGCCGAGACCTTATATTGACGGAATCGGAAAAAGCATAAACATTCCGATGCTTTCAATGATGAAGGCACTTATTGAATATCCCGCAACGGTTGAAGACAAAACCGATGATTGGTTTAAAAACACAATAAAAAAAGGATTTTTCACAGAATGAAATATTCGTTTTTACAATGCGGTGACGGTGCCGTTACGGTTTGCTTTTCAAACGAGATTAGTGAAGCGGCAAATTCATGTGTAACCGAATTTGTCAGGATTGCAAAGCAAAAAAAAATCAAAGGCATCATTGAATTTATACCCGCTTTTTCATCTGCCACTGTTATTTATGATTCTTGCATAATATCTCACAACGAACTGATACCCGAATTAAAAAGGATTATAAAGCATATCAAGGCATCCGGCAAAAAAGCACGCAGGCTTTTTAAAATACCCGTTTGCTATGACGGCGATTTTGCGCCGGATATGGAAACGGTTTGCCGCCACACCGGGCTTTCAAAGGAAGAGGTTATTGCTATTCATTCCGAAAAAGCATATCTCATCTATATGCTCGGATTTTTGCCCGGCTTTGCTTATCTGGGCGGCATGGATAAGCGAATTTCGTGCCCGCGGCTTGATTCACCGCGCATTTCAATTCCAAGCGGCTCCGTCGGCATAGGCGGAGAGCAAACCGGAATTTATCCCATAAGCTCACCGGGCGGCTGGCAGCTTATCGGCAAAACGCCGATTAAGGTTTATGATAAATCGGCCGATGATCCCATTCTTTACCGTGCAGGCGATTGCATAAAGTTTGAGCCCGTTTCGCAAAGCGACTTTTTTGAAATAGAAAAGCTTATTGAAAGCGGAAAATACAAAGCAGATATCGGGGAGGTGCGCCTGTGAGCATATTGATTGTGCGCCCCGGACTGTTTACCACGGTGCAGGACGGCGGCAGATTCGGCGGCATGAGCCTTGGATTTCCCCAATGCGGTGCAATGGATTTGAAAGCCGCAAAAACAGCGAATTTGCTTATCGGAAACAACCCAAACGACGCCGTGCTTGAAATGACATACACGGGAATTGCAGCTCTTTTCAGAGAAGATTGTGCAATTGCATTGTCCGGAGCACATTTTAAGGCATCAATAAACACCGTGCCTATCAAAACCAACAAAGCATATAAAATCAAAGCCGGAGATGTGCTTTCGATGAGAGAAGCAGTAAGCGGCGCAAGAGCCTATCTTGCAATAAGCGGCGGCATAGATGTGCCTCAGATGCTCGGCAGCCGTTCAACGGATTTGAAGCTGAAGCAGTGCGGATTTGATGGCAGAGCACTGAAAAGCGGTGACGAGATTAAGATTTTCGGCAGCGGCATACCGAGCGATATAGAACGGCGGGAAATTCCCGAATTTGAATACGGCAACGAAATAACCCTGCGATGCGTTTTGGGTCCGCAGGATGATATGTTTACTTCAAAATCGCTTGAAACTCTTTTTTCGGAGGAATACAAGGTTTCCGCCGAAGCAGACAGAATGGGGATACGCCTCAGCGGAGCCGTGCTGAAATGCAAAGGCACGCCAGATATTATTTCGGACGGCATTGCTTTCGGTGCCGTTCAGGTGCCGAAAAACGGCCAGCCGATAATTTTGGCGGCTGACAGGCAAACAACAGGCGGATACGCAAAGCCGATAACAGTAATCACTGCCGACCTTCCGCTTTTAGCGCAGGCTAAGCCCGGAAACACAATTCGCTTCAAGCCGGTTTCTCTTGCCGAGGCCGAAGCTGCGGCAAAGGAAGAACAGCGTTTTTTTGAAGACTTAAGATTTTAATGAAAGGCAAATAATATAACTGAATTTGTGAGGATAAATTATGAATTATTCAAACGCATTGCCGAGCGAAGTTCGCAAATTGATAAGAAACGGTGAAATCACGGGGCAAACCTCCGGAATGTGCAACGGCTATGCCCAGGCAAACCTTTGCATTTTGCCAAAAGAGCAGGCATATGATTTTTTACTTTTTTGTATGCGCAATCCCAAGCCCTGCCCGATTCTTGAGGTTGGCGATTGCGGCTCTCCGTTAATTAAGAGCATGGCAAACGGCGCAAATGTGTGCACTGATTTTCCAAAATACAGAATATGGAAAAACGGCGTGCTTGAAAAAGAGGTTTGCGACATCAGCGATTATTGGCAGGATGATTTTGTTTATTTTTTAATAGGATGCTCATTTTCGTTTGAAGCAGAGCTTTTGGAGGCCGGGATTCCCGTTCGCCATATAGAAGAAGGCAAAAATGTGCCTATGTTTAACACAAGCATTAAGCTTGAAAGCGCCGGCGCTTTCAGCGGCAACATGGTGGTTTCAATGCGCCCGATTCCAAATGACTTGGTGGTTAAGGCAGTTAATGTTACGGCTGCAATGCCAAGAGTTCACGGCGCACCTATTCAAATAGGCTGCCCTGAGCAGATAGGAATTAAAAACATACACTTGCCCGATTACGGAGACAGTGTTACAATAAACAGCAACGAGGTTCCTGTTTTTTGGCCTTGCGGGGTTACGCCGCAAAACGCTGTTATGAACAGCAAGCCTCCTATTGCAATAACTCACGCACCGGGGCATATGTTTATAACCGATGTTAAAAACACAAGCCTTAAATACTGACGAAAAAATTAAAGCCAAAATATTGGCAGAGGTGGCATATGTTTAAAATAGATTTAAACTGCGATTTGGGTGAGGGCGCAAAGCACGATGCAGATATAATTCCGCTTATCACAAGCGCAAACATTGCCTGCGGATTTCATGCAGGAGATTTGCACACAATGGCTGATTCTGTTTTGCTTTGCAAAAACAGCAAGGTTTCATTGGGTGCTCATCCGGGATATGCAGACAGAGAAAATTTCGGAAGAACAGCGATTGAAACAAAGCCCGGCGAAGTTTATGATTTGATGCTTTATCAGCTTGGTGCTTTATCTGCGCTTGCCTGCGCAAGAGGGCTTAAGCTGAGCCATGTTAAGCCGCACGGTGCGCTTTACAACGCAGCGGCAAAAAACCGCGAACTTGCAATTGAAGTTGTTGAAGCAATCAAAGATTTTGATTCAAATTTGATTCTTTTGGCTCTTTCAGGCTCGGAAATGATCAACGAAGCAAAAAGCAGAGGATTAAAATATGCAAGCGAGGTTTTTGCCGACCGTGCATATGAGGCAGACGGCTCTTTGCGCAAAAGAAGCCTGCCCGGCTCAATGATAGAGGATGAAAACGAAGCCATGGAAAGAGTTATCAAGATGATAACAGACGGCAAGGTGAAAGCCTATACGGGCGAACAAATTGAAATTGAGGCTCATTCTGTTTGCGTTCACGGTGACGGCGCAAAAGCGCTTGATTTTGTTAAACGCCTTAACGAGGCTTTCGTGAAAAGCGGAATTGAAAAGGCTCCGCTTTCAGAGGTAATCAAATAATGTTTTACAGAACAGAGGCAGCGATTGATCTTGATGCTGTTGACTATAATTTTGAAAACACAAGAAAAAAGGTTCCGCAAGGCGTAAAGCTGCTTTGCGTTATAAAGGCAGATGCTTACGGCCACGGCGCAGTTGCGCTTGCACGCCATTTGGAAAGCAAGTGCGATTTTTACGGAGTTGCCTGCATTGAGGAGGCAATCGAGCTTAAAAAAGCGGGAATCAAAACGCCCGTGCTTATTTTAGGCTGGGTTGCACCCGAAATGTTCGGCGAAATTGTTAAATACGATATTCGAGTGCCGATTTTTCATTATGATGATGCAAAGGCACTTTCAAACGAAGCGGTGCGCCAAGGCAAAACTGTTGCATTTCATTTTTGCATAGATACGGGAATGAGCCGAATAGGTTTTCAAGTAAACGAAGAAAGCGCCGATTTATGCGCCGAAATAGCAAAGCTGCCCGGAATTGAAGCAGAAGGGCTGTTTTCCCACTTTGCAACGGCGGACGAGGCAAGCCTTTCAAAGGCAAAAGCACAGAGAGAGCGTTTTAAAAGCTTTGTTGCCATGCTTGAGGCAAGAGGAATCAATATACCGATTAAGCACATTAACAATTCGGCCGGAATAATGAACTTTGACGAATACTTTGATATGTGCCGCATGGGAATAATTCTTTACGGGCTTTATCCCTCTGCCGAGGTTGACAAAAGCCTTCTTTCAATTAAACCCTGCCTGCAATGGACAACGCATATTTCGCACATTAAAACACTTGAGCCGGGCAGAGAAATATCATACGGCGGCACATATGTTACAACAAAAGAAACAAGGGTTGCAACCGTTCCCGTCGGCTATGCGGACGGATATCCGCGCTGCCTTTCAAATAAAGGCAAGGTTATTGTTAACGGTAAATTCGCCCCGATTATCGGCAGAGTTTGCATGGATCAATTTATGATTGATGTTTCCGGCATTGAAGCAGAGCTTGAGGATAAGGTTACTCTGGTGGGCACAGACGGCGGCTTAACTCTTTCCATGGAAGAGGTTTCAGAGGCGGCATATTCATTCAATTATGAACTGCCTTGCCGCATTGCAAGAAGAGTGCCGCGCACATATTACAGCGGCGGCAAGCTTATATTTGCAACAAATTATATGTACGGGGAATAAAAATGGAATTATTTAAGGGCAGACCCAAAGACGAAACAGGCAGACTTGAAAAGGAAATAAAAGTTTACGATTTTCTTGACGGGCTTGGAATCGAATACGAAAGAACTGATCATGAGCCGGCAGACACAATGGAGGCCTGCAACAGAATAGATGATATTTTGGGCACGCTGATATGCAAAAATCTGTTTCTCTGCAACAGACAAAAAACTGATTTTTACCTTTTGATGATGCCCGGCAACAAGCCTTTTAAAACAAAAGACATTACGGCTCCGCTCGGCTGCTCTCGCCTTTCGTTTGCATCACCCGAATATATGGAAAAGTTCCTTAATATTTCACCCGGTGCGGTTTCAATTATGGGGCTTATGAACGACACGGAAAACAATGTGCGCCTTGTGGTTGACAGAGCCGTGTTTGACGATGAAACTTTCGGCTGCCACCCCTGTGTTAACACATCAAGCCTAAAATTTAAAACAAAAGATATTATAGAAAAATATCTTCCTGCCGTTCACCACGAGCCGACCGTTATTGAACTGCCTTGGCATGAGGAATAACAAAAAATATTATATTAAAGCATCACAGACGATAAAGCCGAATGACGACCGACTGTGATGCTTTTTATTATTGCCCGAATTTAAAAGACTTCAGCGTATTCACAATGAAGCTTCAATAAAAAGCTCCGTGCCAAAACACACTGATTGAAATATATTTCGATTTGCCTATGCAACATACACAAATTTCATATTATATTTTTTACCTCGGCGGTTATTGCGTGCCGCCGCGGCGATTGACAGCCTTAAATTCCGTATGATATACTTTTTATATAAACAGTAAGGAGGTTGGCACCATGGCCGACTACGAAAATAATAATCAAACAAACAAACCGACAGCCGAATCGGGCGCAGAAAACCAAAACATTCAAAATCAAAACAACTTTACCGAGCGCCAAAATCAAGCGGCTTTCGGCGAGGGCTATGCCAATCCGCAGCAAGCGGCGTATTATGCGAATCCGCAAGTGGGAACATATTTTAACCCACGGCAGGCACAGCCGAATTCTCAGGGAGCACCCGACGGAAACGCTTATTACGCTCAGCCGGGCCAACAGAGCGCACCTGAAGGAAATGCTTATTCTGCTCAGCAGGCAGCTTATTATCCGCCGGCCGGCGTTTACCCCGTTCAACCGATTGAGCAAAAGGCAAATGTGTGGTATGTGCTGCTTTCGTTTTTCGTGCCGATTGCAGGGCTTATCATTTTCCTTGTAGAGCGTGAAAGCCGCCCGAAAACGGCAAAAGCAAGCGGCATATGCGCGCTTGTGAGCTACATCACCAGAATAATCGCCTATGTGCTTCTTTGCGTGGTAATGCTGTTCGCAACGGAAACCATTTATAACTGCTTTGACGATTTTTTCGACGACACCGATTACTATTCTTACGAAACGGACTCAAATTTGGTGACGGACACAATTTCCGATTACAAATGCATTGTTAAAAGCGCCGAATACGCCAAGGATTACCAAGGCAACAACGCTGTTGTGATAGCCTACGAATTCACGAACAATTCAGAATACCCCGCAAACTTTTTATCGGCATTATATGTGAAGGTTTACCAAAACAGTTCACCGATTTATGAAACCCTGCCGGCAGAGGGCGCAGCGGATATAACCTTCAACAAAACGCTTGCTCCCGGCGAAACCGCCGAAATCAAGGCTATTTACAAGCTTGATAGCAAGGACCGCGATATCAATGTTGAAATTCACAACAACGAAGATCAAGCGGACGGCGATTATATTGACGAATATCTCACAATGAGCGGCGCAATCAATTAAAGCAAAAAGAGAATTACGGTTCTTTTACTATTTCCCAAATACAAAATATAACTTTTATTGACATCATAACACAATATATGGTATTATGATTTTAACAACAGCAAAGGAGATTGGCATTATGGCTGATTACGAAAACAATTTAAACAACACCGAAACCACATCCGGCGGCGCACCGCAACCGAATACAAACGCGCAAGTTCAGCCTGCAAGTGAGCCTAAGCCCGAGCAAATCAACGAGCCTGCAAAGGGAGCGCAAAGCGCACCTTCCTACGCAGAGCCGCAGGGCCAAAGCTACACCACTCCCCCGCAGGAGGGCGCATATTATGCTCCGCAGGCAAACCAAGCACCGCAGGGCAATTATAATCAACCCGGCTACCAAGCTCCGCCTCAGCAGGCATATTATGCTCCGCAAAACGGCGCGCAGGTGCCGCCTTACGGCATGCCGTAGCAGCCCGTTGAACAAAAAGCAAGCGTTGGCCTTGCCATTCTTTCCTTTTTCATTCCGATTGCCGGCCTTATAATTTTTCTCACAAAAAAGAACGACAGACCAAAAACAGCCAAAGTGAGCGGAATTTGCGCACTTGTAAGCTTTATTTTAAATATTGTTATCGGCGTTATCGGCGGCGTTATCGGCGGCGTGGCCGCAACTAAGATTGCCGAAAATCCCGACCAGCTTGATTCCTACATTTCCGATGCAATCGGCGACAATTCAGATAATCTTGTAGACGGCGACACGCTTGGAAATTTTGTGTGTGATGTTACCGATGTTTCAAAAACAACAGATGCAAACGGCAAACCGGCAATACTTGTTACATATTATTTCAAAAACAATTCGGATACAGCAATTGATTTTGATTCGGCACTTTACACAATCGTTAAGCAAAACGATAACACACTAATAAGGACAGTTCTCAGCACAAGCGATGACACCGACCTTGCAGACACCACTGCAACCGAGCCGGGCGCCACATCAAAGGTTAAGAGGGCTTACACGCTTAACGACCAAACAAGCGATGTTGTATTTGAGCTTTACGACAACACCGATGAAAATAATATGTATTATCTTGAATACACCTTCACATTAGGCAACTGATTTATTAAGCGCAACAAAGCGCAATATAGCAACAAAGCGAGCAGCGAGGAAAATTCCCGCCGCTCGCTTTTCATTTGCCGCGGCAAATTATTTCTCCGCCGCAAAGAATTAAATTTCGATATAAATTATCAGCACGCCTTTTCCAATTTTCCGCTGCCGAAATCCCTGCCCGACCATTCATAAATGATTTGCGGATTTGCAAAAATCTCATCAAGCTTATTCAAAAACGGAACACAATCGCCAAAATCAAGCGCGCGGTGATCCGCAGCAATCGTTATCGGCATAATGGAACGAATTTCAATTTTTTTGCATCCGAATTCATCTGTAACAACAACAGGGCGTTCCTGAACGGCATTGATGGCAAACGCCGTTGTTTGCGGCGGAATAATTTCAAGCAGCATACACATTCCCTTTTGATTTCTGCACACCGAGCCAAGATTGGAAACAGTGGTTGTGCCCTGCTCGATATCATGCTTTGTGAGCCTATCCTTTTCGGGGATTGCATAATAATCTTTCTTTGCTTGGCCCGACAGAGTGTGAACCTTATGCTTGCCCGGCATCTTAGAGCCGAAAAGGCGGCAAAGGGTTTGCTTAAGCTTTCCTTTTTTCAACCCGTTTACAGTGTTGTCCATAGACACCTCAAACATAACCTCATTCATATCGCTGTTGTTGGCGCGCCTGATTGTGTCGTTAACCGCAGCCGCCATTTCCTCAAGCGTTTTGTTTCCCATATCGTGCATATTAAGAGTCATCATCTCGCCCGTTGAAAGCATTGTGGGCATTGAAATATCTATTTGATCGTGATAATTTAAAGTGCCTCTGACAAGGCTTCTGTTAAAATCAAGCGTTGTATTCATCTTCGGTGCGGCCTTTAAGCCCTCACAAATAACCTTCATCATAACCGTGTTTATAGTTATCTTTTCACTTGAGCCTGCATTAAGCTTTTTGCATTCCTTAAGAAAATCTGTTACATCCGCTTCATAGCTTGCAGACATATGCGGGATTTGCTCCCAGCTTTCAGAGGTCATATTTGAAACTATTTTTCTTGCTATTCCGAAATGTTCTTTTTTGTAAATTGCCATTACTGTGTTCTCCCATAATAGATAATTGATTTTGCGGCATTTCCTTTGCCGTGATTCAAGGATATCAAAACGCAGCAAAAATCACCACCAACTTTGGTTTACACAGGGCGCAACTTCGGTTTACACAGCAGTTTACATACAAAAAAACCGCACGGTTATGCGATATTCCGTGCGGTTTAGCTTTAATATTAAATTGATTATTTGCGCTTATGGTTTTTATATGCATACCCTGATGCAATATAATAAATCGGAATTGTGGCAAAAAGAATCCACAAAGGATGCCACAAACCGGCATAAAATCCGCAAAGCAAATACACAATAATAACAACTGCGGGATAGCAAAAAATCAGCGGATTCTTTTTTCTGATTGCTATTGAGCCTGTGTAATAAAGCGGAATGGTGAGCAGAAAAATCCACGAGGTTTTCCAAAGTGCGGAATTAAACGCACCAAGCGCAAGTGTTACAAAAACGGCAATGCAAGGATATGCGGCAAACAGCCAGCTGTGCTTTTTGTGCTTTTTCGTACTTTTTGTTTCGTGCTCATTTTCGGCAACTGCATCATTGAGCACATCAGTCTGCTGCGATTTTTGCGATTTTGAAATTTCTTCGTCCAAAGCAGCCTTTTTTAAAGATTTTTCATCTTCGGCAGCCTGAGGAGCTTCACAATTCAGAATATTATCTGCCGAAATTCCATAGAGCTTAGAAAGCTCAAGCACATTATCTGACGAAGGCACGGCATAGCCCTGCTCCCACTTTGAAACGGATTGCCTTGAAACACCGAGACGCTCTGCAAGCTTTTCTTGGCTGAGGCCTTTTTTCATCCTTAATTCTTTTAAATAATCGCCTTGCTGAATAGACATATGGTTTTACCTGCGCAATAAAAAATTGATATAGTTATTATAATTTATCACCGATTATTTTGCAAGTATAACCGTGATTTGGGTGCCCTCGTTTTCCTTGCTTTTAACCGAAACTCCGCCGCCTAAATATTCCGCCGTGTGCTTAACTATGGCAAGGCCGAGCCCCGTGCCGCCCGTGGCCTTTGAGCGGGACTTATCAACCCTGAAAAAGCGTTCAAACACCCTGCCGAGATATTTTTCCGGTATGCCTATACCGGTGTCGGAAACTTTTAAGCAAACCCGGCTATCCTCCTCGGAAACATCAACGGTTACTTTACCGCCGTCCACATTATACTTAATGGCATTTTCAACAAGATTATACACAAGCTCCTCTATAAGCGATTTTGTGCCCTTAACCTTGCAATCGGTGCCGTGAACGGTGATTTCCACGTTCTTTTTTTGCGCTTTAAATTTAAGCACATCAACACAATAATTAACAACCGGCATAAGATCAACATAATCTATTATCGGCTTATAATCATATTCCTCCAGCTGCGAAAGCTGAATAATATCGTGCGTTAAATTTATAAGGCGCTGAGATTCCTTATAAATAATTCCGCCGATTTTCGGCACATCCTCAGGGCGCACCATATTGCTTTGCAGCATTTCTCCGTAACCGGATATGGAAGTTAGCGGAGTTTTTAATTCGTGCGACACATTTGCAGTGAAACGCTTTTTCATATTGAGCAGGCGCTCTTTTTCATCAAGCTGCTCCTGCACCTTATCGGCAAACGGCTGCAATTCATCATATTTGCAGTTTTTACTGATATCCTTAATATCCTCGCCCATTTTTTCAATTTCGCCCGCAAGCCTTTTTGAAACGCCATATGCAGCCGCAAGAGAAAAAAATGCAGCAAGCACAAGCGACGGCAATGAACCGGCAAGAATATAAACAGTGAGCATGCTTATGCCGCTTTCCGAATAGGAAGACTGAGCAATGATAACAGAAATGATTACGGCAACGCAAACCGCCGATGCCGAAGCCGCAAAAGCGCCTTTAAAAATTCTCCAATTCATTTAATCACCAAGCTTATAACCGACATGGCGAATGGTTTCTATAAGCGAACCGCTTTCGCCGAGTTTTTTGCGAAGGGTAAGAATATGGCTGTCTACCGTGCGGGTTTCGCTTTCGCTGTCATATCCCCAAATTTTATTGAGCAACTGCTCTCTTGTTACGGCAATGCCCTTATTACGCAAAAGATATTTTAAAATTTCATATTCCTTAAAGGTGAGCTCCACCTCGTTGCCGTTTGAATAAACCTTGTGCTTTTTATCGTCAACAGTGATCGTTTTATAGGTGTAATCACGGCGTTCGTCGCTTTCATAAACACGGCGAAGCACCGCCTTAACGCGCGAAATAAAAATCATAACGGAAAACGGCTTTGTGATATAATCATCCGCGCCGCCGTCAAGCCCTTTAATAGCGTCTATTTCCGAATCCTTTGCCGTTACCATAACAATCGGAATACGCTTGAATTCCGAGCTTGCGCGCAGCTTTTTGGTGATAGAAACACCGTCCTCGCCGGGCAGCATAACGTCGATTATTATAAGATCGGGCTTTTGTGTATTAAGCGCGTTGTAAAAGCTTTTAGGCTCTTCAAATCCCTTAACCTCAAATCCGTTTCCCTGAAGCGCATATGCTTCAAGCTCGCGAACGCTGTTATCATCCTCAAGAATATAAATTAACGGCATATTAAAACCTCCGTTCAGCACACAGCCTGTTAGCTGAGTGAATATTTTTCAAGATACTTATCAACCGCTTCAACAAAATTCTTATCCGTGGCTTTAAGTTCTCTTGTATATTCGTGCACATTGTAATCGCCTGCTTCAAGCTCAATCATTGAAACTGCAAGGCTTGAGCAGTGATCGGACATACGCTCAAACGCATTTATCATATCAAGATAAAGGAAGCCCTGATCAACAGAGCATTTGCCCTCTTCAATTCTTTTAAGATGCCTGTTTTTGAGTTCCTTTTTCAATTTATCGATAACGGATTCAAGCGGTTCAACCTTATGTGCTTTTTCAAGATCACCGTTTCTGAAGGCATCCATTGTAAGATTTATTATCTTCATTGTGGCCGCAATCATAACCGAAAGATCATATTTTGCTTTTTCAGAGAAAACAGTGTTGCTTTTAATAATGCTCTTTTTGATTTTAAGCACATTTTCGCAGTAATCGCCGATTTTTTCAAATTCCTCAATTGCATGGTGAAGAAGGAAAACCTTTTTACTGTCTTCATCCGTTAAATTCATTGCGCTGATTTTAACAAGATAAGCCTCAAGCACTTCCTCATATCTGTCTATCTTATTTTCATTTGCCTTAACCTTTTCGGCCTTTTCATCAGAATAATTCTTAACAAGCGAGAATACGGTGGAAACGGAATTTTCAACAAGATCGGCCATTTTATCCGTAAGTTCCTCACTCTTTTCAACCGCATAGCTTGGGTTAATAAGAAAGCGATCATCAAGAAGCGGAGCCTCTGCAGTGTGCTTATCACTTGTTTTAACGGTTTTGCAGGCAAGAAATTCAAGCTGCTTTGTAAAGGGAAGCAACACAAGAGTTGAAACCACATTAAACACCGAATGAATCATAGCTATTTGCGCCGCACCGACGCTGTCGTTAAGAAAATCAAATTTGAAAATGGCATTGCCGCCGTAAAACAAAGCTGCTGCAAGAAGCACGCCGATAACATTAAAATAAAGGTGCACAACAGCCGTGCGCTTTGCATTTTTGCTTGTGCCGATTGAAGAAATAAGTGCAGTTATACAAGTGCCGATGTTTTGACCAAGAATAATCGGAAAAGCCGTTGCAAAAGAAACGGAGCCGCTGAGAGCAAGCGCCTGCAAAATACCCACAGAAGCTGAGGAAGACTGAATAACGGCAGTAAGCACCATGCCAACAAGAATGCCGAGAACCGGATTGCTGAATTTGGTGAAAACCGAAACGAATTTTTCGCTTTCTGCGAGGCCGGACATAGAATCACTCATAAATTCCATGCCCATCATAAGAATGCCGAATCCCGCAAGGATGCCGCCCACATTATTGCGCTTTTCATTTTTTGAAAACATCAAAAGAAACACGCCTATAACAGCAAGAACGGGTGCAAAAGAGGATGGCTTTAAAAGATTCATAATTAAACTGTCGCCGCTTATTCCCGTAAGCGAAAGAATCCAAGCCGTTGCGGTTGTGCCCACATTAGCACCCATGATAACACCGATTGCCCTTGAAAGTTCCATTATGCCGGAGTTTACAAAGCCAACCGCCATAACCGTTACTGCGGAAGATGACTGAATAACAGCCGTTACGGCACAGCCGAGCAAAACGCCCTTATAAGTTTTATCCGTCATCTTTTCAAGAATACGCTCAAGCTTACCGCCGGAAAGCTTTTCAAGCCTGTTGCCCATTAAATTCATGCCGTAAAGAAACAGCGCAAGCCCGCCGAGCATTGAGAAAAACGAAAATATATCCATACTCTACCTCAAATTAAAAATATTTGACATAAACCAAACAATAAACAAGCATTTATGAAATATGTGCCCGATAAATTGCCTGTATATTTTTAGTATATCATCTGCTCAAAACCTTATCAACACTTAATCAAATGCAAATTCAAATTATGTCAAATTTATGTAAAATCGGTTTGATTTGACAAAGTTTGTGCAATGTGCTATACTACAAAAAATTCATTAACGAATATTTGCAAATAATCACGAAAAGGAGGCGAACACATAATGAGAAAATACAGAAACACATCAACCTATATGCCATATTATTACGGCAAAAGCACAACTTTATATAATTATTTCAAAAAATCATCCTGTGTTCGCACGCATGCCGCATATAAATAAGCTTCCCAAATCCCCCGGGCAGTTTATAATATATTGCCATTGCTTTTTGCGCCGCCGGCTTGATTGCCGGCGGCTTTTTTATGCAAAAACGGCAAGGCAAAAAAGAATATGCCGAAAGAATCTTACTTAAGATAATTTTCACTTGCAAGCAGGTGAAAACGCACCTGCTTTCCGACACTTGATTAAGGAGGTTAAAAAATGGGCTGGATACAAGTTCACGAAAACACAAAAGTGCCCATACTGAAAAACATCGCCTATGCGCTGAAAATACTTTTTAAATGCAGCAAAACCTTTATGCTGTGGCAGGTTATCGCAATGGTATCCTCCATGCTTTTCACAAACTTTTTGCAAAGCGTGCTGTTTTTAAAAGCGCTGCTTTCCGTTATTGAGGGAGGATACGATTTTGCATATTACGCAAAAACCGTGCTTGCCTTTGCCGGAGTTTCACTTTTAAGCGAAGTTATAATGTGCGTAAGCGATTACAAGGGCCTTGTTATTCAAAAAGATATTTTCAAGGCCATGAACAATATGATTTTCAAAAAAGCATCCGAGGCAGACATAAGCTGCTATGAAAACCCGGAATTTTATGACAAATATCAAAGAGCCACCGAAATACTCACAAGCGGTTATTTCATAGCCTTCAGCTACAGCTTTGCAAATGTGGTTGCGGGAATAATATCATTTTTCTCCGTCATTGGGCTTGTGGCGGCGATAGACGCTTCTTATTTGATTTTTCTTCTTCCGTTGCTGTTTGTTTTTGCGGTTGAGCTTATCAAAAGTAAAACGATTTATAAGCGCGATTTGGAAATGACAACGAACAACCGAATAAAAGCATATGCGCAAAGAACCTTATTTTTAAAGGATTATGCAAAAGATATCCGCACATCAAACATTTTTTCCGTTATCATAAAAAGATTTGACCGCGCCGTTTCGGATAATATTGCAATCTTAAAAAGATACGGCACAAAGCTGTTTTTATACAGCATGCTAAGCTCGCTTTTGGGCGAATTCATTCCGATAATAGGAACATACGCTTATGCGGGATATCAATTCGCGGTAACAAGAAATTTGCAGATTTCGGGCTTTTCCGTTGTGCTGTCTTCAATAAATTCCGTGCGTGAAGCGGCAAACAGAATCGCAAACGGCTTTTCGGAATTATCCGCAGCGGCACTTTATTTTCAAAATCTGCACGATTTTTTCGATTGCGAAACGGAAATCAAATCCGGCAGCAAAAAGGCGGGTGAATTTGAAAGCCTCGAATTTAAAAATGTTTGCTTCAAATATCCCGCGGCAAAGAAATATTCCCTGCAAAATTTAAGTTTTAAAATCACCAAGGGTGAAACCGTTGCCGTGGTGGGCATAAACGGCGCGGGAAAAACCACGCTCGTGAAGCTGATGCTTCGCTTTTATGACCCAAACGACGGCGAAATACTTTATAACGGCATAAATCTAAAAGAATATGAGCTTGAAAGCCTGCGCGGAAAATTTGCAACGGTTTTTCAGGACTATAAAAACTTTGCTTTATCAGTAAACGAAAACATCATATGCCGCGAATGCTCGCCCGAGGATGAAATCCTTGCCGAAGAGGCATTAAAGCGAAGCGGTGCATACGGCAAAGTGAGCACCCTGCCGCAAGGCGCAAACACCGTTTTAACCCGCGAGTTTGACGAAAACGGCGCAGGCCTTTCGGGCGGCGAAGCGCAAAAAACTGCGGTGGCAAGAATGTTTGCACGCGATTTCGACATTGCCGTGCTTGACGAGCCCTCCTCAGCGCTTGACCCGATTGCGGAATACAAAATGTATCAAAACCTGATTGAGGCCACCAAAAACAAAACGGTTATTTATATTTCGCACAGACTTTCAAGTGCGGTGCTTTCCGATAAAATCATAGTTATGGAAAACGGCACCGTTGCCGAAAGCGGCACCCATGCCGAGCTTACGGCGGCGGGCGGAGAATACGCAAAAATGTTTGCTCTGCAAGCGTCAAGCTACAAAAAGGAGGCGGAATAATGGAAAAAGCAAAATCAAGCTTATCAACGGGCGCAAACATATTTTATTTTATAAAACTGCTTTTTAAAATATCGCCGCTGCTTGTTATCGGCGAGGCGCTTTCGGGCATATTCACCGCCCTGCCCACAAGGCTGATTGCCGTTATAGGTGCTAAGTATGTGGCCGACACCGTTGAAAGCGGCAGCAATGCGCGCCAAATTCTTTATGCAGTTATTGCAATTGCGGCAATTTTGATTGCAAGCACAACGGCGACCTGCCTTTTTCGTGAGTTTTATTGGAACATTGCGCGCGAAAAGGCAAACGCGGGCTTAAGCAAAATATTTTACGACAAAGCAAAATCACTTGACCTTGCTTCATACGACGACCCATATTTTTACAACAATTTCATTCTCGCCATTGAATCCTCAACGGGCAATTTAAATCAAATTTTAACGCTTATCCGCCGCTACATAGGCGAGGTTGTTTCGTTTATAACGATATGCGGAATTATTTTGGCGCTTGACCCGATTTGCATGCTGATAATTCTTGCCACGGTTATAATTTTTACGCCGCTGAGCAAAAAAATCGGTAATTTGCAGGCTGAGCGCCAAATCGAAAACAACAAGAAGCACAGAAAAGCGGATTATTTTGCAAGGATATTCTATTTGCAGGATTATGCCAAAGAGGTGCGCATGAACGGAATTCGGCCGTTGCTTATCAAAAGATACAACGAAGCGGCAGATGAGGTTATCAAAAACCAGCGCAAATATGTGGGCAAAATCGATTTCATCTATTTCTTTCAGGAAAGCGGCGTGCAGATTTTAGGATTTATGGTTGTGCTTCCGCTCTACCTCGGCTACGGCGTGCTGAAGGCAAAAACACTTTCGGCAGGCGATTTCATCGCCGCCTTTAACGGCGCGTGGAGCATTGCGGCGTCCTTTTCGTTTTTAACAGTTTACATAGCTCGCGAATTTTCTCAGCAAACAAAAATGATTGGTAAATTCCGTGAATTTCTTTCCAAAGAGAGCATAATTAAAGACGGTGCCCACGAAGCCGAGTGCGGCGAGCCGCAGAAAATAGAGCTAAAAAATGTTTCCTTTTCATATCCGGGCACATCAAATCCGGTGCTGAAAAACATAAATTTAACTATTGAGCCATACCAAAAAATTGCGCTTGTGGGCTACAACGGCGCAGGCAAAACCACGCTCACAAATTTACTGCTCAGGCTTTATGATGTTAGCAGCGGCGAAATTTTAATCGGCGGAAAAAGCATTAAGGACGAATCGCTTGAATCCCACCGCAGCAGATTTGCGGCAGTGTTTCAGGATTTTCAGCTTTTTGCTGCAACGCTCGGCGAAAATGTGGCTCTTTCAAGCGAAATTGATGAGCCGAGCGCCGTTAAAGCGCTTGAAAACGCCGGCTTTTCCAAGAAGCTTCAAAACGGAATAAACACTCCCCTGCTGCGCGAATTCGACGAAAACGGAATCATGCTTTCGGGCGGCGAGGCGCAAAAGGCAGCGATTGCAAGAGCTTTTTACAAGCATTGCCCCTATGTTATCATGGACGAGCCCTCTGCAAATTTAGACCCGATTGCGGAATACAAATTAAACCTTGCAATGCAAAAGGCGGCAAAAAACAAAACCGTTGTTTTCATTTCTCACAGGCTTTCCACCACGGTGGGAGCGGATAAAATTTATGTGATGGAAAACGGCGAAATTGCCGAAAGCGGCACCCATGCCGAGCTGATGGAGGCGGGCGGCAAATACGCATATATGTTTAATTTGCAGGCAAAGAAATACAGAGCATAAATTTCAAAGCACATTCGGCAGATAAAATGCGCTTCTTTGCGTAGTTCACGCTCCGCAAAAATGCGTATCTGCCGAATGTGATTTTTATTATTATGATGAATAAAATCATAATTCGAGCCTTCGAGTCTGCAAAATTGTATAAAATAAACACACTCAAAGCGCTTATTTTAATAAATTATAAATATTTACAAATGCCGCCGCTCGGTGTTAAAATTATATAAGATAAATATTATAACATAAATATATTGATAATATTCAGGCGGAAAGTTATGAGAAAACGAAAACAAAAGCAAATGTCCGAATCTCTGCTTTTGGGAGCAATTTTAGCGACTGTGGGCGGATTTTTGGACG
>UMHM01035733.1_pt1 | contig 21326 bp, 19 predicted proteins | sample 1965501 | NCBI WGS metagenome assembly UMHM01 (sample SAMEA4836095, study PRJEB28245) | human gut metagenome | biome: gut microbiome; material: fecal sample | place: Denmark | collected 2008
CCGATTACCTCGGGATTTCCTCCATCACGAAGCACTCGATGACGTCGCCTTCCTTGATATCCGTGTAGTTTTCCAGGCAGACGCCGCACTCGTAGCCGTCGGCCACTTCCTTGACCGCGTCCTTGAAGCGCTGGAGCGAGGAGAGCTTGCCCTCGTAAACCACCACGTTGTCGCGGAGCAGGCGAACCTGCGCATTGCGCTGGAGCTTACCGTCGGTGACGTAAGAACCGGCGACAATGCCCACGCCCGTGATCTTGAACACGTTGCGCACCTCCGCGTGACCGATGACGTTCTCGCGGAATTCCGGCGTGAGCATGCCCTTCATGGCCTTTTCGATATCTTCGATGGCCTGATAGATCACGCGGTAATAGCGGATGTCGATACCGTCGCGGTTCGCGGCGTCGCGCGCCTTCGCATCCGGACGGACGTTGAAGCCGATGATGATCGCACCGTCGATGCCGGCCAGCATCACGTCGTTCTCGGTGATCGCGCCCACGCCGCTGTGGATCGTGCGCACACGCACCTCGGCGTTGGAGAGCTTTTCAAGCGACTGCTTGACCGCCTCGACGGAGCCCTGAACGTCGGCCTTGATGATGATGTTGAGATCCTTGACCTCGCCCTGCTCGAGCTTGCTGTAAAGCTCCTCGAGCGTGGACGCGGAGCTGTTCTTGACCATCGACGCGCGCGCCTTCGCGGCACGCTCCTCGACGACCTGACGCGCCAGCTTCTCGTCGGCCACCGCCATGAACTCGTCGCCCGCCTCCGGCACACCGCCGAAGCCGATGATCTCCACCGGCGTGGACGGGGTCGCGTGCTTGACGCGCTCGCCGCGGCTGGAAACCATCGCGCGGATGCGGCCAAAGGCATTGCCCGCAACCACCATGTCGCCCACGTGCAGCGTACCGTTCTGCACCAGCGCCGTCGCGACAGCGCCGCGGGAATGATCCAGCTTCGCCTCGATGATGACGCCGCGCGCCTTGCGGTTCGGGTTGGCCTTCAGTTCCAGCATGTCGGCCAGCAGCAGCACGTTTTCAAGCAGATCATCGACGCCCTCGCCGGTCTTGGCGGAGACGTTCACCATGATGGTGTCGCCGCCCCACTCCTCCGGCACCAGCTCGTAGCGGGTCAGCTCCTGCTTCACCGCGTCCGGATCCGCGCCCGGCTTGTCGATCTTGTTGATCGCCACGATGATCGGGCACTTCGCCGCCTTCGCGTGGTTGATGGATTCGATGGTCTGCGGCATCACGCCGTCGTCCGCCGCGACAACTAGGATCGCGATATCGGTCGCCTGCGTGCCGCGGGCGCGCATCGCCGTAAAGGCCTCGTGACCCGGCGTATCCAGGAAGGTGATCTGGCGATCGCCCACCTTGGCGATGTACGCACCGATGTGCTGGGTGATGCCGCCGGCCTCGCCCACGGCCACCTTCGCCTTGCGGATGTAGTCAAGCAGCGACGTTTTGCCGTGATCGACGTGACCCATGATCGTGACGACCGGCGGGCGCGTGACCAGCTCTTCCTCGCTGTCCTCCACGTTCTCGGCGGAGAGCGCGTCCTCGGCGGTCTTGTCGAGCTTCATTTCCAGCGTCACGCCGAATTCGGAAGCCACCAGAGACGCGGTATCGAAATCCAGCTCCTGATTGATCGTCGCCATGATGCCCAGCAGCATCAGCTTCTTGATGATCTCGCCCGCCGGCTTGCCGATGCGCTCGGTCAAATCGCGGACGGTGATGGTCTCGGCGGTCATGTAGGCCGTCTCGATCTTGATCGGGGCCATCATCTGCTGCGCAGAGAGCTGACGCCCCTTCTTGCGGCGGCCGCGCACCACATCGTCGTCCATGCCGTAGCCCGTGTCGCGCGCAAGCTGCTTGCGGTTCTTCACCGGCTGATGCTCCGGGTCATGCTGACGCTGGCGCATCTTCTTGTTCGGGTCGTAGTTGGAAACGCGCTCCTTCTCGACCGTGGGCATCAGCTCCGGCCCCTTCGGCCCGCGCTGCGGACGGTTGCCGCCCATCGGGCGAGCGCCGCCCATGCCGCCTGCCGGACGGGCGCCGCCCTGCGGACGATCCCCACGCGGCGCGAAATTGCCGCCCTGCGGACGGTCCCCGCGCGGCGCGAAATTGCCGCCCTGCGGACGATCTCCGCGCGGCGTGAAGTTGCCGCCCTGCGGACGATCCCCGCGCGGCGCGAAATTGCCGCCCTGCGGACGATCCCCGCGCGGCGCAAAGTTGCCGCCCTGCGGACGATCCCCGCGCGGCGTGAAGCTGCCGCCCTGCGGGCGCGGCGCATTGCCGCTCTGCTGGGGGCGCGCCGCCGGAGCGGGCTTCGCTTCCGGCTTTGCTTCCGGCTTTGCTTCCGGTTTTGCTTCCGGTTTCGCTTCCGGCTGCGGCTTGGCCGCCTCAACCGGCGCTTTCTCCTCGGCCTTCTCCACCGGCACGTCATCGGGCATCGTCCATGCCTTGCTCTGCGAGCTGAGCGCCTTCTGCTGTTCCTCGCGGCGCTTCTCCTCGCGCTCGGCCTCCTGCTGCTGCGTAAAGCCGTTTTCAATCTTGCGCAGCTCGGCGAGCGTCTTCTCCGCTGCGGTACGAACTCCCGTTACGTCTCCCAGCAGCTTCGCCGCCCGGCGGCTGAGTTCCTTTGTTGCGTCTTGAACCTTCATTTTGGACATTCTGCCCTTGCACCCCCGCAAATTGCGTCACTGTCGTGTGGTTATCTTCCCTGAGACGGCGCGTCGCCCGTCTCCTCCTCCTTGGCCAAAGCCAGCAGCTTGCCGCCCAGCGAGCCCCGCGCAATCGCGGCGCTCATGCGTCCCGGCTTGCCGATGGCGCTGCCCAGTCTGTCCGGCGTCGTTTCATAAAGCGGAACCTGATAAAACGCGCAGGAATCTCGGAATTTCTTCTTCGTATTGTCGGATGCGCCCGCATCCAGAATCATAAACAAAGCCGCTCCGGATGAAATCGCCTTGAGCACGCCGCTCTCGCCGAGGCTCAGCTGCCCCGCGCGCATGGCGATGCCCAGCATCGCGTAGAAAGCGTCGCGCTCAATCTGCATCAATTTCCTCCATCAGTTGGTTCAGCACGGCCTCGTCGATCTTCGTTTCCAGCGCGCGGTCAAGCTGCCGCTGGCGAACCGCCTTCGTCAGGCAGTCCTTCGATTTGCAAATATATGCGCCGCGACCCGGAGCCTTGCCGATTCTGTCAAAGCTGATCTCGCCCTGCGCGCTGCGAACGATGCGCAGCAGCGCCTTTTTCTCCTTCATCTCGCGGCAGCCCACGCACATGCGCATGGGAATTTTGCGTGTCTTCATTGGCGCACCCCGCTTTTACTCGGCGTCGCCTTCGACCGTCGGCGCTTCGCCGGCCTCGGCCTCAACCTGCTCGTCAACCTGGCTCTGGCTCTTGATGTCGATCTTCCAGCTCGTCAGGCGCGCGGCGAGGCGGGCGTTCTGGCCTTCCTTGCCGATGGCCAGCGAGAGCTGATTGTCCGGCACGACCACGCGGCAGGCCTTTTCCTGCTCGTTGACGAACACGTTCACCACGTGCGCCGGGTTCAGCGCGTTGGCGACGAACTCCGCCGGGTCGGCCGACCACTTGATGATGTCGATCTTCTCGCCGCGCAGCTCGGTCACCACGCGATCCACGCGCTGGCCGCGCGGACCGACGCAGGAGCCTACCGGGTCGATCATCGGGTCGGTGGAGTGCACCGCCATTTTCGTGCGGCTGCCCGCCTCGCGGGAGATGGACTTGATCTGCACAATGCCGCTCTGAATCTCCGGCACCTCCAGCTCGAACAGGCGCTTCACCAGGCCCGGATGGATGCGCGATACGCTCACCTGCGGGCCGTGCTTTGCGCCCGGACGCGCCAGACGGCGATCCGCGACGACCTCCAGCACGTAAACCTTAAAGCGCTCGCCCGGCGCGTACACGTCGCTGGCCATCTGCTGGCTCGGCTCGAGCACGCCCTCGGTCTTGCCCAGCTCGACGTAAACATCCTTCGTTTCGGGATCGACGCTGTGCACGATCGCGGTCAGAATCTCGTTTTCCTTCTCGATGAAGTCGTCGTAGACCTTGCCGCGCTCGGCCTCGCGAATCTTCTGCACGATGACCTGCTTGGCCGTCTGCGCGGCGACGCGGCGGAAGTTATCCGGCGTGACCTCGACCTCGACGATATCATCCTGCTGGTAGCTGGGCTGAATCGCCTGCGCTTCCTCGATGGAAATCTCGGTCGCCTCGTCGGTGGGCCAGCGCTCGACCGTCTTGCGGGCGTACAGGCGAACCGCGCCGGTCTCCCGGTTCAGCTCCACGCGCACGTTCGCGTTGGAGGGCGGCATGCCGTATTCCTTGCTGAAATTATTTTTATAAGCGCTCTTCAGTGCCTCTTCAATCGCAGAAAAGAGCAGCTCCTTGCTGATGTTTTTTTCCTTGGCCAGCGCCGCGACGGCTTCGATCATCTCACGATTCTCGTTTTTGTCCATGCCCTGACGCTTATCTTCCTTCTGAGTCGTTTTTCTCATCGTCGCTCATCTCCTCGTCCATTGCGATGTCGTCCTCGGTGATGATCACCAGGGGCTTGCACAGCGAAACGTCCTTCTGTTTGAAGCGCAGCTCGTTTTCCCCGTCGCGGATGACGATTTCGCCGTCCGTCAGGCCAACCAGCTCGCCCTCAAACTGCTTGCGCCGCTCCACCGGGCGGAACAGATGGATTTCCACCGTTTCGCCCGCATGCTTGTCAAAATCCTTCTGCTTTTTCAGCGGACGATCAAGACCCGGCGAGCATACCTCAAGGAAATCGTAATCCACACGCTCGACCAGCGGGGTCACAGCGCGGTGATACGTTTCGCAATCGCTCAAGGTAATACCGTCGGGTTTGTCAATATAAATCCGCAGATAACGGCTCGCGCCCTCGCGCACAAGCTCCACATCCACCAGCTCAAAGCCATGCTGCTCGGCAAGCTTCTGGCAGGCCGGCTCAATCACACGGGTCAAATCGCTTTGTGCCATTCACACACTCCCAAAGTCACTCAAAAAATTCGTTCAAGCGGCCGCGGCAGATAGAAAGAGTGGGCGCTTCTCCCACTCTTTCGCATCCACCCGCAGGGTACAAAACTCCCTGCGCCGCCATCTTATGCGGTTATTATATCACCGCTTTTTCAAAAAAACAACCCTCTATACATGGTTTGTCAGCTATTCCGTCGAAATTCGCATTTATAACATAAGATTTATTCCGTTTTTGGGCGAAATCAGAACGAGAACAGCGTCGTCTGGTTGCTTTCCGGCAGGCCGCCCAGACAGCCGCCCTCGCGCAGCAAATCAATCAGCGATGCGGAAATTTTCGTGCGGTTGCGCAAATCCTCGATGGAAATGAACGGCGACTGCTCGCGCGCATCCACGATGCTCTGCGCGGCGGCCTCGCCCAGCCCGGGCAGGGCGTTGAAGGGCATGCGGATCGTCTTCTCGTCCACCACCTGAAACTTCGTCGCGTCGCTCTTATACAGATCGACCGGCGCCAGCTTGATGCCGCGGCAGAGCATTTCGATCACCAGCTCCATGATAATCATCAGATCCTTGTCCTTCTGGGTCAAATCCTTGCTGTTTTCTTCCATCTCTTTATAGCGGCCGCGGATGGCTTCCTGCGTTCCGCCGAGGATGCTCGCGTCGAAGCAGTCCGCCCGAACAGTGTAATACGCGCAGTAATACGCCGCCGGCCGGTGCACCTTGTACCACGCGATGCGCAGCGCCATCGTCACGTAGGCGACCGCGTGCCCCTTCGGGAACATGTATTTGATCTTCTTGCAGGAGTCGATGAACCATGTCGGCACATTGTGCTCGATCATGGCTTCCTCCATCTCCGGCTTGAGCCCGCGCCCTTTTCGGACGGATTCCATCGTGTCAAACGACATCTTCGGCGCAACGCCGTAGTCGATGAGCGCATTCATAATATCGTCGCGGCAGCAGATGCACGAGGCCAGCGGCGCAATGCCCGCCTTGATGATCTCCTGCGCGTTGCCGATCCACACGTCCGTTCCGTGGGACAGACCGGAAATGCGGATCAGCTCCTCCATCGTCGTCGGGTGCGTCTCCTCCAGCATCTGGCGGACGAACTTCGTGCCGAATTCCGGCACGCCGTATGTGCCCGTCTTGGAGCCGATCTGCTCGGGCGTCACCCCCAGCGCCTGCGTGCCGGAGAACAGCGAAATCACGTCCGGGTCGGTCAGCGGCAGGGTACGCGCGTCAACACCCGTCAAATCCATCAGCATGCGGATCATCGTCGGGTCGTCATGCCCCAGAACGTCCAGCTTCACCAGCACGTCGTGCATCGAGCCGAAGTCGTAATGCGTCGTGATGACCGGGCTGGTCATGTCGTTGGCCGGATGTTGGATGGCGACGAATTGCTGAATCTCGTATTCCTTCGGCAGAACGACCATGCCCGCCGGGTGCTGACCCGTCGTGCGCTTCACGCCGACGCAGCCCAGCGCCAGCCGGTTCATCTCCGCCTCCGAAAGCGTCAGCTCCCGCTCCTCGCAGTATTTCTTGACGTAGCCGTAAGCCGTCTTATCCGCCAGCGTGCCGATGGTTCCCGCGCGGTAGCAGTATCCCTTGCCGAACAGCTCCTCGATGTAGGCATGCGCGCGCGGCTGATACACGCCCGAGAAGTTCAGGTCGATATCCGGCACCTTGTCGCCCTTGAACCCGAGAAAGACCTCGAACGGGATATCGAATCCGTCGCGGTAAAGCTCTTCGCCGCACTGCGGGCACTTCATCGGCGGCAGGTCAACGCCGACCTTGTATTTGCTCTTGTCCACATCGAACGTATACCATTTGCATTTCGGGCAGCGATAGTGCGGCGGCAGCGCGTTGACCTCCGATATGCCGACCAGATGCGCCACATAGGACGAGCCGACGCTGCCGCGCGAGCCGACCAGATAGCCGTCCGCGTTCGATTTTTTGACCAGCTTCTCCGCGATGTTGTACAGTGTGCCGTAGCCGTAGCCCAGAATGGAGGAAAGCTCCTTTTCCTTGCGCGCCACGACGATTTCCGGCGGGTTGTCGCCAAACCATTCGCGAATCTGTTCTTCGCAGAGGTTGCGGATGTTGTCCGCCGCGTCCGGCCAGAACGGCTGGAACGTCTCCTTGCCCTCCGGATGCTTCGGATACAGGCCGATTTCGCCGATTCGCGCGGCGATCTTCGCCGGGTTGTCGATGACGACCTCTTCCGCTTTCGCCTTGCCCAGATAGCTGAATTCCTCGAGCATCTCCTGCGTCGTCTTGAAATACAGCGGCGGCTGATTGTCCGCATCCTTAAAGCCGTGCGCCGCCTGAATGATCGCGCGGAATTTTCCGTCCTTCGGGTCGAGGAAGTGCACGTCGCCCGTCGCGCAGACCGGAATGCCCAGCTCCTCGCCCAGCCAGACGATTTTTCGGTTAAAATCACGAAGCTGTTCCTCGTCCTCCGCCATGCCCTCGCGCAGCATAAACGCATTGTTGCCGATCGGCTGAATTTCGAGGTAGTCGTAGAACCGCGCAATCCGCTTGAGCTCCGTGTCGTTTTTGCCGTCCGCAACGGCGCGGAACAGCTCGCCCGCCTCGCAGGCCGAGCCGACGATGATGCCCTTTCGGTATTTCTGCAAAATCTCGCGCGGCGTGTGCGGCTTGCGGCTGAAATAGTTGAGGTGGCCTTCCGAAACGATCTTGTTCAGGTTGGTCATGCCCTCCTGCTCGGCCGCCAGCAGAATGATGTGGTACGAATCGCCGATGGCGCCGCCCGTCAGCGCGGAATTGATTTCGTTCAGCCGGGTGACGCCCTTCTCTCTGGCCGTGTCGAGCATGCGGTTGAGCATGTGCGCCGTCGCGCGCGCGTCGTGCACGGCCCTGTGTGCGTTTTTGAGGCTGATGCCCAGCGATTTGCAGACCGCGCCGAGCCTGTGGCTCTTGAGGCTTGGGTACATCCGGCGGGAAAATTCCAGCGTGTCGATCACCGGCATGTGGATTTCAATGCCCAGCCGGTTACATTCCTCCGTCAGGAAGGAATAATCGAATTTCGCGTTGTGCGCCGCGAACGCCGCCCCGCCGATGAACTCCAGCAGCTTCGGAATTTCGACCTCCGCCGGGCTCGCGTCGGCCACCATTGCGTCGGTGATGTGCGTCAGCTCGGAAACCTCCTGCGGAATCGGCTCCATCGGGTTGACGAACCGGCTGTATTCCTCCACCACCTGTCCGTTGCGGATGCGCACCGCGCCGATCTCCATGATGCGGCATTTGCGCGGGTTGAGCCCCGTGGTTTCAAAATCCACCACGACGATATCATCCGTCAGCGGCCGGTCGTCACCGTCCTTGACCACGACGGTCACATCCGTCAGATAACCCTCCATGCCCGGAATGAGCTTGATCTTGTTCTTTTTCGCCGCGCCGAATGCCTCCGGGAACGCCTGCACCACGCCGTGATCCGTGATGGCGACGGCCGGGTGTCCCCACTGCGCCGCGCGCTTAATCAGGTCGCTGGCCGAGGAAACCGCGTCCATCTCGCTCATGTTGGTGTGCATGTGCAGCTCGATGCGCTTGCGCTCGGCCGTGTCCTGACGCATGGGCTTCTCCCGCCCGTCGATGTCGTTGACCATCATCACCAGGCCGTGCTCGAAGCTGTCCATCTTCACATCGCCGCGAACGGCGAACCATTTGCCCTCCTTGACGGCGGCAATCACGTCGTCAACCGCCTTCTTTTCTTCCTCCGTCGGCGGGCGGTCGTCCTCCTCCTGCGAGGCGCCGCCAAAGCGCCCCTTTCTGGGCTTATAGCGCAAAAACGCCTTGCACTTGATGGTGTTCGTATAATCCGTCAGCGCGAAGGAGAGAAGCTGCATTTCGCCGCCGCGCAGCTCGCGCGTCTCCACCGTCAGCACCTCGCCGCAGATCGTCAGCTTGCTGGCTTCCTCCGTCAATTCGCTGATGGGCAGCGGTTCGGCGGTGATCGGCCGCCCGAAGACGGCTTTCGGCTTTTCTTTGGCCGCTTTGACCTCCTGCGCGGCGACCTGCTCGCTCTGCGTCTTAATCATCTGTGCGACGGCCTGCTCGTCCTCGGCCTTGCGGCGGCGGCGAATCTCCTCCAGCTGCTCCTCGCGCAGCTTCACCGCCTGAAAGACGACATGCACCTTCGTCACGAACACATTCTCGATCAGCTGCTCGATGTAATGATCCACGCCGGACTGCGCGAGGAATTTCGGCGCGATGTTCTGCGGCACAAGCACGCTGAGCACATCGCCCTTACATTCCAGCTTTGCGTCGTTCATAAACGGCGCGCCGGAGGGATGGCGGCGCTTGACGCAGCGCAGAATGAACGGCGCATACTTCTGCGGGTCATTCAGAAAATCCTGCGCAAGCTGCGGCGAGCGGATGATCAGTTTCACCCGTGTCGGCGCGAAATTGCGCCGGATGGCGCGCTGCGCCGCCAGAAACGGCTTTTCCTCCACCAGCATATCCGAAGAGAAAAAGACCGCAATCTCGTCGCCCGCCTTGCTGGCCGTCACGCGCTCCAGGGTCAAATGCCCCTTCAGCTCCTGCGCCGCGCCTTCGAGCAGGCCTTCCCACTGCTGTGCCACTGTACGTCACCAACTCCTTCAGTCAGCTTCGCTGACAGCTCCCTCAAAGAGGGAGCCGGTTCGCAATCCGAAAACTTTCAAATCCATCCGTTCAAATGCGCTTCTCATACCAAAAGCCTCCCTCTGAGAGGGAGGTTGGACTATTGATAGTATGCTTGCCATTCTTCCAATTGTTCAACTCTTTGATCAAGTTTTTGAATTCGCGTTGAACACATTTTTGCATATTTCTGCATTTTCAAATCCGGAAGGCATATAACATACACAAATCCCAGAATACCAAGCAATGCGCCTGTAAAGAAGTAACCCACATATCCCTTTTTTTCAGCCAGCTTAAAGCATAGAATCCCGATAATTGTTCTTTGAATAAACCAAATCAGAAACAGCAAAAATCCACCGTTAGATATTATTCTATCAATTTCTGAAATAATTTGATCATATACATACTGATTCATATGCTTCTCTCGCTTTCTCTCGCAAATCAGAGCATCTTGTGAATCTCGTCAATCAAAATCTGTGCCAGATCGCCGGTCACTTTCTGCGGCGGCTGACCCTTTTTAATCAGCAGACCTGCGCCGTTTCCGCCGCCGCAGATGCCGATATCCGCCTCGCGCCCTTCGCCCGGCCCATTGACCACGCAGCCCATGACGGCCACCTTGAACGGCACGTTCACGCCCTTCAGTTCCTGCTGCACGCGGCGCATGATTCCGCCCACGTCGATGCAGGTGCGCCCGCAGGTCGGGCAGGAGACATACTGCACGAAGTCCCTGCGCAAGCCGACGTCCTGCAAAATCTCAATGCCGGCCGGCGGTTCGAGGCACGGATCGCCCGTCAGCGAAACGCGGATCGTGTCGCCGATGCCATCCAGCAGCAGCGCGCCGATGCCGATTGCGCTCTTGATTTTCCCCTGCTCCGGCAGACCCGCCTCGGTCACGCCGAGGTGCAGCGGATAATCGCACTGCGCACTGGCCAGCCGATACGCTGCGACGGTATCCGGCACGTTGCTCGCCTTCATGGAGAGCACCATGTCGTAAAAGCCGCAGTTTTCCAGCATTTTTGCGTGCGCCAGCGCGCTTTCCACCATGCCCTGCGGGGTCGGCCCGCCGTATTTGGCGAGGATATCCTTCTCCACTGAGCCGGAGTTCACGCCGATGCGCACCGGGATATGATGCGCCTTAACGCAGTCCGCCAGAATACGCACATTCTTTTCGCCGCCGATGTTGCCGGGGTTGATGCGCAGCTTGTGGATGCCGTTTTCCACCGCCTTGATGGCGAGCTTGTAATCAAAATGGATGTCGGCGACCAGCGGAACGGGGCTGCCGTCCACCAGCGCGCGCACCGCGTCGGCGCAGGCCTCATTGTAAACGGATACGCGGACGATGTCCGCGCCCGCAACCGTCAGCGCGCGAATCTGGGAGAGCGTCTTCTCCACATCCGCCGTGTCGGTGTTGGTCATCGACTGTACGCTGACCGGTGCGCCGCCGCCGATGCGGACGCTGCCGACCTGAACCTGCCGTGTTTTCTTGCTCATGTTCTTTCTCCCCTATGTTTGATGACCGCGCTTTTCAACGTGAGAGACGGCCGCCAGCGGCTATCCCTTCACAAAGAAACGCATGATGTCCTTGTACGTCAGCAGCACCATCAGCCCCATCAGCAGAATGAAGCCCGCCGCGTGAATCGCGCCCTCCAGCTCCCGCTTGACCGGCTTGCGGCGAATCGCCTCCGCCAGCAGGAACAGCAGGCGGCTGCCGTCCAGCCCCGGAATCGGGAGCAGGTTCATCACGCCGAGGTTGACGCTGATCAGCGCCAGCAGCTCCAGATAGACCTCGAAGCCGCCCTGCTGCGTGACCTCCTGAATGACGTAAACCGTGCCGACCGGGCCGGTCACGTCATCGACGCCCTGCCCCTTGAATACCAGATTTTTGAGCGTGGACAGAATCAGCCTCACGCTCTCCACGTTGTATTGGAGCGAAAACGGGATGCTCTCAAAAACGGATACCCGAACGCGCTCCTGCCCGAACGAGAAGCCCACGCGATAGCGCCCGGCCTGCGCGTCGTAAAACGGGGTCAGCGTCAAATCGAGCGTCCGGCCGTCCCGCTTCACAGTGAGCGTCACTGCCTCGCCGCCCGAAGCCGAAATGGCCTTGGCAATCGCGTCCGACGTCGCGACCGTCTCGCCGTTCACCGCCGTGATTTCGTCGCCGATCTGCAAACCGGCCGCCTGCGCGGTTTCCTCCACCTGCGCCACCTTCGGCACGACGGCGTTCACGCCGATGGCGCTCATAAACAGCGCAATCACCAGAAACGCGATCACAAAATTCATCAGTGGGCCGCTGAACACCGTTATTGCGCGTTTCCAAACCGGCTGGTTGTTGAATGCGCGCGGGTCGTTCTTTTCCTCATCCTCGCCGTAAAACTGGCAATAGCCGCCGATGGGCAGCAGGCGCACGGAAAACTGCGTCCCCTTTTTGCTCTGCCATTTGGCAATCAGCGGCCCCATGCCCATCGAAAATTCCTGCACACAGATGCCGCAGGCGCGCGCCGCCCAGAAATGGCCGCCCTCATGCGCGATAATCAGCACGCCCAGCAGCAGCAGCGCCAGAACCACATACATGAAACGAAAGCACCTCCCGCGTTATGCGCCGAAGCGCGCCAGCAGCGCCGCCGCCTTTTGCCGCGCGGCACGGTCGCACTCAAACACCTGCTCGAGCGTCGGGTGCGCAATCACCGGCACGGCCTGCATCGTCTCCTCCACCAGACGCGCAATCGCGCCGAAGGGGATTTTCTCGTGCAGGAATGCGTCCACCGCAACCTCGTTCGCGCCGTTGAGCACCGCGCTCATCGAGCCGCCAGCCGCCAGCGCGTCATACGCCAGCCGGAGGCCGGGGAAACGGTCGTTATCCGGCTGCTCGAAGGTCAGCGCGTTCATCTGCGTAAAATCAAGCCGCCGGCCGCCGGTCGGAAGCCGCTCCGGCCAGCTCATCGCGTAAAGAATCGGCAGACGCATATCCGGCGTGCCAAGCTGCGCCATCACCGCGCCGTCCGCGTATTCGACCATAGAATGTATGACGCTCTGCGGATGAATCAGCACATCAATCTTCTCGGCGGGCATGTCGAACAGCCATCTCGCCTCGATGACCTCCAGCGCCTTGTTCATCATCGACGCAGAATCAATGGTGATCTTGCGGCCCATGCTCCAGTTCGGGTGCTTGAGCGCCTGCTCAGGCCGCGCGTTGTAGATGTCCTCTTTCTTCCACGTGCGGAACGGCCCGCCGCTCGCCGTCAGAATCAGGCGGGTCGGCGTGTTGCCCTGCGCGCCCTGCAGGCACTGGAAAATCGCGCTGTGCTCGCTGTCCACCGGCAGCAGCGGATGACCCGCCTTGCGCGCCGCCTCCGTCACCAGCTCGCCGCCCGCGACGAGCGGCTCCTTGTTGGCCAGCAGGACGCGCTTGCCGCAGGCCAGTGCCTCCATCACCGCCGCCAGACCGACGACGCCCACGACCGAAACGAGCACGTCGTCCGCGTCGCACGCGCGCACCACGTCCAGCAGCACGTTTTCGCCGAACATCCACTGGCAGCTCTCCCTGATATCCGCCGGGATCTCCTTCGGCTCGACGGAAAGCGCCGCAATCTGCGGATGAAACTGCCGCACCTGCTCAAAGAGCTTTTCGCTCGAGCTGTGCGCCACCAGCGCGGTGACGGCAAATCGGTCGCTGTGGCGCGCCGCAACATCCAGCGCCTGCGTGCCGATGGAACCCGTAGAACCCAATATCGCCAACTTTCGCATATTTGCCTCCGTTTTTCACTTGGAAATCGCATCATCCGGCCGCATGCGCCCGCGTCAGAGCACGAGCGTATAGCAGTACATCACAATCAGCGTGAAAATCACGCTGTCAAACCGGTCCATCACGCCGCCGTGGCCGGGGAAGATATGGCCGTAATCCTTGATGCCGCTGTGGCGTTTGAGCAACGACGCGGACAGATCGCCGATCTCGCCCGCCGCCGAGCCGATCAGCCCCAGCGCAATCGTCGCCGGAATCCCCGGCATCTGCATGTGGAACACATACACGAACACGGCGCGGCAGGCCAGCCCCGCGAGCGTTCCGCCGATCACGCCGAAAATTGCGCCCTCCACCGTCTTTTTCGGGCTGACGTTCGGGCAGAGCTTGTGCCTGCCCAGCGCCCGGCCGCCGAAATACGCCGCGCCGTCGCCCGCGTAGGCGATGGCAAATGCCATCGTGATGAGCGCAATGCCCGGCACAACGCCGTAGGTGCTGTTCATCATCATCATAAACATGGACATCGGCAGAAAGCAGGTCAGCAGCGGATACACCGAAGCCGCCGCGTCCGGGAACGCCGGCTTTTCGTGCAGCATCACGCCGGTCATCGAAACGCCCATCGCCGCCACCAGCAGCAGCAGCGGGTCAAGCACGCCCATCAGGCGGCTGAGCGGCCACATCGCCGCCGTGGCGACATATCCGCCCCATTCGCAGACGACATATCCCGCCTTTTTCAGCGCGCGATAGTTTTCATACATCGCGATAAAGGTCAGCGCGACAATGACAAACTCCGCGAACCAGCCCCGCACAACCAGCGTAAAGATGAGGAACGGCACGCCGACAGCCGCCGTAATCAGGCGAGTTTTCATATAATCCTTCTTTCTTAAACGCCGCCAAACCGGCGATTTCTCTTCGCAAACGCCAGCAGCGCTTCATCATAAGCATGGCGGTCAAAATCCGGCCAGAGCGTATCGGTCTGATAAAATTCCGCATACGCGAGCTGATAGAGCAGGAAGTTGCTCAGCCGCATCTCCCCGCTCGTGCGAATCAGCAAATCGACGTCCGGCAGACCGGCGGTATACAATTCGCCCTCAAACGCCGCCCTGTCGATTTCCTCCGGCTTCATGGCGCCCGCCGCCACACGCTCAGCCAATTTCTGCGCGGCGCGGACGATTTCCTGCTGACCGCCGTAATTCAGCGCGATATTGAGCTGCAAGCCGGTGTTTTCGTGCGTGCGGCGAATGGCGGCGTACAGCGCGTCCTTCTGCTTTTCCAGTCCCCTCGGCATGCCTTCAATGTCGCCCAGTATGCGGATGCGCACGTTCTTCTCGTTCAGCTCGTCGATTTCGCTGGTGAAATATTGCAGCAAGAGCCGCATCAGCGCGCCGACTTCCTCCGTCGAGCGCTTCCAGTTCTCGGCCGAAAACGCATAGACCGTCAGCGCCTCCACGCCCAGCTCGTCGGAGTATTTGATGATTTCGCGCAGCGCCTCCACGCCCGCCTTGTGGCCGAACGTGCGCGGCATGCCGCGCTTCTGCGCCCAGCGCCCGTTGCCATCCATAATGATCGCCACGTGGCGCGGCAAAAATTCCTTTTCAAGCGCCTTCGCCGTCGTCACCGGCGCTTTTCCTTCATTTTGGCCAAGAGCTGCCATCCTTATCCTCCCGCGGCCATCCAAGCGCCGCCTGCCATCGCTCTGTTTTTCTCGATATCTAAAAGGCGGGCATCGCAGAGCGCCGCTCCGACGAAACCCGCCGTGTCTGTCTGTTTACGGTTGCGGATCGGAAATCGGGTCAAAAAATCTCGCGGCAACGAGCTGTTTTCCGTCGTCCGATGCGAAAACGACGCGCAATGTTCCGCCATCCTTCTTTTCGCGGCGCGGCGCGTCGGTCACGCGAACCTGCGGAGAAATGCCCGCCTCGCCCAGAATCGCCTCAGCCTGCTTCAAAGGAAGCCCGAGCAGCAGCGTTCTCATTTGACCTCCATGATCTCCTTTTCCTTCTCCGCGTCGATCTTGTCGATGTCCTTGATCGCCGCGTCGGTCAGCTTCTGGATATCTTCCTCAGCCTTCTTCTGATCATCCTCGGTGATTTCGTTGTTCTTCTTGAGCTTCTTCACCTGATCGACCGCGTCGCGGCGGATCGAGCGGATGGCCACCTTGCTCTCCTCGGCGGTCTTGCGCACGAGCTTGGTCAGCTCCTTGCGGCGCTCCTCGGTCAGCTCCGGCAGCATCAGGCGGATCACCTTGCCGTCGTTGGACGGGGTCAGCCCCAAATCGCTGGCCTGAATCGCGCGGGAGATATCCTTCACCATCTTCGCGTCCCACGGGTTGATCTGGAGGATACGCGGTTCCGGCGCGGAGATGTTCGCCACGTTCTTGAGCGGGGTCGGCGTGCCGTAGTAATCCACCGTGATGCGGTCAAGAAGCTGCGGGTTCGCGCGGCCTGCGCGAATCGCCATCAGGTCGGAACGGAGCACGTCCTTGGTCTTTTCCATCTTGGTTTTCGCGTTGTTTTGGATTTCGGTAATCGTCATGGGAGATACCTCCTCGAATTTCTTTTTCTATATTTTAACCCACAACCCATGTCTTTGGCAAGCCCTTTTGTGTAATCCATTCAAAACTGACGCAAAAGCAGCCGGAGCGCTTTGCCCCGGCTACTTTTATGCCCTTTGTCGTCGCTTTAGGGATGCACGACCGTGCCCATCATGTCGCCCTCGATGACGCGCAGGATGTTCTGCGGATCGTCCAGACCGAACACGCGGATGCACGGCACCTTGTTCTCACGGCAGATCGTGATCGCGGAAGCATCCATCACCTTGAGGTCACGCTCCTGCACCTCCTGATAGGTGATGTCGCGCAGCAGCTTCGCCTCCGGGTTCACACGCGGGTCGCTGTCGTATACGCCGTCCACGTTCTTGGCCAGCAGAATCGCGTCCGCGCCGATTTCAACCGCGCGCAGCGCCGCCGCCGTATCGGTGGAGAAGAACGGGTTGCCCGTGCCGCAAGCGAAAATCACCACGCGCCCCTTTTCCAGATGGCGCACAGCGCGGCGGTAGGTGTACGGCTCGCAGAAGCGCGTCATCTCCACCGCGCTCATCACGCGGCTCGCAATGCCCTGACGCTCCACGGCGTCCTGCATCGCGATGGAGTTGATCGCCGTGCCGAGCATGCCCATGTGATCCGCGTTGACGGCGGTCATCTTCGCCGCCGGACCCTGACGGCCGCGCCAGATGTTGCCCGCGCCGATCACGATAGCGATTTCCGCGCCCGTTTCGTGAAGCTGGCGGATCACGTCGGCCACACGGTCGATCTGCTCAAAATCAAACAGGCGGCCGTGGTCGCCCAGCGCTTCGCCGCTGAGCTTGATGAGAACGCGCTTATACTTTGCCATGGTGTTTCTCCTCTCCGTGTCTTCAAAAAAAGGGGCGATGCTTGCGCATGCCCCTGTGTGGGAAGAAATTACTTCTTCATCTTGGCCTGCTCAGCCGCGATGTCCGCCGCGAGGTTGTCCTGACGCTTCTCAAGACCCTCGCCGCGCTCAAAGCGCACGAAGCGAACGACGTCGGCCTTGCCGCCGAGCATCTTGGTCACATTGATGTCGGGATCCTTGACGAACGGCTGTTCGAGGAGGCAGACTTCCTTGTAGTACTTCTCGATGCGGCCCTCGACCATACGCTCGACGATCTTCGCCGGCTTGCCCTCGTTGAGCGCCTGCTGGGTCAGCACCTCGCGCTCCTTCTCGAGGTTATCGGTCGGCACCTCGTCGCGGCGCACATACTGCGGGTTCGCGGCGGCGATGTGCATAACGAGGTCGTGGCTCAGCGCCTTCACTTCGTCGTTGACCTCCGGGCAGGACAGCTCGACCATAACGCCGATGCGGCCGCCCATGTGGTTGTAGGTATCCACCATGCCGTGCTCGGCCACGAAGCGGGCAAAGCGGCGCACGGAGATCTTCTCGCCGATGGAGGCAGTCGCCTCGCCGATCAGATCGTTGACGGTCTTGCTCGCGTCCGTGTAGAACGGCTGAGCGAGCATCTCCTCAACGCTGGCCGGAGCGGCAGCGGCGATGTGCTTGGCGAAATCGCGGCACAGATCCTTGAAGCGATCGGTGTTGGCGACGAAGTCGGTCTCGCAGTTGACCTCGACGATCACGCCCACGCCGTTCTCGTCCACATAGGTATCCACCATGCCCTCGGCGGCGATACGGCCGGCCTTCTTGGCGGCGGCGGCGAGACCCTTCTCGCGCAGGAAGTCGATGGCCTTGTCCATGTCGCCGTCGCACTCGACGAGCGCCTTCTTGCAGTCCATCATACCGGCGCCGGTGCGCTCGCGCAGTTCCTTAACCAGGGCAGCAGTAATATTAGCCATAATATCTTCCTCCAGCTTCGGTCGATTACTTCGCTTCGGCGGCCGGCTCAGCCTGCTCGCCCTGCTTGCCTTCCAGCACGGCGTCCGCCATCTTGCCCGCGATGAGCTTCACCGCGCGGATCGCGTCGTCGTTGCCCGGGATGACATAATCAATCTCGTCCGGATCGCAGTTGGTATCGACGATGGCGACGACCGGAATGCCCAGCGCGCGCGCCTCGGACACGGCGATGTGCTCCTTGCGCGGATCGACCACGAACAGGCAACCCGGCAGGTTCTTCATCTCGCGGATGCCGCCCAGGTTCTCCAAGAGCTTCTCGCGCTCGGCCATCAGCTTGATGACTTCCTTCTTCGGCAGCACTTCGAACTCGCCGCGCTCTTCCATCGCGTCGATGGCGTTCAGGCGCGCGATACGGGTCTTGATGGTGCGGAAGTTGGTCATCATGCCGCCCAGCCAGCGGTTATTGACATAATACATGTTGCAGCGCTTGGCCTCGGTCTCGATGGACTCCTGCGCCTGCTTCTTGGTGCCGACGAACAGCACGCTCTTGCCTTCCATCGCGATGGAGCGAACGAAAGCATAAGCCTCGTCGATCTTGCGGACGGTCTTCTGCAGATCAATGATGTAGATGCCGTTGCGCTCGGTGAAGATGTACGGCGCCATTTTGGGGTTCCAGCGGCGGGTCTGATGGCCGAAGTGAACGCCGGCCTCCAGAAGCTGCTTCATAGAGATAACTGCCATGTGTGTTTTCCTCCTTTTATTAAACCCTCCCTGCGCCCTCTCGCTTGTGCAGACCGCGTTTTCGCGGCAGGGCGCACAAAAACAGGCGCAGGTGCGTTTTCCGGACAATTATACCATGTCTTTTCCCGCGAATCAAGTCTTTTTTTCAGTAAAAACAGCGCAGAACCGAAGTTTTGCGCTGTCATGGCTGATTTTATTTTCTGCGCTTCATCGCCGCCAGCCCCGCAAGGCAGGCCAGCCCCAGCGCGCACCACGCCATCGGTGCGGAAGCGTCGCCCGTCTTCGGCAGGCCGGACGCATCCGGCACGGGCGTAGCCGTAGGAACGACCTTTTCCCACTGCGCGACAACGCTTTTGATACCGGTTGCGGTCGCTGGAATTTTCCAGACCACATCCTTTTTTCCTTTTTCCGTCCAGCCCGAAAGCGTATATCCCGCTTTATTCAGGTTTTCTTCCGTCGGAAGGTCAAACGCAGTGCCAAACTGATAATAGTCCTCCGGCTTGTAGCCGTTTTTCCATTCGCCGCCGTCCAGATCGTAATTGAGTTTGTAATAGATTTTTCCGGCTCCGGTTATGTCTCCCTGAACCGTTCCATCCACATAGAGCTTCGCACCTTTTTCGATTTCCAACTTGCCATTTTCCCCAATCGTGACCGTTGCATTTTCCCCGATTTTCATGGTTTTTCCGCTGGAAATCGTCACCTTTTCATCCAGCGTCACATCGCTCATGTATGTACGATTTCCGCTTTGAATGAGCGTGCCGCCCTTGTGGGTCAGCTTTGTTCTATCTTCTTCACTTCCTTGGCCATAAATGCGGCCTGCCTCAACAACGCCGCCGTCAATCAAAATCACATGTTCGCGATTAGTGCCATGGTTCGGTTTTTTGCTAGGGGCATAGCCGCAACCGATATCATTGTTCGCCCATGCCCCTCCTGTTGCTACGACACATCCGCCTGTTATGACAATGGAATCAAACCAGAAGCCCCAGCTTCCGCCGATTCCAGCCGCAGCATATCCGCCTTGAGCCGTAATATCTCCGCCTTCGATGCGGATTTTTGCGCTGCCGGTATTGCCGATGCCCGGCCAAGCATAACCGCCCGTTGCGACAAGGCTTCCTTCTCCGCCAATGGTCAGTTGAACGGCTAAATCATCGTCTTTCTCCACCTTCGGCGCAAAAACAGCCGGATTCTGTGCGCGCGCGGTGAGATGATTCTTGCCAACGAGAATCAGCGTGGTCGCCCCGGCATCGCTGAAATCCAGCGGACTGTAGCCTTGTTTCGCTTCATTTTCCTTTTCATCTCTATACGTATTAATCGTCAGGTTATCAATCGTCAGCGTCGTAACGAGACGGTCGCCGACCTTCACCCGGAAGTCATTGCTGCTCGCCGTTCCGCTGAGCGTATATTTTCCCGCCGTTTTTATCGTCAGAAGATCGCCAGTGATGGTATAATCGTCCGCCGTCAGTTCTTTGTCGGTTCTGGTCAGCGTCACACCGTCATGCGTGACAGATTCTGCCAGACCCCCCCCGATAAAATCGTCAGGCACGCAAGCGCCAAAACCAGCTCAAGCGCCTTTTTCCATGTCTTCATCCCGTTATCCCTCTTTTCTTTTTATCGTGATTGCAATAATAAGTTCATTATAATGGATTCTCTTTCGTTTGGCAACATAAAAGCGATATACAACAACTACAATTTATCTTTGTCCGTCCCGCCGGAACGCTTTCCGCGCCGCGTCGCAATCCACAAGCCCCTTCGCGTATCGGTTGACCGCAAAAACCAGCGCCGCCTCAATGAGCAGCGTGATCGCGAACTCCGCCGGGATGCACCGCCCATGCAGCGCCGCCGCGGTCGCGGCCTTCGCGATTTCCAGAATCCCGAAATTCAGGTGCGTCGCGAACACCACGGTCGAGTTCCTGCCCCAGAAGCGGAGGAATCGGTTTTCGGCGAAAGCCAGCTCGCAGAGCTTCATCAGCGCGTATGACCCGGCGGCAGCGTTGGCGTAATACAGCGCGGGGTTGCCGATGAGGGAATAATGCAGATCCACCGCGTTAAACCGGAACAGCGCCAGATTCAGCGCGAACGCGGCGGCCATCAGCCCATACTGCGCCGCCCGCGAGAGCCGAACGCGCGCCCGGACGCGGCCATAGCCGTAGCCCATGCCGATCAGGATGCAGCCGACCAGCGCGCGGCTGACGACGTTGGCCAGACCAAGGATCTGCGCCAGCCCTTCCCGCTGCACCGCGCCCAGCCCCAGGTAACTGAACCCCGCCGTTCCGACCGCCATGCACAGGAACGCGGCGATTCTCAGCCCCCGGCGCTTGAAGCTCATCACGATTTTGAACGCGATTTCCGCCAGAAACAGCGCCGATAAAAACCAGAGCGCGTCAATCCCCTCGCCAAGGAGCGTCGCGGCGAGCTGGCGCAGCATCGCCCTCTGCCCCCGGCGCGCAAAAATCAGCGCCAGATTCGGCGCGCTGAACGTCGCATACGGGTACAGCAGCCGCTTGGCCTTCTTGGCGGCGAATTCCGTCAGGCGCTGGGTTTTCCATCCGTCCCTCGCGGCCATCAGCAGGCCGGAGAGGATGAAGAAGACCGGCACGTGAAACGATGAGATGTATTGCACGATGCCGTCCCCCGGATACAGGTGCCCCAGCACCACGCAGAGGATCGCCAGCCCCCGCGCCGCGTCCACATACGCGATTTTCTCCCCGCCGCCCCCGGCGGCCTTTCCTCCGGCTCTGTCCATCCGACCCGCCCCTTTCCATGTTTGGCTTCTACTTATGATTCGGCCGTTTATACTAATTCGCAGTTAAAATGCTTAACAGAGCGCATCAGATTTTTTGTTCTGACGAAGCCAAG
>UMHM01063923.1_pt1 | contig 21249 bp, 21 predicted proteins | sample 1965501 | NCBI WGS metagenome assembly UMHM01 (sample SAMEA4836095, study PRJEB28245) | human gut metagenome | biome: gut microbiome; material: fecal sample | place: Denmark | collected 2008
GCATGAAGAAGAACAGCGCTTATTACACCGAGCTGAAGCTCGACAAGGCGGGTACTTATCTCCTCGGCGGTGCTACCAACAACAACTACATCTTCAAGGTTGAGGTTGCCGAGGTTCCCGCTGTTCAGAAGAACGTTCTCGAAGCGTCGAAGATGGCTGCCGCAGCGGCAGGCGCGTATAAGGACGGTCAGGAAGTCAAGTATGATGATTTCTTCACCGTTTATATGAGCGCAAAGACCAAAATCGACGGCAGCTCAAAGACTTGGAGCGAGGACGGTTACGCTTCCGAACAGAGAATTAACTTCGGCGGCAAGGGCGACGTTAAGGCTATGAAAAACCTTATCTCGTTCAAGACGGCTTCCGCTGCAACTGTAAAAATCTGGTTCGTACAGGGCGGCGACGATAACCGTCAGATGGCAATCTGGGACGCAAACGGCGCTGAGGCTGCCGCAACCGCGCTTTCGGGCATGAAGAAGAACAGCGCTTATTACACCGAGCTGAAGCTCGAAAAGGCGGGTACATATCTCCTCGGCGGCGCTACCAACAACAACTACATCTTCAAGGTTGAGGTTGTTTCTGGCGGCGGAGAGGTTGTACGCGGCGACTGGTCGAAGGTTTCCGCGCCCTCTATCGAGAAAATCGCGCTCAATGCCGAGGATAAAGGCAAGATTGACGTTACCGTCAAGGGCGACATCAGCGCGAACGGCGCCGACAAGCTCAGCGTTACTATGTTTGACGCTGACGGCAAAGGGGTTGACGTAAAGAACACGGTTGCTGAAAACACCGCTCATACGCTTACCTTTGCGCCCGAAAATTCCGGCAAGTACACTTTCACCGCAAAGCTTATCCGCGAGGGCGAAACCGACATTATCGGCAATACAAAGACGTTTGATTTCGTTTATCCTCTCGGCAAAACAACTATTATCAGCGCAACCAGCAAGGGCGGCGGCAAGGTTGAACTCGCTTGGCAGCCCGTTCACGAGGCGACAGGTTATAAGGTATATGTCGACGGCAAGGAAGCAGGCTCTTCCGCAGACGAGAAATATACCGTAAGCGGACTTACCGTAGGCAACAAGTACAGCTTCACCGTTGCCGCTGTTCGCGGTACCGAAGTTGGTCAGAAGTCCGATGCTATGACTGCAACCGCGACTCAGAATGCAATGCAGACATGGGGCTTTATTCGTTACGGCACGTCGACCGACGATGCGAATAACGGATATATCGGCTCTATCAACGACGACGGCAAGGTTGTCGTTTACTCCGAAAATGGCAAGGGCAAAATTATGCCGACCTCGAACGACGGCCTTGCTTTCTACTACACGGCAATTCCCACATCGCAGAACTTTACTCTCAGAGCGAATATTCACGTTGATTCGTGGAAGTTCTCCAACGGACAGGAAGGCTTCGGTATAATGGCAGCCGACTCCGTTCCCGCAGTAGCAAGCACCGAGGCGTTCTGGACGAACGATTATATGATAGCCGTTTCCAAGATGGAATACAAGTGGGACGAAGCAAACAAGACTGTTTCCGATGAGGGAAGCAAGTATACCCAGAGAATAGGTATCGGCATTAACCGCAAAATCGGCGTAACTTCCGATAATATCAGCGCTATCGTAAGCGGTACGGACGCAAACCTTGTAAGCGCGATTTGCGGCAGCCAAATTCCTCTCGATATCTCGCTCGCGACGTCGGGCAAGCCTGCCGGCAGCTACAATATGGTAGGCAATGAAACTTCCGGCAAGACCGATACCGCAGGCGCAAATCTCACCGATTTCGACGTTGAAATCCAGAAGAACAACACGGGTTACTTCCTTACCTACTACAAGGACGGCAAGGTTGTTAAAACCCAGAAGTTCTATGACCCCAACGCGCTCAGCGTACTCGACAAGGATAACGTATATGCAGGCTTCTTCGCTGCAAGAAACGCTCGCATTACCGTTTCCAACGTTTCGCTCACTACAATCGACCCCAAGGACGACAAACCCGCCGAGGAAATGCAGAAAGATAAGGTTATTCCAGCGATTGTTGTCGCAGACGGCAATGTAAACGCAAACAGCAGCGATTATACTCTTGAGGTTAAGCCCAATGTAAAGGGTACTGTTGAAGTTACCGTAAACGGAGCGGCTGCAAAGACGTTTTACGTTGACAACACCGACTTCTTCACAGTTGAGAAGATTAAGGTTTCGGACGGAAAGAACGATATTTCCGTTAAGTTCACTCCCGACGCAAAGCAAAATCTCGGCGCGGATAAGGAACTCGCGAACACCAATCCTATCACGACGAAGTTTACCGTAAACTACAACAACTATTTCGCAAATCAGAACAATCTTTATGTATCCCCCAACGGCAGCAAGTATGGAAACGGCGGTCCCGAATATCCGCTCGATATCTATACGGCTGTTGCTGTTGCGAAGCCCGGTCAGACCATTGTTATTACGGAAGGCACATATAAACTTGACAAGGCAGTCGTAATCGAGCGCGGCAACGACGGTACCAAGGATAAGATGATTAATATGATTGCCGACCCGAACGCTAAGACAAAGCCTGTTTTCGACTTCCGGAACAAGACGATTTCGACTGCGGGACTGGTTGTAGGCGGCGATTACTGGTACATTCAGGGATTTGATGTTACCAACAGCACCGTACTTGGCGTGAAGATTTCCGGCAACAACAACGTTCTCGACAAGGTTGACGCATACTTGAACGCAAGCACGGGCATTGCAATTCAGGCTTCTCACAACAGCAACGAAGCAAAGGCTTACTGGCCGAAAAACAACCTCGTTCTCAACTGCACCGCGTACAACAATGCGGACAAGGGCTATGAGGACGCGGACGGATTCAGCGCTAAGCTTACGGTTGGCGCAGGAAACGTATTTGACGGCTGTATCGCTCATCACAATGCGGACGACGGCTGGGATTTGTACGCGCGCGTAAGCACCGGTTCGATTGAGTCTGTAACCATTCTGAACTGCGTTGCTTATAAGAACGGATATCTCCTCGACGGCACAAACGCAGGCAACGGAAACGGCTTTAAGCTTGGCGGCGAGAGCCTTCCCGGAGGTCATATTATCAAGAATTCCATTGCATTTGAAAATAAGGCTGACGGTATTACAAGCAACTCCTGCCCCGATGTTAAGGTTTACAACTGCACATCTTACAACAACGAGAAGTCAAACCTCAATCTTTACACCAAGACTACTTCCGCGAACACCGATTTTGAGGTTAAGGGACTTATCTCTTACAAGGGCGGCGCGGCTGACGCAGTAAAGCCTCAGGGTACGCAGGATAAGTCGAAGTATAACGACGCTTCCAATCATTATGACGGCGCGGGCGTAACCGACGCGATGTTCAAGACGCTCAAATTCAAGGGAGAGGTTGCACGCAGCGCAGATGGAAAGATTGATATGGAAGGTTATCTGGAGCTTACCGACGCGGCGTTCAAGGACGCAGGCGCGAGAATGGTTCTTACGGCTTCCCGCAGCTTTGCAATTACCCCTGATGAAATTCTTCCCAATCCTTCAACCGGCAGTGCAGCAATTCCCGCAACGGCGGCAGTACTTGCAGCGGCAGGTGCGGCGATATTCGTTTTCTCCGGAAAGAGAAAGAAATAATCCGACATTTTGACGGATAATAGCAAAACAAGACCGCGCTCTCGGAAGAGGGCGCGGTTTTTGGGTTTTTTCGGAATTATTTAAGTTAAGGCAACACCGCACAATTACCGGCTTCGCCTTTTTCATTCACTCACTTGATATTTTTCCGTCACCTTGCACTAAATCTCCTTGAAATACATACAGTATTCCTGCGTCGATTTGGTACAATTTGACGAAAAACTCTCTGCGTGATTGAACGAAAATAATTATGCGGTGTTGCCTTAATAAAAAGATTTAAGAGATATATGAAAAAATTGTTTTAAACTGACAAAATTTCAAAAATATTGTTATGATAAAATTGTCTAATTTGTTCAAAAAAATATAATTTGCACGCCAAATTATTGGCTAAATTGCATATTTTTGCTGACAAAGTTTGTGTTTTTATTCAATAGACAATATTTGTTTTTTATGTTAAAATTAATAATAAAGTTGGTTTTGCGGAGATGATTATGGATTATATTGCTCATAAAAATGGCGAAAGCGTTCAGACTGTAAAGGAACACTGTGAAAACACCTCAAAAATAGCGGCTCATTTTGCCAATGAATTGGGAGCCGAAAACATAGCTTGCCTTCAGGGACTGCTTCACGATGGAGGAAAGTTTTCGGAACGTTTTTGCAGATATATTTTAGGTTTGTCGAGTGATAAAAGAGGAGATATTGACCATAGTTATGCAGGCGCGAAATATATCTGTGAACTTGCCGATAACATTGATAAAAATAAATACTATGCAGTATCACGCTTTATCGCAAGAACAATTATCTCCCATCATGGACTTCACGATTGGATTGATGACAATTGCGAGGATTATTTTGATAAACGTATTGGAAAAAGTGAAGATTTTGAACTGATAAAAAAGAATATCGACGAAGCGTTCGGACGTGATAAACTTATTGATTTGCTTGAAAAGGCACGTTGTGAATATGAAATATTGCGCAAATCAATAAGGTCTTTTGCGGAAAATCGTCCGCAAAGAAATGAAGAATTTGCGTTTTATCTTGGAGTTCTTGAGCGTGTTTTTCAGTCCATAATTATTGACGCAGACAGAATTGATACCGCCATATTTATGGATGGAAAGAAATTTGAAGAAAATGAAGCAAATGAAGATTTTTGGAAAAAAATGTACGGTCGGCTTGAAGTCGAATTATCATTTTTTTCCAACAAAAAAGACGTGATTTCTCTTCAGCGCCGCGATATTTCAAGAAGATGCGCGGATTTTGCAAAGAATGACGTCGGAGTTTGCAGAATGGTTGTACCGACAGGCGGTGGAAAAACACTTTCTTCGCTTAGATTTGCAATAGAGTTCTGTCGCAGGCATAATAAAAAGAAAATAATTTACACTGCGCCTTTTATGTCAATTCTTGAGCAAAACAGTGATGTTATTCGCAAAATAGCAGGTGACAGCAATTTTATTGAGCATCATTCCAATGCGTTTTCGGACTTGTCGGACAGTTTGTTATTTGAAGAAATTGCTGATTATGAGCTTCACGCTGAACGCTGGGATTTACCTGTTATAGCAACAACAACGGTTCAGCTGCTAAATACTCTTTTTCCTGCAAAAACAACTTGCGTAAGACGTATGCATCGTTTAATTAATTCTGTTGTTATAATTGACGAGGTGCAATCAATCCCGCTTAAATGCGTTAATCTTTTTAATCTTGCGGTTAATTTCCTTACAAAAATATGCGGCGCTGCGGTTGTTCTTTGCTCGGCGACGCAGCCTGTTATGGAGAATACAAATTATCCTCTTGTCATTGACGATAATCAAAGTGTGACAGGCGATTTCAAAAAAGATTTTCAGGTTTTTCACAGGTCTGATATTGTTTCAAATATATCTCCGTATGGGTTTGATTATGATGAAGCTGCGGAATTTTGCCGTGAGCGTTTTTACGAAGCCGGAAATTTGCTTGTAATTGTAAATACAAAATCTGCCGCTTTAAATTTATACAAAAGGCTTCGGGAAAGCCTTGGAAATGAGGCGGCGGTTATTCATCTGAGTACAAATATGTGTTCTCAGCACCGAAGGGAATTTATTGACAGAATACGCTTGCTTCTTAATCCGAAAAATCCAAAACCTGTAATTTGCATATCAACTCAGCTTATAGAAGCCGGCGTAGATATCTCGTTTCGATGTGTTGTGCGTTCGCTTGCAGGTCTTGACAGCGCTGTTCAAGCGGCGGGAAGGTGTAATAGAAACGGCGAGTGCAAAAACGTTTGTTCGGTTCACATAATTAGGCTTAAAGATGAAAATCTTGGCAGTTTTCACCAAATAAAAATTGCGCAGGGAATTTTCCATTCCATGATTAAATCGGGAAAATATTCAAATTATCAAGCGAATAATGCCGTTTTGGATTTTTTTGCTCAGCTTTTTTCGGAGGAAAAATCGGAACTTTCATATAACGTCAAAGACTGTGACCGGGATACGACAATTTTAAACTTGTTGGCTATGAACATTGAAAGATACGCTGCAAGTTCTAAATCTATGAGTAAATTTTCTTGTCAGGCGTTCAGAACTGCAGGCGTTAAATTCAATGTTATAGATAATAATGCGGTTGACGTTATAGTTCCCTATAACGACGAGGCTGAAGAGCTTATTGAAAAGCTTAAATGCGCGAAAAATAATACTCTTGAGCTTTTGCGAAATACGCAGAAATTTACTGTGAGCGTATATAAAGGCGCTGAAAGAAAACTTGGTGAAAATAATGCTGTTTATAAGCTTGAAAATGGAACGCTTATTCTTGAAAAAAGGTTTTACAGCAAAGAATTCGGGTTAAATACCGAGGGCTCCGAGCGAGAATTGATGATGTTTTAAAGTCATTCCGCATAAGACACAACCGAAATTCGATTAATGTTTTTTGAGGTTTATTTTATAAAGGAGGAGAAAATGAGCGAAATTATTTACAGGAACACAGTCGAGTATGTTGTTTATGGCAGAAATGCGCTGTTTTCCGATGTACTTACTCGTTCGGGAGGAGAGAAATGTACATATCCGATACCAACATATGAAGCAATCAAGGGCATTACAAACAGTATTTATTGGAAACCAACTTTTTATTGGGTTATCGACTCTGTTAGAGTGATAAACCCGATAAGAACGGTGAGAAAGGGAGTACGTCCGATAATTCCAAGCGGCGGAAATGAACTTTCTTATTACACATATCTCGATGATGTGTGTTATCAAGTCAGGGCGCATTTTGAATGGAATCTTAATCGACCTGAACTTGAGGGCGACCGAATTGAAAATAAGCATCACAACATTGCCAAACGTATGATTGAACGCGGCGGCAGACGTGATATTTTCCTTGGAACGCGCGAGTGTCAGGGTTATGTCGGACCGTGTGTTTTCGGTGAGGGTAAAGGCGCTTACGACAACAGCGGCACATTATCTTTTGGCTTAATGTACCACGGAATAACCTATGCTGATGAGGCAATTAACGATGAGGATAAGGGAATGTTGACGACGCGTTTCTGGAATCCTCAAATGGTTGATGGAGTAATTAAGTTTATTCGTCCTGAAGAGTGTACGATTAAGAGGAATGTCAGAGAAATGAAAATCAAGCCGTTCGGGCGTGATTTAGAGAATTTCATCGGTCTTGAGGAATTTGAAGGAGGTGAGTTCTTTGAGCTGGACTAACGAACTGCTCCAAATATACAATTATAATGCCGCGCGAGATTTTAACGACGGCGAGCCGATTATGCTGCCGATTTCACATTCCACTGCCAATGCACAGATTGAAATTACGATTGATGAAAACGGCGATTTTATGGGCGCTTCAGTTGTAGATAAGACAGACGCGGTGACGATTATTCCCGTAACCGAAGATTCGGCAACGCGCAGCAGCGGAATATGTCCTATGCCGTTTGCGGATAAGCTTATTTATATTGCAGGAGATTATTCTGAATATGTTGAGAAGAAATCTGACAAAAAAGATTCTGACAATTCTTATAAAGCGTATATGGAGCGGCTTGATATGTGGAAAAACAGCGAGTTTACTCACCCCGCCGTTGAAGCGCTTTTTGCATATTTGAGCAAAGGAACGCTTATGACCGACCTCATAGGCGCAGGCGTCCTTAAAGTTGACCCGCAGAGTGGCAAGCTTTAATCAAGTGTAAAAATTGCCGAAATTTCTCAAGAAGATTCGTTTGTCAGGGTGATTTTTTCACACGGAGGAAAGGCGGAAAGAACTTGGCAGGATAAGGATTTTCAGAATTGTTTTTATTTATATAACAGGCTCTTGCTTGGCGGCGATGGGCTGTGTTATGCAACCGGAGAAACTGTGCCCATATCATATAAGCACCCTTCAAAGATACGAAACAGCGGTGATAAGGCAAAGCTCTTTTCTGCAAATGATGAAAATGGATTTACTTATCGTGGACGTTTTCGCAATAAGGAAGAAGCGGTTGCGATAGGATATGACTTTTCGCAGAAGGTTTTTAACGCGCTTAGATGGCTTATTCAAAAGCAGGGCTGCGCGTTTGGCACGCTTTCATTTGTTGTTTGGGCAAGCGCATTGCAAGATATACCAAATTACAATGACAAGTTTATTGATGAAGATGAATTTTCCGATGAAAATGAAATTCCGTCAACAGTTCCTATGTATATGAGTCTGCTTAAAAAGCGAATTTTCGGATACAAGGAAAAGTTTGAGCCTCAGACGAACGTTATGCTTCTCGGCGTCGACGCGGCAACAAAAGGACGGCTTAATCTGTCGTTTTATTCCGAATTAAGCGGCTCTGATTTTCTCAATAACATCGAAAAATGGCATAAGCAAACTGCTTGGTACAGGTTTAATTCAAAGAAAAAGATGGCAATTCCAAATTCATTCAGCCTTTATGAGATAATTAAGTATTCCTATGGAACCGAGCATTCAAATAAGATTGAGTGCGATAAAGACCTTCAGATGGAAATTGCGTTAAACCTTATCCCTTGCGTAACTCAGGGCAAAAAAATTCCTTTTGATATCGTAAAAGCGCTTTATCACAAGGCTTCAAACCCGCTTTCATACGAAAGCGATAATAATCACCGTGCGGTTGTTGAAACAGCTTGCGGAATGATAAGAAAAAGCATTATTGAAAAAGAAAACAATGAACAGGAGGATTATTTAATGGCATTCGACCCAAATATAACCGACAGAAGCTATCTTTTTGGCTGTTTGCTCGCTGTTGCGGATAAAGCCGAAAGCGAGGCTTTTGACGAATCGGAACGCGGAAAACGCGAGACAAACGCCCGCAGATACTGGAACGCTTTTGTTCAGCGGCCTTATCAGACTTGGGGGATTATTTACGACCGTCTTAATCCATATCTGACGAAACTTGGAAAGGGACAGATAAAATACTCCAAACGCATTAATGAAATTCTTGGTAAAATGAACGACAGCGATTTCAGTAATTCCGGACGTCTTGAGCCGATATATCTGCTCGGTTACAGCCACTATACAACAAAAATGTTTGACGAAGATATGAAGAGAAACAAGGAGGATAATTAATATGGAAACTTTACAGAACAAAATTGATTTTGCGGTAATTATAACTGCAAAAAACGCAAATCCAAATGGAGACCCCCTCAACGGAAACCGTCCGCGTGAGAACTATGACGGTTTCGGAGAGATTTCCGATGTCTGCATTAAGAGAAAAATTCGTAATCGTTTGCAGGATATGGGAGAGAAGATTTTCGTTCAGTCCGACGACAGATGCGATGATAATTTTAAGAGCCTTCAGGACAGATTAAATGGAAATCCGCTGCTTAAATCGCTTAATAATGGCAAAAAGACCGATAGAGCAGCTTTTGCTAAGGCTGCTTGCAGCGAATGGATTGATGTCCGCAGCTTTGGACAGGTTTTTGCGTTTAAAGAAAAAGATAAGGATAAGGATAACGGGGTGTCCGTTGGAGTAAGAGGTCCCGTTTCAATTCATCAGGCAATAAGCGCGTCTCCTGTTGATATTGTAAGTATGCAGATAACAAAGAGCGTTAACGGCGAGAGCGGAAAAGAAGGAAAATCCTCAGACACTATGGGTATGAAACATCGAGTTGAGTTTGGGCTTTACGTTATTTACGGAAGCATAAACTGTCAGCTTGCGCAAAAAACGGGTTTCACCGATGAGGACGCCGAAAAGATTAAGCAGGCGCTTATGACGCTTTTTGAGAATGATTCCTCGGCGGCTCGCCCCGACGGAAGTATGGAAGTTTGCAGACTTTACTGGTGGAAACACAGCGGAAAAACGTCCAAGAATTCTTCGGCTAAGGTGCATCGTTTGCTTTCAGTTAAACTTAAAGACGGAATAAGACGTCCGTCGCGTTTTGAAGATTATGATATCACGGTCGGTAAACTTGACGGTTTAGACGTTGAGGTAGAGGAATTTCTTTGATGTACGGGGAAGATGAATATCTTCTTCTCTCCGGTATTCAGCATTTTGTATTCTGTCGGCGGCAGTGGGCGCTTATTCACATTGAGCAGCAATGGAGTGAGAATTTTCGCACTGTCGACGGCAGAATTATGCATGAAAGGGTACATAATCCTGATTTTCGTGAGAAAAGAGGAGAGCTTATAGTTACTCGCGCAATGGAAATTTCATCTTCACGGCTGGGTATATCGGGAGAATGTGACGCGGTTGAGTTCAGACAGAATAAAAATGGTGTTAAGGTATTCGGACTGGACGGACTGTATACAATAACTCCCGTTGAATACAAACGCGGCGAACCAAAAGACGATGACAGCGACATCCTTCAGCTTACTGCTCAGGCGTTATGCCTCGAAGATATGATGAGCTGTGAAATATTGCATGGTTTTTTGTATTATGGCGAGCTTCGCCGCAGGGTAAAAGTTGAGTTTGACGATGAACTGCGGCGGAAAACAGAAGCCGTTATCAACGAAATGCACGAGATTTATAAGAGGAAGTATACTCCGAAAGTTAAAAGGAGAAAAGCATGCAACGCATGTTCACTGAAAGAAATATGTCTGCCGGTTATCTGCGGGAAAAGCGCCTTGGAATATGTTAAGGAAATGCTTGACGAGGAGAGTATCTTATGAAAAAGTTGCTTAATACCGTATATGTCAACAATCCGGACAGATATCTTTCGCTTGACGGTGAAAATCTTGTAATAAGCGCAGGCGGAAATGAAATCGGAAGAGTGCCGTTTCATAACGTTGAAAGAATTATTACTTTCGGATACACCGGAGCGAGTCCGGCACTTATGGGAAAATGCGCTGATTCCGGAATTGAGCTTGTTTTTATGAAAGCAAATGGTCAGTTTCTTGCGAGAGTTGAGGGAAGCGTTAAGGGGAATGTTTTGCTTCGGCGGGAGCAATACAGAATTGCCGACAGCGCGAAAAGAAGCCTTGAAATAGCGAGATTAATGATAGCGGCAAAATTATATAACGCAGGTTGGTCGCTTGACAGAACGATCAGAGACCACGGCATGAGGATTGACGCGGAAACTTTCCGCAAAAAATCCACATATTTGCGTGAAACGTGCAAAAAAGCGGCTTTAGCCGATAATATTGATGAGCTTCGCGGGATTGAAGGAGAAAGCGCTTCTGTCTATTTCTCGGTTTTTGATGATATGATTCTTCAACAGAAAGATGATTTTTTCTTTCACACGCGAAATAAACGTCCGCCGCTTGATAATGTAAATGCTCTGCTGTCTTTTTCGTATTCGCTGGCAACAGGAATGTGCGCTTCAGCTTTAGAATCGGTAGGACTTGATCCGTATGTTGGATTTATGCACACGGACAGACCCGGAAGAAAATCGCTGGCACTTGACCTTGTGGAGGAATTTCGCGCGCTGATGTGCGATAGATTTGTCTTGTCATTGATAAATAAAAGGCTGATAACAGCGAATGATTTTATTAATCGGGAAGATGGTGCTGTGATGTTAACCGAAAACGGAAGGAAAAATTTTATTGGTTCGTGGCAAAAGAGAAAATACGATGAAATAAAACACCCATTTTTAAATGAAAAAGTTGAATGGGGAATGCTTCCGTATATTCAGTCAATGCTTTTAGCACGCTATATTCGCGGCGACCTTGACTGTTACCCGCCGTTTATGTGGAAGTGAAGAGATGTTGGTTTTGGTTACATATGACGTTAATACCGAGGATAAAAACGGCAGAAAAAGGCTTAGGCGAGTAGCGAAGCAATGTGTGAATTATGGAGTTCGTGTGCAGAATTCGGTTTTCGAGTGCATTGTTGATGAGGCTCAATTACGCGTTTTAAAGAAAAAGCTTGTTGACGAGATTGACGAGATGAAAGACAGTTTGAGGTTTTATTATCTTGGCAATAATCATAAAACAAAAGTTGAGCATATCGGGGCAAAGCCTGTGATTTCGGTTGAAGACGAGTTGATTTTTTAACAGTGCGAATATGAAGAGAACATAAAATCGTAGTAAGTTTCGCACTGTATTTTTAAGAAGAAAGTATAATCACAAAGCTTTTTTTGGTAGGGTTAAGCAATAATTAAAACTGCTTTTTGTGAAAATTCACTTTTGGCTTTATAAAAAGCATCGGTTATTTGTGAATTTTTGCTGTCTCCCTCCACGCGGAGGGAGTGGATTGAAATGCTTTTACCGACTTTATCTCGTCTGAAAGCGGGTAGTCTCCCTCCACGCGGAGGGAGTGGATTGAAATTATTAAATACGCGATTTTATTCTGTGAAATAGGATGGTCTCCCTCCACGCGGAGGGAGTGGATTGAAATCGTTTATCGTCATTGCCCAAATGTAAAGAACTGCGGTCTCCCTCCACGCGGAGGGAGTGGATTGAAATGCCCAAAATATGAAATTCCGTTTATCGTCATTGCGTCTCCCTCCACGCGGAGGGAGTGGATTGAAATAGACATATAGCGCTGAAAATTATCCTTGGAATTAGTCTCCCTCCACGCGGAGGGAGTGGATTGAAATTCCGAATTTTGGCAAATTTGAGTCCAACAACGGCGTCTCCCTCCACGCGGAGGGAGTGGATTGAAATAAAAGGCAGCGCCGTTGCTCTCATAAGCGCCACGAGTCTCCCTCCACGCGGAGGGAGTGGATTGAAATTTCAATCGGCTTGTTCTTGTAAGCGTTGACGTGGTCTCCCTCCACGCGGAGGGAGTGGATTGAAATATCGTACAATAATTTATCACAAATTAAAGTCTAAGTCTCCCTCTACGCGGAGGGAGTGGATTGAAATCCTGTCGCAGCTTCAAGTACTTCCCGATGATATTGTCTCCCTCCACGCGGAGGGAGTGATTAAACTTTTTGTTTTGCGTTTAAAATGCGGTATTGATGGCGGTATCCTGGTAGTTTAAGATTAAAAAGCATCGAAAGGCGTAATGACCTTAAAAAGATGTTACGTCTTTACAATGCACGATCTACAATATATTTTTATCCAAATAAATAGATAGGAAATACACAATGTATGAATTGATAAAACTTTTCAGGTGCGGCGATATTCGTTTTCTCCGGAAAGAGAAAGAAATAATCCGACATTTTGACGGATAATAGCTAAAACAAGACCGCACTCTCTGAAGATGGCGCGGTTTTTGGTGTTGTTAAAAAAATGCTTGACAATATTATTTTGTATGCTATAATATATAATGTATGTTAAAACTGACAGATGGGAGGCGTGATGATGGATAGCAAGATATCTGTTATCGGTGAGCGTTTGAAGGATATTCGTTCAAGCAGAAATCTCAGTTTAGATGGAACGGCAAAAATCACAGGCGTCAGCAAGCCTATGTTGGGGCAAATTGAACGAGGACAGTCAATACCGACTATTACAACACTGCGGAAAATCGCCACAGGTCTGAAAATCCCGATTTCTTCCTTTTTAGAGGAACCACAGCCGGAATATACGGTTGTTGACTTAAAGCATGCGGATATCATTTCGGAGAACTGCGGCAGAATGAGAGCGTATTCCTTATTTCCTTATGACCCTATCCGCAGCGTTGAAATTTTCAGGATTGATTTCGACGCGGGCTGCCACCATAAATCAGATAAACACAATGAAGTTGAAGTGGTAGAGGAGTATATTCTAGTACAGTCAGGGAAATTGCAGCTTGTTCTTAACGGTAAGGAAATAATCGTCGGAGAAAAACAAGCTATTCGTTTCCGCGCGGATATACCCCATGAATACAATAATACATTCGATGAACAATGTACCATTTACAATATAATATTTTATCCAAAGAACCGGGAGGAAGTACACAATGTATGAACTGATACAGCTTTCTGGCGGAACTTATTACATTCAAAGTCCGACAAATATCGGTCTTGTAAAACTTAATGAGAAAGACGTTTGCATTATAGACAGCGGAAATGACAAGGACGCAGGTCGTAAAATACGTCAGGTAATTGAATCAAAAGGTTGGAATCTTGCTGCAATTTACAACACTCACGCAAACGCCGACCATATCGGCGGAAATAAGTATTTGCAAGGGCAGACCGAGTGCAAGGTGTACGCTCCGGGAATCGACTGTGCAATTACAAACTATCCGATTTTGGAACCATCTTTTTTGTATGGCGGATATCCCTGCAAAGACCTCAGGCGCAAATTTCTTTTAGCTCAGGAAAGTCGGGCTGAGGAGCTTACGCAGGACGTTTTGCCGAATGGATTTGAAATAATAAAACTGCCTGGGCATTTCTTTGATATGGTGGGATTTAGGACTCCCGATAATGTCGTTTTTCTTGCGGATTGTCTGTCAAGCAAAGAAATTCTTGATAAGTATCGGATTGGTTTTATCTATGATGTTGCAGCTTACATAAAAACGCTTGAAATGGTGAAGTCGCTTGAAGCCAAAATGTTCGTTCCTTCCCATGTGACGGCGATGCAGGATATTTCCGAACTGGCGCAGTTCAACATCGACAAGGTGAATGAAATTGCGGAGAAAATCATCGGTCTTTGCAATGAGCCAATTTGCTTTGAGATTATTCTTCAGAAGCTGTTTACGGATTATAATCTGTTGATGAACTCTGAGCAGTATGTTCTTGTCGGAAGCACCGTTCGCTCATATCTCGCGTGGTTAAAGGATAAAGACAAACTGAACGTGATTTTTGAGAATAATATGATGCTTTGGGTGAAGAAATAAAATATAGATATGTTAAAAAACTGCAAGCAAAATGAAAACCTCTCATATAATTTGCGAAAATCAAACTTATGAGAGGTCTTTTTGTCTGATAGAATTAGCGTTATCCTTTAATTTATCGCTCATCATTCTTTTACATTGATGCAAAGCGCTTTTACGGGCGATAGATAATGAGCGAAATAAAAATAAGAAGTGCGGTTGCGGAAAGACTGATAGGATACGCCGTCATGTTGAGTATATCGTATGTAAAGACTTTGATATTGAACGCCGCACTCGAAGCCGCTTTATTTCAGTGAAAAAGAGCTTTTTTCTGTTTTTCACGATATTTCCTTGAATAAAAAGTTATACTTGACAAACATTATGTTTGTGTGATATAATAATCACAGTTAGTAAAGACTAACCGAAAGGGGAGATATAAATGAGCGTTGTTGTAGTAGGCGGAAACGACAGAATGGCGACAAGATATAAGGATATATGCGCGGAATTTAACTGCAAGGCAAAGGTTTTTACGCAGATGCCGTCCGATTTTGAGAGCAAACTGGGCAATCCCGATTTGATGGTCGTTTTCACGAATACCTGTTCGCATAAAATGGCGATTAGCGTTAATCAGAAATCGAAAAAACAGGATATTGCGGTCGCCAGAATTCACAATGCAAGCGTTAATGCGCTGAGAAGCGTTCTTGAACAATATTGTAAATAATTGTATTCTGAGGTTAGTTCTCACTAACCGAGAGGGAGATGGAATAATGTCATTTGCAGAGTATAAAAATTTCGGAAAGAAGCTCGCTTATCACACAGCGCCTACGCTGCTCGGAATAAAGTGCGCGAGCCTTATTTCGCTTCAGTCCACGGAATTTGACCTTGATTTTCACACGCGTTATTTTAACAGGCGCGCCGCGGTTAAGGGGCTGAAAAGCAGATTATTATGCCGCTGCGGTAACCGAACGCTTATGCTTGTTTATCGCGAGGAAATGCTTCAGAAAAGGCTTTCGGACGGCGGCGCGCGAGAAATTCTTGCGAAATACGGTTATTGCGACGATTTCACGCTCGAGGAATGTCTAGAGCGGCTTTCACGGCGCGCTTCGGAGGGCGATGGATTTCCACACGAAATAGGCGTTTTTCTGGGCTACCCGATTGAGGATGTCAAGGGATTTATCGCGAATAAGGGCGATAACTTCAAGCTTTGCGGCGCGTGGAAGGTGTATGAGAACGTTGAGGGCGCTCGGCGAACTTTTGATAATTACAACAAGTGCAGGCGTTTTCTCTGCAACAAGCTTGATGAGGGCTTCGACATCTATCAGGCTCTTAAAATATCAAATTAACCGTCAATTTCAACTACTTCAACGGTTAGCCTAAACTAATTTTTGTGTTTTTTTACAAATTTTTCGATAATAGGTTGACAATTCCATTTATGCGTAGTATTATAAGTATAGAGTTAGCAAAGGCTAACCGTGTGAAATACGTTTTAAGGAGATTACGGAAATGAAAAACGTCGGAACGCTAAAGATTGAAAGCGAAAGACTTATTTTGAGAAGATTTGAGCGCTCGGACGGCTCGGATATGCTGAAATACTGGGTTTCGGACGAACGCGTTCAGCCTGCTTACGGAGAACCTGTTTACACAACTGAAAGCGAAGTGGACGGACTTCTCGGCAAGTATATTTCGGCTTATGAAAGCGGAAATTGCTTTCGCTGGGCGATTATCGAAAAAAAGAGCAAAATTTGCATAGGTCAGATTGCGTTTTTCCTTGTTGACGCGAGGAATAATTTTGCCGAGATTGAATATTGCATAGGCGTTGATTTTCAGCGGCAGGGTTACGCTCCCGAAGCGACAAAGGCGGTTTTGAAATTCGGATTTGAAACGGCGGAGCTTCATAAAATCCAAATTTGCTGCCGCGCTAATAATTTTCCTTCAAAAAAGGTTATTGAAAAGTGCGGATTTGTTTACGAAGGAGCTTTACGCGATTATTTTTATATAAACGGCGAGTATTTCGACAGGCTTTACTATTCGATTTTGCGCGATGAATTTGAGGAAGTGAAATAATGAACGAGCTTACATATTCGCAAAAAAAGTATCTGTTTGCAATTTATAAGCTTTGCCAAAACGGAAATGTGATAAAATCTTCCGATGTGGCGGCGCTTGTCGGCGTGAGCAAAGCGAGTACTGCGGCGATGACCGAAAGGCTTGTTGAGGGCGGGTATATCGAAAAGGAGTATTACGGCAGGATTGTGCTTACGGAAAGCGGCATAAGAGCGGCAAATTCAATCTACACAAACTGCATAATAATACGCGATTATCTTGAAAACACGATAGGTCTTGACAGCGAAACCGCCGATTGCGACGCGGCGAAAATCGTAATTCACGTTTCGGAAAAGACGTCGGAAATGTTCGCGGATTATTTGCTTAAGAGGTGATAATATGATTACCGCAATTATAATAGTCGCGTTGGCTGCGGCTTGCTTTTTTGCCGTCAGGAGCTATATGAAGAAAGTTTCTCACGGCTGCTGCGGAGCGGGCGGAGGCGAAATTGAAGAAGAACTGAAAAAGCCCGATATCTCCGAGTGTAAATATAAATACACTGTGAAAATCGGCGGAATGTCCTGCAAAAAGTGCGCCGCAAGAATTGAAAATGCGTTTTTACGGCAGGGAATTGCCGCAGAAGCCGATAACGTGCGCGGAGAAGCGATTTTATATTCAAAAGAGCAGATTTCCGATTTTACGATAAGAAGCACGATTATCGGGCTTGGATATACTGTTGAAAGGATTGAGGAAAATGAATTGTGAATGTGAAACGGACTATGAATATCACGATTTTGTGGAGTGCATAACCTCTGCGCTTGACGCCCGCGACCCATACACGGGCGACCATTCGAGAAGAGTGAGCGATATGGCGTGTTTTCTTTGCGGTAAGCTTGGAATTTCGCACGAGGAAACGCAGGAAATTCACATTGCGGGACATCTTCACGATATCGGAAAAATAGGCGTTCCGGACAGGGTTTTGCTGAAGCCGTCAAAGCTTGACGATGAAGAATGGAAGCTTATGAAAAAGCACCCTGAAATCGGCGCGGAAATCCTTTCAAAATCCGAGCATTTCACAAGGCTTGCCGCGATTATTCTTCATCATCACGAGCGCTATGACGGGAAAGGTTATCCGTTCGGCGCAAAAGGCGAGGAAATCCCGATTGGCGCGAGAATAATTGCGGTCTGCGACTCGATTGACGCTATGGCTTCCGCCAGAGCTTACCGAAAAGCGCTTCCGCTTGAGGTTTGCCGAGGTGAAATCGAGAAGAATATCGGGCTTATGTACGACCCAAAGGTTGCGAAAATCGCCCTTGATAACTGGGAGGAGCTTACGGTTGAATATAAAACCGCGAAATGATAACGAAAAAACGGTCATTCTCTGAATTGAAGAACGACCGTTTTCTTATAGTCTGATAATTTCATCTGCAAGCTGTTCACATTCCGATAAATCGTGCGTAACGAGAACCACGGTTTTTCCCGCGATTTTAGCCTTTGCGTATGCGATAACCGTGTTTTTGGTATCGCTGTCAAGACCTTTGAACGGCTCGTCTAGAAAAAGAATATCATATTCCGCGAGAAGCGCGCGAATAAGCGCCGTTCTGCGCTTCATTCCTCCGGAGAGCGTTTTCACCGCTTTTTCCGAGCAATCGCCCAGACCGACAGCCGAAAGTTCCGCGATAATTTCGGCTTTTGTCAATCGTTTACCCGTGACAAGGCGTATATTCGCGGAAGCAGTGAGGTTTTCGCAAAGCCTGTTTTCCTGAAAAACCGCGCTTATTCTGTCGCTTTCGCGGATTACTTCGCCGCTGTCGGGCGCAAGAAGCCCCATAAGAATGTTGAGCAATGTGCTTTTCCCACAGCCCGAAGCGCCGAGTATCGCGGTTGTTTTTCCCTCGGCAAAGTCGTGTGAAAATTCATTCAGAACTTTGTTTTCACCGAAAGATTTGCAGATTTTTTCAGCCCTCATCATATCCTCACATTCTTTCCACGCGCTTTTGCACTAGTTTTACCGCGAGCAAAAATAACTTTTCGCACAAGAAACTAAGCAGAATTACCACAAAAGTCCACGCAAATAAGTCTGCGGTTTCGAGATAAATTTTCGACATAAACAGCTTTTCGCCGATTGAGCCGTCCGGAATACCGATAACCTCTGCGGCAACGCCCGATTTCCACGACAAACCGACTGCAAGACGTGACGCCGAGCGGAAATAGGGGAGAAGCTGCGAAAGATAAATTCCGGTAAATCGCCGTCCTGCGGGTACGTTAAACACCTTCGCCATCTCGTCCAGCTTCGGGTCGAGGCTGTCTATCCCCTCAAGCATATTTGAGCATACAATCGGCACGCAAATCAGCACAGCAACCAACACCGAGAGATTTTCCGAGCCTACCCAGAACAGCGCGAGTATCGTGAACGAAGCGACGGGAATTGATTTCATTGCTGAAATAAAAGGCGCGAAAAGCGTTCTTACAATCGAAAATCTGCCCGAAAGAGCGGCGAGTCCCGTTCCCAGAATAAGTCCGAGCAAAAATCCAAGCATTATACGCGCCATTGAAAAGAGAATACCGCTCCAAAAGTCGGCGGACGGAAGAAGCTCCCAAAGTCTGCAAGCGGCTTCAATCGGCGAAACAAGCAGAATTTTGCTGCTGACGCACATGGAAACTATTTGCCATACGCTCAGCCAGAACAGCACGCTTATCATGGTTGTAAGAGCCTTCTTCACGAACGCACCTCCTCAAAATCGCGTATTCCCCCGTGTTTGGCGGGGGAATGAGCTTTATCGAATGTAATTACTTTGTGTAATAGAAATCGTCTGCGGGCATTTCTCCGCCGACAGAAGCGGGAAGCTGCTCAAACAGCACCTGAAGATAACCTGAAAGCTTGGTTTTCATCTCGTCGCCGGATATGCAGACTATGTGGCACTCGGGAATTGCTTTTTTTGCAACGGCAGCGGGAACGATATCGTACTTGCCGATAAGCTCGGAAGCCTCGTCAATGTTCTCGTTTACGAACTTAACCGAAGCGGAATAGCGTTCAAGAAAGTCCTTTACAGCGTCGGGATTGTTCTCGGCAAATTCCTTTCTTACAATGACAATTCCCGTAAGAAGCGTGCTTGAGAGGTTAAGGTCGTCCCATGCGTCGTTAAGGTCGATTGCAACGCGAACTCCCTCGTTTTTCATCTGAGCGGTTGTCACAAACGGCTGCGGGAGCATTGCAACGGCGTTTTCGTTGGCAAGAAGCGCCGCAAGGCACTCGGAATGTTCGCTCTTCCACTCAATGTTTACGTCGTTTTCAAGACCATTGCTCTTGAGAATGAAGTTGAGCGCATATTCGGGAGTCGCGCCTTTTCCGGACGAGTAGATTGTCTTTCCCTTGAGGTCTGCGATGCTCTTTACGGTATCGCCGTTTTCACAGATATAAAGCACGCCGAGAGTGTTTACGGCAAGAGCGCTGATTTTGCCCTCGGTTTTTTTGTAGAGTACGGCGCCGAGATTTGCGGGAACGCACGCGAAATCAACCTTTCCCTGAGCGATAAGCGGAGTAATCTCGTCCGCAGCGCCTGCGATTGTGAAATCATAAGGCAGATTGTTCCTTTCATCATCGTCCATAAACTTCGTAAGTCCCATTGCCGTCGGACCTTTAAGCGCAGCGACCTTTATCGATTCCGGAAGCATAGGTTCAGCTTCCGGAGTGCTTTCCGAAGTCGAAGAAGAGCTGCTTTCCTCGGAAGTCGAAGCGCTTTCCTTGCTTGAAGAAGAGCTTGTCGAGCTTTCGGAACTCGACGAAGAAGAAGTTCCTCCGTTTCCTGAGCACGCGCTGAATGTAATCGCGCACATTGCCGCCATAATGGCAGCGCCTATTCTTTTTCTGATATTCATAAAATATCTCCTTTCTTTCGGGGAGTCAGACCCCCGTATTTTCCTTTGAAAAAACGGTTTTTGAGGTAACTCCCTTAAGTCTGCCGAGTTTTCCCGAAAGAGCTGAGATTATATCCGCAGGCGCGTCTGCAACAACGCTTATGATGTTAAGACCGCGTTCGCGATATGGCAGACCCATTCTTCCCCGAATGAACCTGCCGTGTTTGTGAAGAAGCTCGTTTACCGCGGGTACGCTTGTTTCATCGCTTATTATCATCGAAATAATCGCCACTCTGGTTTCCTGTTCCATAGACATTCCTTTCAAAAATAAAGCGCGTCCGTGAAAGACGCGCAGTTATGCTGAAACAATCCTTAAAATGACAATAATTCATTTGCAGCAAAAGCGTTGTCTTTCGGCTCAATGTAATTTCACCGTCAGCGTTTCGTGAAGGCGTTCCTTTGAATAAATCTCCGGTTCGGCGGGAGCAATCCCAATCACGCATAATATTATACAACTTTTATCGTATTTTGTCAAGAGGTTATCCCGCAAATTACTTTCGTCCTTTTGAGAAAGTTTTTTATGAAGCTCCTTAACCCTGTCGAGAAGTGCTTAAGCGAATTGTTTTTAGAGCGTGTTCACATAAACCGAAATACTCAGATTGCGAA
>UMHM01038136.1_pt1 | contig 21107 bp, 43 predicted proteins | sample 1965501 | NCBI WGS metagenome assembly UMHM01 (sample SAMEA4836095, study PRJEB28245) | human gut metagenome | biome: gut microbiome; material: fecal sample | place: Denmark | collected 2008
TAGAGAATAATGTAGAACAAAAAAATGAGATTTGGCGGAGAATTACCAGGCCCGGGCTTTTTGGTTAAGGGCTTCTAACTCAGCCCCTGAAACGATACCCCGGTATCGATATAATTGTATCGATATGATTTTATCAATATAAATCTATCGATATCGCTGTATCGATAGGCTGTTATCGATAGGCTGTTATCGAATATGTGTTCGCTTATATGGCGGCGGCGCGTCCCTGCTATAATGCGCGTATGTTTGTTTGTGCAATTTATACAAAACAGCCCGTGATTTTTGTGCAAATTGCCAAACCTAAAAAAAATCGCTATTTTTGCCTATAATGGCAATAAAAGTTATTGACGATTGCCGCATGTGTTTGATATAATACAAGCGTCCCGAGGGGGTAGAAGAAAAAGGGGTGAAAAACAGACGGGACGCGCGCTGGATGAATATCCACATGGACCTTGAAAAGTGAACAAAAATCGTTATTCCTGCGGCGTATGCTATTCGCCGATCGGGGGAATACAATAAGCATGTAGCACATGGTTGCAATAGCTACACACAATCAACCTAAATAAAGAGGTGCAAAACATGGAATTTACTTTCATCACCGAAAAACAGCTGGACGGTCTACGTAAAGCGTGTCGCCTTTATGGCAATGATCATAAAGCTATGCGTAAAGCGGTTAAGGACTTAGGTATCACGCCCGACACGTATTTTCACGTGCCCGACTTTGATATCGGCCAAAAAGCGTATATCCTAACGATTGATCCCAAAAATAAGGCAATCGGCGGATATATGCAAGAGGGCGGTAACCGTCGAATTCGATTCGAACAGATTAATCGCCCTATGGCGTGGCGCGACTTTGGTTGTAGACCAGCTGGTAAAAAGGATAACAGCGTGCGCGGTATTGACATAGAAGATAAAAGCGGCGCGGGCAATTGGTTGTATACCAATAAAAACACGCTTGCAGAAGCGATTGAAGAATACCGGCAGCGTAAAGAATGGGTACGTTGGCAGATCCCCGATTATGATATCTGTTATATCTGTCCGTGGTCGGTGTTTTTGGATATCCTTGCCGAGTATAACCCCAAAAAGGGCGTATATACGTTCTTTAATACTCACGTATACAAGGACGCCGTGAGCGGCAAGAACGTGTTTCATCTGCAAGAGGTCAAGACCAGCAAAAAAAAGTTGGCGTGGCTTGCGGCGCATAGCATTGATATGCTGAACATGGAAGATTGACAAAAAGCAGGTAGGGCATGCGCCCTACCTGCCCTATAATGAAAAGGGGTGTCAAAAATGACAAAAAAACAGTATGAACGACTCAAGCAGGCCGCGCGGCGCGATGCAGGGAACGATCAGTTCGGCATAGGGTGCGCCCGCGAGGGTGACTATGTCGTGCTCTACTCTGCTTTCAACGGGTATAACGCGAGCAACAGCCCGATTATCAGCAGGCGCGGCGATTTTTATGGGTATGTTCGTTCGTGTCGTATCCTGGCGCAGCTTAATCCCGGCACGTCGGCCGAACAGCTCGCCGATGCTCGCGCGTTTTTGGAGGTATATAAAAAATGACGGGCTTCATCATCGCGGCGGCCGTGTTCATCACGGCCGCCTGCATCATGCTTCATCGCAGGTTTAATGCGGAGTGCGAACGGGATAACGCTATGCGTGCCTACTGGCGTGCGAAACAGCGCTATTATAGCAATAAGCAGGGTAGGGCGTAAAGCCCTACCTTTTTTATTGCCTGTTATCGATAATGCGTTATCGATACGCGGTTATCTATTCGCGGTTTTAGGTGGAGACGATCTGGTACCAGATCATACATTGCCGATCTGGTCGATTGCCGTTTTTGGTTGTTAGGTGGCGGCCACCTAACAAAAAGGCTTGACATAACAGCCACAAACGGCTATAATAGGGGTACGGTTATGGGGTGGGCTACTCTATGACCGCCGCATACCAGATCATACATTGACGATCTGGTACCAGATCACACATTACCTGCTGGTGCTGGAACATACCCGTGCCCGCGTGCGCCCGCGTGCGCCCGCACGCTACACACCCGTACGCACGCATACGCGCGGGGCGAGCTGGAAGCTGCGACCGCCGCGGCGAGCTGGAACGCGAGCTGGAAAATTTGACACCAGCTGGAAAATGTGCTATAATAAAGTTGTAATAAAAGAGAGGAGCTGCTACAATGACCCGTCAAGACTTGATTGAACATGCCGCCTACATTATCACGGAAGCGCCCGAATTGAAGGATGCCCGTGAAGCACTGTATAAATTCTATAGAGAACATTATAGTCTCTATTATGCAGGATCCCCAATTTCAACTTTAGTTATCTCATGTGTTCAACGATATTATTGGTATATTGATATACATGTATCCAGGGACGATATTGAATTTCACCTTTGGGGTGATGAAGAATTGTTCCGACTCAATGAAATGCTATTTGAATCTTACGCACAAAACAAATAAGAAAAACCTTTCGGGAATATCTAATTCCCGAAATATCACGTCTTAGGTGGCAACCACCTAATATTTTCTCTTGACATATTTCATTTTCTATGCTAAAATAATCTCGTAATCAAAGTAAAGGAGTTGACTTTCATGAATTTCAACAACCGTCAAGACCTTATCAACGATATCCGCGAATGGGCAAGCAATGACGAAACCTCTTACCGCAACTGGATTCGACCCACAATTATAGTTTTGGCAGGGAACGATCTTAGTTATTTCGATTGTATTAGCGAATGGCAGAAAACCGTCCCTGTTATCGCTGCCCGCTATTTCTCTTGTATGGGTCTACCCATGAGCGTCAATCAGGTTGAATTAGTTCTCAGCGATGAAGATGTAGAAGATTTGGCTAACGATTTGTATGATGACTATGAAGAAGAATTTGAAGAAACGCGCGCACGATACCACCCCGACCGTTATCCCGATGACGCAGAACGATTTGGAATTGGAAAGGGCGAATAATCGCCCTCCAGCAGAATTAGGTGGCGACCACCTAATCCACCCCGTTGACAATTTCATTTTGGTTTGCTATAATATTTTTGCAAATTAGAAAGGAGTTGTCAATTATGAGAACCAACCTCCATCACGGGGAATTTCTACTACGTTCCGAATTGATAGAACTGGCCGCAATCGCGACTATTTCATTTCACGCGGCTTCACGTTTTGCCGAAAGAACAGACAAAGCGCTTTCCCCCGAAAGTCTGCGCAATTACATTGTTCATTCGCGTATGGCATTCTTTCAAGCGGATGGCCGCATTATTCTCATGGGAGACAATACAAGTGAGTATTTCATTTTTGAACAGAATGGAACGTGTCTCACGTTTGTCAAGTCTATGGACGCACAAAACGCACTGTCTCACCAACTTATGAAAGCAATGAATGGAGGAAAAAATTCTTATGGCGACCTTTATTGATGCGGATGGCTTTTCTCATTCTTTGAACACTGCCCAAATGGATGAACTCAAATTGAAACTGCGGGCCGCCGGTTATGATTTTGCTTGCTATGAAACAGACTATATCCCCGGCCTGAAACTCGAATGTATTTGTGATAAGAATGGCCGCGAAATTGATGGCGATTTTATTCTAAATATTGATTCGTTGGGACACGAGCACGGACTACTTGAAGCAGGTTTTGGTTTTGGTATTCGTGAACATCGTCGTGATGATGTTCTCGGTTATCTCACAGCAGATGATGCATTTGATCTGGTTGAGGGAACGTTCTGGGACAAACAAGGAATTGGGAAGCGGGCATAATAATGCCCCTCCAGCAGTTTAGGTGGAAGCCACCTAATTTCATTCTGTTGACAATTTCATTTTGATATGGTAAAATATCTGCGTAAAGAACCGGAAAGGAAGGTATCCCCGAAATGAAGCAATTTCATTTTTGTTGCGTAAATTGTAGCGACTGTAATCTTGCCTTGAACATCGTGCAGGAAAGTATTCCCTGTTTTGTGCAGGTAGAGGATTATACTCACACCAAAGCCTATTTCAAGGTTAGAATTGCGGCGCGGGTAGAGGATGAAAAGTTTATTAGGGAACAGTTGGGATACTTTATTGTGGAGGGGTGAGAAGAATGATTGAAGTGAATGAAGAAAGATTATATCAAATACTTTGTCAGTTGGTTGCGAATGATAGTCTTTGCGGCTATCCTTGTCCAGTACGGGAAGAATGCGATACAAAGCATATATTTATGACAGACAAAGATTGCGTCAAACTTATTATGGAATATTTGCGCGGTTGCTAATGCGGCCGCCCGCGTGATATTAGGTGGCGACCACCTAAGAATCGTCCGCGGGATTAATAATCCCACGGGCAATAGATGGGTAAAACCTCTCCAGTGTCAATGTTAATCACCATGCGATCCTTTACGCACTGTTTCACCATCTGATAGCTAATCATTGGCGCATACTCACGCAAGAACCAGCTAATTTGACGGCGCGTAGTCTTGCTATACAGCCCCGTGCAATCCAGCCAACCAGCGCGATCAATCTTGATAACCAGCGTATCATAAGAGAACATGCGCACGCCCCGTTCGTCGACAGTAACACAGCATTGAGCATAAGGATGGTTTTTCAGCGTAATAATCATAGAATCAACCTCTTTCATTCGGGGTGCTACCCCTTGATTACGAGAATAGTATACACCCCTTTTATCATTCTGTCAATAACAATTATTAGGTGGCTACCACCTAATATAATTACCCGTCATTAGACGGGCGGCAGGATAATTTCCCCTGTCTCAATATTGATTTCCGCGCAATCGATTACGCACTGTTTTACCATTTGATAACTAATCATTGGGGCATACTCACGCAAAAACCAACCGATTTGACGGCGGGTCGTCTGACTATACGTGCCGGTGCAACGTAGCCAACCGGATTTATCAATATAAATCACCAGCGTTTTGTAGCTATAAAAATGGATTCCTACATTGGGATCAATAGAGACGTAGCACTGGGCATAGGGGTGATTTTTAAGAGAACTAATCATAATTTCAACCTCTTTCATTCGGGACTCTGTCCCTTGATTACGAGAATAGTATACACCTTATCCGCATTTATGTCAACAGTAATTATTAGGTGGCAACCACCTAATGTTTTTGCTTGACAGACCGCCCGCATATGTGTTATACTTATCACATCAAATGAAGGGGGTTGACACTATGATCAATTTGCTAAAGAATCTTAAGAACAACGACGGCTTGACGCTCAAGGACAACCAGCCCATTGAGTATAAAACCGGCTGGCAGGTTGCCGATTATGGTTATGAATGTAAAACCATTGAAGAAGCTGCTGCGGCGATTCAGAAAATGAATGGTAATTGTGGCGTATGGCTGGAAAATGGTATCTACTATGTAGATCACTCTTTCCGCGTAGATACCAAAAAAGAAGCCATTGCTATTGGCCGCAAACACAACCAAATCAGCGTTTTCGGCTGGAAGCGCAAGAACTTGGCCTATTGCTAATAGGCCAATAGTATTAGGTGGGAGCCACCTAAGAATTTTGCTTGACGGGCGCTTGCTTTTGTGCTATTATATAGACGTTCCCAAAGGGGACAGAAAGGAATTGACCGAAATGGAAATGACTGCTATCGTGCGTAAACTAAGCGAAGAATCTTTTGACGCGCTGGAAAAGGCAATCAGCGAAGAAAGAGAACGCCGGCATACCGTTGTCAAGCTGGTAAGTGAAATCAATGAAAAGCTGTATGAGCTGTCCGGGTTGCTGACCTACTCCGATTCCCTGCGCATTACGAATAACCTGACCGGCGAAATTATGACCGACATGGCCGATTGGGATGACGATCAGGAAGATGACAAGCTGTATCTTGCCCCTGAGCTGAATGTAAAGTTTGCCGTTGAGCGCAAGCCACGTTGCCCTGGTGCGCCTGCCAACTGTCATGAATGCGATGGTTGCCCGTGGGATTGATCCCACGGCACGACTTTAGGTGGAAGCCACCTAATCTTGTTGGTGGACATGTGATCGCACTTGTGCTATAATACAGACGTAATCAAGAAAGGAGTTGCTACCATGGATAAAGTACTGAAGGAACTTTATGCGCGTCGCCTGATGTGGATGGATAAGTATATCAAGGAACACGTTGCTAATGAAGACCTCATTGATTGTTGGCTGGAAAATGGTGTTCCGGACGGCTGCGACTTGGAAGGCTGCGAAGAAATTGTAGACACAGAGTTCTATATCGATTGCTGTAAGCTGTTCGCCTCTATTCTCTACGAAGATGACCTCTAAGGAGGTCTCTCTTTGTCTTAGGTGGCGGCCACCTAAATACTTCTCTTGACTTCTTTTGGCCTTTGTGCTATACTACAATTGTTCCGAAGGAAGGAACAAATAAAATAAAGAGAGGGAAATACCATGAAGGTCACTAAGATTGTGCGTGATTTTGTCGAAGAAAAGGTCAATGAGAAGTATCCTCTGCCCGTAGAACCGACTGAAGCCATTGCGCAGGAGCGGAAAGAGCTGGAACACCGAGTTTCCGAAGCTATGGCAGCTGCAAGTGAAGTTCTTACCGCTAAGCTGCGCGAGCTGGGCGTTATCTATCCTGCTGAGATTACTCGTATGGAAGTCACTTCCTTCAACCGCATCAGCGATAAGTGTGGCCGCACCTATGCTGATTACATTCGTCCTATTCGTGACGCTTATCTCGAAGAAAAGGCAAAAGTAGAAGCCAAGCGCGCGAAAGCGCAGAAGGATATTCTTGTTTCTCTTGAACTGGGCGGCACGAAAGCAGAACTGCTTGAGATGCTTGCCAACCTGCCGGACTAATAGTCCGGCCTTTAGGATTAGGTGGGAGCCACCTAATATCCGTAGGTGGCGGACACCTAATATCACCCACTTGACAATTCATCTGGTTTTTGGTATACTATTCGCGTAAGGAGGAACCAAGAAATGAAAGTATGGCTTTATGAAGAAACGCACACGTCTGATAGGCATATCTTTGCGACCCGTGCGGCCGCGGAGAGGTATATTCGCGATCTCACCGAATGGCTAAATAGCGAAGGCGTTAGCGGCGAGCTGGAAGAAGGATTAGACTATTTTCTTGACGAGCTGGAAGTGGAGGGTTGAATATGTGGATTCAGGTAGAAGATGTTAATCTGAAAGAGTATGTGCTTGTAAATTTGGATAAAGTTTCTCTTATTATGCCCAATAAAGATGATGGTTATGTAGATATTGTCTTAGATGATGATGTCCATATCTTTGCTAAACCCGTTTTCATAAATGATCGCGGCCGTCGTTGCCCCACCTATAGCGCTCTTTGTTCATTCCTCACAAAAGGCGACACCAGATTTTGTTGAACTTGCCTATTGACTTTTTCATTCACTTATGTTATAATATATATGTAATCTGAAAGAGAGGTGTGTCCTATGGTTGCCAAGACCTATTATATCTCGAAAGACCGCCAATACATCTTTGACCGCTATTATATCAAAAGTAGCACGCTTCTGTGCGATAATGTAGTTCGCGTAGAAGTTTACGCGCCCATTGAAAAAATTCAAGAATGGGATAGGAGAGTGTTTTTCTAATGTGTGAACGTGGATATGCAATTTTACTTTGGTATGACGATAGTGTGGTAGGAATCTACACCGTAGTGCGTAGCATGGAACGGGTGGAGTCCGTGTGTGATTCTCTACTCAAGAGTCCTGACTATCCCACTGAGTTCAATGGTGTTAGTTGGATGCCTACCTTTATCGAGGGCGAATAACGCCCTCTTGATATCTTAGGTGGCGACCACCTAAACCTTTTTCTTGACATAATGGGCAGGGTATGTTATAATTCATACGTGCCTAAGAAAGAAAGGAGACTGAAATCATGGCAACTCCCAAGAAAACCGCCGACCGCAATGCCGCACGCGCGCAAGAGTTCCAAAAACTGTTCAATCTGTATAAGTCTCAGGACTATGACGCGCGACTGACCAGCGGCAACACTTTCATGTATCCCTTTGTGATGAACGGGGAAGAATTTTACGCAGAAGTAAAGCTCTCTATCCCCACGGGAAGCCGCGAAGATGGCAAGGGCTATGACGGCTATGAAGCTGCTACCAATTACGAAATCATTCAGAAGGAAAACGCACTCAAGGCAAAGAAACGGGCAGATGAAAAAAAGCGTGTAGCTGAAGAAAAGGAACGCCGCCGCGCGGATGTAGCGGCCCGCAAGGCCGCAGAAGCGGCTAAACGACAGGAAATCAAAGAAGAATTGCTCAAGTATTCTGAAAAGGACAATTTGAAAACAGAATGAAATACTATCGCGTTTTGTGCCAAAGAGGGCACGTTGGCACGAAACGCAGTAGCACTATAACATTCTTCTTTGAAGCCGAAAACGCGCTTTCTGCAATGGAAAAAGGCCGCAAAATGCCGGGAGTAAAGCACGGAAAATTACCGCTTGAGTGTAAAGAAATCACCGCCGCAGAATATACGCGAAATCTACAACGCAATGCCTACGAAGCCGCTTTTGCCAAATAAGGCAAAAGCATAGACTTAGGTGGAAGCCACCTAATACTTTTCCTTGACAAAACCTTCAGCATATGGTAATATATAATTGTTCTAAGGAACAAGAAAGGAAGGAAAACTATGAAAAAGAAACTGATTCTCATTACTGTCTTACTTGTCGCTGCGTGTCTATGTCTCACTGGTTGTAGCGAACCTGAGCCTAACGCTTCCCAACAAGACATTAACATTACCAAGGAAAATGCTCAGAATCTCGCTTCTTCTCAATCTACCCCTACCGATATTGAATACAGTCTTGAACGATACAATCTTATTCGGCGGGCGTATTGGGTGAATGGTATGCGGGAGCGCGCGAACAGTTTGCCTTGTGAGATTGAAAAGCCTTTGGGGTATATTGTGTTGTTCAGTGGAAACGCCGTTGTAGGCAGGTTTGTAGTAGATGGAAAGGTTTCCAGTTTGAATAGCTTTCTTACCCCCAGTATAGAAGAAAAGAAAGTTTATGGATATGAACTTATTATTTCTTCTGAACTTGCCGACGTTGATGGTTCTTATGGTGAAAATGATACTGGTATTTTCTTCTTCACTCCTGATGGAAAGTATGTAGAATGGTCTGGCGATTATCTCTACAGCGATATTCCTTTCACAGTTGACACTCCCGTTGTTCAGTATGAGGTGAAGTAAAATGAATAAAGAAATGACTTCTATTCTTTGTTGTGTGCTTGCTCTGATTCTTCTGTTTGGTGCTGGATACGCTATCTCACCGTCTATGCGAGAATTGATAAATGGTGTAAAGCACGATGTGCAAAAGGCCGATGACCACACCAATTATGAAACTATCAAGAAAGTTGAAGATACTTGCCGCGCTATGATTTCCAGTTATGAAGCAGATAAACTAACCTATGAACAATATAAAAATAGCACGAACAAAGAAAAAACCGAATGGGCAGAACAAGCAAAGATGCGAGCGAACAAGACTGCCGCGAGTTACAACAATTACATTTTGAAAAATAATTATGTTTGGTCTGGCAATGTGCCGAAAGACATTTACACGAAATTGGAATACATTAAGGGAGAGTAATCTCCCTTTTCTCGTAAAAGAGTTTAGGTGGTGGCCACCTAATATCTTTTCTTGACAATTCCTCCAGCATATGTTATACTATCCACGTAATAAAGAAAGGAGAGCAATCTTATGTTCCTCATCTTCATCCTCGGTATCCTCGTTCTCATTGGTGGCATCATCGCGGGCTTCTGTATGGAAAACCACGGCTGGTCTGTGGCGGGCGCAGTTGTGTGCGTCATTCTGGTGATTGTGTCTTGTATTTCTTCCGTGCCTACGGGCTATACGGGCATTCTTACCACTTTCGGCGCAGTAGCAGATACCACCCTCCCCAATGGTCTGAATTGGCATGCTCCGTGGCAGAAGGTAGTGGCTGTTTCCAATAAGGAACAGACCTTTACAGAAACCAACCTTGCGTTTTCTGCCGATCTTCAGGAAGTAAAATATACCTATACTGTCAAGTATAGTTTGGCCGCAGAAAACACGCCCACGATCTATCGTGAAATTGGTTCTAACTACTTCAACGTTCTTATCAAGCCGCAGGTAAACAACGCAATCAAAACTCAGCTTGGTTTGTCCAAGGCAGAACTGATGACCACTCAGCGTGTAGCCATTCAGAATGAAATCAACAATGCTATGCGTTCCTATGCTTCTGTCTATGGCATTTCCATTCAGGTTTTCCTTGATGACTTTGACTTCACCGACCTCTACACTGACGCGATTGAAGCCAAGCAGGTAGCCGAACAGGAAGCACTGCGCGATAAAACCCAGCAGCAGATGGAAACGGAACGTGCTTCCCAGCAGGCCGAACGCGCCCGCATTCAGGCAGAAAGCGCGGCTGAGGTAGCCAAGATTCAGGCGCAGAGCAACTATGAAGTTGCCCAGTTGGAAGCCGATGCGATAGCCTATCGCGGCCAGAAGGAAGCAGAAGCCAAGGCGGCTATGGCAGAAGTTATGACGGATACTCTAATCGATTATGAGTATGCTTCTCGTTGGGATGGCGTTCTGCCCAAGTATATGGGCGGGGACAGCGCTCCGATTATGGACATGAGGGGAGAGTAATCTCCCCTTATTTTTGAGAAGAAGTTTAGGTGGCGGACACCTAATGTTTCCTATTGACAGACTGGCCGCGTTGGTGTATACTATGGATGTAAAAAAGAAAGGGAGGAATTGTAATGTATTTGATGTATAATGGTGATGGTATCTTTTTAGGAATGGTTACCGAAAGTCTCGGATACGATATTTTCAAAGAAAACCCGGACTATCGCTTTATAGAAATTCCTGAATCTCTCGATTATAACGAAGAAACAGATGAATGGAAATTGCCGCCCGCCAGCCTAAGAGTATTCTAATTGAAAGAAGGAATTGTTATGACCAAACTTGAAACCTTCTCTCGCATGCTATTCGCAAATAATCGCCTTCTGTTCGATGATATCTCTTTCTTCTTCTATGATGCTCGCGACGTAGAAGGTGAAACTTCCTACTTTGATATTCAGTTGCTTGACGCGGATGATATGCTCTATCATCCTGATGAAATGTCTGCCCTTATCGACTGGCTTGAGCGCAACTGTAATCAAGAGGAAGATTTAGGCGACGATAATAGCAAATATGTATTCGATAATTTCTATGTATTGATGACGCATGGAGGGCAACCAGAATGAAAGAAATCGTCATACTGGACAAATACTCCAAGGGTGAATAATCACCCTTCCTTGCCTTAGGTGGCATCCACCTAACAAAACTCCCGTATTTTCCTCAAAAACTTTTTCAAAACCTGTTGACAATCACGCCCGCCTATGTTATAATAAGGGTGTTCCAAGAGGGAACAAAAAGAAAAAAAAAGAAAAGAGGAAAACAAAAATGACTAACGCTTTCTCTACCCGCCGCCAGAACAAGGACAAGACCGAAGATCTGCGCCGCTCTATTCAGCATGTGCTTGATGAAATGGCTGACCTGCGTGAAGATTCTGAAAGTCGCTATAATGAGTATATCTACCAGTTGAAGAAGATTCTTCCCCTCAAGGAAGAGCTTTCCCTCCCCGCCGAAGTTATCGCCGCCCGCCTGTCCAATGATAAAGACGAACAGCGCTCTATTCGTGCCAGTCTGCGCGGCCTTGGTCACTCTGCTGAATGTAAACGTCAGTATACAGACGGCTTCTCCGCCCTGCCCGCGCTGAAAACCAGTCGGCGCACCACTACTCGCCACTTTGCGGAACTGAATGACGAAGGTTGCGCCATTCGCCGGTGGGACGTGGAAAAGACTACCACCACCTACTACCTCGACCAGAAGGGCTAATGCCCTTCCTATAGGCTTAGGTGGCGGACACCTAAGATATCTCTCTTGACAATTCCTCTTGCCTATGTTATAATCTTTTCGTAAAGGAGATGAAACTATGTATTTTGGACACGCCGTATCAGGGCTAAAAGACAATGTATTTCAAGTTGGCGATAAAGAAATACCTGCTAAATTATACTTTTACATTGCTCTCTTATATGATTATAACACTCGTTCACGCTATCTCAAAATAGGGACAGCCAAAAAATTATCTCAACGCTATGATTTGAAATCTCCCATAGCCAAAAACTACCGCCTTTATGGCAATTATAACTATACTCATGTACGCATTCTCTCGGCTGTCTCAGCAGAAAAAGACAAGGCATATTCCATGGAAAATGAAGCCCGCGAAGTCATAAAGAAAATGAAGGGTTGTGTATATGTTCCTAATGATAGATTTCGCTATTTCCTTCTGCCGCGAACTATCGAGTTGCCAGAAAATGAATTTACATTTGTGCTTGATAAGAATGAATATGGAGAGAAATATAAAATCTATGGGAGGTTTGCGTAAAATCTCCCATCGGTATTAGGTGTCCACCACCTAACAAATCTTTCCATTTTTCTAAAAATTTTTTCTTCAAACGTATTGACAAAATTCAATTTTTCTGCTATACTATATACGTAATCAAGAGAACAACAGGTTGGCCAGCCTGCTCTTGAGAACCGGAAGAAACCGCCGTAGGAAACAAAGGTTTGTGGCTGGATGGTGTAATTGGTAGCACGATTGCTTCGAGTAATAGTCAGCAGGTTCGAATCCTGCTTCCAGTCCTTAGAAAAACGAACCTAAGTTTTCGGTTAGTATCTCTCGGCCGCCCGATTGAGCATTATGTTGGCGGCTAAGGCAAGGGGTTATGCTCAACCCTCATTATGCCAGTGGCGGTCTGGGGTAGCCGCATTTCCGCACGCTCAAGCGGGATATAAATGAGACGGTTTAGCTTGTTTCCGTGAAACTGCTCTGCTGGTCGCGGCTCCAGGATAAACTGCCGCATTATGCGCGACTGATCTATCGGTATGAGGATAGGTGTCTTATAAACACTTCGGGGTAGTTCAACTCTACCGTCGCGCACCATCATTAGCACGAGATTTTTCTCGTGCCTTTTATATATTAGGTGGGAGCCACCTAACGTAGAAAGGGAGATTAGTTTTCTCCCCTTACCTTACATCTCTTGTGCGAATTATCCTTTATTTCTTCATATACACCGCAAGTAAGTTCCACGTCGCCCCAGTCAATACGATCAACCGCAATTTTCTGCGCTTCTTCTTTATTTTCTGCTTCTATACAGTATTCTACATAACCGTCAGCTTTGATACATACTCGATACTTTTTCATACTACCTCCATTTCTTCAATCTCCCAATCATAGACATCATCCAGATCGACCATATCACAGGCCGCTTCAATTGCTTCCTCGCCATTCTGCGCAACTACGGAAACCTTCGCCCAAGCCCTTATTTCTACTTCCACCGTATATTCTTTCATTTTTTCTTCCTCTCTTTCTGTTCCCTTTGGAACAATGATAGTATAACATAACCGCACCCCAATGTCAACACGAAATGTTAGGTGGCGACCACCTAACAAAAGTTCCCGATTTTTCAAAATTTTTTTCTTCAAACCTATTGACCTTTTTCAAAAAATGTGCTATACTTATATCGTCCTCAAGAGAGAGGAACAAAGATTCGGGAAGGAAAACCCAAGCCAAACCCATGTAGGAAAGGAACACTATGGCTACTATCAATGAGATCATGGAACTGCTGACCAGCACCTTCTCTGACGCTACCATGGTTCGCACGAACAAGACGAACTGCCTTGCCATTCCCACCGACATTATCGAGAACGGCATGCCCAAGTATATCAAGGTTCAGCTGGGTTCCTTCGCGACCAAGGCGACCAAGACTCATGAAGCGTTCGACTTTGACACCGCCCGCGCGGATTATGAGCAGTGGGCGAAGGAAGCCGCTGAGCGCGCGAACAAGCCCAAGGGCGATAATTCCAAGAAAACCGAAAGCGCGGAGCGCACCCGCGTCCGCACCGATAAGATTCGCGCCTATATCGCCGCGAACGATATCGAGAATGCCACTGCGACCGATGTGTGCAACGCCGTGTTCGCGGATGACCCCGACACCAAGCCGATGATGGTCGGCACTATTCTGAACAAGATGGTCGAAGCGGGCATGCTGGACGTGGAAACCGTCAAGGGCAAGAAAACCTACACCAAGGCGTGATTCTTGAGGGCAGGGAGCATTCCCTGCCCTTTTCCCTAACGGGTTTTAGGTGGACGCCACCTAATACTCAAGGGTTGACATTTGCGGCCAAAGGATGTATAATAGGGACGTAATGAAAGGGAGGTATGAATTATGGACTACATGGAGAAATGCATTCGTAGAAGGAAAATTGCCAAAGCTATTTGCAACATCTTTGCTATCCTAATGATTCTCATTTTTGTGTTTACCCTCGTGCTTGGCCTTATCTTCTACGAAGATCCTATGACCCAGTATAACAATGGTATCCACGCAGAGGATGGCGGCAGATGGACATATGACGGCTTTATGATTTCCAAAAACCGCTCCCGCTCCCGTTATAGTTATCATTGTGATACGTGCGGCCGCAGTCTTGTATTAAATGAATGGAGGAAATGAGATTATGCTTTCTTACTTTGTGATTGAAAAAGAGAACCAAGTTATCAGCGAAGGAAACCACTTCTTCTATGTAAACGACTACGGAAGAACGGAATTAGAAAATCCGCCGCAGAACGGCTACCCTGCCTATTATAAGCAAATAAGCGGCAATCCTGCTTGTGAGTGTGATAAGGCAATGTATATCGACTTCTTGGAACAAGGCGTGTGCGCCATAAAAGAACAGTTGAAAGGTTTTCAGAGAAAACTTGACAAGGAACTTAGCCGCTAACGCGGCTTTTCCTTATTTTAGGTGGCGACCACCTAAGGTCTTTCCTTGACAAGAACTGCCATATGTGATAAAATATGTGCGTAATCAAAATAAAAAGGAATTGACCAACTATGAATTATTTGATTCTCGATAGTGAAACGACTTCACTTGAACCAAAACCCTTTTGTTATAACCTTGGCTACACCATAATTTCACCTGATGGCGAAACACTAACTAACCGCGACTTTGTTATAACCCAAATTTGGGATAATCTCCCGCTGTTTGCTTCCGCATATTATGCAGATAAACGCCCCGTTTATGTGAAAGCAATGCGTGCCCGCAAGGCGGAGAAAATCAAGTGGGGCTATGCTATGCAGGAAATGAAAAGAGATATCAAAAAATTCAATGTATCTTCCTGCTATGCCTACAATTCCCCATTTGATGATAAAGTGATTCAATTCAACTGCGATTGGTTTCATACTCAGAACGCCATTGAAACAATTCCTATTTTTGACATTCGCGGCTATGCCCATCATTTTATCTGCAATGATGAATATTTCACTTTTTGTGAACAGAATCAGCGTTTTACCGATTCGGGCAACTACTCTACCACCGCCGAAACAATGTTTCAGTATATCACGCAAAACCCCGATTTTATTGAAGATCATACCGCACTTTCAGATAGTCTCATTGAAGCCCAAATTTTACTGAAATGTATTGCGGCAGGTGCTTCCCCCGCCACGGAATATGAAGTTATCCGGACGTTTCCCCGTATTACGCAAACACCATTCAAAGTAAAGGTAGACGGGCAAATTATCTATGACGGCGAATACATTCGCAAGTATATTCGAAACAATGTATATTCATTCACCACCATAAACAAGGGGCGATAACACGCCCCGCCTTTGGTTTTAGGTGGCGCCCACCTAAAACAAAATTTGACATTTCCTAATTTTTGTGCTATAATATTTCCGTAAATGAAACGAGGTGAGATTATGGCAGAACGTGGCTATCAAGCAGAGTTTATGAAGCAACACCAAAAACAATCTGCTTTTACTTCTATTATGAATCGCATTCGCCCTGCTTTGCCCGCAAACTCCACTCTTATTGATGGTGGCTTTGCTGTTCCAACAGGTATAATCAATGACTTGGACGGTAAAGAAATTTGGGCAGAAATCATTATCACTGTCAAGCCTACTGCCGATTCTGCTAACCAAAAGGCATATGACCCTGCGGCCGCCCACCAAGCATATATCAATAAAATCTCCGAGCAGGCCGCACGCACGACCGCCCGCAAACTACGACGTTCACAAAAGCAAGAAGATGAACGCAAAGCGATTCGCGACCGAGTGCGACAAGCCCGCGTTATTAGCAAGTATGTCAAAGAAGAAATGCCTGTAAACACTCCATTTCTTGCGTCAGACTTCTATCACATATTAGAAGAACTTCCTCCTGCTAACAACCCATGGGAAATGAACGCAGTTCTCAATCTTGTGATGGAAGAGCAAATGCCCAACTTCTCTTGTTATATTCGAGAGGGAAAGAAAAGGTATATCAAAAATGAAGAATGAAGTTTATGGTTGCGAAAAAGTTTTAGCCCATCGCCCCAGATGGGTCTGGTTAGAGGACTATAACTGCGGCGGCTATGCTCTTCGCACTTTCGATTGGGTAGGTTTTCGTTTCCCGCACTCCCGCGACAATGCTTCCCAACAGGTAGACGCGATTTGCGCGGCCTTGCCTGAATGGGAACGTTGCGACTGCCCGCAGAAGTTTGATACCAAACATTATGATTATGTAGCGTTTCGTTGGGGAGAACGCAATGGGTGGAATGATTATCATTTTTTGAGATTGTGGAGAAATGGCACTTGGCACGGTAAAGAGGGCGATGGGGAAATTTATCGTGTGAAAGATGTTTTTGAACCTTGGGTGAGAAGTGATGGGGAAATTTATGGAGAAGAAATTTTCTTCTTGAGAAGAAAAAGAAAAACGAAGGGCGTGTAATGCGCCCTTTTTATTTTAGGTGGAGGCCACCTAAAACGTAGGGGAGGATGTTATCCTCCGTAATCTTCTTTTGTCCACAAAGTTTGTTCTTCCAAAGTCCACGACATAAGCGACCAGTGGGTTGTTTCTTCCAATAAGTCAGCCACAACACCCACGGTTTGCCCCTCTCTTGAATAGGCTTTCATCAATTCGCCTAATGTTCTATATTTGCCTGCGTGGCTATGATCATTAGCCACCAGAATAGAATCTTCGTCAACTTGCCATTCTCCTACAAGCATTTTCGCGGCCGTCCAAGCAGAATCAACTACAGCATAAAGATCATTACAGTGATAAAGAAGATATACGCTTGCCATAATATTCATTATCCCCCTCATAATCGTCTCTATCATACACGTTTTTGATATCCAGATAAAGGTCTAAAAAAGACCATCCATTTCTATGTGTTAGAGCCTGGACAATAAACTCTACCCTCTCTTCTGCCGGTAAAGCCCCAACGTATCTTATGGCAACTTTGCCCTCTCCATTGCCTTTATAGGCCAGCGTTTCTTTTGTAATCATGCCATTTTCTATCAGCATTTTCACGGCAATAGTTGCGCTCTCAGTAAGGCCATACAATTTCCAATCTTCAAAAGAATCTTCCCGATAGAAAATCGCACAAACCGGATTACGCATTCTTCTTCCCTCCCTTTCGCGAATAGTATAGCATAAAACATCTTTCTTGTCAACCCATAACTTTTAGGTGGAGGCCACCTAACACCCTTGACCGCTCATTTCAAGTGAGCGGCCGAGGACAACGGGAAACAACATATTCTTCAATTGAACAATCAGGAATCCAGTATTCGCGCAACTGTCTGCGTAGAGCTTTCACCAGAAAAGTTTCAACATCCAGTCTACATTTTTCGGCGGCCTTCCGCACAGAGGTATAACCCAAACAGCGCCGCCCCTCTTCATCATACTCGACCATTCCCTCATCATTCAGATTGAGATAATTTGTCTGGACTAACCGGCGAGCGGCCTCCCTATCGGAAGCCGCGATTCCCACAAGTTCGCCAGCCGCATAAGCAACCCAAACAGTTTTATTTTCCATACCTATCATCCAATCCATTCAACCTGTTCAAGCCATACAGCCCAGTTGAAATTATCTTCTTCAATGTCATCGTTCAGCAACTTTACCAGTGCTTCACGGGGAGAACAACCGAGATATTCCGCGACCTTCATCATAGACCACTTTTCCCATTCGTGCGTTTCCATGTTGTAGGTTTCAACAAGAGGTTCATCATCCAGTCGGGCACACCCGTGTTCAAGCAACCAATTGATAGCAATTTCCTGAGTAGAAGCAACAAGGTCAAGATTTTCTCCAGCGTGAACCAGCCAAGCCTTAGCCATAATGTAGTCCTCTCTTTCTTTACTTCAAGTTATGATCATTGCCCACTAAAAACTCGCTCCAGTTCGAGCCATACCAGAAGGTTCATGCCAACGCCCTCTTTAGTGAAGAAGCCATATGTTCCTTACTAATACTTTGGTTGGGAATCCAGAATGCATCTTGTTCAAATTGATCATCATACAGCAAAGCAATGAGCGTATCTTCCAAAGACTTGTCCAGCTTAGCCGCGACCTCACGCACGGTATACTTCGGTTCTTCTTCTCCCCAATCGCACACAATGCGGTTATCAACGCCCTTCCAGCGACCATAATGACGAACAACATCTACCAGAGACTTGCCAACAATCACCGAGCGATTTTCATCAACGAATACGAACATTTTCTGTTCCTCTCTTTCTGTTCTCTCTTGAGAACACCGTAAGTATACCATAGAACCAAAGAAATGTCAAGAAGAAAACCTTAGGTGGCAACCACCTAACCTCCCTTCCATTCCTTCCCACACACCCCTTTCCGCATATCCATCTCCCGCAATCCCGCGCCTTCCAGATTTTTCCATCCCTTCCATTTTCTTCCACTTTCCATTTTTGACAACCGCCAAAATTTATGATATACTATATATACAAAGTGAGGAGAAAACAGACATCCATCTATTTCTCCCGCTCTGCGCTCCCACATAGGTATCTAAGGTATATAAGCTGGATAAGCTGGGTCCGACGGCCACAGCCCTCTACAAGCTGGGTTTCCACCCGTACTCCACCCGAGCCGCAGTTGCGCGCGCGACGTTTCCGCGGCGGTGCCCATACCCAAGGCCGCGATCGCTGCGACCCTATTTCTGTCTCCACCCAGAGGGCAAAGCAAACATCCTTCCAATCTTTCCCCGAGAAAAAGAAAAAACATCTTTCTTCCCTTTTTCCCGCACAGCTCTTACGCGCCGCTCCTCTTATGTTGCTCTGCCCGCAAGCTCTCGCGTGCTGCCCGCGGCCCATCCGCGGCCGGTCCACCACCCGCCCCTGCGGCCCTCCCACAAACAAAAAAATGCGGGCCCGCAGCATTGCGCCGCGAACCCGCTCACCACAAAAAGTGTAGACTTCTCGCTCAAGAAAACGCACGTAGGCACGCCTGGCTTTCACGCTCTTGCTTCGGTCGTGTTGTTTTTCAACAACGACGGCCCGCATTCACTACCACTCTTTTTCCTTTCTCCTTTTTTACAAAGGAAAAGAAAAAAGAAACAGAAGCAAATTCAGCAGGTTCGAATACATCGCTCGGACTCACTTCGTTCGTCCTCACGATGTACGCGATTGGCCCCCGCGCCTCGTCCGCTGAAACAAAGGTAGCAAAAAGCACAGATTTTTGTTTCATTTTTGAGAGTCTGCCTATATCACTTTAGGACCTTGCGAGAAATTCTATAGGAAAGTGTTGCTGACCTATAAAAGACCATTATCTTGGGGTAAACAAGGCGAACCGCATTTCCTTCTATCTCTGCGTTTCCTTTTCTCCGCAAAATCTTTCCCCATAAAAATTTGACTTTTCCCAAAAAATCTGATATACTATATACACAAGATGAGGAAAGGAAACTCATCCCTTCCTTCCGTCATCTTCAAATATGAGAAGGCAAACTCAACAAACCGATGGTGCGACCGTAAAGGCGCCAAGTCGCCAAGGCCGCAACCGGCCACCGTTAGGTGGCCAAGGAGAAAACATTATGACTACTAAGACCCGTGATATGCTGCGTTCCTCTGTTCTGGAAACCCTGCTGAAGACCTTCCCCGGCTCTCAGATTGTAAAGGGCGGTATGGCTTTCATCAGTGATCAGATCGATGAAGATACTGGTGTGCCTCTGGCCGTCGTGCTGAGCATCACTGTGCCCCTGACTGCCGACACTGCTCGTTCCAAGGCTTTCGACTTTGATGCGGCTGTTGCCGAAGCGAAGAACGCGCCTGGCCGTCGTGTGGCTGACCCCGTGAAGAAGGCTGAGAAGGAAGCGAAGGCTGCCGAGTCTAAGGCTCGTGAGCGTAAGAACCTTGCGGCCCTGACTGAGTGGATTGAAAAGGGCGGCCTGGGCGAAGGTATGACCCCCGGCACCGTTCATAGCCACGCGGCCGAAATCGGTCTGGACGTTGCCACTCCTATGATGACCGGTAGCCTGCTGAAGAAGCTGGCGGAAGCTGGTGTTGTAGTGAAGGGCCGCGACGCCGAGAACAAGCACAACTGGTTCACCCGAGCCTGACAAGGCGAGGGCGGGCACGAAGTGCCCGACCAGCAGCGTTGAAGATGACGGCCTGATGGCCGTCAGAAGAGCGTGTATGGAGAAATCCATACACGTTTTTTTGCGTGCCTAACGGCACGCTGGAAATGCGGCGTTGCCGAATTTGGATACCACCTATTCCACAAATGGAAGGGCCGCATTTCATTTTCTTTTCCAAATTTTTCCAGGGCCGCAATTTCATTTTTGATTTCAGCACGAATCCATACCCAGTGTTTCATTTTGGTTTACGCACGAAACCCAGCCGGAAATTTGACAAAACTCAAATTTTGTGTTATATTATAAATGAAAAGTAGGAAACTACTTTACCAAACACAGGAGACGAATGACTAATGGAACGATATGGCAAGTGGATACGTTTACCAATGAATTAGGAGTTTCTAAATTTAGAAACAAATGACCTTCTTTATGGTTTTCTTTTTCTGTATTCTTCGTGGGATACAAAAACTCAAACTTATTTCTTCTTACAAGATGAATGGGAAAGTATGAAATATCTTTTCCACCAACAAACACACGATTCTTTAGACTCTATTCAAGAAGACTTCAATTATTTATGCGAACACTGTTTTATTCAAGAGGATAAAGAAAATTATGTGCTTACCAATATCTATTAGGCCGCACCTATTGAAAGCGGGATCATTGAATTGTTGGTTCAAACATGTCAACCGCATATTATACACATATATTCAATTCTACTTAGTGGAGACTCTTATTTTCATAAA
>UMHM01065009.1_pt1 | contig 21080 bp, 24 predicted proteins | sample 1965501 | NCBI WGS metagenome assembly UMHM01 (sample SAMEA4836095, study PRJEB28245) | human gut metagenome | biome: gut microbiome; material: fecal sample | place: Denmark | collected 2008
TTCAGATTACGAATGATGCTCTTCAATCTTTTGATATTTGGATTCAATACCTGCACCTCATACAAGTAATCTTCTTCTGTATATTTCTTTTTCTTGGATCTGTTGATCAATTTCTCTTTTTCCTTTAAAGCCTTCTTCAATTGTTTCTCATTCTTTTTGATTTTCTTGTTTATCTTTTTAAGACGAGTCTTGATCATATCTTGATTTTCTTTTTCAAGACATTTAAGACTTTTCACCAAAGCCTTGGCCTCATATATGGCAGACAAAGGAAAATAATCACTTGTACCATAGAAGGACTTGATCATTCTTTGATCCGTATCTGAATAGGTAACATCTTTGTAAGCACGATCAAAGCAGATTTTGAATGCCTTATGAAGCATACAATTATACAGCTCAAGATCCTTTTTAAGGATGGATTCTGCTTCAGGTTCCAAATCTTTATAATAGATTCTTTGTGACATTGAAAACACCTTCATAAGACAAGTCCTCCTGTTCTATCTAAGTCTATTAGACTATTTTTAAAATATGTTTAACAGATAGTTTTGGGACTTTCTAATTTATTTTATTTGTATCATTATATCATCAATGTTTATATGTGATATTTCACTGTATTCTCACATGTTCACATTAAATTCACATTGGAACTGTATTATACATATACCGGACCACCATTTCTTAACAACTCGATATTATGGATTCTATGCCAATGCTTCTAAGAAAACTCTAGATAAAATACATGCACTTCTTAAAATCTTAAAGAATAAGGATTATTCTCGTGAAACAAGACCAAAGTCCTTAAAAACAAACTCAATAAATTCAAATACCGTACTCATTTAATAGATTCTTTTAACAGAGACCCAATTCAATGTAAATGTGGTGCTATTATGCAGTATACTTATACATATAATCCATTCAAGGACAAGAGAAATGACAGAAAAAGATGTATTAATGAAATGTACAAAATGCGGTTACGAAGAAGAAGTACCTAGATGGTTGATCGATGAATTATTTCCAAATGAACCTGAAGAAAACTATATGATGCACTGCCCTGAATGCGATCATAAGATGATTGTAAAAAAATAATTTAACAACTAAAGATGAATACAAAATGTTGGCTATGTTCAATAGTACTTTTTGTCGTTCCTGACAATTCATATCTTGTGATATTTCAGCACTATTTCACATGTAGTATTTCTCTATTCCGAAACCAAAATCTTAATATATAAAAAAAACGTCCAAAACAATTGGACGTTATAAGCGCGGTACCACCAAAATTCCATCTGCCCTATGCAGATAACAACTCATTCTTAACGCGAATTCACGTTCTAGCCTCAAGTCTTCGACTAGACCACTCCAGAACACGTTCCAAGAATATTCAACAATAACTTGCACCAAAATGTTATCTCTCTAAAGAAGAAATCTTCTTGTACTTCTTTCCTTCAAAGTATTTATGAGACTATTATAATTATTTTCTGAAACTTTTCAAACGCAAATTTACATTATTTTACATTTCTTTTCATGATATTATAAAATAAAGGAGATGATCATTATGAGTTTTACGATTAAGAATTTCTGGGACAACGATGACGTGAAAATCATCAGTCAAAAAAAAGGATTTACAGTCATTGAATACCAAAAAGATTTAAGTGTAACACCTGACAGTGCACAAATGGCATATTATTCGAGTCTAATGGATATTCGAAGAAAAACATTAATGTGTGATTTGAAAGTTTCACCTGTCACAATCCAGCCAGGTGCTATGCAATTTATGGTAGGTGATGTGCAGGCTACAACAGGAATCAAAGGAGCTGGTGATTTTCTAAAGAAATCATTCATGGCAAAAGCTAGTGGAGAATCTACAATTAAACCAGAATATACAGGTACGGGTGTATTGGTTCTTGAACCAACATTTAAACACATTATTTTAACAGATTTAATAAATTGGAATGGTGGCATGGTCATTGATGATGGCTTGTTCATGGCTTGTGAATCGCATATTAAACAAAGTATTGTCGCAAGAACCAATCTAAGTAGCGCTATTGCAGGACAGGAAGGTTTCTTTAACTTATCATTCAGTGCACCTGGTGGTGTTGTTGCCTTAGAATGTGATGTACCACAAAGTGAATTGATTGAAGTCCAATTAAATAATGATGTTATTAAGATTGATGGAAACATGGCTATCGCTTGGTCAAAATCTTTAGAGTTCACAGTTGAAAGAAGTGGCAAAACATTGATTGGTTCAGCCGCAAGTGGTGAGGGCTTAGTCAATGTCTACAGAGGTACAGGTAGAGTCTTATTAAAGCCAGTTGGTGGCATTACGGGCATGTCGGATATCGTATTTCCAAAATCCCAAAAATAAAATGGATCTGGTCTAGTGACCAAATCCATTTTTTGCCTTTTGGATACGCAATGTTTTACCTTTAATTGTTTTTAGATTTTTCAATACAAGTTTTCCCTTATCATGCAAGATATCAACATACGATTGATGGTCCTGTACTTGAATTACACCAATATCATCCACAGTCACACCATCAATTTCACAGATCGCACCTACAATATCGCCCGGACGAATTTTCTTATTTTTTCCTCCATTTAAATAGATTTTAGTGATACCTTTTCTTAAATCTTTGGATTTATCCACCACAACACGATTGGATTCTTTCAATGAATCAAGTACATCTAAATTACTTAAATAGACTTCACCCTCTTCTTTAAATGGCAAATTATAGCCTAGATATTCTTCTAGCTTTTCTTTTCGAATTCCATCATATTCATTGACTAAACTGATGGCTAAGCCTTGTTCATCGACTCTTCCACTACGTCCAATACGATGGGTATATGTTTCTACAGGACTAGGCATATCATAGTTGATGATCATCTCCACTTTAAAAACATCAATTCCTCGACTGGCAACATCGGTACAAACTAAAATACGCACCTTGCCTTTTTTAAAACGTCGCATATGCGATAAACGCTCTTCTTGCATCATACCGCCATGAATTTTATCTACACTGACTTGATTCTTTTCTAAACATTCATAGACTTCATCCACTCTGGCCTGTGTCTTACAAAAGATCATGCAGGATTCGGGTTTCTTTAAAGCCAATAAATGTAAAAGAAACAATTCTTTATGTTCTTCATTGACATGATAAGCTTCTTCTAAAATATTTGGCTTATTTGTACTTGTTAGATCAATCTTAGCTGGTTTATACAAATATTTCTTACTCATCCTTTGAATCACTTCAGGATAAGTTGCACTAAATAAGCATGTCACATGTTTTTTAGGCATATATTTTAAAATAGCCTGCACCTCATCTAAAAAATTCATATTCAACATTTCATCCGCTTCATCTAATACAACATATTTAATTTTTGATGGATCTAATGTTTCTTGTTGCAGATGATCTAAAACTCTTCCTGGCGTACCAATCACAACGTGACATCTTTGTTTCAAATCTTCTTTTTGAAACTTAAATGGCTGTTTACCAAAAATAGGTAGTGTTTTGATTTTTTTGAATGTTCCAATTCGATCAAAATCCTGTTGAATCTGTAAAGCTAATTCACGAGTTGGTGTTAATACCAAGGCTTGAGGACTTCTTTCATCAATTTCTAGATTTTGAATAATAGGAATCGCAAAAGAAGCCGTCTTTCCACTTCCCGTTCTAGACTTTACAATACAATCCTTTCCCGAAAGAATATTGGGAATAACTTGTTCTTGTACGGGTAATGGTTTTTCATAACCTAGTGTATGTAAAGCTTGTATAATATTTTTATCTAAATTCATTTGTTCAAATGTCATTTTTCATCACCTACAGAATTATACCATGTTAAGAAGATTTAACAGAACTAAAAACTTTTATGAGATACAATAAAATCATGAAATATAAAACTTTAGTAATGAAACAAATCGATCGATATACATATCAATATAGTATGAATGCTCCATTAGATCATTTAAGTCCCATTCTTTCTTTTGATGAAGAAATATTAAAAATAAATTATGGAAATGAAATCGAATATGGATTAGATTGTGCGAAAAGAAAAGAAGTCTTAAAGGATGGTTTTCTTTTAGAGCCTAAAGAGAATATGACATTTCAAGAATGGGCTCCTTTTTTGGCATTGTCTTTAGTACTTCAATACTATAAATCATACAGACAACTACCTACTGTTTTAATGAGTGTTGATAAAGAAACACAAGAAAAATACTCACAAGAGGAATTAATTCGAAACTTATTTCAATAAGTTTCATTTTTTTATGTAATAATTTTCATAATAGAGTATAATCAAAACGAGGTGAACTATTATGAACATGACAACATTGAACACGCCACTTCCTGAAGATTTAATGAAATTAAAATGGAACGGGCAATTTAAATTAATGCAGGAAATGATTGATTTGCGTCTTCAAAAAGACATTCCTGCCAAATTAAAAGAGCGTTTAGAACTTGAAAAAGAATTGATTTCTCGCCTTCCTGAAGATTTTACGTATTCAAAAGAAGATGCGATCGCATTATTGAAATCAAAGATCGAAGGTTTTAAAGATGAAGAATTCGATGAACTATTTAAAGACAATGCTTTTGAATGGATTTTTATTGAAGGAAAGTTATATTTAAAAGACAATTTCTTTGAAAATCTAATTAAAGTGCGTAAAGCTTATACAGATCGTTTAATTGAAAAACAAGGTGCTGCAAGCACTTTATTAGATGATGTAATGCACAAAATGAAGGAAGAAAAGGATGTTTACTGCAAAATTCATGTAAAGACAAGTCTAAAAGTAGATCCTGCTTTTGAAAAACCTGGAAAAACCATTCGTGTATGGCTTCCAATTCCGAAAGAATATGCACAAGTTGAAGATTTTAAACTGTTAAATACATCTCATGATGGTCTAGTAAATGATAATGATGTAGATCAAAGATGTGTCTATATTGAAAAGCCTTATGAAAAAGGTGAAGAATTTAGTGTTGAATACGAATTCATCAATCACATGCACTATGAAGAATTAGATCCTAGTATTGTAACAGATGAACACCCAGATACTTGTCTAGAAGAATATGCGCCACATGTTGTATTTACAGATTATTTAAAGGATCTAGTTAAAGAAATTATTGGTGAAGAAACAAATCCTTTATTAAAGGCTAAATTAATTTATAACTATATCACAACACATGTGACATATTCTTATGTACGTGCTTATGTGACTTTACCTTGTATTCCAGAATATATCACAACTGGATTGAAGGGTGATTGCGGTTTACAAGCCTTAACCTTTATTACTCTATGTCGTATCGCAGGTATCCCTGCCACTTGGCAAGCTGGTCTATATACAACGCCAGAAACCATTGGTAATCATGACTGGGCTCGTTTCTATGTAGCTCCTTATGGATGGTTATATGCAGATTGTTCATTTGGTGGAGGTTCTTATCGTGCTGGAAACTTAGAAAGACAAGACTTCTACTTTGGATATTTAGATCCATTTAGAACGCCTTGCTCATCAAAATTCCAAGGTGATTTTGTACCTGCTAAAAACTTCTTACCAAACGATCCATATGATAACCAGAACGGTGAAATGGAATATGCGGATGAAGCGATTCCAGGAAAATATATTATAAAAGAGACAAAAAATATTGAAATTGCTCTTTTAGAAGGTAAAAATGAGTAGGCCTATTATCGGTTTAACTTGTGATGAATTGGATAAAGAAAACTTACCTAAACAATTTATCAATGAAGCTTACATCAACAGTGTCATCCGTGCAGGCGGATGTCCTGTTATTCTTCCTATCACAAATGATTATGAAACCATACAAGCTCAAATCAAGATACTCGATGGGTTGATTGTGACAGGTGGTATTGATGTAAATCCAATGATCTATGATGAAAATCCGGAAGTACTACAAGGAGATTCAAGTTTAGACCGTGATTATTATGAAATACGATTATTAAAATATGCCTGTGAGAAACAGATTCCTATTTTTGGAATCTGCCGCGGCATACAGATGTTGAATGTCTATTTTAAAGGTTCTTTGTATCAAGATTTGTCATACTGTAAACGAAGTGTTATAAAACATGCACAACAGGAAAAAAGAGAGAATCCTAGCCATAAAATTCATATTGAAAGAGACAGTTTTCTGTATTCTAGCTTAAAGGATGAAGCCTACGTAAATAGTTTTCATCATCAAGCCATCAAAGATTTAGCTCCACACTTTAAAGTTGCAGCTAAAGCACCGGATGGTATCATTGAAGCAATCGAACATGAATCTTTACCTATATATGCGGTTCAGTTTCATCCAGAAGCAATGTCACATAAATATGGTGAGATGCAAGATATTTTTAATGAATTCATACATAAATGTGAGGTGAAGTAAATGCGTATTCAAGAGAATCTAGAAAAATCTAAATATGAGGCGGATGGTAAAATCAATATTCAAGGAAACACCATTCCCTATCATACAGTTTGTGAAGATAATTTTTTTGTGGACGAAGAAAATAATCCAGTCGCATCGATTTTTAGCTATGCCTATTTTCGAAGTGATGTAGAAGAGAATTCAAAACGCCCTATTCTATTTATTTATAATGGAGGTCCTGGATGTGCAAGTTTATGGCTTCACATGGGATTGTTTGGACCAAGAATTGTAAAATTAGATGATGAACTAAACCTTCCAACCGTTCCTCCATTTGAATTGGAAGACAATCCACATTGTTTGTTGGATATATGTGATTTAGTCTTTATTGATCCAGTTGGAACAGGTTTGGGCCGTTTGATTCAAGAAAAGGCACGTAAAGAATTTTATGAAACGCATGGCGATGTTCGTAGTGTTTCTAAATTCATTGAACAATTCTTAGCTCGTTATAATCGAAGAAATTCTCCTATTTTATTGGCAGGTGAAAGCTATGGTACGGCAAGAAGTGCATTACTTGCGGGTGAACTAATGGGTGCAGGACCTGAAAAAGCCGATACAATGGGTATCAGTGTGAGTGGTATCTTCTTACTTGGAAGTTATTTTATTGAAAAGCTTCCAGTTGAAGCAAGTGCTACCGATTTGATTACGATGGCTGCTACAAATTATTTCCATAATCCTAAAGAGAATATTTCGCAAAAAGACTTTATTGAAGAAGCCTTTAGATTCGCATCTACTGAATATGTCACAGCTTTATTTTTAGGAGATGCTTGTACAAACAAAGAAGAAATAGCTAATAAATTAGCTTACTATTCTGGCATTGATAAAACATATTGGTTAAGACACCATTTCCATATGGATATGCAGAAAGGCTTTGCCCATAAACTTTTAGAAGATAAAGGTTTAGCCTTAGGATTCTATGATGGTCGTTATACTTGGAATGATGATCCAGAAATTATGGAAGCTAATGTAATTGCGGATGATCCGGCCATGGGACAATATACACCTGCTTTCCAAACAGCTTATGGATTGATGCGGCAAGAATTAAATATAACAAGTGATCGTATTTCAAAAGGCTTAGTGTTTGATGTAAATATGACTTGGAATCGTGAATTCAAAACAAGTCCAGCTCAATCACTTGCTGGATGTATGCGAAGAAATAAACAGATGAAAGTCTTCTTTGCCTCAGGCTTATATGATTTATGTACAACTGCAGGAAATGCAAGATATTTGGCAACCCACTCCAACCTAGATCCAAGCCGAGTTACAATTGGTGAATATCCAAGTGGGCATATGGCTTATCTTGGTAAGGAAAGTTTTGATCTATTAGCCAAAGATATGCGTGCATTCTTTGAAAGCTGTATATAACACAAAAACCGTCAAACGACGGTTTTTTTATTTTACTTATATTTTTTTAACATCTCTAGTTTAAGATTCAATAACTTTTCACTTAAATCTACATAATATTCTTGTGGATATACAAAACGTTTGATTTCATCCCAAATTGTAGCTAATTCATTTTCACTGTATGCTCGAATTTCTTCTAAACTTGGAAGGTCATATACTAACTTGCCATCTTTAAAGATTGGCACTAACATATCACGTACTGTATATGTATTGGCAGGAATTACTTTGTATTTCCAACGTGACATTGGATGATAAATTGTTAGATCTTGCGTTGTATCGATCACTTCGTCTTCTAATGTCAATAAATCGGCAATAGCCATACCTGTTTCTTTGTCCATGATACGATTCAAATTCTTCATACCTGGATTGGTTACCTTTTCCACATTGTCACTAATTTTGATTTTCGGAATCATTTGTCCATCTTTTTCAAGGGCAACCATCTTATATACTCCACCAAAAACTGGAGAGTTCTTTGAACAAATTAAGTTTTCACCCACACCAAACGAATCAATTCGAGCACCTTGTTGATGAATCAAAGATTCAATGACATATTCATCTAACGAGTTGGATACAACGATCTTACAATCTTCCATCCCCGCTTCATCTAACATTTTACGAACTTTTTTAGAAAGATAAGCCATATCTCCACTATCAATACGGACACCCTTTAAACGATAGCCATTAGGTTCTAGATAATCTTTTGCGACTTTGATAGCATTCACAATACCTGATTTTAAAGTTGAATATGTATCAATCAATAAAGTACATGCGTTTGGATATGTTTTGGCATAAAACATAAATGCATCATATTCTGTATCAAAGCTTTGAATGAATGAGTGGGCCATTGTACCAAGTACAGGTACACCAAACTCTTTACCAGAATATGTAGTCGCACTTCCTGCACAACCTGCAATATAGGCAGCTCTAGCACCTAGAATAGCTGCATCAAAGTTATGTGCTCGACGCGCACCAAATTCCATAACAGCTCTTCCTTCACTAGCTTGCACAATACGACGTGATTTTGTCGCAATCAAGGTCTGGTGGTTGATTGCCAATAATAAAGCTGTTTCAACCAATTGCGCTTCGATAATAGGTGCTTTTACACGAACTAAAGGTTCATGTGGAAATACAGGTGTTCCTTCTGGAATCGCATAGATATCACCTGTAAAGCGAATCGTTGATAAATATTCTAAAAAATCTTCACTAAACTGATTAAGTGAACGTAAATAATCAATGTCTTCTTTTTCAAAGTGTAAGTTAGAAACATAGTCTACAACTTGTTCTAAACCTGCAAATACACAATATCCCCCGTCATCTGGATTTTTACGATAGAATAAGTCAAATACAACTTCTTTATCTTTGTCATCATTGAAGTAGCATTGACTCATTGTCAGTTCATAAAAGTCCATGACTAAACTTAAATTTCTCTTGTCTTTCATTTCATCTTACTCCCTTACTTCAGACACGACATAAATGCCATTGGCCTCCATCATTTTAAACGCAACATCATTCCAGAATGGTGCATCATGAACTTCTGGTATATGATAGGTTTCTGTACAGTTTTCAACAACAAAAATACGATATTCTGTCATATTATGTTCGTTAAACCAAGTATTTAAACTCAACACAAAATGAAGTACACAAAGATCTGTACAACATCCAGTTATGATTATATCACGATAATATTTCAAATCCGAGTTTAAGAACTCTTCAAATTCAGGAGCCATAAATGTATTCGTGCTATTCTTCTTGATGATATGTTTAATAAATGGCTTTAAAGAATCCACAACTTCAACTTCTTCAGTACCAATTACACAATGAGCTGGAAATGAATTAAACTCACGTGTTTTTGGAGGATGTGAGTCACATACAAAAACATTATTACAGTCTAAACAATTTAATAACGATTGAATATTTTCTTCAATAGCACCAATAGCTTCATCGTGTAAAGCTCCCATGTTGATAAAGCCTTTGATCATATCCACTACAAATACTACAGGAGCATTTAAGTCTGATTTTTGAACCGTTTGATACTTATTCTTTTCTAAACGTGCCATATATACCTCTAAATGGAAAATAAGAGTTCTGTGCTCAGAACTCTTATTCTTCTACCTCTTCCTTTGTTCTAAATTCCTTTAATTTTTCTTCAAGCATCGATTTGAATTCTGGATTTGCCTTAATATATGCTTTAGCAGCTTCTTTTCCCTGGCCAATTTTTTCACCTTCATAGCTAAACCAAGCACCTGCTTTTTTCACAATGTTGGCATCTACGCATAAATCTAAAAGTTCACTGATATAAGAGATTCCTTCTCCATACATAATTTCAAGTACAGCCGACTTGAATGGAGGAGCCACTTTATTCTTTACAATTTTTACTTTCACTTTATTACCCACAATGTCCGTACCATTCTTGATTGCATCCGCTTTACGAATGTCAACACGAACAGATGAATAGAATTTTAAAGCACGACCACCTGGTGTTGTTTCTGGATTCCCATAAATTACACCCACTTTTTCACGTAACTGGTTAATGAAAATGGCTGTACAATCATTTTGATTCATAGCTCCTGCTAGTTTACGCATAGCTTTTGACATCATACGTGCCTGCAAACCAACTTGATTATCTCCCATTTCTCCATCTAATTCAGCTTGTGGAACTAAGGCAGCAACACTATCTACGACAACTAAATCCACGGCACCACTTTCAACAAGCATCAACATGATATCTAAACCTTGTTCTCCAGAATCTGGTTGAGACAAGATCAATTCATCAATATTGACACCTAGATTTTTGGCATAAACTGGATCAATCGCATTTTCTGCATCTATAAAAGCAGCACGACCGCCCTTTTTTTGTACTTCTGCAACCGCATGAAGTGCAAGGGTTGTTTTACCACTCGACTCCGGTCCAAAGATTTCAATAATTCTTCCTTTTGGATATCCGCCAATACCTAAAGCATCATCCAATAGTAAGCTTCCAGAAGGAATGGGTTCAACATCAACAGCTGCTCGATCCCCTAATTTCATAACCGAACCTTTTCCATATTCTCGTTCGATTTCCGTTAATACATCGCTTAACAGTTTATCTTTATTTGTTTCTACTTTTTCTTTTGGCATACATTCTCCTTTTGAATTGTGTTGATCAACACATCCATCATTTCTAAAACAACATGTTCTCTTACATCATTTCTTGATAAACCCATACATTGAAAGCCATACACATGAATAGCTTTTCTTGAAGCAATAGCACAATAGACTCTTCCTGCTGGTTTTTCTTCCCATGCATCTGGTCCAGCATTGCCTGTAAATGAAATACAATAGTCCACATCCATAATTTCTCTTGTGTTTTTTGCCATAGCATATGCACATTCTTCACTAATTACACCATATTTTTGAATTAAATCCACATCCACATGAGCCAATACACTTTTCATTGGTGTAAAATAAGTGACCAAACCACCCTTTAAAACAGCACTCGCTCCAGGGATAGAAGCAATCGTACTTGTAAATAAACCCGCAGTTAAGCTTTCACAGCTTGATAGGGTCAAATGATATTTCTTGCATAATGAGACAAGTTGTTTTGCACGATTCATATTACATTGTCTCCAAAACGTATTTCTTTAATTGATTAAAATAAATATATCCGCTATATAATGAAGCCACTGTTGCTGCCCATAATAGAATTTGATCCATAGGAATACCCATATAGACAAATGGCCAGTCTTTCAATAACAAGAAAACAAGCGCAAACATTTGAAGCACTGTCTTTAATTTTCCAAAGATTCCTGCACTCACAACTTCACCTGAATTTGCAGCACTCATTCTTAAGCCATCCACAATCAAATCTCTTGCGATCATTAATAATACGGCAATCACATTGGCTTGATGAAAATAAACCATCAAGATCAATACAGTATTCACTAACATTTTATCCGCGATTGGATCCGCAAACTTTCCAAATGAAGTAATCCAATTATTTTTTCTTGCTAACATTCCATCAAAGAAATCCGTGATACTTGCTACCGCAAAAATCACAAATGCGATCACATCGCGCAATGCCAACCCACTTGTTTCATCCAAAATACAAACATTAGGGTCCATACATAAATAAACAGCAACTACAACTGGAACCAGTAAAATTCTAATTATTGTAAGTCTGTTCGGTATATTCATTTTGGCCATATATTCCATCCTCCTGTGTATATAGACTATCATCATAGTAGTTGTCGTAACCATAATCATAATCACTCTCATCTTGTGAAGCTGTATCTTCATTCACACTCTGAGTTCCTTTACCAATTTGTAAAGTAATGACAGCCGGATAATCTTCCTGCCAATCTGTTTTGTCAAATTTAATCTCTTTTCCATCTATCGTAATATCATTGTCGGAATAAGTTGCGATACTAATTTCAAAAGTACAATTTTCCGATATTTCTAAACTTTGTGTAAACGTTCCCGTATATGTTTTCGAAGTATCATTGATTTCCTCACCATCTTTTTTGATTGTGATTTTTGTCTTTGTCGGTAAAGTGATACTCAAGTCTAGTTTTTTTACATCCGACTGTATATTCGAAAGTTGATAAGCATTGGTTTCTCCGTCAATTTCCTTTACAACCAAAGCCTGTGCTTCCTTAGCCTTTTTACGTTGATTTGCTAATTTATTTGTTTCTTTTTCCTTCTTAGATAACTGTTGCTGACGAAGCTCTTGCTGGTTTACCAGTCTTTGCCTTGAAATCGTACGAAGTCCCATGTTTATTGCCGATAAAGCACATAACCCAACAATTCCAATCAGGATAAGCATTCGAACAACCTTGGATTGATTTGCACTCAAAGAAGAACTCGTACGAGTCACATGTTTTTGAAACCATCCTGAAGATGATTTTCTTCTTTTTTTTGCTTTCTTCTTTGTACTTTGAACACTCGCCATTTGTTCAACCATTCGCCTTTGAGCCATAGTTAAAGCCATGTCTCTTTGATGAGCAAATTCATTTACATTCATGTCGACTTCATCGCTAATAGCTTGCCAGTTGACACCAATCGCATCAGAATAGGCATGTACAAAATAGCGAACAAAAGAAAGGTCATCCGAAAAAACATCTAAGTTGTTTTCTTCGATTGCTTGTATATATTGAGGCGCTAAACGCGTCTGATTTGAAACATCCTGAATGGAAAGTTTTAGGTTTGTTCGACGTTCTTTTAAGATGTGATAATATGCCACTAAAACTCCCCCTTTGAAGTTTATTATAACAAATAAAAGGAAAGAATACCACGATGTGCTATAATTATTTGCGAAAGGATGAATGAAATGTCACAACTTAATTTTTCTATTGGAACCTTTTCTCAATGCATGAGTTTTTCTCCTCAAAATATACGAATCGATAATTTTGAAGACTATACACTCTTTTGTATTGATTGTGAAAATGTTCAGCAATTCGATATTAAAACATTAAATGCTACAAGTCCAAGTGTCTTCTTTTTCTTTGGAAACTTTGAAAAAATAGGCCAAAAGTGCTGGCAGCAAATCTTTGCAATCGCAAAAGATTTTCCTAATTCCTACTGTTTCAACACGCACCAAAGCCAAAAGAATTTTGCAGATATCTATTGTGCAACACTTCTCGGACAAATTGTTGCAAATGTAGTTCCTAAAAAGATTCTTCTTGTCACAAACGATCAAGGATTTCATGGGATCAAACAAGCCTTGTTGTTCCAGGGAAAAGATATCGACATCGAAATCTTACAGACAAGAGACCCCTATTTACTTCCATTAAAGGAAGAAGCGCCAAAGCCTCAGCCTAAGCAGGCACAAAAACAAAAGAAACAAACAAACTCTTCAAAACCAGATGAGGCAAGTGATGAAGAAGTATTAGAGGCATTAAAAAAATATCCAAAAATCAATACACGCTATGCATCCATTGATGATTTAAGTAAATATTTAATGCCCATCTTAGCAAACAAACAAAAGAAGTGTAAACTTTCCAAATGGATTGAGAGTGACTACGCAAAAAAAGTGGGACGCTTTAAAAAGGATGCGAAAGGAAAATATTATAAACTCAAATGATAAAAACAATATATCTAGCCGGTGGCTGCTTCTGGGGTGTGCAGCATTATTTTGATCAATTTGATGGAATTGTAAAAACAACCGTTGGTTATGCGAATGGTAACACAGAAAACCCAGTATATAAGGATGTCAAAAAAGGTTTGACTGGTCATGCAGAAACTTTAGAAATTCAATATGATGACACAGTGATTTTATTACCTAAAATTCTAGACTTATACTTTAACATTATTGATCCTGTTTCTGTCAACCAACAAGGTGAAGACATCGGTATTTCATATCGTACAGGCATCTATTATGTAGACAATGAAGATTTAGATACGATTCAAACAAAATACAATGAAATCCAAAAAGAGTATGATTCAAATTTAGCCGTTGAATTAAAACCATTAAGAAACTTTTTTAACGCAGAAGAATACCATCAAAAATATTTAGATAAGAATCCAGGGGCTTATTGCCATATACCTGCATCAAAATTTAAGAAGGGACTTTAACCATCCCTTCTTTTTTTCTTTATTCAATTGTACTTCCTGCAACAAAGCCCGTTGTCCATGCAATCTGTAAATTATAGCCACCTGTTTGTGCATCCAAATCAAGAACTTCGCCCACAAACTTCAAACCTTTGATTTTTTTTGTTTCCATTGTCTGAGGCTGAATTTGATTGGTTTTAATTCCGCCCACTGTAATCATAGCTTGATCATAACTGGCAAAACCAGCAATTTCAAAACTGCAGCATTTTAAGAATTCACTGATGCTTCTTCTTTGTGCTTTTGTCGTCTCATTTGCCTTAATACGAGTATCTGTATTCAATTGATCCATCATATATTGTGCGAAACGCTTTGGAATCATCATCTCTAGGATGTGATGCAGCTGCTTATTCGAAGAATGATTCATTCGCTCTAACAAAAGCATATCCACTTCATCTATGGTTTTATTCGGAATCAAATCCAATATGATTTTTTCTGGTTCTTTATTAATGACATAGCTCGACATAGCCAAGATTCCTGGCCCACTCAAGCCTTCATGCGTAAATAAAATATCCCCTAGTTCCTTATATAAGACTTTTTTACCTTTCTTGATTTGAATCCCAATATTCTGCAAAGAAAGACCGGCTAGATTAAACTTTTCTTTTGTGCGCAAAGAAACCAATCCCGGAAACAATTCACTAACCTTGATATCCAGTGATTTTGCCCATTCATATCCATCGCCACTACTTCCAGTTGAAACAAAGGACTTGCCACCTGTTGCGATAATCACCACATCACAAGTATAAGATGCTTTATTGGTTTTGATACCTATAATCCGATTTTCTTCAACTAATAATTGCGTACACTCCTCATCCATATGTAAAGTAACATTGTTTTTTCGTAGCAATTCCACAAATAATAAAACAACGTCTTGACTCGAATTGGAACCCGGAAACATACGTCCATGGTCCTCTTCAACGGTTGGTAATCCATTAGATTTTAAGAATTGGATCATATCCAAATTGGAGAATTTTGAGAATGAACTATATAAGAATTTTTCATTGTGTACAACATGCTTAAAAAACTCATCCTTGGGACAATTATTTGTTACATTACAACGTCCATGACCTGTAAGCTGTAATTTCTTCCCTAATTGTTTATTCTTCTCGAACAATTCTACCTGGTGACCATGCAGACTGGCTGCATAAGCTGCCATTAAACCCGATGGACCTCCACCCACGATTAATACTTTTGACATAAGATTCCACTTTCTTCTAAATACACAGCTAAACCGTCATGGTCATTGTCAAATTTTGTGATTGCATTTGCACAAGCCTTCGTATCCTGCGTCCCATTGATCATACAAACACCACATCCTGCTGCTTTCAACATTTCATTGTCGTTGGATGTATCTCCAAAAGCCATAACATCCTTAGTATCCATATCATTTAACTCACATATTTTCTTAAGGCCATACCCCTTGTTGATTCTTTTATCACAGAATTCCAATAGAGTCGTTTGCGTCTTAAAACCATGGTAATAAGGACTTGGATGTTCTTTCACCCATGCTTCTGCCTTAGGCATATCTTCTTCTTTCATACGAAACATGATTTTTGCATTCTCATGCGCATACAATTCTTCTAAATCTACTACTTCTAATTCTTTATGAGATGTCGAAGCCGAATGAATCATCATATCATCAATATGAATACATCGTAGTTTCCCATCCCAATATACAAATGGATTGCATTCAACAACATTCATTATTTCCATCGTTTCCTTTAACCATTCTTTTTTCATCATGAAATAGCTATATTCCTTTTGATGAATGCCATCCCATAACTCAGCACCATTCATTCCCATCACAAAATCAAAATCAAATGGCAATGCCCAGTATTCCTTATTTCTTTTCAATTCATCCACAGGACGTCCCGAAGCAATCCCAAAATAAATGCCATTTTCATGAAGTTGAATTAACGCTTCTTTTGTCCTAGGTGTTAATTCTTTTTTCTCATTGACTAAAGTCGCATCAATATCACATAAAACTAATCGTGTCATCTTTTTATATCCTCCAACTCATACGTGAAGCCTTCACCATCGACTTCGTGTACACTATTCACAATAATAAAGGCTCTTGGATCCAACTGCATGATTTCATGTTCTAAATTTGAATATAATTTTTGTGGAATTACAATCATCAATACAGGCTTTGATTCATTCGTATATCCACCCTTACCTTCTAAAATAGTAACACCACGTTCCATGTTATCCAACACATGATTTTTGATTTCGACCCATTTATCTGAAATAACCATACAGTTAATAGCTGTACTTGAGCCAATCAAAATTGTTTTATCAATTGCGAATCCAGACGCGAATACAGATAATACACCAATCAAGGCTGGTTCTATACCATACGTTGTCATACCTAAAAGTACTGTCAATGCATCAATCATCATAACGGAATTTCCTGATGAAATATGTGTATATTTGTGAATCAATAGTGCAGGAATATCCATTCCTCCTGTACTTGCGTTTACTCTAAAACAGAGACCTAAACCGATTCCTGAAATCAAACCACAGTAGATACTTGCCAGCATTGGCTGCATCACAAATGTTCCTTTAGGAAACAATGTTGTTACATATGTCAATAAAGAAACAAAGAACGAATAACTAAATGTAGAAATCAACGATTTCAACGCAAATGCCTTTCCTAAAAAAATAGCGCCAACAATATAAAGTCCTATCATCAATATATTGATTAGCCAAACAGATGGGATAAAGGGCAACAACGGCTTCAATGCCACTGCCACACCAGCTACTCCACCCGTCAATGTATTATTTGGCAAAACAAAAAAAGCAACCGAAACCGCTACCATTAAATTACCCGACAATACCACGAATACATCCTTAACATAATTTGTTTTTTTCATATTTACCTCATCCTCACAAATCCTACATCTATTTTATCAGAAACACCTACTAAATTAAACGAAAGAAAAAAGCTGGATTTTCCAGCTTACTTTTACAACATTTCCTTTGCGGTTTGCGTAATCAAATCAAATAATTCTATGACTTCCGGTTGTCTTTCATATCCAATCTTATCAAATAACTGATCGACAATGCTTAAGATTTTTTCATGTTGCTCCTTATAAATTTTAATCATGGAATCATTCAATGTAATATAGATTTTACGAGTATCCTTTTCACTACGAATACGCGTAATCAGATTCTTTTTCTCCATACTCGTTAGTGTACGGTTCATCTGTGATTTTTGCATGCGCATATAATTACATAAATCCGTAGCGGTCACATCTTGATTTTGATTCTGATATAAGTAGCGACAAATCATAGATTCATTATAAGGCAAATCCGAAGTGATTCTTTCATTATTTATAACCGTCGTCATTTGAAGCCACGCTTCTAATACTTGTTCATTCTTTTTCATGTTTCTATTCTACCACATTTATAGAATATTCCGTATCATAATTTTGATTCACACAAATCGTTACACGTTTCTTCTTTAAATCATATACACATGACCATTGTGTCTTCGATATTTTTCCTTGTTTATTCTTATGTGCGTCCTGCGAACAATCAGATAACAACTGCATTGCCTCACGATTGGATAGTTTTCCATTTGTTGCACTTAATTTCTCATCAATAATTTGATAGCGGTCTTGCCCAAAATTAAATTCTGCATCTGGTTGAGTCAATAAGAAATTGGTTGCACATTGATAATTCTTATCTGGATATACTACTTTCATTTCATCATCCACATATTCTACAACAACACTCTTTCCAGAAGCATCACAAATTTGAAAGTGATAACAACTATTTGCGCTAGAATGCATATCGTATTGAGACAATAATTCTAATGCTTCATCGACATTCTTTGCCTTATCTAACATCATTCGAATGGCAGTTGTCGTTGTGATATCTACCTTTTTGGTATTCTGATTTGTAGGCTTTGTATCAATCAACAGTACACCTACCGCAAGCCCTTTTTCATTCATACCATCTAATGGTGCATAAGGTGCTGCCAAAGTAACCAAAGAATCCTTTAATGTATCTGGCAAATGTTTTTCATTATATCCTACAAAGCCTAAATTTACCATTGAAACAGAGGCATAGCCATTTTTAGGTTTTGTCTTTACCAATACACTTGGCGAATAGTCCATATCAAAATTACGACCAAACAAATAGCCTGAATCCTTATTTTGTGCAATAAATGTAGAACAACCTAAATCTGGAATCTTGATACTTAATGGTAACCCCTTCATTACGTGATCTACCACAAATTCAACAAGCTCTTTATCGTTGCTTGCACCTTTTTCTAAAAACTCATCCAATCCATAATCGGCACTATAGTCCATTGTATACATTGGATAGGCATCGATTTTCTTTAATGATTTTAACGAACTATATTCATTATGAAATAGGCAAACGATTCCTATTCCACAAATTAATAATAAACATACTATTGTAATTGCTATTTTCTTTAATACTTTCATACATACTCCTTTAGTTCATTTTGTGAACTATTAAAGTATACAATATTAGTTTACATTGTCAACCATAAAAAATAGAGATGAAATTAATCATCTCTACGTCCAACTAATTGTAAAATGTATAAGAAGATATTCAAGAAATCTAAATACAGCTGTAATGCCATATAAATCGATATCTTTTCATCTTCATACCCATTCAACATATAATTCATTTTTTGAATATCCCAAGCTGTGAGTCCTGTAAATAATAGTAATCCAATTACGCTCCATAAACGCACATCCATACTGACTCTAAAAAGCATAAAGAAAAGTTGACTAAAGATCATTGCGACGAGTCCAATCAAACAAATATTTCCTACTTTACTAAGATCCATCTTTGTTGTTTTTCCAATGATAGCTAAACACGCAAAGTAAATAGCACTAATGCCAAAAGCCGCTGCAATCTGTCCAGCACTATAACAATAGGCTAATGATGTCATATTGATTCCCATTGTCAGTGAATAAATAATAAACATTGTCTTCATTGTTGAAACGGGTGTGTTTCTTGATAATTGACGTCCCATTGAAATCGTTAACGAAATTTGTACTATCAATAATAAGAGTGAAATCATAGGAATCTGAATGATAAACATGAATATGCCCGAAGCATACAACAATGCCGAAGTGATTGCCGTAATACAAAGACCTACCATCATCCAACTGTATACTTTATATAAAGAATTTGTACTTACTGAATTTGAATAATTATTTGAATACATATTTTTACCTCCTGCTTGTAGAGTATTTTATGTTTTTTACATATGCATTACAATATACAACTCTATTAAATTGACTATTCGATTATCAAAATTTTCAAAGTTTTACCTTTAAAAGCTTTTATTTTTCCAAAAATAAAAGAATGTATTTCTACACTCTCTTATTTAATATCCAATTCAATAGGCTCATCCATCGTATCACTGACGTATTTGCCATTCTTTTTTCTTTGTTTCACACACTCTGTCAACAAGTATTCAATTTGTCCGTTGACACTGCGAAAATCATCTTCTGCCCATGAAGCGATTTGATCATACAATTTTTTTGAAAGACGCAAAGGAATCTGTTTCTTTTCCATTAATATAAGCTGCCAGAATTCACGACTGGCTGCGCATCATGGTTTCCACAAAGTACGACTAATAAATTTGAAACCATAGCCGCTTTCCTTTCTTCATCCAATTCTACAACCCCATTTTCATTTAAACGATCCAATGCCATTTCAACCATGCCAACAGCTCCATCCACAATCATCTTACGTGCATCAATAATCGCACTTGCCTGTTGTCTTTGAAGCATGACCGCTGCAATTTCTGGTGCATAAGCCAAGTATGTAATTCTTGCCTCAAGAATTTCAAGACCTGCATCTTTTACTTTACTTTGAATTTCATCACGAATTCTAGAAGCAACCACTTCACTAGAACCTCTAAGACTTCCCTCATCAGCAATGCCATCGCCTGTTGTATCTACATTTTCAGCGACATCATAAGGATAAATACGAACAATATTTCTTAATGCACTATCACATTGTAAAGAAAGATATTCCTTATAGTTATCTACATTAAATACAGCCTTTGCGGTATCTGTAACACGCCACATAACGGCAATACCAATCTCTACAGGATTTCCTAAACAATCATTAATCTTTTGGCGATTATTGTTTAAAGTCATGATTTTCAAAGATACTTTTTTAGAAGCCATTTCTACTGTTCCATTATTTTGTACTTGTAAAATACTCTTCTTAGAACCATCATCCACATCCCCACTCTGATTTAATTTTGTCTTTGCGGCAGGATTGACAGCCTGACAAAATGGATTGACATAATAGAAGCCTGCATCCTTTAAAGTACCTACATATTTACCAAATAAAGTTAATACTAAAGCTTCTTGTGGCTTTAATACTTTTAAGCCAAGAAACGGAATCCAACCAATACATAGCCATACAACGCCAATAATAAATAGTGGCCAAATTAATGCTGCTCCAAGTATTGTCATCAATAAAGCTACAAGATATAAAACGATCCATAATATCATCATGGCCATGCCATTCTTTTTGTTGCTTAAAACTTTTTCTGTCATGATAAGCACCTCCTAATACCTAAATGATATCATTTTGATATCTATGATTCAATATAAATATTCCTTTTTCATTTATTTCTGAAAATCAGTCGAAATGTAACATTTGTTGTGATACTATGTGTATAGAAGGATACGC
>UMHM01007997.1_pt1 | contig 21005 bp, 26 predicted proteins | sample 1965501 | NCBI WGS metagenome assembly UMHM01 (sample SAMEA4836095, study PRJEB28245) | human gut metagenome | biome: gut microbiome; material: fecal sample | place: Denmark | collected 2008
TATTCAATTTTGAACCGGTGTCCAGAAAACTGGGTACATATCAGAAGTAAAGGTTAGCTCAAATTATACCATATCATGTGTTTAGGATGAACTCCCAGACGGCTGCCGGGGGTTTAACGCATGCAGGGAACTTTTTGCCTTCCATACTTGCGGCGTTCTGCCCGTTTTGCTGGGCGCCAAGGGAAAGTGAAATGCATCTTGCTGCTTCCGCGTTCTTGTGATTAACAATCAGCTCAAATCTTCAAAGGTGTAACGCGCCGTGGTAGCGCCAATCTTGGCGATGCAGTGAGCCGAAGCGAGCGAAGCGATGCGCAGAGCCTGTGGTGCAGGCAGGTTGCGGGCGACGCAGGCTAGGTAAGCGGCGACGAAGTTATCGCCGGCGCCAGTGGTATCGACGACCACATTGGCCAAGGACGGTTGAGCATAAACATTACCATCTACCAGGGCCAGACAACCCTCCGCTCCCAGCTTGAGTACAACGTGGCGTGGCCCAAGGGTGGCGAGAGCGTCGAGTATGCGACGCGGTTCTCGTTCTCCCGTAAGCGCAATGCCCTCGATGTAGCTGGGAAAAAAGTAGTCGATCCAGCGAAGGGAATGTCGCAAATAATCGCGGCCCATCCCGTTGAGATCCTGCGTTAGGTCGGCTGCCAGACGGATGCCGGCAGCACGGGCAAAGCGCCCGAGGGTTTCGATACGCTCAAGCGTAAAACCGCTCAGCCCCCATAGGCTGCCGATGGAAATGATGTCGAACTGCAGCAACTGTTCCTCCGGCCACAGGGCATAGGTCTGTGTCGCTCCGGGTGTGACGAGGAAATGCCGCTCGCCGCTTGGCTCAATGAGGATAACACTGGTGGAGGTAGGTAAATCAGGAACCGTTTTCACCCATTCCGTCCACAGACCAACTTCCCGCAGGCGAGAGGCGATGAACGAACCCCAAAAGTCTGCCCCGAGAGCGCAGCCGATGGCACAATCTACGCCCAAACGCTTCAGCACAACGGCCTGATTAAGCGCGTCTCCGCCCGTGGTCACTACAGGCGGGGCAACGCAGGTAGAATCCTCACGCAGGGCATGCGTGTCTACCGGAGAAACGAGAATATCGGCTAATGCCAGGCCGACGCACAGTATCTTTTTCATCATTCTTCAAAATTGCGGTGACGTTTTTCCATCTCCGCGTCAGTTTGCCCCATGCGGTCGCGCAACAGTGCGGTCAGTATATCAAAGACTAGCACTTCGCTCTGCTCGAAGAGATTGCCCATCGTCTGGTGCGTAGTCACGGCGGCGTGTCCGCAGCGGAAGGCCTGCGCGGGGATCACCAGCACGCCGTCGGCCAGCCTTGCCATTTCGCTTTCGGGATTTGCGGTCACGGCCAGTATGCGTGCGCCCGTTTGCTTGACGCTCTTTTCTGTATAAAGCACAAAGCTTTCTCCACCGGCGCCGCCCACGCAGATAAACAAGTCGCCCGGCCGCAGAGCGGGGCAGGTATCAGAGGTCGCCCAATGGGCATCTTTGCCCAAATGCATTAGCCGCATGGCAAAGAACTTCAACGCCAGCCCCTCGCGTCCGCCCGAGAGCAACACAATGCGCTTGGAAGCCTCAATCATCGAAAGTGCGGTTTCTACAGAAGCGTCGTCTATACGCGTAAGTACCTGTACAAGCTCTTGAATAACCACGTCCGCATATTGCTTGAACTTATCCATTACCTTTCTCCTTTCCTATGCTTCCATCAGTGCAAAAGCGCGAATTTTGGCGGCAATCAGCGCCTTTGCAGCGGCCTCACCCGCGCCCCACAGGGCGTCACAGTTGTATTTGAAACCAGGGATAGACTGCGCCTCAATGTAGGCTCGCCCCATAGCGATTTGGATCTCTGTGCATATATTCACCTTACGGATGCCGTTACGGATTGTCTCCTGCACCTGATTCATGGGCGTTCCTGAACCGCCATGCAGTACCAACGGCACCTTGGGAAGCAGCGCATGGATTTGGCGCAAGCGTGGAATATTCAGATGCGGTTCAAAGGTATAGACGCCGTGCGCTGTGCCGATAGAGGGTGCCAGCGCATCCACGCCGGTTTCCGCATAGAAGCGCAACGCCTCATGCGGGTCAGTCTGTGCCGACTCCGGATTACTGATTGCGCCTTCCTCGCCACGCAGGCGGCCTAGCTCGCCCTCACAACTTACCCCGGCGCGATGGGCGTATTCGCATATACGGCGAGTAGAGGCAGTGTTCTGCGCATAGGGCAGAGCCGAACCGTCGAACATCACCGAGGAAAAACCCGCGTCCACTGCGGCGCGGCAATAATCTTCACTGGTGGCATGGTCAAGATGCAGCGCTACAGGAGCCTTTGTGCCCTTTGCCGCACGCAGGAGCGTTTCTACTGTGCCTTCCAGCCCTCCCATACGGGCGATCTCCATCGTGCCGCATTGCAGGATTAGCGGCAGCGAGAGATCTTCGGCGGCAGCAAGGGCGGCGCGGGCCACCTCGAACGACCAGAACTCAAAAGCGCCGATGGCAATATTCCTGTCCTCCGCGTATTGAAGAAGCTCATGCATCGGTGTCAATCTCGTGTCCATAAATAACCTCATTCCCTTTCACGTTGTTTTCTCTTTCATGTTGTTCGCCATGGCCTTAGCCGATAGTATTATAGCACGCATCTGCAAGGAAAAGCAATTTGTAATCATTGCATATTTGTGCGAAAATTCTTTTTCACAGCGATTTTTTTGTGCTTAAATATATTAATATAGACAGATAAACCATAAAATATGAGAGAATTTTGTCGCAAAATGGTGAAAACGTGCAAACGCAACGTGTGCACACAAGCAAACGCACATGCGCTGTGTTGACAAACACGGCGCACCGTGATAAGCTGACCATAAATCTTCCCCTGCGGTAGTGCACCGGGGCAAGGGAGGGAGAAACGCCGTGTATGCTGAGGAAAGGCGCGCTTATATTCTCGCTGCGCTGGAAAAGCGGGGAACGGTTCATTCCTACGAATTGGCAGAGCAGATGGGCGTTTCGCGTGAGACGATCCGCCGCGATATAATGGAGCTTTCCAATCGCGGCCTGCTGGTAAAGACGCACGGCGGAGCTATTTCCACAGGCAATGGCGAAGTGCTGCTGGAAACGCCGTATAAGCTGCGGGAATCGCGTAATGCAGACGAAAAGAAACGTCTTTGCGCTTTTGCGGCCACCCTTGTGCGGGAATCGGATACCATTTTCATCGATAACAGTACCAGTTGTTCTTACATTTTGCGCTATTTGCCGCGCACCATGCGGCTCACCATCCTTACCAACTCCATTCCTCTGCTTAGCGAGGCAATGAAGTACAATAGCGGCAACTGGTCAGTATACAGCACGGGAGGCCAACTCAAGGGGCAGACGATGTCATTCAACGGCTATGTGGTCACGCAGATGCTCGGGCAGTTTTCACCTACCAAGGCGTTCATGTCCTGCCACGGTATTAATGACCAGCTGATAGTGCAGGATCACTATATGGAAGATGTGGAAATTAAGCGCCTCGTGCTCAGGAGAAGCAAGCGCGCTTGCCTGTTGTTGGATCATTCTAAGGTTAATAGCACCGGTGTGCTCGACATCGCCCATATCTCCGCCTTTGCCCACGTGATTGCTGACGGTGCTCTGAGCGCGGGTGTGAAGCGTGATATCCAGAATGAAAAAGTCTATATCGACACTGTTTAACACGGGAAAGGATGCTTATGGATTACAAACAGCTTGCAGAGTTTAACCGCGGACGCCGCATTTGTCAAATCTGCCTGGTCACAGGGCGAGAAATCAATGATGTGCTCAAGGAATGGGTGGAAAAATTGCAGATTGGTCCCTGGAAAGTTATCTGCTTTACTAACGAGGTGGTGCGCAACGGCGTCATGGAGGGCGGGCCTATTGATCATCCTTTCAAGTACTATTGCGCTGTAACCATGGTAGGGGATATACAGATTGAAATCCTCAAGCCTATCTATGGCATGCCGGTGCTGGAGCGTTTCCTTGCGGGTGGGGGCGACAACCTGCAGCACTTCAAGCTTTTCGTGCCCGACGCGGAGGCAGAAGGATTTTTGGGACGCATGGCTTCCTTTGGTGTATCCATCACCTACGCTGGCCAGTTTTTCAATGATTATTATTGCAATTTTGGCACCCGGGATACGCTGGGTTTCGATCTGGAGATTGGCAATGCAGCCGATGTTGATGTGCCGAAAAAGTATGTCTACGAGTATCCGCCGCAAGACTTGGAAGAAATTTAGATATCGGTTTCTAAAACTTAGAAACTAATTTTCAAGTTTAAATCATCGTATTATTCTATATTTGTGATAAAAAATTATGCATAAATCACAAAATTAAAAATAAGCGCCGAGTGCCATTATTAACTCACTCAACATGAGAAACCGGTTACTCATATTGGGCAAGTATGGATGCCTGCGGAAATACCCGGGGCAGATCTACAAAAAGCAAGGGAAAGAACATGGTATTCGGTAAAATCCGTCCTGTCGATCTCACCCACAAGATTATCCCCATGACGTGCTGCTGCGTAATGACATCCCGCTCTTGGAAATGATTACCAACCTCAACTCCTTGACGCAGGATGTATGCTTCCTTATGGCGCTGCCGGACCTGCTGAAGGTGCAGGGCATCGACGCTTCTCCCGCCCAGGTCACAGCGCTGGAGGGGTTTGAGGTTATCTGATGAATATTGAGCCGCTGTTGCGGCTGAATATAAATTAAGTAATGGAGGAACATCACATGAAGAAACTTTTTGCACTGTTGTTGACCCTGATTCTGACCATGACCATTTGCGTGGGTGCCTTTGCCGAGGAAGCGTCCGAAGACGTCAAGACGATTGCATACTGCACTCGCGAATCCGCTGACGATGCTTTCCAGAATATGCTTGAGCAGGGTATCCGTTCTGTCATCGACGCCAACCCTGGATTTGAGTTGTGGATGCTGACGGTCGATACCATTAACGATGTTTCCGAGCAGGCCAACACTATCGAGGAAGCGGTTGCTGCAGGCGTGGACGCCATTATCGTCAACCCCAGCGATGGCACCACTTGCCTTGAGGCAATCAAGACCGCTACGGACAGCGGCATCCCGGTCGTAGTCGTGGACGGTCGTCTGGACGATGGCTATGAAGATTACTATGTCACCCAGGTTGGCGCAGACAACGCTCAGGCGGGCACGAGCCTGGCCGAAATGCTGATGGAGCTGCGCCCCGATGGCGGCAACTACATCGTCGTGCGCGGCATCAATGGCAACATGGTGCTGGATACCCGCGCCGATTCCTTTAATGCCGCGCTCGAAGGCTCTAACTGGGTTAACGTGGGCGACATGAACAATGAGACTTCTGATAACGAGGGTGCCATGAGCGTTACCGAGAATATGCTGGCCGCTGCGGGCTATGATGTGGATATCGTCCTTGCCGCTGCCGATTCTTGGTTCCCGGGCATTGCTCAGGCTCTCGAGGACGCCGAACTCTATGATGACATTCTGATGGTTGGCGTTGATGCCTCCACCATCGGCCTGCGCTACTTCCAGGAGGGCCACGTATTGGCCGAGATACAGGTCCGTGCGGATATGGTTGCACAGACCGCTGCGCAGATCGTCGTAGACATCGTCAATGGCGTAGCGACGGCCGAAGACTATGAGCCCGTGACCAACGTCGCGGTGGACAAGGTCTACGAAGATGGCATTGAGGCCGCTCTTGAGGTCGCCTTCTAAGCAGCCCATTTCTCAATGCGGACCTTGTAACAAAGGACGTATGAAATCTGATGGAGATCCTCAAGGGTTCCTGCACGGAGGATCTCCCCTTTGATAAGGTGGATGGATATGAATCAAACATCGCTGAGAAAATACTCTGCTCCGGCGGGGGCTGTGCTGGCCATCTTTATCGCGTGCCTGTTTGTGCCAAAGTTCGCGACATACAGCAATATACTCAATGTGCTCCGGCAAAGCTCCTACACGGCCATTCCAGCGGTAATGATGACGGCAATCATCATTACCGGAGGTATCAACCTTTCCGTCGGCGGCGTTATGTCCCTGGCCGGCGTAATCTGCGCCCTGTTGATCAATAACGGCATCAATGCGGTGCTTGCCTTTGTCATTGTCGCCGCTATGAGCGTGTTTTTCGGCATACTCAACGGCTACTTTATCTCCGAAATGAATCTTCCCGCCTTTATCTGCACCTACACGGTAGGGCAGATTGCCTCCGGCGTCGCCCTGCTTTTGAATAACGGCAAGGCTGTACGCGTCGATAACAAGGCTTTCCTCGCCTTCGGGAATGCGCGAATCTTTGGCAGTATTCCCCTTATTATCCCCATCGCCGCGATGTTCGTGGTTGTCGCCTGGTTTTTGATGCACAAGACTACCTTTGGAACCAAGCTCTTTGCCCTTGGCAACAACGAGACGCTCCTGCGCCAGGTGGGCATTAACGTCACAAATGTGAAGATTATCGCCTATTCGCTCAGCTGTCTTTTTGCCGGGTTGGGTGGTGCGCTGTTGATGGCGCGCCTTGGCTCTGGCTCGCCAGTGCAGGGCAAGAGTTATACGCTCATCTGCATCGCGGCCAGCGCGATTGGCGGCGTGAATATGGCCGGTGGCTACGGCAAGATCCTCAATACGGTGTTCGGCTCCATCGTCATATGCATCATCAACAACGTTCTCAACCTTCTGCAGATCAACAACAATGTGCAGGAGATCATTCTCGGCGCCGTGATTATCTCCCTGGTGAGTGTCAGCGCCTATGTCAAGAGCCGCAATGAAAAGCTGCTTTTGCAGTATTGAGAGGGGAGATATTGTGATGAAAAAGACAGCTTCCCGAGTGTTTGGCTTCCTTTCGGCGAACATGACGATCGTCTATTTTCTCGTCATCCTCAGCTTCGCACTCATCTTCTATCCCAATTTTGCCAATAGCAACAATATCAAGGCGTTGATCCGGCAGGCACCGATGCCGATTATCCGCGGTCTGGCGGTGTCGTTTATTCTGGTGCTGGGAAATGTCGATCTATCGCTGGGCTACATCGTTGGCTTTGTCAGCGTTACGCAGGGAATGCTGCTGGACGCGGGCGTAGCTCCGGCACTAACCATCCTGATTGGCCTGGCCATCGGTGCGGCCTTTGGGTTGGTCAACGGCGTATTGGTGGCCACCATGAGGGTGCCCTCCTTTATCGTTACCCTCGGAAGCGGCTATATCTTTTATGGCCTGGCGCTCATCATCAGCAACGGCATGCAGTACAGCCACTTGGACAAGGCATATCGCGCCTTTGGCGTTACCAGGCTGTTTGGCAACCAGTTGATGATCTACTATGCCATCCTCCTTACGATTGCCGTGTTCCTGCTCTATCGCAAAACGGCATTTGGCCGTACACTGTTGGCTACGGGCCTCAACCAGAAAGCGGCTACCATGGCGGGCCTGCGTACCAAGCGGACGCTGGTGCTTTCGTTTGTCATTGCCGGCCTGCTCTCATCCTTTTCTGCCATTTTGCTCACCATTCGCTCTAATGCGGCCCAGACTTCTCTGGGCGGTTTGGGCGACTTCGCCTTTGAGGGCGTCACGGCCTGCGTGTTGGGCGGTACCAGTCTCAATGGCGGCAAAGTGAACGTCTTTGGCATCTTTCTGGCGGCGCTGACCATCATGATTATCGAAAACCTCATCACCATCATCCAGATCAACCGTTATTTCTACCAACCTGTGCTGGGCGTCATCATCCTTCTGGCGGTGTTGATTGACAGCATCAGAAGCAAAAGGAGCCATGGATAATGAAGCGGAAAATACTGGATATGTCGGGTATCAAAAAGTATATCTTCGACATCAGCGGTAAGCCCATTCGCGGAACAGATGTCCTGATCCTCGATGATGTGTGGTTCGACCTCTATGAAGGCGAAGTCAATGTCCTTCTGGGTGAAAATGGTGCCGGAAAGTCCACTTTGATGAAAATCCTTGCCGGCGAAATTCCCCATGACGCAGGCAAGATGGTAATTCAGGGCGAGGAACAGCACTTTGGCAATCCCAAAGAAGCCCGCGCCAAGGGCGTCACCTTCATTCACCAAGAACTCAACCTTTGCACCAACCTCACCGTAGCGCAAAATATCTTCATGGGCAAAGAATATACGCGCTCGGGCGTAGTGGACAACGCGCGTGTGGTGCGCGAGAGCCAACAGCTCATCGACTCGCTGGGTTTCGCCATCGACGCGCATGCCCGCGTGGATACGCTTTCCACCGCGCAGCAGCAGGTGGTGGAGATTGCCAAAGCGCTCTCCTATGATTCCAAGATCCTTATTATGGATGAGCCGACGGCCAGCCTCACCAGCCAGGAAGTCTCCCAATTGCTCCGCCTGGTGCGCCAGATGCGCGACGGCGGTATGGGCATCGTCTTTATCTCCCACCGTATGGACGAGGTGGAACAGATTGCGGATCGCGTCACCATTATGAAGGATGGCCGCACCGTCGGCGTGCTTAACAAGGAGAAGTTCACTCCTGAGGAAGCTGTGAAGATGATGGTAGGCCGCACATTGATGCAAATTTACAGCACTGAACATCAGGCCAGCGATGAAACCGTGTTTGAAGTACGCGGCTTCAAGGTCGGTCGCAAGACGGAGCCGTTTGACCTGCACCTGAAAAAAGGCGAGATCCTCGGCATCGGCGGCCTGGTTGGCGCTGGACGCACAGAATTTGCCCAGGCAGTGTTTGGCACCCGCGAATGCGGCGGCGGGGATGTTTACCTGCGCGGCGAGAAGCTGGTTCACCGCACGCCGCGAACCTGCATTCGCAAGGGCTTGATTTATCTTTCCGAAGACCGCAAGGTCGAAGGCCTTGTGTTGGCCATGAAGATCAGCGAAAACATTTCCATGGCCTCCCTGCGCAGCGTGCGGGGCAAATTCTTCCTTTCAGGACGAAAAGAGCGATCACTGGCACGCTCAATGATAGATCGCTTTTCCATCATCTGCCGCAATATCGCCCAGAGCGTAGGCACGCTCAGCGGCGGCAACCAGCAGAAGGTCTGCTTTGCCAAATGTTATGCCGCCGAGCCGGATGTGTTCATCCTCGATGAGCCGACCCGGGGTGTGGACGTAAACGCGAAATCCCAGATTTATAAAATGATGGATGACCTCACGAAGCGCGGCAAGTCCATCATCATGATTACCTCGGAGATGAATGAGCTGATTGGCATGAGCGATCGTGTATACATCATGCGCGATGGCAGCGTGGTCAAGGAGATCAGCGACAAGGCCGAGATCAATGATGAAAACATCCTCCAGTACACGATTGGCTTGAAGTGACTTCGCGCAGATGCACAATGCGAATGTGGAAAGTAGAGAAAAACAAGACCAATCAAGACAAAAGAAAACAAATAATACAAGGATTTATCGTTCATGTAAGTAAATTAAAGCCAATCGGGATAAAAGCTGGTTGCTGTCAAATTTGCTGTCAAAATTAGTTATTAAAATATAAATAATTTTAAAATTGCTTCTTAAAAAACCTCCAAAAAAGGCGAAAAAGTCAATTTTTCTATATATTGTTAGAAAAAATCCTCCGAAAAAGCCTCCGAAAAAGGCAAAATAAGCTCCAAAATCCTCCGAAAAAGGTCAGCACCACACCCCTGATCGAAATCGGCGCACGGTGAGCCCTCCAGCCACGCTTCCGTCTTGACAGCGGCTCAGCCCATCAGTGGAAGCGATTTCTCAAAGATTGCCGTACAGAGCTGTGTCTTGACACATTGGCCGCCCATCAACGAAGGGAACGCGTCAGGCTTCGCCGTACAGGTAAAGAGTGTCTGGCGATGTAACTGTCCGTCTTGCGAATCGCATGGATAACCTCGTGGGTGATTTGCTTTCCACCAAGGGTGCCATTAGTAATGACACCCTTTTCGTCGTCGTCGAGATTCGAAATCACCCCCACCACCTGACCGAAATCAGCGTGAGGTGAAGCATGATGCTTTACCGCAGTAGCGTGAAAAAGTACCAACACGTGCGCATTGACCGCCCATTTAATGAAAGGATAGCGGCCAGCGATGCCGTACAGGCAAAGGGCGCGGATTAAAACCGCATCCTTTCGATCTGGTGTCGGTTAAACTGACGGCAGGTTATGACCGTCAATAAAGCTGACAGTCATTCTGTGGAGGTTCTGCGGGCTAAAGCCGCAATACCGTCAGTTCAAATAACGGTATTCACCCTCATTTGAATATAGGGTGGTCAGCAATAGTGACCCCTGATTCCGTTGGCTGAATCGACAGTATTACCCGCCGGTCTTGCGGATGACCTCGTGGGTAATCCAGCGCTTGAAGGCTTTGGCCTCGGGCTTGCGGCTGCTCAAGACGAGCGCGTACAGGCCGGATTCGTTTACAATTCCGAGCTTTTGCTCTCCTCCAAGGGTATCAATTAAACTGATACCCTTTTCGTCTTCGTCTAGTTTTGAAACCGCCATGCTGCTGTTCCCCAGCCCCAGCGCCCTACACACATCCGCCGCAACAAACCACGGCTCGCCCTCCAGCGTCACGGCGCGAGGCGGTAGAAGATGTTTTCGTGGATGTAAGCGTCATGCCCACAAGTGGGCACGCCCAATTCTTTAAGATACCCTTCCACTCATTCCCAGCGCATAACCTCATCGCCACTTGTGGCGACGGTCTTAAAGTTGCGGTTCGCCCTCCAGCGTTTTTGACCGCCTGCCCCATGCCAAAATAAAAAACAGGAATCGGGTTTTCCTGTCTGAGACGGTTTCGGGGACGGGGCGGGGGATGGAGATTTTCGCCTGATGAGGCATACACTATCGGGGCTAAAGCCTGCGCGAAGATGGTCAATTCGGGGTTGGGGGTGGCCTGTTTGGAAATCTGGTTTCAAAATCGTTCTGTTGCCCCTGTCAGCCGTTCCTTGCCGCATAGGACGCGCCGCACGGGGGGAGGACGCATTCTATCATCCGCAGAGAAAGGCGCTCACAGGGCTAAATAAAAGGACGCTGCGCCGCCCCTGCCGTAAGCGGTTCACAACGTCCAATTCATCCGGCGCTGATCGTTACGCCGGGAAACAGAGAGCGGAGATCAGCCGCCCCTGTGCTAGCCTCTTAATTATACCACCGTCGCCGCCGGTGGTCAACTCGCCCTTGCGCTCGGAATATGACCATGCTATAATGACGGCGTAGGCAGACGAGTGCTGCCGGTGGTTGCCTCCCGCTTCTGTTACAGAAGAAGGGAGGGATACGCTATGACACCGTATGAAATCATTATGGTTGTTCTTACGTTCCTGAGCCTGCTCATCGCAGTAGACGCAAAGAACCGTAAATAAAAAGCGAACCACCGGTCAGCTTTGCCCCTGATCGGCGGTCTTTCGCTTTTTCGTTTCCAGAACCAGCGGGAGAACCGATTGCGAACGGCTCCTCGTCTGTCTATATTCTAGCATCTTCTCGGCCGCTCGTCAAGAGCGGCTGTTTTTTTCTTGACGCAAGCTGTCGAATGTGGTTTAATCTTCCTTGTCGGCGGGAAACCGTCGGCCATTGCGTAGCGGCGGGCTTGACACCATTCCACCCCGGAATATGACCGGAAGGAGGTGAAAGCCATGCCGAACCTTCTGCTTGTGATAACCGGCGCTTGCATCATCGCTTATGTGGTGCGTGAGACGCTGGAAGACCTGCAAAAGAAAACGGACGACCATGACGGCAATCATGATCGTCCCGATAAGCAGGGCTAAGAGCCTATAAAAGCCCGCTGCTATGCTTTGATTATAGCATTGCTTCGGCCGCTCGTCAAGAGCGGCTGTTTTTTTTGTGCCGTCAAAAAAGAGATGCAGCGTACCGCCGGACGTCAAAGCGCCCCACACGATAGCCGTGCTGCATCTCTTTCTGACATTAGTGTAACACAAAATGACACCAGCGTCAAACCTATTCAGCGTCAGGCTTGCGCCGCCATTCTTCTTCCGTCATGTTCAGATCGGCGCGGAGCAGCTCGCCCACAAGGCCATTGACGGACAAGCCCTTGCTTTGCGCGTGGGCTTCTATATCGTTCCTTCGTCCCTTGGGGACGTTGATTGCCAATCGGTCATAGCTTTTTACATTCCAGCGATTCTTAACTGTCGTCGATGTTTTGCCCATAGGTTCACCTCCTTTTCTCCTTATCATACCGCATATTATATACTTGTGCTAGTATGCAATTCGACCAATCTTTCGAAAGGATATTCGGATATATCGACGATGGATATACTTGTGCTAGTATGATATACTGTGCCCATCGAGAGAAAGAAGCTCTTGAAATAAAACGCAGGAGGAACACACCATGACTTTTCAGAACGAACGCGCGGAAATCATCGCGATTGCAGAGATGCTGACCGACGGTGAAAACATTTACTGCCTGCTCGGAGCCGCACGTGCGATGCTGCAATATGAGGCAGAAACGCACGAGCAAGCTCAGTAAGCGAAGGGGGAACAAATCATGATCGAAAAAGCACTCAGTCAATCTGAGATCGAAGCCCTATTTGCAGAAAATGCTGTCTTTGCATACAGCCGCGATGTCGTACCGGAATACCGCCTTGTAGAGCTGTTTGGCGACTGGGTTGCCCGGTATTGCGACGAACATTGCGTTTTTAAAGGGTATCTGGCTAATGAAGCCTGCATCTTCCACCAAGCTGGACGCGGCTTTGACCTTGCAGGCGTGAAGAAGATTGTCACCGAACACAATGAGCGCGTGCTTCACGCCACCCTTGAGCAGACCGAATCTGGAAAGCTGATTACAGCAATCTGGAATGAACGATGTGCCCGGCTTGATGATCTTGACCGTCAGGAAGAAGAGAAGCGGAAAGCCCGCGCAGCAGCCAGAAAGGCCCGACAAGCAACCAAGCAGCAAACCGAATAAGCGAAGGGGACGACGCACACGCGCCGCCCCCGCTTTTTATTCCTGATAGCCCTTTTTACAGCAATTCTCAACGAAGCTGACGATTCGCGGAATTTCCGCGTCCTCGCATTCCAGAATCTCACCCATGAGATAATTTTCCATGTCAAGCCGGTTGTGGATATTGTCCTCAACGCTCGATACAAACCGCGCCACCTCCAGCAGGCTATCAATGTGTTCTTCTTCCTTCATGCCGATGACCAGCGCCATCAGCTCTTTGCGCTTTTCTTCCATATCAAAAAGCTCCCTTCGATAGTTATTCAACTCTGCGTCTTTTCTTTTATAAGGGAAAGAAACCCCTCCAGCGGCATACACACGAGCCACGGCTTGCGGTTCGACCTGTAGGCCACCAGCGGCAGCGCGCGCCCGTCTGCGTCCCGCTGTGCCTGCTCCATGAACGGGTAGAGCGTCAGCCGCTCGGCGCGCTTCACCTCACAATGGAACGCCCTGCCGCCCGCAAGCAGCCGCACGTCCGGGTTGTCCCTGCCGCCGGTATACCGCTGATCGTTGCGCCACGCCGTCAAGCCCTGCGCCTCCAGCAGGTGCAGAAACTCAAGCTCCCCGGCGTTTCCCTTTCGTTTACTGTTCACGCGACCCCTCCAGTGCCAATCGTTCCAGCTCCAGCCAAGCCGCACAAAGCAGATCGACCGTAAGCTCATCTGCACCCTCGCAGACCTTCCCCAAATCCTCGTTCACGCCGTTCCAGTATTCAGCCGCCATAGACGGCGGGAAGTGCGCCTGAAAGAAGTCAAACGCGATGCGGAATCCCTTCCTGCCCGCCTTGAAGGCCTCCCGCAGGCGAAGACAGGCCGCCGCCCGCGCCTTATCTGTCCGCAGGATGGCAAGCGCCGCGTCCGCCTCAGGCGACGGCTTGCCGCGAATGTGAATGCCCCCGTCCGCCCGGAGCGTCAGCGTGTAGCCCAGTTTTTCGAGCGTCTCAAGTGCCTGCGTCAAAGTTCCTCACTCCTTTCCAACATCAGCTCGGGGTGCAGATAAATATATTTCATCGGTCGCCCGCCGCCCCTGACCTCGTCGCGCTGGATGCAACCGCGCGCCGCCAGCTCGCAGAGCGCCCGCTCGAAGCCTTCCTTATCAAACCCCTTGCGTTTGCGCAGGGTGTCCGTCAGCGTCCATTCAAGAACACAGCCCTCGCCGCGCTTTTGTAGCAGCGTCAGGACTTCCTGCGCCTGCCTGCTGACCGTGTTCTGCGCGCCGTAGAGCCGGAGCATATGCTCGGCAAACCATCGCGCAAGCGCTACCGCGTCGCGCATCCTCGCCGCGCTGACGATTTTCTCGTCCGCCCAGGCGCAGAGGATCGCCGCCAGCCGCGCCGTGTTGCCCGCCAGCTTTCCGCAGATGCCCAGCGTCTCCAGCGCCGCCCATTCGCCGCGCCGCTTGTCGAAAATTTCTTCCTCGAAGTCGAGAAAGACCTCGCGCGCCGCGTCCTCCAGCGTCAGAACCATCTCAGGCATCGCCAGCAGCCGCGCCAGCGCTTTTTGATAGGCCAGCCCTGCGCTCATCGGGATAGCGGGTTTGTGGCGAACGAACATGTCCGGCGGCTCAGGCGAACAGACCAGAAACCGCCCCAGAAAACCCTTGCCTGACATTCGGCTGTTCGTGAGCACGTTTTCCAGAACAACCGGCTGGGTGAGCGCCAGCACACTGACGGCCGCGTTTTCCGCGAAGAGAGACCCGCTGCGCCGCCGGAGTTCTACCGACGAGCCGCCCGAATAGCCTTGCAGCCACGGGGATAGATCGGGAATCTCCTGATATCGGCCTTGCAGCATGTCAAACAAATCGCCCTCGTCGTCGAGCTGTGCCACCGCGCCGCGGTTTTCGCTCATCAGTTGGACGAAGGCCTCCGGCGTGGTGTTGCCGCGAACGAACCGCCCGACCTCGAACACCTGCTCCTGCTCGGCCAGCGCCTGCACCGCCAGACGCACGGCCTCCTTGTCGCCCTTTTTGATGGCCTTCGTCTTTTCCACCTCGAGCATTGCGCGCTGGGCGTTGCTCTGCTCGACCTGAACGCGCCGCGCGCCATTCTGGGCGGTCTGCCAGTCGAGAAGCGGGTTCACAAGATGGTTAAAAGAAGGCGTTTTGCCTTCGCCCGGCTTCGCCACAACCAGCAGGAACGCCCAGCCCGGCTCTTTCCAGTCCGGCTTGAGCTGGACGAACACGCGCCCCGTGATGCAGGCAGAACCCGCGCCCAGACCGACGACCGCCGCCAGCTCCCGCGACGCGCCGACGGAATCCGCCACGGCGACCGCCATATCCCGCAAAGCAGGCGGCAGAAGCGACAAGTCGAGGGCTGGAGGCGTGGGGCTTCTCGGCAGGCCGCCCCAAGGCCTCGGCGCTTGCGTCAGGGCGGCTTGCCCATCCGGCTCACGCGCCAGCGCATCCCATGTATCGTCCATCGGCAGGTTTCCTTTCATCGTTCAACATCGCCACCAGCGCGCGGGGCGACGCATTTTCCAGAGTGTCCAGCGTCCGCGCGGCCTTCTCCCGTGCCTCGACGGCGTCCCATAAGGCCGCGTCATCGGTCACGTGTCCCTCCAGCAGAGCGTCGTTTTCGTGCAGCTCGCGGCAGGCCGCGTCCCAGCGCGCGTCCCGCCAGCGTTCGACCTTTCGCCGCAGCTCCTCGCCCGCCGACCGAACAGGGGCAAGCGTCGTCTCATCCTTGCCGACCGCCCGCAGCGCGTCCCGGATGGGCACGTTGTAAAGCTGCTGATACAGCGCCGCCGCATCCCCGCCGCGATGGCAGGAGAAGCAGTACCAGCCACGCCCGCCGGGGTAGATGGCGAAGCTCGGTGTGCGGTCGGCATGGAACGGACAGCGCGCCCAGTGCTTCCCGCCGCGCGGGTGCAGCTCAAGCCCGGCAGAACGGGCAATGTCAAGCGCGTCAAGCATCGGCGCGCCCCTCCAGAAATGCCGTGACGGCAACCTTCGGGATGACGATACGTCGCTGACCGATACGGATGGCGCGGAGCCGCCCGTCTCGGATGAGCTTGTCTAAGGTGGGCAGGCTGACATTAATCGCCTGCGCGGCCTCGCGTCGATTATAGGTTTCGCTAAAACTGTTCATATTTTTCCTCCTTCGCGCTTGCGCGCTGTGCTTTGTTGTGATATGCTATATTATAGTGTGGTGGACTAAAAAAGTCTAGCAAAAAAAGACAAAAAGTCATTTAATCTACAAATATTCCACTCGCACTAAAATATATGATAACATCTTAAAGAATATTTAAGCGCCGTCTACAATTTTTCCATACAAGGGGGATGCTCTATGATCGAAAATATTCTGCCGATTCGATTAAAGGCGATTCGGAACGCCGCCGGACTGTCTCAGCGGGAAATGGCCGAGCGCGTCGGCGTGTCTAACAAGGTGCTGTCCTTCTATGAGCAGGGCAGAAACACGCCTGACGCGGCTTTCATTGCGCGCTTTGCCGAGGTCAATCAATGCAGCGCGGATTATCTGCTCGGCCTGTCCGATGTGAAGACGCAGAAAACCGATGTGCGCGCGATTTGCCGCCAAACCGGCCTGAGCGAAAAGGCCGTGCAGAAAATCAGCGCGTGTTGCGCACGGCGCTATCTGAATCGGCTGCTGGAGGAGGATAACTTCTATGCGCTCGCAAACACGCTTGAAAGCCTGCATATGGCCAACCGCCGCCTGCCCTTTTTTGATGTAGATCATTTTATGCAGACGGAGGAAGCTGTAAAGGCACAATTCGGGCAGGAATACGATTTGCTTTCCCCTACCGACAGGGTGGATATGCTTCGATACGACATCACGTTCACAGGAAACGAGCTTTTGAATCATTTAATGGAGGAGGCCAAGCGAAATGGGCAAAAGGGCAAATAACGAGGGCAGCGTCTATCAGCGCGCGGATGGGCGCTGGTGCGCCGCCTATCAGGTGAACGGCAAGCGCAAGTATGTTTACGGCCAAACGCAGAGCGACGCGCTGGCCAAGCTCCGCGCCGTGCAGGCCACCATTGCCAACGACACCTACACCGAACCCAGCAGAATGACCGTCGGCGAATGGCTGACCTTCTGGCTCGCCCAGATTGCGCCCGTCGGCCTGCGCGCCTCGACGCTGAACACCAATCGCATCATCATTGAAAAGACGCTCCTGCCCGCGCTGGGCGATGTGAAGCTGCAAGACAAGCGCCTCGCCGATCGCATCCAGCGCTTTATCAACGACCGCAGCGCGCAGGGCATCGCGCCCGCGACCGTCCGCCGGGAAACCGCCGTGTTGACCCGCGCGCTGAACGCCGCGCTCGACCGCCAGTACATCAACCGTATGCCGAAGCTCGTCTTCCCCAAGCAGGAGCAGAAGGAGATCCAGTTCCTGACCCGTGAGGAAATCCCGCGCCTGCTGGCCGCCCTGCCGGAGACCACGCAAGGCCGCGCCCTGCGCTTCATTCTCGGAGCCGGTCTGCGCGCGGAGGAGCTTTGCGGCCTGCGCTGGCGGGATATCGACGAGCAGGGAATGCACATCACCCAAACCGTCCAGCTCATCCGCGGGGCATACGTCGTCCAGCCGCCCAAGTCGAAGAGCAGCCGCCGAACCGTGCCGCTCAACGACGGCCTGCGCGCCCTGCTGGAGGCACAGCGCCGCGCCCAGCGCCTTGAACGCCTTGCCGCCGGGAGCGCATGGCAGGCGGGGGATTATGTGTTCGCCACGGCGACAGGCGCGCCCGCCGACCGCTACAACCTCAACCGCGCGCTCTATGCCGCGCTCGACCGTGCAGGCCTCAAGCACCGCAGCGTTCACGCCCTGCGCCACACGTTCGCCACGCTTTGGGTACAGAGCGGCCAAGATATCCGCACACTGTCCGAAGTGATCGGGCATTCAAGCGTAGCCTTTACGATGCAGAAATACGTCCACAGCGACAGCACGACCAAGCGGCAGGGCATGGAGCTGATGGCCTCTTTCCTGTAATCCGGCGAAAAAGGGACTTTTTCGGAGGGTATTCGGAGGCTTTTTCGGAGGATTTTTTTCAGCTATTGTTAGCTTTTTGGACTTTTTCGCCTTTTTCGGAGGATTTTCAGACACAAAAAAAAGCAACGCGCTTTTTGCCCCATCAGAACACGGGAAAAAAGCTGGTTGCTGTCAAATCTGCTGTCAACGCCCGAAAAACGGTTATAAAGAAATATAAAAAAAGAACCCAAGATTCTAATGGAATCAAGGGTTTTTTGTGGTGGAGCATAGCGGATTCGAACCGCTGACCTCTACAATGCGAATGTAGCGCGCTACCAACTGTGCTAATGCCCCGTGTCGTATTCACTTGTTCGCTCGGAACATTAGATAGTATATCACGGCTCTTTGGAAAATGCAACCCCTTTTTTTCATTTTTTTTCGGTTTTTTTCCTTTTTTTCGAAAAAAAGCCGTCGATCCGGCTCACGTGCCGAAAAACATCGGCCATGCGGGGCGGAATCGAGCGGCTTTTAGGTTCAGTGTTTCAGTTTCAGGTGCCTCGGCAATCCCTTTTGATACTCCGGCTTGACCTCCTCGGCGATCAGCGGGCGGGCGTAGGCGAAGAAGGGCTCGCGCAGACGATAGTGTTCCGCGTCGATCCAGTCCAGCGGAATCTTCTTTTCCAGATTGGCGATGTCGTGGATGTCGTGCAGCTCAAAGCCGCAGGTATACGGCGCGTCGCTCACGCGCTTGAGCGCGGCCATCATGCCGGTCTTGCCTGAGAACGCGGCGTCCACCGCGAAGGCGCCGACGCCAAACGCTTCGGAAACGTCCGTTTCGCTGGCGACGTGCGCGGCGCAGCGCTGGAGGGTGGAGAGCTCGACGGCGCGGGTCTTGCTGTGCAGCTTGGCGGCGACGAGGCTGGAGAGGTAATGCGCGGTGCCGCTCAGATAGGTGTGGCCGAACGCATCCACGTTGACAAGGTTATGCGCCAGCTCGCAGACGTAGCGCCCGTCCGCGATGCGCACGCCCTCGGAGACCGCGACGACCAGCGACGGCGTCTGCTGCTGAATGGCGTCCACGCGGGTGATGAAATGATCCGGGTCGAACGGGATTTCCGGCAGGCAGATCATCGCCGCACCCTCGCAATCCTCGTCCTCCGCGAGCGCGGCGGCGGCGGTCAGCCAGCCCGCGTTGCGCCCCATGATTTCCACGATGGTTACGGATTTGAGGTCGTAAATCGTGGAATCGCGCACCAGTTCCTTGATCGTCGTGCCGATGTATTTGGCGGCCGAGCCATAGCCCGGCGTGTGGTCGGTGTGGGTCAGATCGTTGTCGATCGTCTTGGGAACGCCGATAAAGCGGATGTCGCTGCCGACCTTGGCGGCGTAGTCGCTCAGTTTGAGGATGGTATCCATGCTGTCGTTGCCGCCGATATAGAAGAAGTAGCCGATATCATAGCGGCGCAGCACGTCGAAGATTTCCTGATAGACGGCCTCCATCTGGTCGCTTTCCGGCAGTTTGTAGCGGCAGCTTCCCAGATAAGAAGCGGGGGTGTGGCGCAGCAGGGTGAGCTGCCCCGGCGCGCTGAGCACGTCCGTCAGGTTGACCACGTCGTCCTTGAGCAGCCCCTGAACGCCGTGACGCATGCCGTAAACATGCTGTACGCCGTGCTTGCGGCAGGCGCTGAAAACGCCCGCAAGGCTGGAATTGATGACACAGGTGGGGCCGCCGCTCTGGCCGACAATCGCGTTGATGCCCATGCTTGTAATCGCTCGCTTTCCATTTTTTTCCGTGTTATGGCGCGGCCGTCCCGCCGCCAAGCCATCCTGTCTATTATATCATCGGGATAAAGCCGAAACAAGGGACAAACTTTATTTTGCGGGAAATTTGTGGTATCATGGGAGGCAGAGCGAAAAAACGGAGGAAAAGCATGAGAAAACTGATTTGGATGCTGGCAGCGCTGCTGGCGCTTGCGCCCGCGGCCTTTGCGCAGACGGCGCAGGAGATGACCGACCGATGCGCTTTTTCCAGCGTGGGCAAAAAGACGCTCGGCCGCATGACGGACGGGGATTATCGGACGTACTGGGCGTCGTCCTCGAACGGCTCGGCCTATGTGGAGATTGAGGCGGAGGACGCCATCGGCGGCGTGTATGTGCAGTTTTACGACGACGCGGCGGCGCTCGATGTGCAGACGCGGGATGCGTCCGGCGCATGGCAGACCGTCGCGCAGACGGACGGCACGTTTTTGGCGGCGTATGCGGCGGTGGACGCGGGCGCAAAAACCGTGCGGATTCGCCCGAAGGACGGAAAAGGGCGGCTGTTTATCGCAGAACTTCGCGTCCTCGGCGAGGGGGACGCGCCGGGCTGGGTGCAGCAATGGCAGGCGCCGCTTGAAAAGGCGGATCTTCTGGCGCTGGCGGCGCACCCGGACGACGAAATCCTGTTTCTGGGCGGCACGATTCCCTATTACGCGGGGGAAATGGGCAAGGCGGTGCAGGTGGCCTACCTCGTGCCGACGATGCCGTATCGGCGGCTGGAGCTGCTGGACGGGCTTTGGCTCTGCGGGGTGAGGAATTACCCGATTCTCGGCCATTTCCCGGATCAGTTCCAGTTGACGCTCAAGGGAATGTATGCGCAGAAGGGATGGAGCCGGGAGAGCGTCTATCGCTTTGTGACGGAGGTTTACCGCGCGTGCAGGCCGGACGTCGTGGTCACGCAGGATGTGAACGGCGAATACGGACACGGTGCGCACCGGGCGGCGGCGGACGCGGCGCAGGCGGCTGTCGCGCTCGCGGCGGACGCGAGCTATCAGAAAAAAATGGCGCACAGCGAGCCGTGGCAGATCAAGAAGCTCTACATCCACCTCTACGATCAGAATCCGGTGAAGATGGATTGGCGGAAGCCGCTGGCGGCGTTTGAAGGCCAGACGGCGTTCGACGTGGCCTGCCGCGCGTTTGCGTGCCATATCTCCCAGCAGAAGACGGATTACCATGTGGAGGATTTTGGCCCGTATGACAATTCCCGATTCGGTCTGGCGTTTTCGGCGATCGGCGAGGACACACGGAAGGACGACTTCTTTGAACATGTGGAGTGATACTAATTCTTGTTAAAATGGCTTAATCCGCGCACCATCTTTTTCGCTCTGACTTTGCCTCGTTCCGTTCAACGTACCTCCAGTACGCCTCACTTCACTTGGCTTCGTCAGAACAAAAAATCT
>UMHM01077454.1_pt1 | contig 20994 bp, 14 predicted proteins | sample 1965501 | NCBI WGS metagenome assembly UMHM01 (sample SAMEA4836095, study PRJEB28245) | human gut metagenome | biome: gut microbiome; material: fecal sample | place: Denmark | collected 2008
TTGCACCTAACTAAATCAACTGCACCGAACTGGCGCACCATTAATCTTTCCTCTTCCCATACAATATATATTTATCATAATAATTCGAATGCTGCGTAATCTGCTTATCCATCTTTTTAAAACCCATGATTTCAACAAGAGTTGAAGTTTCTGTAAATAGATTTGTACCTAAACCCAATCGATCTGAATCAAAAGTAATTCCTAAACTAGCGACTGTGGTTGGAAATAAATCATAAGTTGAAATCTTACGTGATTTTTGTGTTGTTGGCGTAATGGCCGAATTAATAAATGTATAATAACACTTACGATTATATCCACTATCCTCAATATCCTTAAACCATTCATTGTCCATACTCTTATGATCACCCGCAATCACAATTGTTGTATTATCATACCACTCTTGTTCCTGTATCCACTTCACAAGTTCAGTTACATGCTTACTTGAACATCGAATCACATTGGAATATTGATCTCCATATAAGTCTTCACATTCCGAACATGGATACCCTCCTACAAAGTGTGTATCCGCCGTCAACATATTAAAGTTAAATGGCTGTCCACTCTCTGCTAGTTTTGTCAGTTCAATTTTGGCATAGTCAAACAATTTTAAATCTTCATAGCCCCACCATACACGATAATCCTTGTCAATCCATCCATTTTCAATAGCCTTTTTATAATCCACAATATTATAATTGCCATGAAGCTTAAAATAATATTCTCGACCACCAAATTCTGCATCGGAACCGAGCAACAATTCATTTTGATAGCCATTGGCCGCTAAAATATCACCTAAAGTATACGCACCTGGTAAAAAAGATGTATCCGACAAATAGCCATTTGCACCTGCTGGCGTATTTAAAGGCACACCACTTGTCTGTCCGACCATGGCTGCGGCTGTCCATCCTGACATGGCCGGAACTAAAAAGCCATTGTTTGACTTATCTCCATTGTCAAAAGTTAAATTTTGATTGGCTAGTAATGTCAATTCAGGAATCAAAGACTCTTCAAACGCCCCACCATTCTCTTTATCTTCATATGTTGTTTCCATAGACTCCAAAAAGATATAAATTAGATTTCTTTTCTTTTCAGGAAACGTATACGTTACACTTGCCGGATCCACATAATAATTTTCATAAATGGTAGAAGGATGTTTAATATTATACCAATAATCATCGATTCCTACGGCATAGATACAATCCACTAAACCAAAGCCATAGACGAATAAACAACAAGCTGTTGTAAGAATAATCAATATATTATTACGTACATGCTTAAACTCGCCATTCTTGATATCAAGAGTTAATTTCCAGTCTTTGATTATAAAACATACCAATAAAATACCAGAAATTGCTAATGGAGTTGGTAAACAATAGGATACAAACTGATCAAACACGGATGTATCCGTTCCTTTCATAGGCACCATGACATGAAATAATACTTGTTCAAATGGAATATCCCCAAAACTTTGAGGCACCCACTTTGCGACCTTCCATAAGACTAAACCAATAAAAACAACAATCACACTTAATATAGAAATCCATCTTCTTCTCTTCATATACTCATCCTTAATCCGAAAAACTCTCATAAGTATAGCACAAAAGAAGAATATTCGAAATGAATATTCTTCTTATTTTGTATTATTTTTTATAGTCTGGAATCCATTTTCCATCCGGACCTACATAGCTATCGCCAATCCATTTATTGGTAGCCATCTTACCATCTGAACCAAAATAATAATTTTGGATCCATTGATTTTTTGCCATATGACCCGCTTTTGTGAAGTAGTACCAGTCTTTTCCAACTTGTTTCCAGCCATTGACCATATAGCCATTTGAATCAAAGTAGTAGGTTTGTCCTGCAATCACTTCAAAATCGTTCTTAGTATACGAACCATCCTGATGTCTATACCAGTATTTGCCATTCGTTAAAACCCATTGATCTGGAGTATATAAACCATTACTATCTACATAGTAGTTGCCAATCCATTTATTCGTAGCCATCTTTCCATCGGCTTCAAAGTAATAGTTATTGATCCACTGATTCTTTACCATATGACCTGCCTTATTAAAGTAGTACCAGTCACTACCCACTTGTTTCCAGCCATTGACCATATAGCCATTCGCATCAAAGTAATATGTTTGGCCTTGAATCACTTCAAAATCATTCTTTGTATAAGATCCATCCTGATGTCTATACCAGTATTTGCCATTGGATTCTACCCATTTATCTGGTGTATGACGACCATTCGCATCCACATAGCGATCACCGATCCACTTACTTGTGGCCATCTTACCATCTTCTTCATAATAGTAGTTATCGATCCATTTTGATGTCTGCATAACACCCTTTTCATCAAAGTAGTACCATGCTCCTTCTTTTTGTAGAGAACCCGTCTTTACATAACCCGTCTCTAAGAAATAGTATGTCTTGTCTTCAATCTTTTTGAATCCACTCTTTTCAAATGTTCCATCTGTATAAACAAATTTCGTACCTTTCGAATCCGTTTTCCAAGTACCTGTTATTCTAGGAATGGTTTCTTCCTTTGTCTTTTTACATAAACTACACTCATAAACGATCTTACCCTCTTTTTCGGTTGTAGCCTCGGTTCTAGACTTCACTTTAAAATCATGTTTTACAGTGACTATACAAGTATCTTTTAAGCCACTCTCTGTTTTTACTGTAATCGTAGCCTCTCCACAAGATACCGTTGTCAAAGTTCCATTTTTGTTAACTTTAACTACATCCTCATTGCTGGATGTCCAAGTTAATTTTTCATCGTCCGCATCACTTGGCGTCAATGTAACTGTTAATTTCTTTTCTGTCTTAGCAGAAAGTGTAAGCTTAGAATCACTTAAAAAAATACTCTTCAATTTATTTGAAACTTTAACGACGCAAGTAATCTTATTACCCGATGTATCCGTTGCAGATATGGTTGCCTGACCACTTCTTACGGCATGAACATGACCACTTTGATCAACCTGTACAGTTGTTGGATCACTGCTTGACCATGTTAATGTATCATAATCTCCCTTGACTTTCAGCTGTGCTCTTTGGCCTTTACCAAGTTCAACTGTATCCTTTTCAAATTGTAATGGCGTTCCCTCTTTATAAGTCGCATAAATATTTAGTGAACCACCAAGATATGTTTCTGGCATAGTAAAGTATGTCTTCTTGCTTGTAGGATTCTCAAAGACTACATCCTTTGAAGAAACCCATTTGTCAAATACCATGCCTTCAGGAATATATCGATCATCCAATTCAAGAACATATTTCTTACCTGGCTCTGCCGAAATCACATATATATTGGCATCCCAACGCGAAAATGGATTTCCCTCCATTCCAATTGGACCTAATCCAAAGCCATTTTCACCGACACCATTAAATACTAAAACATTTGTTCTAAATGTTTCTTTTGTACGATAAATTTCAGTATCCTTTGTGAATGTGATATGTTGACCTGCATAATATGTTTTTCCATCTACCACATAAGAACTTCCATAAGCGAATATTAAATCCGTATTGACTGGCGCTTTATATGTCGATACTTTATCTTCATCATGCACTGTTAATGTGATTTGATCTGCATATTTCGCATACAATGTTGTATCTTCTTTAAAATGCAGGATGTAGTAGGTTGACTTGTCAAGCAATTCCCCATCTTTTTCAAGTGACCATCCTAAGAATTCTTTGTTTGCGGGTGCCTCAAAATATGGATCCATCAACATCGACGTATATACATAACCACCAATCGGTTTTACTTCTTTTAATTCACCCTTGCCACCATTGTAGTCTAAAGTCACTGTGATCGATTTTTTAACTGTTCGAGCCTCAAATACACAGTCTTTCGTGAATTTTGTATCTTTTGTAAGTTTTTCACCCGTCTCTTTATTGAACCATCCCTCAAATAGGACATCATCTTCTAAATCAACGATATAAATTGGATTTCGAATAATATTTTGAATGGTATCATCAAACGTTTCACTTTGCGTATATTGTGCAAATAATATACCTTTATATTCAAAACCAACTTTAACCGCATCCGACCATACCGCATAATATGTTGTATCTGCATCAAAGGCATAATAGTAATCGTCCTTTAAAAGTGGTCCATTTGGTGAATTCACTCTCCAGCCTGTCACGACTTTTGTCTTATCCACATTATTTCGAACCAATGGGAATTGACCCGCTACATAAGACTGATTTTTAATTAAATCCATGTCGATTTTTTCTTGGCCCGTTTCAAATGCTTGACCATTCGCATCAAAGGTAACTTTTACGTTATCTTTCCATACCGCATGAAGCGTTACATCTTCATTAAAGACATATCCATTTAAAGCAGTTCCATCATTTTCATTTGTATGATTGATTGCGATAATATCCTTTGTGTCGCCTACTTGCCATCCAGCTAACTTTTTCCCTTTTGGAGTCGATACAATTTTGAAAGTGAAACCATACGTCTGACCTTTCGCAACTTCAAACGTATTTGCGTTGTTCATATCCAGATAGCCAGAACCACCATCTTTACCCCAGTCTAATGTAACTTTTAAACTGTTCTCATAAATAGGATATAAATCTGTATCTTTATCAAAAGTTGTCGTATTGATATTGATTTCTTTATTTGTCGAACTATCTAATGTCCAGCCTTTTAATGCTTTTCCTCTCGGAATAAAGTCATTCACTCGATAATTATCACCAAATTCTTTTCCTTTTTGAATTTCACTCTTATATAACACATCTTTTGTTTCAGGATCTCTTACCGTCACTGTAATCGCATCTTCCCAAACAGCATGTAAAGTTATATCTTTATTGATTGTAAAAGTACTGAATTTATCAATAACTTTTGGATTGTCATTGATTCTCCATCCAACAAGGATCTTTCCTTTTGGACTTTCATTGATATTTACTATTTGCGTATTAAATATACTGCCCTTTTCAAATACAGGACCAGATGACATAAAGCCCTCAACTCCTTGGCCAAGATCTAAATCTACCTTATAACCATCTTTCCAGATCGCATATAAAGTTGTGTCTGTTGAAAATGGCAATTCGCTATGGCTTGTCTTTAAAACAGGTCCATCTGCTGATCCTAGTGCCCATCCTGCAAAGGCTTTTCCTTCTGGTGCTTTTTCAAAGACATTATAGATACTAAAATATGTTGTATCTTTTGATACATATTCTGTCTTTGCCTCAAAACCAGCCCCATTTGAATCATATGTCACCTTGAGCTTATCTTGAATCACAAGTTCAAATTCAGTATCTTTATCAAATGTTACATAATCATACATCTTAATAATGCGATCTGTACCCTTGACTTTTATATCCAACTAACTCTTTTTCTTCAGGCAAATAGATAGAGTCATATGTAGCCAATTGCACTTCTTCTTTTTCAGGAATGGTAACCACTCTTGTATCCATACCAGCTGCACTATTGTCAAATGTTAGTTTTACAGGTTTGGCATACGAAGCATATAAAACCGTATCCTCATTAAATATCGCATTATAAGGCTGTACTTTTTCTCCATCTAAAGAACCTTTACGCCATCCATTAAAGATCCATCCATTTTTTGTAGGCGTTTCATGAATACCTGATAAATAGGTTAACTTTTGTCCTTTACCCACAACTTCTGTAAATGTTTCCCCTTTACCAGAGAATCCTCCGTTACAATTAAATGTCAACGTAATTGGATCTGCCCAGACTGCCGATAATGATACAGGTTTATTACCTACAGTAAAGGCTTGATCTAAACTATAAACTTCCCCTGTTTCGTCATTTCTAAAGCCAATCAATATTTTCCCATCTGGATGCGTGAAATATTCTCTATAAGCATTGAAGGAATAATACAAACCTTTACCCGCTTCTTCGACAATTGGATTTCCTGTTCCACCATTTGGATTCAATGTGACTGTGATAGCTTCGGTATATACCGCATAGTACGTTGTATCTTTAGTATAGTCGCCTTGGGAAATGTCATTTCCATTTTCATCTACCCATTTATCAAATACATAACCCTTTGGAGGTGTAGGTATTTCATGTCCAGGATAGGTTCCAGATGCAATTAAAATGGTATGTTGTTTTTGATTATCCGAAAAAAGGCCATCCCCTGCATCAAATGTAAATTGGATACCCTGCACATATTTCGCATAGAAAGTCTCTGCTTTTGAGAAGTCAAAATCAGATAGAGACAAACCATCTTTTGTGTACCAACCCTCAAACACTTTTCCTTCTGGCGCTTGTGGAAGTGCGGCCCAAATAGATTCACCTTTTTCTGTCATAATTGTTTCTTGACTACTTCCACCATCAAAGTTTCCTCCATTCGCATCAAAAGTAATGGGTATATCTTTTATTCCATCAAAAATCAGTTGAATTGTTTGCGTATATTTACCAACCGTAATTTCAAGTGTACAAGATTTATATCCCTTACTTGTTCGAGTGATAGTCAATTCATTATTTTTACCCGACTGCTCCGCATTCATTTCAACTGTTCCAGCCGCATTCGTCACCAATAAATCATTATCCGACTTCTGTATCATTTTATATGTATAATCTGTAACAACTTCAGCACTTCCGTTTTCGGTTTCTCTTGAAACCTGTAATTTTACTTTTTGCGGTACATTTACATCCACATTGTAATAATTCGTATAATCTGTTGTATTTACATAAATAACGGATTCAAGGGGTACATATTTTGCATATAAAGTGATATCTTTCAAAGTATCACAATTCCAGGCATCTTTCCCATTGGCATCCACCCAACCATCAAAATGCATGCCTTTTGGTGGCTGCGGATATTCATAACTAGGAACTTCTCCTGCCTTGGATTTCACTACCTTTGTTTTTGAACCATCAGAAAAGCTTCCTTCTTTCGCATCAAATGTCACATTGATAGTCGTAATATGCGGATTCACAAAATCCAAATGTAAAGACTCATATTGTCCATCCACCGCAATACTAAAATCAAGTCCTGCACTCTCAAACGAATCACATGATACAGTTAATTCATTTAGAACGCCAGATTGATCTTCATATATATCTATATTTCCATTTTGGTTCGTAACAGTTAATCTGTTATCCTTATTCATTAAATAATACGTGTAATCCGTTGTTTCTTCCTCATGCCCATCTGCATAGACCTTTACTACTTTTAATTGAATATGTTTTGTACCATCTGCATCCACTTCATAACTCATATTCCCATCTCGAGTCAAAACTTTGTATGAAACGACCTCACTTTCTGGTGCAGCCGCTACATCATTTGATTCTGAAGAAGATGTGTCATTATTCATTTCCTTTCCATTATCAGAAGTAACGTTATCATTTACATTTTCTTCTGTTTGACCTGCAGCATCGATATCATTCGCATGAATCGGACTGATGGCTAGTCCCATAGATATCAATATGCTTAACCCCACATTTATAACCTTCATAACTCCTCCTTGTAATCGCTTACACTCATTGTACCATAGTTTGATTTTCTAACCAAATAGAAAAAAAAGCCAATCATTTACGATTGACTTATGAATAATTTAAAATCCATTTTCCATCCTCGCCAACATAGCGATCCTGTATCCACTGACTTTTTGCCATCTTTCCATAGGCATCCAAATAACAATCATCAACCCATTGATTTTTTACCATGATACCCGACACATCAAAATAATAACGATCTTTCCCAATGGTCTGCCATCCTGTTACCATATAACCTTCTTCATCAAAATAATATGTATTATTTGCGATCACATCAAACTTTTTGATTGGATATTGGCCATCGCCATAGCGATACCACCATTTTCCATTCGTTTGCATCCAGCTGTCCTTGATCCATAGACCCGTTGAATCCACATAATATTTTCCAACCCAACGACTTGTCGCAAGCTTACCATCCTTATCCACATAGTAATCGCCAATCCATTTATCTTTGACCATCTTACCATTCGATCCTAGATAATAATTGTTTACCCATGTATTTTTGACCATAGCACCCGAATTCTTGAAGTAATACCGCTCATTTTCAAAGTCCTGCCATCCCGTCAACATATATCCATTTTTATCAAATAGATACCACTGGCCATTAATCTGTTCAAAGCCATTCTTTGTATAACTTCCATCCTGATGACGATACCAGTACTTTCCATTCTGTAATACCCATTTTGATGGTGTCCACAAACCATTTGAATCCACATAACAATTGCCAATCCACTTGTTTGTAGCCATTGTACCATCTTGTTCTAAGTAGGAATTTTTTATCCATTGCCCTTTGACCATAGCACCCGAATCATTGAAGTAGTACCATTTGCCTTGGATTTCTTTCCAACCCGTTACAACATAGCCTTTCGCATTAAAGTAATATGTGTTAGATCCAATCGTTAAAAATTTACTTACAGGATATGTCCCATCTCCATAACGATACCACCACTTGCCATTACTTTTCATCCAGCGATTCATCTGCCAGACACCCGAGCCATCGACATAACAATGATCGATCCACTGATTCTTTTGCATAATGCCCGAGGCATTAAAGTAGTACCAGCTTGAATGAATCTGCTTCCAACCCGTTACATACTTTCCACTTCCATCATACCAATACCAGTTGCCACTACTATCTTTGACCCATTGATTTTTATATGTACCTGTTTCTGTTTTTACATCTGCAAGCGCATATACCGAATCCGCTTTGACATAGGCATAATATGCATCAAAATCATAAGCTCCACTATCCTGTGTAATACTTGTACGATCTTTATTTAATGTCGCATCCGACTGTACTTTATAATATCCATTTTCTTTTCCTAACAAAATAAGTGGATAGGCAGAAATACTACCCGAATTATATAATACATTCGAACCTGGATTTGAATAAACATTTATGCCGCCATTCGCAATCCCTAATGTATATTTATTCACTTCATGGCCTCCATAAGCCGCTTGAACACTAAAACATACATGCGCAATCTTTTCACCCCAGTAAGGATCCGAACCATACTTTACATTGATTCCACTTTCTTTGTCTCCAATATGCGACCCATAATAACGAGCTGCATAATCTTTTGGATCACAAAAACCTTCTGAAATAACTACCTTCGCATGATATAAGATACACTCATCTACACTGCCATAGCCATTTGCACCATAGTATGGATTGTCATCCGCCGCACCATGACCGAACAGATTGTTTTTATCCATCGCAATCTGCGACTGCCCCCAGCCACTTTCCATGACTGCATTCGCATACATAATTAGGGCATTGACACCATACTTATTTTGATTTGAAATCAAATTGGCCCCTGCATTTAAAAGCTTCCCACTTGAAACAATGGAAGCTGTATACTGATCAAGTTGCGCTGCCGTTAGAGATGTTTTAGAACGACAAGGCAAATACATAAAATAATTATAATATGGCGTATTCGCATTGACTGCATGTACATAAACATTATTTTTATAATCATTGATCATCGTTTTAAAATCCGTATAAAAATAATGTCCATCATAACTATAATAAGATGTATTTTCATTTAAATAACTTGGAGCACTCCCTAATAAATTGACTGAAAAATAATCCGAACTCTTCGTTAGGATTTTCGCAATATAGTGATACAACTTTCCGTTTTCCACTTTATATGTGCTTAGTGTTTTTACTTCACTATAATCAAGAATCTGTACATCCGATGGGTCTACTAAACCTGTAACACCAGCCGCTTTAAACTTGACTTTTCCATTGACCATACCTAAATAGGCACCATCACTGATTGTATATCCATTGATATAGACTCGATCATTATTGGCACAATTTGTATAGTATGTATTTTCGGCAATCGAACCCTTTACACGAAAATTGACCACCCCATACGTAATGGCCTTTTCATCTTCTAAAGTTGCCATGGAAATTTGACTCGAAGAAGCATCCGCCACTTCTTTCTCTAATTCATTTGTATCATACTGAATCAAATTGCCATTTTCATCAAATCCAACAAATGCATGACTCATCTCATTAACAGGTTTACTTGTCGCATAAATCGAGCTTGTCATAAACCCTACACACATCACCATTGACATGATATATATTATTATTTTTTTCATATCTATACTCCATTCACGAAACTACTATAGCATAAAATAAGAAGGATAGCCAAACGACTATCCTTCTATCATCTTTCCATAGGCATCCAAATAACAATCATCAACCCATTGATTTTTTACCATGATACCCGACGCATCAAAATAATAACGATCCTTACCAATGGTCTGCCATCCTGTTACCATATAGCCTTCTTCATCAAAATAATATGTATTCTTTGCGATCACATCAAACTTTTTGATTGGATATTGGCCATCTCCATAGCGATACCACCATTTTCCATTCGTTTGCATCCAGCTGTCCTTGATCCATAGACCCGTTGAATCCACATAATATTTTCCAACCCAACGACTTGTCGCAAGCTTACCATCCTTATCCACATAGTAATCGCCGATCCATTTATCTTTGGCCATCTTACCATTCGATCCAAGATAGGAATTATTCACCCATTTATTTTTAACCATAGCACCCGAATTCTTGAAATAATACCGTTCATTTTCAAAGTCCTGCCATCCCGTCAACATATATCCATTCTTATCAAATAGATACCACTGGCCATTGATGAGTTCAAAACCATTCTTTGTATAACTTCCATCCTGATGACGATACCAGTACTTTCCATTCTGTAATACCCATTTTGATGGTGTCCACAAACCATTTGAATCCACATAACAATTGCCAATCCACTTGTTTGTAGCCATTGTGCCATCGTCTTCTAAATAGTAGTTACCAACCCATTGTCCTTTTACCATAGCACCCGAATCATTGAAGTAATACCACTTGCCTTGGATTTCTTTCCAACCCGTTACTATATAACCATCACCATTAAAATAATAATTAGAACCATTGATTTCAACAAATTTGTTTACGGGATATGTACCATCCCCATAACGATACCACCACTTGCCATCATTCATCCAGCGATTTTCCTGCCATAGACCATTTTCATCCACATAACAATTGCCAATCCATTGATTCTTAGCCATTGTACCATCGGCATTCACATAATAATTTCCAATCCATTGATTGCTGGCTTTGGTATTCGCATCCAAATAATAATACCAGCTGCCATTTTCAAACTTCCAGCCACTCTGATTGATGGCTTCAAAAGAAATATTAATATCAACCGGCCCATCAATTCCATCTACATTGCCTGTACTGCTCGATTGCCAAATTATATATGGTTTTGTGTAGTCACAATAGGCATTATATTGGGCAATCCACGTTGTGACTGTATCAAAATAAGGATCGGTCAATAAATTATTAAACCAATATAAATTCGCATAGATTCCTGCACGATAGCCATGACTTTCAATGGTATCCACAAAGGTTTTGGCAACATCGGCAATCGTACCATTATTAACAGCTGTCAAATTACTGTTATCTTCTAAATCATAGAACACCGGATAGGATAAATTTAAACCTTGAATCAAACGAAGCACATGAGCTGCCTCTGCTTTTGCGTCCTGCACATCTTGCGCATAAGAATATAAATAAACCCCAAAAGGAATCCCGAGTCTTTGACATTCACTCACATTGCGCTTAAATGTCTTATCGTCATATTGCGCATAATCTCCCGCAAAGCCACAACGTAAAATCGCAAACTCCACATCGGTATTTTTGACTTTATCCCAATCAATCTGCCCTTGCCATTCACTGACATCAATCCCTTTTGAAACGGCATTTTGAATCGGTTCACCCAAACTATTATAGATGATCCCATTTTCTTTTTTCCAAGCTAAATCCGAACTTGCCACACGAATTTGATCCTCTTCAGATACGATGGGCTGGCCATTTTCATAACGCCAGCTGTTAGCGGTATATTCTTCTTGGGCATGCACATGAATGACAGAGGTTACACACATCAATAAAGATAAACAAATCGCAATTGTTCTTTTCATTTAAAATCCCCCATTCTCTATGATTGTCTCAATCTGACTTTCCACTGTGTCCCAAGTAAAGTCTTCACAAACTCTTTTGTGACAAAGCTTAGCTGCCTTTTTTCTTTTGTCTATATTATCAATCGCATCTTCTAAAGCCGGCAACAATAATTCTTCTGAATTATTGTCAATAATCGTTCCATAATCTTGATTGATGACGAGTTCTTTTGAACCCCCACGCGCTGTTGTCACAATATAACATTCACAAGCTGCAGCTTCTAAAACAGAAGTTGAAAACCCTTCTGAAAAAGAAGGCAAACAGAAAATATCTGAATCATCCAGTAATGCCACAATATGATTAAAATCAATTCTACCTAATGGAAGGATATGATCGTTTTTGCGTTGGTCGATCATCTTTTCTAGATCTCCTTCACCGGCAATAAACAAATATACATCTTTATATTTTTTATTGATTTCATCCATCACATTCAATAATTGAGGTATCCCCTTTTCTGGAAGCAATCTTCCAGTAAAAGTAATGACGGTTGCCTCTTTGGAAATCTTATACAATTCACGATAATTTTCACACTTGTTTTTTCTTAAAGCTTCTACCTCATGCACATCGATCGAATTATATAAAACACCCTTTGCCTGAATATGAAAATGTTTTAACCACTCGTTACAAGCTAAGGAAACCCCATAATAATGATCACAATATTTTTTATCAAGCATTGTTAGACCATGTTCATATAAAGAACCAAAATAATCCAAGACCTTGTTGTTGACGGACAAATGGCTTGTTCCATGCTCAATCGTAATACATGGAATGTGATTCTTTTTCGCAAATTTCATTCCCACTAAGGAATGACGATAAAAACGCGTATTCACAATCACCAAATCAAAGTGTTCATTTTCAAGTGTAGAAATGATTTTTTTATATTCTGCATCCTTCTTTAAAAAGGGATATCTACCCTTCAAAAAGGGATAACAATTAAAACGATAGATCCGCGTATCATGCATGATTTCAAAGTTGGGTAAATCCCCAATTTTTGAAGTCACCACAACCGGTTCATGGCCCTTTTCTATTAGTTTCTTGCATAAATTATAAGTATATCTTTCAACACCACCCATATGTGGTAAGTGCTGTGCTGAAAAAATACATATTTTCTTATTCGCCATATATTGGATCCTCCCCCTCAAACTGAATCACAAGCGGAGCATGATTCACTCTTTCTTCTATCGGCGGTATCTGCATATAATCCCCATAGACTTTCTTTAAAAAGGCATCATTGTTTGCCGGAATATACGCATATATATTCTCAAATGGAACCTTTTTTAAAGGAAGAATATCCGACTTTTTAATTTTATCCTTAATACAACCTGTATACTCATACGAAGTAACATATTCATAATCTTTATCATTAAAGGCCGTACTCACCTTTTTAAATCTTCTATATAAAAATGGAGGTGTAATATGAAACAGCTTTAGAAAGCCATGAATCAACATACAGCCAAGATGCATGACATGATATAAAATGCCACTATACGGAATGTGCGGCGAACCAGAACCAGAAAGAAACAACAATTTGCCATAGAGTGTACTCTTTTTCAATAAATGATTTTGTTCCTTTGTAGAATCTGGAACATTGTCAAAAGGAAAGATATCCATAAAGATACGACAATTGCACTTGAGATTCTTTGTCATTTCCGTTATAAAAACCGTATTTTTTCTTTGAATATGCGTAACCGTACATGCATATCTAGAATCGGTTTCAGGTGTCAACACCTCATAATGATCCCTTAATTCTTGGTCAAACACTTCTAAAAATCGATCATAATCCTTTCGAAGCATTCCCACATCAATATCATCGTCCCATGGAATAAAGCCTTTATGTCTTACAGCTCCTATAGCCGTGCCATAAATCAAGAAACAAGGAAGATCATATTTTTCACATACATCGAGTACATCCTTTAACATTTGTGTCTGTACCCCTTGCAGCTTCTTTAAAACAAGAGGATCATATTGTTTATATAATACATGACTCATTTAATTTTCCCTCTTTCTTTTTAAAATAAGCACAAGCCCCATTGTAAATAAAATGGTGATGGATGCGATACCAATCAAATAATCTAAACTTGCTCCCAAGATACCATATTTTAATGTTAATGATTTTACGAAAGCCTGCGATAAAACCATCGCAACAATATAAATATAAACCATAAATTTCTGTTTACGAACCACTGTATATATATAAGTCAAAATCGAATTCATACTCGTAAAGCAACCCGCTACAATCAAAATCAAGAAGGATGATTTCACCATATGTAGATCTATGCCATACACAAATTCCAATAATGGAATACCTAAGAAGTAACAGCCCACGAACACAAAAATCGATAATAGAATATCAAAGCCAAATAACTTCACCACAGTTTGAATGAATTTTTTCTTTGTGGAATTTAACCACGTATTCGCAATCGACGTGTAGAGTGGCACAAATACAAACATACAAAATAAATTTATAATGTAAGAAGGCATAAATATAATATTGTAGTACGTCTGAATACTCGAATCAAAATAGAGTTCAATCGCATTCTTTGGCACATTCACAATAAAAGTTGTTAAAAAAGAACTGATAAACAAAGGAAAACAATTCTTCATTAAACAAATAATTTTATGCAGATCAAATTCAAAATGAACATCACTAATTCGTTTAATAAGCTGACTATCAAACAGCCATAATTCACATACAGAATATACCATCGCTAGTACGATCGACACAACAAGGTTTTTAAAACATACTAAAGAAATCAAGATGACTAGATTGTAACCCAAAATACGAAGGATATAGGAAATTCCCGATAAGAAGAGTTTATCGACTTGTTGAAAACGAGCCGAAAACAAGTCGGCAAACACATCACAGATCAAAAATAAACAATATAAAAATGTCACCAATAATTTATATGTATTGAAATGCAAAAAAAACGAATAGATAATACTTCCAATAATCATGATCAAAGAAGTTAAAAGTTTCAAGGATAGATAATCGGAAAATTTAAATTCTTCATTGATGTCCGATACTTGAAATTGTCGAGTGCCAAACCATCCAATACTTAACATCAATTGGCCAACACTATAAGAAATGGAAAAAACACCCGCTTGGTCCACACCTAGAATGCGGGTTACATAAATCATCAAAAGAAAACTTGTCGCCGAACTACATAAAGTCCCTATCGTATACCATAATGTATTTTCTTTTAACGTTACCTCTTTATTTAATAATCGATCGTATATTTTATTCATCCGATTTTTCCTTTATCTTTTCTTTTAACAACGATACCTCTTGTATCAATACATTGATCTTATTTTTCTGTGAAGATACAATCACGGTCAATGACATGGTTATAAATAGTAAAATGACAATAAAGACACCAATGACCATATTAGATGTGGTCTGAAAACTCATCAAATTCACAAAGAACAAAAAGAAATCCGGCCATAAAGAAAGTACCATTAAAACAAAGATCGCAATCCACCATAATAATGAATACTTTACCGGAATCATTTCTTTATGCAGGATCTGCATGACGGTTAAAGCCAACACACATGCAACAATAAAAATCGCTATTCTTAAATTGATTGGCATACACTAATCCCTCCAAATCCCAATATTAATGATAGACATCAACACATTGATCATATAGTACACATTTTTCCAACTATGAATACTTGAAACACCACCCTGTCTCTCATTCATTTTTACAGGCACTTCCTTTACGCATTTTCCATGCTTCAATACCGTTGTCGTTGAAATAGGCTCTGGATATTCCGTTGGATAATCTCTAGAAAAAGCCTGAATCAAAGATCGATCGATAGCACGAAAGCCGGATGTCACATCATATAATTTAACATGTGTAAAGAATTGAATGAAACTTGAAATCAAACGAATGCCGAATTGACGAGCCTTTGTCGATTTAAATTCACTTGTAGAACCTTGTACAAAACGCGAACCAATCGTCATATTGGCATGTTCATTTAGAATCGGTTTGACTAATGCATCGACAAAAGAAATATCATGCTGCCCATCCCCATCAAACTGAATCGCAATATCATACTGATTTTCATAAGCATACTTATAGCCGGCTTGAACGGCTCCTCCAATGCCTAAATTTTGAATCAGTTGAATATGTGGAATATGATGCTGCACCAAAATTTGTTCTGTTGCATCCGTTGAACCATCATTGATGACAATCGTATCTAATGTTCGTTCATGTGTTTTATTATATTCTAAAATTGTATTATATGTATTTAAAATACTTTCCTCTTCATTAAATGCAGGAATAATAATTAAAATCCTTTCCTCCATTTTAACTCCCCTTTCCCCAAAAAAAAGAATGTGATAACCGCACTCTATGGTATCACATTCTTAAATATTTTTCATCTTCCAATTATGATGCATAACACCGCAAAGATTTCACTGATATGTAAAAAGATAGTTCCAAAATATAAAATATATTGTGGATGCTTCGTCTGGAACGTACAAAGATCTTTCAAGGCAAACAAAATCATTGGTAAAATCGGCAAGAAATAACGTCCTTGTACACCAACAATTAAATGTGAATCTTCTGGCGTCCATGATATCTGCAAGGCAAGCTCAATCACAAGGATCATAAGCAGGGCAAATAAGCCGCTGCAGATTTTAATATTTCTATCTTTTATCGATTGCTTCTTAATAGTATACATAGAGAAGAACAACATGCCTAAAAAGCCCGATAACTGCAATGCCGGTACATTCATTTCCAGCCATCCAAGTGGACCTGAAATCATTTGTTGAATATAATCTGCTGTAAATTTTTGGAATGTTGCGATCAATATACCTAACTCCTTAATCGGATGGGAAAGGATTTGCCCCATCGTAAATGTATGATAATCGATCAAACTTGATGTATTACTATCATATACACTCCAGAATACATGGTTGCATTTCATAAGTACAACATAAGATCCTAAAGACAAGATCACAAGCAGTAAAATCACAAGTATCTTTCCGTGTTTGTATTTAAACTTTTCACGAGGAATCCATAAGCCTAAACCCAAAATTGGCAAATATACAAATTTAATAGTCGCAATCACAATCGATGCCAATGTAACCAAAAAGATATCCAATTTATCAATTTTCTTTTTGTCATAAATCAAATACAACAAATATGCAAACAAGAAGAAACAAGCCGTAAATAAAACAGAGTCATAATTGTACGAACAAACTTGCTGTAGAGTCATTGGCAAAATAGAAATGGTAAACAATACTTTTTGAAAACATGCAGGTATAATTTGAATTGAATAAGAAATCAAAGCCGCAAAGAATAGTAACGCAAACAACCTGCCTAAGATGCCAATTTGAATTCCATTCAAGCCTAAAATACGACCCAAAGACAAGCCTACAACTTGTGGAAAATAGCCAAAAGATCCTAATGTCAATGGGGCTCTTGAAACATGAACTTGATTTGTTTGAAATCTGTCTTTTCCCATTAGGCCATCAAATTCTTTAACATATTCATTGGAAGTAGGATGCGATGCACGAACCAAAGTGTTAGCTGTATCTGGATACAACAATACATTTCCATGCGCATCAAAAGCTTTCTTACCTAATAAAATGCTGCTTTGCGAATACGATGTCAAATAATGTGTATATTCATCCGGCACGGAAAATTGTGGAATGATCAAGGTATATAAAATGCCCACAAACAGAATGATGCCAAAAGAAGCTTTATAAAATTTCACATGATAGATATACATCAAATAGGTCGAAATCATCAAAATCAATATCAACAACACAATCATCCAGTAAAAGTTACGAAGATGAAATTGATTTCCATCCACCACACTATACGCAACCGACTGATTCGATTCGACTTGATTGATTGTACAATTCTTGACTTTACTATATTCATTTTCTTTCGGATTCACCGTAGCTAAAGAAGCTTGCGTAGATCCTAAAGACTGAATAGAAATCGTATAAAAATCCCCTACTTTTAAATGGTCCCGATTGGTTCTTACATAATAAAATCCATCATTAGCTATTTTATTTTCAGGAACATTTTCAGTATGTACACTTTTATGCAAAGCATCTTTGATTATCATTTGAATTTCATTGTTTGATTGTGGATTCACATCTTTAAATCGAAGACCAATTCCACTCATAGACTTGGAAACAAGTTGTATTGGTTGTTCGATTATGGAATAATTCAAAGGAATATTTTGATCCGAAAGCTCTCTAGATTCATATACGACATAATCTTTAAACAAAAATTGTCTTACAAATGTTTTGTATGTAACAAAACTGGAAACAAGAAAAACAAGGATCAAACATAAAGTAACGATTGATGCCTTTCTATGCTTCCAAATTAAAGCACTCAACTGTTTCATACTCTACTGTATTTCTTTCAAATAACGAGCCAATGCATCTTTCCAAGTTGGTAATGGTGTAAAGCCATTTTCAACCAATTTTGATTTATCCAATCTGGAATTAAATGGACGCGCTGCCTTTGATAAACCATATTCTTCTGTTGTGACTGGAAGTACTGTATTTGTATATCCAGCCTGTTTAAAGATTTCACACGCAAAATCATACCAGCTGATATAGCCCCCTTCATTTGTCGCATGATAATAGCCATATTTTTCTGTTTCTAACATATCCACTAATAAGCGAGCCAAATCAAATGTATAGGTTGGTGTTCCAATTTGGTCATTGACCACTTTTAATGTGTCATACTTTTTACCTACATTCAACATCGTCTTAATGAAATTATTTCCATTCAAACCAAATACCCATGCGATACGAACGATGAAATATTTACTTAATGTATTCGCAACAGCCAATTCTCCACCTAATTTTGTCTGTCCATAAACATTCAATGGTTTATACGCCTTGCAATCTGGAGCCCAAGGTGTTGTTCCTTGTCCATCAAATACATAATCTGTAGAAATATAGACCATCTTCGCATCTACTTCTTTGCATGCATCCGCAATATTTTGTGTACCATCCACATTGATGGCTTTTACCTTGGCTTGTTTGTCTTCATCTTCAGCTAAATCCACAGCCGTCCAAGCTGCACAATGTACAACGACATCTGGATTTACTGTTCTAATTGTATTCATTACAGCTTCTTTGTCTGTGATATCCAAAGATACATATTCCGCTGTAGTTACATATGTAGCATCTTGAATTCCATTATAGCTTTGGGCCAAGTCACTTCCAATACCTGTATAGCCTCGTTTTGCCAATTCATTCATGACATCATGGCCCAATTGTCCTGCTACACCTGTCACAAAAACCTTCATTTTCATTTCCTCCTATTGAGCAAGAAAAGCTAAAGATTATTCCTTAGCTCTTCCTTTTTCTACATACATCTTTTCAAAATAATTCTGGTATTCACCACTAATGATGTTTTCCCACCATTCTTTATTATCTAAATACCATTGGATCGTCATTGGAATACCTGTATCAAATGTATATTTTGGTTTCCATCCAAGTTCTGTTTCCAACTTCGTAGGATCGATCGCATAACGCATATCGTGACCTTTACGATCTGTCACAAATGTGATTAAGCTTTCTGGTTTATTTAATGCACGTAGTACCGTCTTCACAACTTCTAAGTTTGTTCTTTCGTTGTGACCACCTACATTATACACTTCTCCCACACGTCCTTTTCGAACAATTAAGTCGATCGCAACACAGTGATCATATACATGTAACCAGTCACGTACATTTTCTCCTGTTCCATATACTGGAATGGTTTCATCATTTAAAGCACGAGAAATAATTAATGGAATTAATTTTTCTGGGAAATGATAAGGACCATAGTTATTCGAACAACGCGAAATTGTCACTGGTAAACCATATGTTCTGTGGTATGCCAATACGAATAAGTCGGCACTTGCCTTTGCACTTGAGTAAGGACTTGAAGTATGTAAAGGTGTATTTTCTGTAAAGAACAAGTCTGGACGATCTAAAGGAAGATCTCCATATACTTCATCTGTCGATACTTGATGATATCTTTGAATTCCATATTTTACACATGCATCCAATAATGTCGTTGTACCCATTACGTTCGTCTTAACGAAGATTTCTGGATCTTCAATACTACGATCGACATGGCTTTCGGCCGCAAAGTTCACTACAACATCAAACTTTTCTTTTTCAAATAAATCCATGATAAATTCACGATCTGCGATATCACCCTTGATAAACTTATAGTTAGGTTTATTCTCAACTGGCTTACAAGTTTCCAAGTTACCCGCATAGGTTAATTTATCTAAGTTGACAATCATGTCCTCAGGATATTTGTTGACCATATAGTGTACGAAGTTTCCACCAATGAAACCTGCACCACCTGTTACTAAAATTTTCATCTGTTACTCTCCTTTATATTCAAATTGATTATTAGACTCTTCTAAAGTAGGTCCAATCTGATCTTTTTCACTCAAGACAGGCTCAATACCATTTAACAAAGATCCCCAGTCTACATTGCAGGTTGGATCATCATAACGCATTCCACCTTCGGATTCTTTGTTGTATACATTATCGACTTTATATCTAAATTCCACATTATCTGTTAATGTTAAGAATCCATGCGCAAAACCTTGTGGAATAAAGAACTGTCTATGATTTTCTTCACTCAATTCTACACTGACCCACTTACCAAATGTTGGACTGCCTTTACGAATATCCACTGCTACATCAATAACCGTTCCCTTCGTACAAGATACCAATTTACTTTGTGCATAAGGTGGATTTTGCCAATGCAAACCACGAAGTGTTCCTTTTTGTGCACTAAAAGACATATTGTCCTGTACAAAATCAACAGTTACACCTAATTTTTCATATTTAGGCTTAGAATAGGTTTCTGTAAAATACCCTCTGTGATCTCCAAATACATCCGTATCAATAATTAAAACACCCGGAATTTCTGTTTGTGTTACCTTCATAAAAAACCTCCTGGTATATTGTAATTGACCCATCTAACTGGTCATCTACAAT
>UMHM01089956.1_pt1 | contig 20858 bp, 22 predicted proteins | sample 1965501 | NCBI WGS metagenome assembly UMHM01 (sample SAMEA4836095, study PRJEB28245) | human gut metagenome | biome: gut microbiome; material: fecal sample | place: Denmark | collected 2008
GATACAAGGCAGATGAGAGCCAATACGGGCAACAGGATAGCACTCGGGGTGCTCATCCTTCTCGTCGCTCTTTTCATCTTCATCTGCGACTGCGGCGCTTTCGGCGGTGTGGGAGACATGGTCTCCTCGGTGTTCGTCGGCTTCTTCGGGCTGGCGGATTTTGCCTATTGTCTCGTCGCCGCGGCGGTGGGCGTTGCGGTCATCTTCAATTTCCGCGTCAAGGCGCGTCCCGGCAAGATCGCGAAACTCGCGCTCATGTTCTTTGCGGGAGTATGGGCTCTCAACATCTATTCCTCCTCCGCACACATCATCGGAGAGGATTACGGCGGCTATCTCGTCGCGTGCTACGACGGCATGAACACCGCGGGCGGGATGCTCTTCGGCATCATCTCCTATCCTCTCATGAAGCTCATCACCACGGTGGGTGCGCTCGTCGTCGCCTGCGTGGTCTTCTTCGTCATCGCGTTCTTCGCGCTCATCCCCGCCATCAAGAAGGACGTCACCTACGTTTCCGTCGCCGATGTTCAGCGCGAAAGACCCCGCAAGGGCAGCAGGCTGGACCGTCAGAAAGCCCCCGTCATCACGGACTTTTCGGCGGGGAACGGCGGCAATTCACTCTATGTCGTGGACGTTGAGGGCGATCCGCTCTCCCGCGGCAGAAAGAAGAAAGCGCCTTATCCCACTCTCTCGTCGGACGGCGCGGCGCAGGGAGACCTCGGGCGTGCTCCCGCTCCCGACAGGTTCTCGTCTCAGAGCCTTGCAAGGGACATCCTCTTCAATCCCGCGCCCTCAGAGGACAGTTTTTCGGCTTACCGCACCATGACCAACCCCGACGAGGCGCTCATGAACCCGGGCGCGCCGTATAGCGCGCAGCGCCGCAACGAGCTCAGGCGCAGACTGGGCGTGGACGACACCAACTCCATGGCGAGAGATTTTGTGAGAGAGCGCTATTTCGGCGACGGGCAGGCGGAAAAGCCCGCGGAGAGCGGCGCTTCGAGCAACATCATCGACCCCGACGCGAGGGGCGCGGCTGCTCTCGGCTATTCCTCTTTCGACGCGCTCAAAGCGGACAGGACGAGGCAGTTCGGCGAGATGTTCGGCTCCGGGGCGTCGCAGTCGGGCGGCGAGACGGGCGGTTTCGGCAATTCTCCGTCCTCCGGCGGAGCGTATCCGGGCACGGACACCGTAAAAAGAGAGGTCCCCAAGCCTTCCACCCGCCGCACGGCGGCTCAACATGAGAGGACGGACGCGCCCAAGAAGGACGTCCCCGCCTCCAATATGGCGGGGCTGCACGGCAGCGTGACCCGCGCCATCACGGGAGAGGAGAGGGCGCAGGCACCCTCCGCGCACACTCTTCCCGAGACGCAGGCATACGAAAAGAACGACACCGTCGAGGCGGCGAAGAGAGCCGTCTCGGGACAGGCGGCGTCTTCCGCGAGGGCGGCGACAGACCGTCCCGCGGCAAAGAGCGACGGAGTGCCGAGGGCGTTCAGAGGGACGGCAGCGGCACCCGAGGAGAGAGCGCCCGAGGAGAGGACGGAAAACAGGACGGACAGGGTTTTCGGAGGCGGATATGCCCCTGCGGAGAGAGCGGAAGCTCCCGCGCAGGCTCCCGTGCGCGAGAGCGTGCAGTCCCGTCCCGATGTCCCGCCCCGCGCGGCTCAGGCTCCCGCGGCGGACACGCGGAAGGAAGCTCCCGCACCATCTTCGAGCATGATCGCGCCGTCCGCGAACGCGGGCAGCGCGGAGACGCGCCGGCGCATGGAAGAGGCGATCGCGAAGGGCGTCCCCAAGGAAGAGAACGTGGATTTCGGCGGGGATGGTCCCGTCATACAGCAGTCCATGTTCGCAAAGCAGCAGATGGAGAACATCGCCAAGGCTCGCGCGACGGCGCCGCCGCTCGCAAGCTACGAGCGCATCGCCGAGGAGCGTGCCAAGCGCGTCTATGCTCCGCGTGAGAACAAGGACCGCAGTCTGCAAAAGACGGAGAGCCTCGCAAAGAAGGTGGCGAAGGAGAGCGGCGAGCGCATGGCGCAGGTCAACATCGATCAAGCCATCTCTCAGACGATCCCCAAGAAGCCGTACGTCGCGCCCCCGCTCAGTCTGTTGCGCCCCGCCGAGAAAGAGGTGGATCAGCAGGAGGACTACGAGGCGAAGAAGGAGGCGATCCGCAGCGTGCTGGAGTCCTTCGGCGTGCAGTCCGAAGTGAAGGAGATCAAGGTGGGTCCCACCTTCTCGCTGTACACCTTGCGGGTGGAGATGCCGAGGGGCAGGTCGGTCAGCACCCTCGTCGGCTACGAGAACGACATCGCGATGAAGATGGAGGAGAAGAGCGTCCGCATCCTCGCGCCCATCCCGGGGCAGAACGCCATCGGCATCGAGGTGCCCAACAAGCACCGCCGCATCGTGAGGATGAGAGAGCTGCTCGAAGCGCCCGCCTACAACGCGGCGCCCACTCCCACCACCTGCGCGCTTGGCGAGGATCTCTACGGCACCATCTACACCTCGGACATCAAGGATTTCCCGCACATCCTCATCGCGGGCACTACGGGTTCGGGTAAGAGCATATTCGTGCATTCCATCATCATGAGCATGCTGTTCAGGGCGTCTCCCGACGAGGTGCGCTTCATCATGATCGACCCCAAGATGGTGGAGTTCACCAAATACGAAGGCATCCCGCACCTCATGCTGGATGAGATAATCTTTGCCGCGGACAAAGCCATCCGCGCCCTCAACTGGGCGATCGGCGAGATGCAGCGCAGGATAGAGTATTTCTCATCCATGCACTACCGCGACATCGACGAATACAACCGCAACTGCGAGCAGATGGGCTCGGAGAAGATGCCCCGCATCGTCATCATCGTCGACGAGCTCGCCGACCTCATGGCGACGGGCAAGAAGGCGGTGGAAGAGGCGATCAACCGTCTCGCGCGCCTCGCGCGTGCCGCGGGCATACACCTCGTGCTCGCCACTCAGCGCCCCTCCGTGGACGTCATCAGCGGCACCATCAAGAACAACCTCCCCACCAGGGTCGCGCTCACTCTTTCTTCCATCGCGGACTCCCGCACGGTCATGGACTCCGGCGGTGCGGAGAAGCTGCTCGGACACGGCGATCTGTTCTATCTCACGCCCAAGTCCTCGCTGCCCATCCGTATGCAGGGCGCCCTCATCACCGATCAGGAGATCGCGGACGTGGTCAACTACGTCAAGGCGCACAACGAGGCTTATTTCGACGCGAGCGTCAAGGACGCCATCTTCAAGGAGGAAGAGGAGGAAGCTCCCGCCGCGTCCTCCGAGAAGAAAGCCAAGAGCGAGGGCGGAGTGCCTCCCGAGGTCATCAAGGCGCTGAGGCTGGGGCTGGACGGCTCGCCCGTCACCATCTCCGGCATGCAGAGAAAGCTGGGGCTCGGGTTCCCGCGCGCGGCGAAACTGCACGACTATATGCTGGCGGAGCACTTCATCGCGCCCACCGGCGACGACAAGAAGAACAGGGTTTGCCTCACCGAGGCGGAGATCGACGCGCTGGAGTTCGGCGACTCTGCCGACGGCGGCGAGGAAGGGGAGGAGTGATCCTCCGTGATTTTCCGAGACACTTATGACGCGGCTCCGCGGAAGCGGAGAAGGAGAGCGATATGAGGATAGGCATCGTACGCATAGGCAAAGAGAGAGACGAGGCAGCGTTCGGCAAGGAGCTTGCCGCCCTCGTCGACGCGGGCTATCAGGTGGCGGCGGGCACGGGCGATATGCTCATCGTGCGCGTCGGAGACCCGGCGGGCGCGGATGCGGGCGAGACCGCACAGGCGGTGACGCTCGCGGTGCGTGCAAAGCTCGCCGGCAAGCCGATGGTGGTCACCGGTCTGACCGCGGAAGAGATAAGGAGCATCGCCGCGACCCTGAACGGCGACGAGAACGTCCGCCTCACCCAAAACGGCGGCGCGGCGGAGATCATGAGCCTTGACCTCAGAGGCAGACTCACCGGCAAACACTCCGAGCCTGCGGCGGCAACAGAGCGCGAAAAGGCGTTTGCGTCCGCGGTTTCGGGAAGCGTTGCATCCGTGAGCGGCGCGGAGAGTGCGCCCGTCGGACCCGCGGTGAAGAATTTTGCGGACACGGACGAGCTCATCGAAAAAGCGCTCGACGGAAAGCGCGCGGGCGATGTCATCGGCATCGCCGCCGTGCAGCGCAAGCTTGGGATCGGGTTCCCGAAAGCGGCGAAACTCTTCGACATCATGAAGGAGAGAGGGCTGATAAGTTTCGAGGACGGCGGCTATATCGTGTGCGGCGAGCAAACGGAGACTGCCGAGACAGATGAGGCGGACGCCGAGCTCGTAGGCGTGCCCGAAGAGGACTCCGCGGCAAAGAGCGAAGAAGCGCCCGAAGACGACCTTGATGACATCACCGAAGACGACGGCATAGACGATGGCGACGAAGTCGAGCTTTTCTCCGCAGAAGACCTTGACGACGAGGGCGATGAGCCCGAGGAAGACGAAGAGGAAGAGGACGCGGATGACGACGAGTCCGACGATGATGATGAGGACGACGAAGAGGAGTCCGAGGAAGACGAAGAGGAATGAGATGTTGCGGCTCCGCCGCACGGAAAACGGAAGATGAAGATCGGAGTTGTGTCGCTCGGGTGCGACAAGAACAGGGTTGACAGCGAGAAGATGATCGCGCGGCTCGTTGCCGCGGGGCATACCGTCGTTTCTTCGGAGGAGGAGGCGGACATCCTCATCGTCAACACCTGCGCTTTCACCGAGGACGCCAAGAACGAAGCCATAGACGAGATACTCTCCGCGGCGGAAGCCAAGAAGAGGGGAGAGGGCAAGAAGCTCATCGTCACGGGGTGCCTGCCCGAGAGGTATATGGAGAGCCTCGAGGAGGAGCTCCCGGAAGTGGACGCCTTTTTCGGCGTTGCGGACTATGACGAGATCGCGGGGGCGATCGGGAAGATCGAGCGCGGCGACAGGATATTCTGCCGCGGCGGCGGCGACGCCTATTATCCCGACCGCGTGCTCACCACTCCCTACCATTACGCCTATCTCAAGATCGCGGAAGGGTGCAACAATTTCTGCACCTACTGTGCCATTCCGTCCATACGCGGGAAGTACCGCTCCGAAAGGCAGGAGGACCTCCTTGCCGAGGCACGCAAGCTCTCGGACGACGGCGTGAAGGAGCTCATCCTCGTGGCGCAGGACGTCACGCGGTACGGCGTGGACCGCGACGGCAAGCCTCACCTCATCGAGCTCGTGCGCGAGCTCGAAAAGATGGATTTCGATTGGATCCGTCTCCTCTATCTCGAGCCCGAGATGGTGGATGACGAACTCATCGCGTTCGTCGCGAACGAGCCCAAAGTGTGCAAATATATGGACGTGCCCCTGCAGCACGTGGACAGCGGCGTGCTCAAACGCATGAACCGTCACACCGACGAGAAGCTCACGCGGGAGCTCGTTAAAAAGATCAAGACGGCGGGCATCACCATGCGCACCTCTTTCATCTCCGGTTTCCCCGGGGAGAGCGAGGAAGCGCACCGCAGGCTTGCGGAGTTCATCCGCGAGGCGGGGATAGATTTTGCGGGTGTGTTCGCCTATTCCCGCGAGGAGGGGACTCCCGCCGACAGGATGCGCGGGCACCTCCCCGAGGACGTGAAACAGGCGCGTGCGGACGAACTGCGCGCCATAGAGAACGAAGTCATCGAGCGCAATGCCGCTTCCCTCATCGGGAGCAGACTGAAAGTGCTTGCGGACGGCATAGATTATGACAGGCAATGTTTCGTCGGACACACCGAACGGCAGACCCCTGACGTGGACAGCGTAGTTTACTTCACCTCGGACGAAGAGGTGCACGCAGGGGAGTTCTACACCGTGGAAGCGGTGTCCCGCGACGGGATAGACCTCATCGGGAGAACTGTATGACGCTTGCGACCAAGATCACTCTGGCAAGGATATTCCTCATCATTCCGACCGTAGTCCTCTACATAGTCGGGATGCTCGAAGAGAGCGTTAAACTGCCTCTTTTGATAGTTTCATGTGTGCTTTTTGCCGTTTTGTGCTCCACGGACTTTGTGGACGGGCACATCGCGCGCAAGACTAACACCGTGTCCGCGCTGGGCAAATTCCTCGACCCTCTCGCGGACAAGATCGTCATCGTGGTGATGCTCTTCCTCATCGTCTATTTCCGCGACTTCGAGCTCTTCCCCTATGACGGGCTGGTCATCGCGCTGCTCGGCGGACTTATCCTTACCCGCGAGCTCACGGTCAGCGTCTTCCGCGCCGTCGCTGCCTCCAAAGGGCTGGTGCTCGCTGCGGACATCTACGGCAAGGTGAAGACCGTTCTCCTCGACGTCGGCGTGGCCTTCCTCATCCTTGCCGGCGTGAATACGGTCATCATGTGGATAGGCGAGATCGTCTTCTATCTCGGCGCGGTGCTCACCGTGTTCTCCGGGGTGCGCTATCTCGTGAAGAACAAACATGTCCTTGCCGACACCGCAAAGGACGGGAAGGACGGCGGGTCCGAAAGCGCGGGTGCCGCTGTCGCCGAGACAGCCGACGCAGCCCCTTCCGCGGATGCGAACGAGGCGGAGAAATGAGCGGCGGGATCGTCAAGGAAAACGACACCTTTTTCGGGCTGGTCGCAAGGGCTGCGGAGTATGCCGCGGCAGAGGGCAGAGTGAACGAGAAAAAGCTCGCAAAAGCACTCGGGGTGCACATCCCCACGGCGGCGAAGCTCGTGTGCGCTCTCCGCGTGATGGGAGTGCTCGGCGCCAAAGAGAAAAAGTATCATCCCTATACGGGCAACGGCACGGAAGCCGCCGCGGCGGAGCGCCGCAAGGCGGGATATGCGCAGGACTATCTCCCTCTTGTCGAGGAGGAAAAGGCGTTCAAGCCCATAGGCGCGGACGGATATATGACGGGGACGCTGCTCCCCGCGGTCAGGATCGGGGTGCTCTACGGCAGCCTCAGCGTCATTTTCCTCGAAAGGAAGATGTCGGTGGGCTTCGAGCGCGCTCACGAGCTCTTCGACATCATCGCGGCGTGCGGTCTCCTCGGCGAAGAGGACGACATCAACCCCGGGCGCAGAAAGATCGCCATCGGGCTTGCCGATTATGACGCGCTGTACGCGCGGTTGGTGACACAATGATCCGCGAGGTGATGAAGATATGCGGTCTCGACTGTGACGAGACCTGCGAGGCTCTCGGTGAAGTCGCGGGGCTGGGCGTGGACTTCGAGGTGGAGGAGAACTGCCTCGACGTGAAGATCACCATGACCTCGGAGCTCGACAAAAAGAGCTTCGACGCCGTGAAGAGCAGGGTGTACAACATCTTCTCCGAGCAGGTCTATTCCGCAGAGGACAGAGAGTTGCACGAGCTTGCGGCGCAGCTGCTTTCCATCAACGGCAGGAAGCTCGCCGTCGCGGAGAGCCTGACGGGAGGGGAGATATGCTCCCGTCTCACGCGGGTGCCCGGCATCAGCGCCAACTTCTATGAAGGGATCGTTTGTTACGACCGCGGCTCCAAGATGAATAGGCTGCACATCCCCAAGGCGCTGCTCGGCGCATACGGCGCGGTAAGCCGCGAGACGGCGTATGCGATGGTGAAAGGGCTCGTTGAGCGCCCCGTGGACATCGGGCTCGCGACGACGGGGCTCGCGGGGCCTCAGGGCGACGAAGGGAAGCCGGTGGGGCTTGTCTACATCGCGGTGGGCGCGGGCGAGTTCATCACCGTGTTCGAGAAGCACCTTGCGGGCGACCGCAACAGGATCAGAATGTCGGCGGCGAACCTCGCGCTTTACTACCTGGTGCGCTACCTGCGCGGCGACATACTTCAACTTTGAGCACAAACGGCGGTTTATCTCACCGTTTTGCGACATAAAACAGCACATCCGCACAAACGGCGGGCGGGAGACGACCCGCAACGCCGCGGCGAAAGGAGAATATCATGGCAGAAAAAGGCAATGGAAACCCGTTGGAACTCGCGCTCGCGCAGATCGAAAAGCAGTTCGGCAAGGGCGCCGTCATGCGCCTCGATGACAACGTCGTGCAGAAGGTGGAGGCGATCTCTACGGGCTGTCTCACCCTCGACATCGCGCTCGGCATAGGCGGCATCCCCAAGGGCAGGATCATCGAGATCTACGGCCCCGAGTCTTCGGGCAAGACCACCGTCGCGCTCCACATCGTTGCTGAGGTGCAGAAGGCGGGCGGCACGGCGGCGTTCATCGACGCGGAGCACGCTCTCGACCCGTCTTACGCCGCAAAACTCGGCGTGCATCTCGAGGACCTCTACATCTCCCAGCCAGACAGCGGCGACCAGGCCCTCGCCATCATGGAGATGCTCATCAGGAGCGGCGCCATCGACCTCGTCGTCGTGGACTCCGTCGCGGCGCTCACTCCTCAGGCGGAGATCGACGGCGAGATGGGCGACAGTCACGTCGGTCTGCAGGCGAGACTGATGTCTCAGGCGCTGCGCAAGATCACGGCGGTCACCTCCAAGACGGGCTGCTCCATCATCTTCATCAACCAGCTTCGCGAGAAGGTCGGCGTCGTCTACGGCAGCGCGGAGACCACCACGGGCGGCAAGGCGCTCAAATTCTACGCTTCCGTCCGCATCGACGTCAGGCGCACGGAGTCCATCAAGGACGGCGGCGACATCATCGGCAACCGCGTCAAGGCGAAGATAGTCAAAAACAAGGTCGCGCCTCCCTTCAAGGTGGCGGAGTTCGACATCATGTACGGCACGGGCATTTCCTCTCTCGGCTGCCTCATCGACCTTGGCGTGCAGAACGGACTCATCCAGAAGAGCGGCAGTTGGTTCAGCTACAACGACGAGAAGATCGGACAGGGCAGAGAGAAGGCGATCGAATTTCTGCGCACCAATCCCGACATCGCGGAGGACATCGACCGCAAGATCCGCGAAAAGTACGAGCTTATCTGAGCTAAAAACAGTACGAGCCGATCTTACTTAGAATTCAGCTCTTGCTTAAAATTCGGTTTCTCCGCCGCGCGCGGCGGAGATCTTCCGCAAACAAGACCGCCGTGCGTCCCCACGGCGGTCTGCCGAAAAAGCGGGTCTGACCCGCTTTTTTGTTATAGCCCCTCGGATAGTCCGGGGCGGCAGAGCTTGGCGTCGAGCAAAAAATCCTCCTGTACCGGAATGTGAAGTGTAGTCCGCAAAACCAACTGCACATCGAGCAAGGAGGATTTTTCCAAATTAAGGATGCAAACAGTTTATCACACATGTCTCGGAACCGCAAACATCATGTAGTATTTCCGCAGGTCGGCTTGTGCGAGCACGAACGTTTCAAATCGAAAAGCCGCGCCCACTACATGATGTCCTCGCGTTTTCCCGCACCGCAATATTTAGCCCTTATTTAATACTGTAACTTGACTAATGTATGGTTATTGTATATACTATTATCGACAAGGTGCGGGCGTGCGCCCGAGCGGAGCTCCCGCGGCGCCTTGATTATATACACGGAGAGGTCATTCGATGACAAGCAGTATGAGTTTATTGCTTGCCGCACTCGAAGCCGGACCTGTCGTCGGGATTGCAATCGCAGCCCTCGCCGTCGGCGCGGCAGTCGGGCTGGTCGCATACAGATTGTATTCGCAGAACAAGATCGGCGTGGCAAAAAGAGAAGCGGCAAGGATCCTCGAAGAAGCCGGGCTTGAGGCAAAAGCCATCAGAAAAGACGGTCTTCTGGAAGCCAAAGAACAACAAAACAAACTTCGCGCAGAGTTCGAGCGCGAGACCAAGGAACGCAGAGCGGACTGGCAGCGGACGGAAAACCGCCTCCTTCAAAAGGAAAACGCCATAGACCGCAAGGAGGAGAACCTCAACAAGAAAGAGGACGCCCTCGACAAGAAACTCGCCGAGGTCGAGAAAGCCCAAAAGGGCATCGAAGAGCATCGCGACAGGCTGAAAGCCATCGAGGAAGAGCTCAATCATTCGCAGGAGACCATGCAGCGCGAGCTGGAAAGGGTCGCGGGCATGACCAAGGAAGAGGCTTCGGCGGAGCTTAAAGAGGCGCTCCTCGACGACGTCAAGAAGGGCGCGGCAGCCGAGGCGAAAGCCATCGAAGCGGAAGCCAAAGAGAACGCCGTCCGCGAAGCGCAGAACATCATCGCCACCGCCATCCAGCGTTGCGCGGCGGACCACGCGACGGAGAACACCGTCAGCGTCGTCGCCCTCCCCAACGACGAGATGAAGGGCAGGATCATCGGACGCATGGGCAGGAACATCCGTGCTCTCGAGTCCGCGACGGGCGTCGACCTCATCATCGACGACACTCCGGACGTCATCACTCTTTCCAGTTTCGATCCCGTCAGGCGCGAAGTGGCGCGTCTCACTCTCGAGAAGCTCATCGCCGACGGACGCATCCATCCCGCCCGCATCGAGGAAGTGGTGGACAAGGTCAGAAAGGAAGTCAACGCCTCCATCAAAGAGGCGGGCGAAGAGGCGGTGTTCGAGGCGGGCGTGCACGGTCTGCACCCGGAGCTTGTCAAGATCCTCGGCAGGCTGAAATACCGCACCAGCTACGGACAGAATGTTTTGAAGCACTCTCTCGAGGTCAGTTTCCTCGCCTCTCTGATGGCGCAGGAGCTCGGCATCGACCCCAAGGTCGCAAAACGCGCGGGGTTGCTGCACGACATCGGCAAAGCCGTCGACCACGAGGTGGAGGGCACGCATATCCAGATCGGTGTGGAGCTCGCCAAGCGCTATAAAGAGCACGGCGACGTCATCCACGCCATCGCGGCGCACCACAACGACATCGAGCCCGAGACCATCGCGGCGGTGCTCGTCCAGGCGGCGGACGCCATCTCATCCGCCCGTCCCGGCGCGAGACGCGAGTCTCTCGAGAACTATGTCAAACGCATCGAGAAGCTCGAGGACATCGCCAAGTCCTTCGACGGGGTGGAGCAGACCTTCGCGGTGCAGGCGGGACGCGAGATCCGCGTCATGGTCAAGCCCGAGCAGGTGGACGACTCCGCGACGGTGTTCCTCGCGCGCGAGATCGCCGAGAAGCTCGAGAACGAGCTGGAATATCCCGGACAGATCAAGGTCAACGTCATCCGCGAAGTGAGAAGCGTGGACTATGCAAAATGATCGTGTAAAGAGCGCGCAGGAGCTCGCGCTCATGCGCCGTGCGGCGGCGGTCACGGACGATGTCTATGACTGCTTGCTCGCGAGCGTGCGCGAAGGCGTGACGGAAAGAGAGCTTGCCGACCTCATCCTCCGCGAGACATTGCGGTTGGGCGCGGAAGGCGTCTCCTTCGACACAATCGTCGCTTTCGGCGAGAGCGGCGCGGAACCGCACCACGTCCCCACGGATAAGCGTCTCGAGCGCGGGATGCTGGTCACCGTCGATATGGGCGCGGTGGTGGGAGGCTATTGCTCCGATTTCACCCGCACCTTCGCTTTCGGCGACATCGACGAGGAGCAGTGCCGCGTCTACGACATCGTCTATGAGGCGCAGGAGGCGGGCATGGCTCGGGTCGCTCCCGGAGTGGCGTGCAGAGCGGCGGACGCCGCCGCGCGCGACATCATCGCGGCTGCGGGCTACGGAGAGCAGTACATCCACGGCACGGGACACGGCGTCGGGAGGGAGATCCACGAGCCCCCGACTCTGAACCCCAAGAGCGAGGAGACTCTGCTCGCTGGGCAGGTGGTCACCGTCGAGCCCGGCATCTACATCCCGGGGCGCATGGGAGTGCGCATCGAGGATATGGTGCTCGTGGGCGAGGGCAGACCTTTCAGCAGACACAATACGGAGCTGCTCACGCTCCGATAAGAAATCAAGGACAGGAGATAAATTTATGGCACAAATCATGGCAGGCGACCTCCGCAAGGGAGTCACGTTCCTCTACGAGAACAACATCATGACCGTGGTGGATTTCCAGCACGTCAAGCCCGGCAAGGGCGCGGCTTTCGTCCGCACCAAGATGAAGAACGTCGTCACCGGCAGCGTTCTCGAAAAGACCTTCAACCCCACCGAAAAATTCGACCTCGCCCACATCGAGACCAAGACGATGGAATATCTCTACAACGACGGCGAGTTCTACTACTTCATGGACGTCGACACCTATGAGCAGATCCCCCTGAACCACAGCCAGGTCGAGGACGCGCTCAACTTCGTCAAAGAGAATATGAACGTCACCATGAAGTTCTTCCAGGGCGCTCCCTTCTCCGTCGAGCCCCCCAACTTCGTCGAGCTCAAGATCACCGTCTGCGAGCCCGCCGTCGTCGGCAACACCGCCACCAACGCCACCAAGCCCGCGACCCTCGAGACCGGCTACTCCCTGCAAGTCCCGATGTTCGTGAACGAGGGCGACACGATACGCATTGATACCCGCACGGGCGAATACATGTCCCGCGTTTAAGCGCGCTATTTGGCGCACAACTTTGTCAGCGCCCTTGTCGTGGATGCTCACGTACGTCTCTGTACGCTCCGCGTCCCGACAAGGGCGCTTTCGCGTTCTGCATCCAAATATCGCGCTTAAACAAGTCTGATCGCGCTATTTCGCGAATTGCTGTGTCAAAGGCATCCTTTTCTGCGGGTTACGTACGATTTAGTACGCGCCCCTTGAAAAGGATGCCTTTTCCTTGCACTTCATCTAAATATTGCCCTCAGACTTCGTGCGTGTGACTGACGAACTCTTTTGCGGAAAGTGCCTTTCCTTGTTTTTCATCCGATAATGCAAACGGTGTGGTGTTCGCGAAAACAATAACGCCGTGAATCAGTCGTTCAAAATATCCTCATCTCCGTCGTCATTGTATTCTTCGGCGGGAGCGTTGCAGGAAGAGGACAATACAGACGTATGCCGAGTGTCAGCAAACATGTGCTTTACTACGCTTTCTTTGTCTATATATGGTTCAATTTCCGCAAATGTTGAAGCGACATTTACACATTTACCGAATCTGAATTTGTGATCATTGTCATCCGGCACACATAGGTCAGTAATTTTGATAATTTTGCCGTAAACATCAAAACAATAGGTCACATAGTCACCCATATCCAAATATTTAGCCGCAGGACCACTGCCGCTGTGAAAGTATTTGCGTGCAATTTCAATGTGATGTATGGGCGCGTAAATAATGCAGCCGTCTGAAGTATACTTGCTTGATGTTGGTGGATAAATACTTTTCTCAAATGCCCACACCCAATCGCCGGTTTTATATTTGATATGCATATTCTATAATCTCCTTGTGAAAATAGAATATTACAAGCTAAACTTGTTGTCAACGTTTTTAGCTGAAGTCCGAAAAGCCAAGCAGGTCATTAGGCGTTACGTCCAGCAATTTGCACAAAATGACAAGCTGCCCGAGAGAAGGTTCATACACGCCGTTCATCCAATTTGATATTGTCTGTTGAGTGGTGTGAAGTTTTGCGGCAACGAATGTCTGACTGTAGTGGTTGAGTTTGATTATTTCTGTCAGGCGGTCTGAAAAGTAAGACATATTACAACTTCTCCTTGTGCAAGAGAAGTGTAACCGTGAATGTGTTCTCAATATTCTTGACTACAAGGAAAACTTGTAATATAATTATAGTAGGTCAGCGATATGAACAAAATGAAATTTAGATTATCGGATAGTGTGTTTTACAGAAAGTACGGCAACATAACGGTGCTGTATGACACCGATCGTAAAAAAATATTCGTGTTCAATGCCGTCGCACATGAAGTCATAGATTATTTCAAGGACTATCATAGCGTGGCAGAGTTGGCGGACATCCTTTCAAGCAGATTCGGTTCCGATAGTGTTCCGTATGAGCAGATCGGCTCATTTGTGGATGATCTTGTTTCAAGAGGTATTTTGCACGGGGAAAATGTTCTCCTCGAAAACAAAAACGACGTTGAGGCGCAGTTCAAGCATTCGGCCGACGTGCAGGGCAGACTTTTGTCCGTTCAGATAGAGATGACTTTCAGGTGCAACGAGAAGTGCCGTCATTGCTATTGTGTGACAGAGAACAACAGAGAGGAACTTTCTTTTGAAGAGCTGAAGCATTTGCTTGACGATTTGCGCTCCATGGATGTCTTTGAGGTCACATTTACGGGCGGCGATCTTTTTGTGCGCAAGGATGCATTCGAGATTCTTGAGTATGCCAACAGTATTGGGCTGATGATAAATGTTTTTACGAACGGGATTGCACTTAGCGACAGTGACTTGATAAGACTCAAATCGCTGCACCTTAAAAGCATTCATTTCAGTGTGTACTGCCATATTCCCGAAAAACACGATTATTTTACGCAGGTGGACGGCTCATTTGCAAAGACAACCGATGTGATCCGCAAGTGCGTGCTGCTCGGCATACCGGTCAATATAAAGACATGTGTGATGAATTACAATGCCGATGATATCGAGGGCATTCTGGAGCTTGCCGAAAAGCTCGGGACTACAGTGCAGGTCAGTATGTCTATATCCGCCAAAAACGACGGAGACAAGACGCCTATGGCTTTGCGTGTAGGACAGGAGGAGCTATATGCCGCAGTCATGCGCAAGGTAAACAAGCATGTGTTGATACATTGCTCGAATGAGTTGAATGAAATCAGATCAAGTGTCAACAGCGCAATATGTGGTGCCGGGGTGCATTCTCTCAACATAAATCCTTACGGAGATGTTTTCCCGTGCAATGCGCTGCTCATCAAGTGCGGAAACGTAAGGGAGCAAAACATCAGAGATATTTGGGAGCATTCCGTTGTGCTTAAAGAAATTCGCGGGTTTACGGTGGACAAGATGAAAGGCTGCGAAGGATGCTCCGAAGTGTTGTATTGCAACTTCTGTCCCGGCAGTGCGCTGACGGAAACGGGCGATCCGCTTCAGCGTTATGACGAGGCATGCATGTTGACAAAAGCGAAATTAATAATCAAAAAGGAGGAAAACAATAATGCTGAAATTTGAAATGCCTTTGCTTATCTGTGAAGATACTTATTCTCAGTCGATGGCAAATTGCTGCACCAAGTTAAACGAACACCTTTGCGGCATTACTTACCGTACAAATTCATAAAAGGACATCAACTTGCCCGCAGAAAGGGGAGCGACGGCTCCCTTTTTTGGTACACCTCTTAGTATAGAATAAAGTATAAAATTTATGCGAGGCAGATGATGGGAGAAAAACGCGGCGAGTATCACTGTCCCGAAAACCGTGCGGCGAAGGGAATTTTCTGGATTGTCGAGCGCGAAGAGCTGCAAAAGAACGAACCGTATTTGTTCCGCGTGCCCCTGGATGATGATGGCGAGGTGTGTCATGACGTGGTGCGTCCGCCGCTCAATTCAAAGAGGGGCGACAATTATACGCATGAAAAAACGTGGGAAAGTTATGTGCCCGCTGAACTTCGCCGCGGTAAAGCATACAACTACTATCCGCGCGGCAGGGTGGAGCTGAAAAATGGAGGCAAGGCAATAATTTTCCTCAACCCCGACATTGCAACGGACGAGATCGTCGCCTACATAATCGAAAAATTCCGCCTGGATTGCCGCGAGGTGAAAGTGGTCGCCGACGGTTCGGCACATTACGCATATTTGGCAGCGGATATAAATTGATTTCGCGCGGATTGGCGGTTGCGGCAAAAATAAGCGAACATAATTAAGATGATACGGACACATTTTGTGATCCGTATTTTTGTTGTCTTGATTGTTACGGCACGGATGTTCTGTTTTTGTCGAATAGTGCGCCGGAGGGCTTGCGGGAAAGGGTGGGTCATATCTTTTAGTATGTTTCAGGGATTGGTGACGGGTGTTATGGCGGCGGCGGTGGCGGCTGTTGCGGATGAGGGGGCGGTGACGGAGCTTCGGCTGCGCGTGGGGCGTCCTCTCGTCGTGCTCACCGCAGAGGCGCGCAGGACGGCGCGGCTGCCCTCGGGCGCGCCTTTCGTCGTCCGCCGCGACGACATCGAGCGGGTGCTCGCCGTGGCGTCCGATTTCTCCGTCTACGCCGTCAACGATCAGCTTGTGCGGGGTTATGTTTCGCGCAGGGGCATCCGAATAGGCGTTGCGGGAGAGGGGGTGGCGGAGGGCGGACGGCTCATCACTGTCAAGCACATCGCGTTCCTCACCGTGCGCATCCCGCACGAGGTGAAGGGTGCTGCCGACGGCGTGCGTGGCGCCGTATTCGGCGGGGGAGTGAGGAACACCCTTGTCATCTCGCCGCCGTACGGGGGCAAGACGACGATGCTGCGCGAGCTTGCAAGGCTCGCTTCCGAGAGGTGCGACACCCTTGTCATAGACGAGAGGTTCGAGCTCGCCGCGGCGGAGAACGGAGTGCCCACTCTCGACGTCGGCGACTGTGACGTGGTTAGCGGCGTCGGCAAACTCGCGGCGTACGAGAACACCATCCGTGCGATGAACCCCGAGGTCATCGTCACGGACGAGCTCTTCCGCGGGGAGGAAGCGGATGCGGTGGCGGACATCGCAAGGAGCGGAGTCAAGGTGTTCGCGTCCCTGCACGGCGATGGTGTGGAGAGCGTCGCGGGCTCTCCCGTGTTCCGCAGGCTCCTCGATGTCGCGGAGACCTACATCGTGCTCACGCCCCGTCCCCGCGCGGGAACCGTGCGCGAGGTGCTGACCGCGGCGGACGTCAAAGAGAGGTTGACGTGACTGCGGACATCCTGCGCCTTGTTGCGGGAGGTCTGCTCGCGTTGGTGTGCTGCTATGCGGGGGTGCTCATCAAGCGCCACTACGCCGACCGCGAGAAGTTTTACACCGACGCGGAAGCCTTTGCCGCGTATGTGTCCTCCGAGCTCGGCTTCCGCAAGACTACGCTTCCCGTGCTCATCGCGGGGTTCTCGGAGGGGAAGAAGGGCGCGTTTCCTGAGATGCTGGGGAGGTTCGCGGGCGCGCTCTCCCTTGCGGGAGGGCAGCAGGGGGCGGCGGTCTCGGCGGCGGACTCGCTCAAACTCAAACCCGATGAGAAAAAGGAGATGAAGGAGTTCCTCTCCGCGCTCGGCAGGACGGCGCTCGACGATCAGCTCTCGTCCGCTGCGCATTGGAAGGAAGTTTTTGCCGCCAAACGCTCGAAGTGTGCGGAGGAGACCAAGCGCCTCGGCGGGATGTATTTCAAGCTTGCGGTGCTGCTCGGCATCGCGCTCATCGTGCTCGTCGCGTGAGCGGAGGAGGTGAAATGGGCACGGACATAATCTTGAAGATCGCAGGCGTCGGGCTGCTCACCGCCATCGTTTGCATCATATTAAAGCGCAGCGACCGCGACGACATGGCGACGTTCGCCACGCTCGCGGGACTCATCGTTGTCATCGTCCTCGTCATGGACATGATCGGCGGGCTCTTCGACACCGTCAAAAACATCCTCTCCCTCTCATGATGCTGGTCAAACTCATCGGGATAGCCTTGATAGGCGTGGTGGCGGTCAGCGTGCTGCGCACCGCAAAGCCGGAGTTCGCGGCGTTCGCCGTCATCGGGACGGGCATCGTCATGCTCATCACGATGATAAGCTCGCTGCAAAACGCCGTCCTCGCCTTTGACGAACTCGTCGCAAAGAGCGGCATAGACGACCGCGTCTTTTCCGCCGTGCTCAAAGTCATAGGCATCGGCTATCTCACGGAATACAGCGCTTCCGTCGCCACGGACGCGGGGTGCGCCTCCGTCGCGCAAAAGCTGCAATTCGGCGGCAAGATCGTCATCTTTCTCGTGAGCATGTCCGTGGTCACCGCGCTCGTCGACGTGGTGAGCGGGCTCGCGGAGTTGGTATGACGGCGCGCCTTTTCCCGAGCGTCGGAGAGCGCGCGTCGGCGCGCATGCGAGAGGAGCGTATCTTCACGATATGCGTGTTTATCGGTGCGTTTTTGCTGTTAATCGTGTTGTTTTGCGCAAATGCGGGCGTCGCCTATGCCGCGACGGAAGCGCAGGAGGATGTGGAGAAGGAGCTCTCGGACGGGGTCTCGGGCGCCATAGACAGGCTGGACACCGACCTCTTCGAGGACTTTCTCTCCTCCCTCGATGACAGGCAGGCGGAGGCGGTCGGCATCGAGGACCTCAAAGCCGCGCTCAAAAGCATCACGGACGGGGAACCCGCGGACTTTTTCGGCTCCTTCCTCTCCGCGCTCGCCGCCGCGGCGGGAGGGGCGTTCCTGGGGTTTTTGCCGGGAGTGGTCTCCGTCGTCATCATCTGCCTCCTGAAGAGCCTGCTCACGGGGATGTCTTCGGGGCTCGGGCGCTCGGCAACGGGCGGGGTGGTGCACATAGTGTGCTATTCCGCGGTCATAGTCATCCTGACGGCAGGCGTCACGGGAGTCATCCTCTCCGTCACGGACACCGTGAATGCGCTCGCGGGGTTTTCCGACGCGGTGTTCCCCGTCCTGCTCACCCTGCTCGCGGCTGTCGGCGGAGGGAGCGGAGTAGCGCTCTATCAGCCCTTCATGGCGGTGCTTTCGGGCACGGTCATCAAGGTGGTGCAGAGCGTCATCGTGCCCGCGTTCATCGCCGCCATCGTCTTCTCGGTGGTGGGCAACATCTCCGAAAACGTCAAGCTCGGCAAACTCGCCAAGCTGGTGCGGTCGGGCGCGGGATGGCTTGTCGGCATCCTTTTCGGACTGTTTGCGACATTCATCACCGCGCAGGGCATCTCGGGCGGAGTGCTGGACAAGATCGGCTTCAATGCCGCGAAATTCGCCGTGTCGAGCTATGTCCCCATCCTCGGCGGCTATGTCTCGGACGGTTTCGACCTCGTCACCGCCTCCCTCGTGCTTGTCAAAAACGCCGTCGGCGTGACGGGAGTGGTCGTACTGCTCGCGGTGGTGCTGTTCCCGCTGCTGCAGCTTGCCGCCTACATCCTCATGCTCCGCCTCGCTGCCGCCGTCACGGAACCCATGGGCGACTCCCGCACCTCTTCCGTGCTCGCCGCGCTCGCAGACAACTCGCGATTGCTCGTCACCGCGCTCGTCGGGGTGGGGTTCATGTTTTTCATCGTGCTGATGTTGGTCATCGGCAGTTTCAACCCGGGGGTGTGATATGCTGACCGCTTGGCTTACGGGGATAACGGGCGTCATCGCCCTCGGAGTGCTGCTCGAGATCCTTCTGCCGGAAGGGCAGACGGGCAAGTATGTGAAAGGAGCGTTTGCCCTTCTCGTCATCCTGGTCATCGTGTCGCCGCTGCCCACGGTGTTCGGCGCCTTGAAAGAGTGGCAGCCCGACTACTCGGACATCGCGCCCGACGACGCTTTTCTTGATGAGACGAGGGAGAGTTTCGCCCTCGCGTGCGGGGAGCGCGCGGAAGGGGTGCTTGCGGAGGAAGGATACGAAAGCGAGGTTTATATCACCATAACGGAGGGTTCAATGTCGGAATTTGACGAGATCGCGGTGATCCTTTCCGTCGTGTCAATTTCCGCGGAGGAGGAAAATAGAGTGTTAGCCGAGGCGGCTCGCATTGTCGCAGAGGCGCTCGGAGCCGACCCGGGCGTTGTGAGTGTGACGGTGAAGGAGGTGGGGTGATGGAGGTCAAAGACGAGAGACGGAGCGATCTGTTCGACAAGGTGAAGAACTCGAGCGTGCTCAAAAAGATCAGGGGCATAAAAAACATCCGTCTCATCGCGGCGATATTCATAATCGCGGTCGCGCTCATCATATATTCTAACGTAGCCGCGGACCGCGCTGCGGCGGACCGTACGGCGGGCGCGCCCGAGACCTCGATGGACAGCGACGAGAGCCGTCTTGCGGGCATCCTCGAGGGGCTCGAGGGCGTGGGCAGAGTGGAGACCATGATCACGAGAGGCGAGGACGACGAGGTGGTCGGCATCATCGTCATCGCCGAGGGCGCCGAGGACATCGCGACAAGGCTCAGGCTCCTCTCTGCGGTGACTACGGCAATGGGCGTGGACAAACAGATCGTCAACGTCTACACAATGAAATGAGTTATGGAGGACAGTATGAAAATCAAACCCAGAACCAAAAAGATCATCGTTTTGTCGGTGATGGTCGCCCTGCTCGTTGCCACCGGCGTGCTCAACTGGGCGCTCAACGACAGGCTGACCGCAAGCGATCCCATCGACGCGAACGCCGTCACCGAGACCTTCTTCTCCGCCTATCGCAGTGAACGCGAGGCGACAAGGGAGTCCGAGTTCCTCTATCTCGACGCCATCATCTCCTCCGAGACCAGCTCCGAGGCGGCGAAGACCGCGGCGGAAGAGCAGAAGCTCGGGCTCGTCGAGAGGATGGAGAAGGAGATGCAGCTCGAGTCCCTCGTCAAAGCCAAGGGCTTCGAGGACGCCATCGTCACCATGAGCGACAGCGGCGTCAATGTCGTCGTCGGCACGGCGGAACTCACCGCGGAACAGGCGGCGCAGATCTACGACATAGTGCGCTCGGAGACGGATCTCACGGCAGGGGACGTCAAGATCATCCCCTACAACTGACCCGCGCGCATCGGGATCCCGAAAAAGACGGACGCCTCCCGCGTCCGTCTTTTCACGCCCCGTCCCTTGACAAATTATGACATTATTGTCATCGCGGAATGCTCCGCGGAGGGAAAATGAGTGAAAGAGCGATAGTTTCGTAGCAGAGCGAGAAACGGGGAGCGAATGAACGGCTTGCATTTTTGCGACGTGAGGAGGAGCCGCAGGCTCATACGCAAACACCCCACAATTCTGCGGGGTGTTGCTAATGGCGCCTTGCGGCGACGATGGTGCGCGGGACGGGACTTGAACCCACATGAACGTATTGTTCACTAGAACCTGAATCTAGCGCGTCTGCCAATTTCGCCACCCACGCACGGGTGATCGCTTGTAGATTATATGACAAAGCGGCGGGAGGTGTCAAACGATTTTGCGGTGCGGGGCAAAAATTGCGTTATGCCCGATCCGGGCTGGCATGCCAGACCGGAATAATACAAACCAGCCTCGGAGCAATTCTTTTCGGCGCT
>UMHM01033473.1_pt1 | contig 20804 bp, 21 predicted proteins | sample 1965501 | NCBI WGS metagenome assembly UMHM01 (sample SAMEA4836095, study PRJEB28245) | human gut metagenome | biome: gut microbiome; material: fecal sample | place: Denmark | collected 2008
GAGAAGAAGCGCTTATCCTGAATGAAGCCGACAGCGCCGTACAGAAGAAGAAAGTACGCCGCCATTATGATGAGGATCGACACCGCGGTTATCGCCATAAAAATCCGACCATCTTGTTGAAATTATAGGAGTTATAAGCAAATTATAGCACGAGCGGCCGCGGGATTCAACGCCCGCCGCGCATATACGCGCGCATGTGAAAAACGGGTACCCGGTGCAGAACCGGATACCCGTTTGCTGTTTTCTTATCCTGCCTTGCAGGGGGGCTTTCGCCGAAAAATCACTTGCCGAACCAGTTGATGATGTGGCGCGGGCAGACCTCCGCACAGTGGCCGCACTGGACACACTTCGAGGTATCGACCTGGGCGAGGAAATCGACCACGGTGATGGCGTCCGCCGGGCACTCGCGCTGGCACTTCATGCAGCCGATGCAGCCGTAGTCGCACATCTTCATGACCTTTGCGCCCTTGTCGTGGTTGCCGCAGGCCGGCATGACCTTCTGGCTTTCGGGGATGAGCTTTATGATGCTCTTGGGGCAGGCGTCCGCGCACGCGCCGCAGCCGACGCAGCGCATACGGTTGACCTTTGCAACGCCGTCAACAATGTGGATGGCGTCGAACTGGCAGGCTCTGGTGCAGTTGCCGAGACCGATGCACGCGAAGGTGCAGGTCTTGTTGCTCTTGCCGCCGAAGAGCATTGCCGCGCGGCAGTCAACGGGGCCGGTGTAGTTGAAGCGAAGCTCCGCATGGCCGATAGTGCCGGAGCAGGGAACGAATGCGACCTGCTTTTCGACGTCGGCGCCGGAGACGCCCATGATCTCTGCGACCTTTGCCGCGGTCTCAGCGCCGCCGGCAACACACTTGTTGGTGGGCGCTTCGCCCGCCGCAACAGCGGCGGCGTAGCCGTCACAGCCGGGGTAGCCGCAGCCGCCGCAGTTTGCACCGGCGAGGCAGGCGCGGATCTCGGCCTGCTTGGGATCGACCTCGACGTGGAATATCTTGGACGCATACGCCAGCAGCGCGCCGAAAAGGCCGCCCAGCACGCCAAGCACGAGGATGGAGAGAAGAATAGCTTTCATATCTTTACGCCCTCCCTATCAAAAGATCTTCATGCCGCTGAAGCCCATGAAGGCAAGTGCCACGAGAGCAGCGGACACGAGGCAGATGGGGAAGCCCTTGAAGCACTCGGGGTAATCGGCGAACTCAACGCGCTCACGCACGGTGGCGAACAGCACGATGGCCAGCATGAAGCCCAGGCCGCCGGTGATGCCGTAGACCACGGACTCAATGAAGTTGTAGTGGTTCTGAACGTTCAGAAGCACGACGCCGAGGACCGCGCAGTTGGTGGTGATAAGGGGAAGATAAATGCCCAGCGCGGAGTAGAGCGAGGGAACCATCTTCTTGAGGAACATTTCAACAAACTGCACGAGCGCTGCAATGACAAGGATGAAGGTCAGCGTCTGAAGGAACGCGAGACCCAGAGGAACGAGCACGTACTGATCTATCACCCAGCATATCGCGGAGGCGAGACCCATAACGAAGGTAACGGCGAGGCCCATGCCGGTCGCGGTATCGACCTTGCTGGAGCAGCCGAGGAACGGGCAGCAGCCAAGGAACTGGGAGAAGATGAAGTTGTTGATAAGTATCGCGCCGAGGGAGATGGAGAGAATATTCGTAAGCATTATTCTTCAGCCTCCTTTGCAGCTTCTTCGGCAAGCTGTTTTTTCTTTGCGGACTTCTTGAGCGCGTACTGCATCAGCGCGATGAGCACGCCCAGCGTGAGGAAGCCGCCGAAAGGCATGATAAGTATCGTTGCGCCGAGGTCTTCCGCGAAGATCTGGATACCGGCGCCGGTGCCGTCAAGCGTGAGACGGAAGCCGTTGGCGACGTCGATGAGACCGCCGCCGAAGCGGCCGGAGCCGAGGAACTCGCGCACGATGCACATTGCGATGAGCACCAGCGTGTAGCCCAGACCCTGGAATATGCCGTCAAAGAAGGATGCGCCCACGGTATTGTGCTGGCAGAAGGCCTCTGCACGGCCGATGATGATGCAGTTGACGACGATAAGCGGGATGAACACGCCCAGCGCGGAGCTGAGTGCGGGAACGAAAGCCTGAAGCAGAAGATCGACTATCGTAACGAAGCCCGCGATAACGACGACGAAGATCGCAAGACGGATCTCGTCGGGGATGATCTTGCGCATCGCCGCGATAACGACGTTGCAGCAGGTGAGGATGATGAGAACGGACAGACCCATGCCAACGCCGTTGAACAGAGAGGTCGTGATCGCCATGGTGGCGCACATACCGATCTGCTGGACAAGAACGGGGTTATTGGTGATGAGGCCTTCTTTAAACTGTTTCTTGATATTCATTCAGCTTGCCTCCTTAACCCAATGCTTCCACAGCGCGGATGCTCTCTGCGACCGCACCCGCAACTGCGTTGGAGGTGATGGTCGCCGCGGTGATGGCGTCGATAGCGCCGCCGGACTTGGCGAGCTTGACATCGTCGCCCTGACCGACGAACTGACCGCGCCACCATTCGCCGTACTCACTCTGGTCGGCGGCCTTTGCGCCGAGACCGGAGGTTTCCGCGTGGGAGATGATGGAGATACCAGTGCACTTATAATCGGTGTCAACGCCGACAGCCATGGTGATGCTGCCCTGCGCGCCGGAGAAGGTGGTCGTGACGACATAGCCCTTGTCGCCCTCGGCCTTTGCGATGTTGTCTATAGTGGGGAATGCGGCGGCGTCGAAGGGGGCGTCCTCATAGCCTTCCGCGTCGAGGACGGCGGCATATGCCTTCTCGGTCTTTATGCGATCCTGCTCGGCGATCTTGTCCGCGGTGATGAGGTTGACGACGCCGAGGATACCGGCGATGATGGCGCAGACAAGGAACAGGACGACTGCAAGCTTAACTATCTTATTCATTATGCGCCCTCCTTTGCGGCCTTCTTCGCAGCCTTCTCGGCGTCGATGTCCTCCTTGGACACGCCGAACTGATGGCGGCAGAACGCCTTGTCTATCGCCCAGGTGCAAAGGTTCATGATGAGTATGCCGTAGCTGACGCCTTCGGGATAGCTGCCGAAATAGCGGATGAGCACCGTGATGACGCCGCAGCCGAAGCCGTAGAGGAGCTGGCCGGGGCCGGTGACGGGGCTGGTGGCATAGTCGTTTGCCATGAAGAACGCGCCAAGCAGCAGAGAGCCGCACAGCAGGTTGTAGCCGACCCAGTCGATACGGCTGTAGCCCTCATGCCCGAAGATGAACGTGAGCACGACGACAGTGCCGATGAAGGAGGTCGGGATGCGCCAGGTGATGACCTTGCGGATGAAGAGGTAAACAACGCCGATGAGAAGCGCAAGCGCGCTTATCTCGCCGATGCAGCCGGGCATGTTGCCCAGGAACATGTTCTTGAGGTTGATGACCGCGGGCATAGGCTCCGTGGAGGAGTAGAGGTAGGTCATCGGGGTGGCCATGGTCGTGCCGTCAACGCTGCCCTTGAGGCTGTTGGGAACGACCCACGTGGTCATGTGGTTGGCGTAGGAGGCGATGAGGAACGCACGGCCTGCCAGCGCCGGGTTGAGGAAGTTCTTGCCGAGGCCGCCGTAAAGCTGCTTGACAACGACGATGGCGAAGAAGCTGCCGGTGATGGGGAGCCACAGCGGGGAGCTGGGCGGCATGGTCATTGCCATGAGCAGACCCGTCAGCGCGGCGGAGCAGTCGCCGATCGTGTTGGACTTCTTCATGAGCTTGCGGTAAGCCCACTCGAAGAATACGGCGGTGATCATGGACACCATGGCGACGCCGAGAGGACGCCAGCCGAACTGGAAGATGGCGACTATCAGCGCGGGCATAAGTGCGATGATAACGTCCATCATTATACGCCTTGTGTCGGTCTCAGTCCTGACCTGGGGCTGATACGCGACGTCAAGGACGATCCTTACTTTATTGTCATTTCCGCTCATTTGTTAGCCTCCTTTGCTGCCGCCGCTTCGGCCTTTGCCTTTTCCTTGACGGCCTTGGCCTGGAACATGAGCTTTGCCGTCTTGAATGCGTGGGTGAGCGGCATTCTCGCGGGGCAGTTGTATGCGCAGCTTCCGCACTCGAAGCAGTCGGTGATGTGGTACTTCTCCATCATCTCATAGTCGCCCTTGCTGTAGTACATGTACATGAACACGGGCTCAAGATTCATGGGGCAGACGCTGATGCACTTGCCGCAGCGGATGCAGGTGGGCTCGTCAACATGCCTGTCCTCTTCTTCCGTGAAGAACAGCACGCCGGCTGTGCCCTTGATGGTGGGGGCGTCGAAGCTCGTGGCGCAGATGCCCATCATCGGTCCGCCGAGGACTATCTTGCGGGGCGTCTTTGCCCAGCCGCCGCACTGCTCCGCCAGATAGGCGAAGGGGGTGCCGACGCGGGTGAGGCCGTTGACAGGCGCGTTCAGCGCGCTGCCGGCCACGGTGACGATACGCTCAATAACGGGCTTGCCCTCATAGCAGGCCTGATAAATGGCGTAGCAGGTGCGGGTGCTGACGACGTTGCAGCCGACGCCGGAGGGAATCCCGCCGGGCTTGACCTCGCGGCCGGTGACGGCCTTGACCTGCATCTTTTCGCCGCCCTGCGGGTACTTGACGTCTTCGGGAACTATCTCGACGCCGTACTTCTCCGGGTGCATGGAGTTGAGCAGGTCGATTGCGTCCTGCTTGTTGACCTCGATGCCGTAATAGGCCTTGTCGAGGCCGGAGGCGATGCGCACAAGTTCAATGCCCTTGAGAAGCTGCTCGGGGTAGTTTCTCATGGTGAGATGGTCGCCGTTGAGGTACGGTTCGCATTCTGCACCGTTGATGATGAGCGTATCGACCTTGCCGATGCCGCCGCGGATCTTGAAAGCGGTGGGGAACATAGCCCCGCCCATGCCGACGACGCCGGCGTCGCGGATGCGCTCAAGTATCGCTTCGGGATCCTTGAGCTGCTCCTCCGTGAGAGGAGCCATGTCTGTGCAGGGAGTGTCCAGGTAATCGTTTTCGATCACGACGGACATGACCATGTCTCCGAGGGGATGGGGGCGCGGCTCAACAGCCACGACCTTGCCGGAAACGGAGGCATGCACGGGCGCGGAGACAGGCGCGGGGTTCGTGCCTACCACCTGACCCATAGTGACATAGTCGCCCACGACCACGGTGGGCTTGCAGGGCGCGCCTATGTGCTGTGCCATGGGGATGACGACTTGCGGAGGCGGTGCAATGACGGTCATCGGAACTTCCGGTGCCTTCATGTAATTGGGATGCACGCCGCCTTTAAAAGTGTGGGACATAATAGCTTCACCTCGTAAAGTATTCGCGTGTACTTGCACTCTGTACTGATGCTGTACTGAAAATTATGTACGATGTATGAATTTTAGCACAAGGTTTTTTCCTTGTCTACACGAATTAGTACAAAAAACGTCAAAAAACCAAGATAACTTATTAACAATCCTGCCAAAACCTTAGCAATTCGGCGTTTTTTGCTTCTGTTTTAACAATCCCGCGGATTTTTTAGCGGTATTTTGTTTTTATTCTAACAATCTTTTGAGTTTTTAGACAATTTATGCTTTTTTGTAAAAAAATCAGTCGAAAAGCTCTCCTCTCACCCTCCGGCTGCCATATATACTTTCCTGCCGCGCTGACGCTAAGGTTAAAGAAAAAGTGTCAAAGCACACGCCGAAATCTCTTGAAAAAGTGTCAGAACCGGGGTATAATATCCTTGGAAAATGCACAAGCCGGACATGGAGGTGCTGATGATGCTGAAAAGAAAGATAGAAAAGGACATTATGCGCTGGCTCGAGGGCAGCGACAAGGCGCTGCTGATATACGGCGTGCGTCAGGCGGGGAAAACCTTTATCATCCGTGAGTGCCTGCGGGCGGCGGGCTGCAACTATATCGAGTTCAACCTTATACGTCAGCCGGAAATCGTGGACATTTTGGACGGAGCGACGGGCATAGACGACCTTATTTTGAAGCTGTCTCTGTACAGCGACAAGAAGATCATCCCCGGCAAGACCTTCTTTTTCTTTGACGAGATACAGCGGTACAAGGAGATCGTCACAAAGATAAAATTTCTTGTGGACGATAAGCGCTTCCGGTACATTCTGTCCGGCTCGCTGCTGGGCGTGGAGATAGTGAACCTGAAATCCGCACCTGTCGGCTATTTGCAGACGCTCAATATGTATCCGCTGGATTTTGAGGAGTTTCTGCAAGTTTTCAACGTGGGAGAGCCCGTGCTGGATAAGCTGCGGAGCGCCTTTGCCGCAAAAACGCCCGTGGACGAGGTGATCCACGGCAAGATCATGGAGATGTTCAATCTCTATCTGATCATCGGCGGTATGCCCGCCGCAGTGGAGAAGTACCGCGCCACCGGCAGCATAGACGATGTGATGGATGAGCACAGAGCCATCATCGAGCAGTATAAGCTGGATTTCACGCAGTATGAGGAGGAAAACCGCAAGCTCATCATCACGCACATTTACGAGCTTATCCCGGCGGAGCTGAACTGTAAGAACAAGCGCTTCATGATAGCGGACATAAAAAAGGGTCTGCGCTATGACAGGGTCGAGGACAGCTTCACATGGCTGTGTAAGGCGGGGGTCGCTCTGGGCGTGTTCAACACAACGGAGCCCACTGTGCCGCTCATGCTGAATGAAAAGAGCACGCTGTTCAAGCTGTTCCTGTCAGATGTGGGGCTGCTCACCACCATATACGGCAAAGCCTGCAAGCTGAAGATCGTCAGCAAGGAAAAGGACATCAACAAGGGCGCCGTATATGAGAATGTCGTGGCGCAGGAGCTTCATGCCCACGGCTATCCGCTGTACTACTACAACAGCAAGAAAAAGGGCGAGCTTGACTTCGTGATCGAGCACGCGGGGCAGGCGCTCCCCATCGAGGTGAAGAGTGGGAAGGACTATGAGAAGCACTCGGCGCTGGACAACGTGATGTCCGCCAAGGAATATGGGATCAGGGAAGCCTGCGTTTTCACAAACGGCAACGTAAAGACGGACGGGAAGCTGAGCTATTACCCCATCTATATGGTCATGTTCCTGCAGGACGACACGATGGATTTTATTGACATCTCCGTGGACAGGTTCAGGCTGTGAAGCCTTTGCCGGACTTTTTCGACAAAATAACGGGGCGCGCTGCAATCCGTGTTTTGCAGCGCGCCCCGCAGCTTTATAAATTGTATCTTATTTGCTCCTCCGCCTTTTCCTGACGTAGAGCCCTGCGCCGGCAGCCGCCGCGCCCGCCCCGAGCATCAGCACCGCCCACAGCGCGAGATCGCTCTCATCGCCCGTCATCGGTCCCTTGCCGGGGCCATAGCTCCAGACGGCGATCCTTTCCCAGACTGCCTTATATACGGCATCTCCGGTGACGGTCCGGCTGACACGCGGCTCCCAGCCGACGAATCTGTACCCTCTGCGCACAGGATCGCCAACGAAGCCCGGCGTCGGGTCGCCGCTTTTCAGCCCCGAATAGACCTGATCGGGGAAAAGGATAACATTATCGACCCCGTCCGTATAGGTCACGGTATAGGTGACTATCTTATTCCACTGGGCATACAGCGTGAGGCTGTCGGTCAGCTCCAGCTCATCTCCGGGCTTATACGCCGTTCCCTTGCCGTCGGCGGCGGTGTTCCAGCCGGTGAAGTCATAGCCGTCTCTCGTAAAGCCGTTTGCCTTGACCGTGAGCTTTCCGCCGTCGAAGCAGGTATCGGGCGTCATCGTGCCGGTGCCGCCGTTAGCGTCATAGTTGAGTGCAAATTTATTCTCGGTCTCAGTTGCGGTTTCGGTGTGGCCGCAGTATTTGCAGACCTTTGTTACCGTGCGGGTCCTTGCAGTGTCAGTCTCAGTCCACTCAGAGTATGTAGTATCGAATGCATCATCAGCGTACCCGTCGGTGTACTTTACGCCGCCGCAGTCTATGGCATGGTTCACCATCTTGCCGCCCTGCCAGACTGTGTTCCCGTTGATGGAGACAACGGAGCGCCCCGTATTATTCGCGGCCTTGCTGAAGCCGAAAAGTCTGGAGCAGGTGATGCTGCTCGGATTCAGGCCGATTACAGCGCCCGGCGTGGTCGTGATATTAACGATATACTTGAAGCCGCCCATGTTGCTGTCGTTTATATTAAGGGCGCTCTTGTTGGCGGCGCTCGAAACGACTGCGCAATTATTGAAATTTATCGTTATATCATGCTGGCCGGCACTGTAATCCGTGTATACATTTATGACCTTGCCGGAGGAATTAAAGGTGCAGGTATTAAAGGTCATCACCGGGGAGCTGTAAGTCCAGAGCGCATAATCTCCGCCGGGGCAGTTAAAGGTCGTGTTGCTGAATGTGGCTTCCGAATAGCCCCAATAAAAGGTCTTGCCGTTGATGACGCAGTTTTCAACAACGGTTTTGTCTGCGCGTATGAATCCGAGATAATCGACTGTGCCGGAGCGGAGCGTCATATTCCGGAAAGTGATGGTCCCGGCGCCGTCGAAGCTGTAGTCACCGTTGTACTCCGTGCCGTAATGTGCAGGGTCGGGAACCTCCGCGCCTATGTTCCACGCGGTTTTATCACGGCCCTTTCCTACGAAAGTAAGATTTTTACCTTGCGTCGTACCGGCGCTGGAAATACCGTACAGGGTATAGTTGCCCTCTCCGAGGGTTATCGTGTCACCGCTGGCGGCGGCTCTCACAGCCGCCTCAAGCGACTCATATCCCGTCTCACCTATCCATGCGGCATAGACAGCTACGGGGGCGGCGGTAGCGGTATATTCATTTATGGCGTCCGACAGAGCGAGCAGCTTTTCAAGGTCGATCCCCTCCAGCTCCTCTATATCTTCTATACCTTCCGCCTCGCAGAGCTTATAAAGCTCCTCCATTATTGCCGCATATTCCGCGGCAACGCCGGCCTTGTCCTCCTCGCTCATTGCGGCAAAGTCGTCTTTCTCCGGCAGGGCGTCTATACGCGCCTGAACAGCCGCCTTTTCATCGCTTTCATTCTCCGTGGCAGGTTCAGCCTTTACAAACTTCGGACAGCCCTCAATGTGCGTCTCTGCGGTGCAGTCGGTCGCGTCCGCATTGCCGGTGCAGACGGCGGGCTGCTCCTGCCCCTGCTCCTGCTTCTCCTCCGCGCCCGCCGCGGGGGTCTCAACGCTCTTATACTTCGGGCAGCCCTTAATGTGCGTCTCTGCGGCGCAGTCGGTCGCGTCCGCGCTGCCAGTGCAGACGGCGGGCTGCTCCTGCCCCTGCTCCTGCTTCTCCTCCGCGCCCGCCGCGGGGGTCTCAACGCTCTTATACTTCGGGCAGCCCTTAATGTGCGTCTCTGCGGCGCAGTCGGTCGCGTCCGCGCTGCCAGTGCAGACGGCTGGCTGCTCCTGCCCCTGCTCCTGCTTCTCCTCCGCGCTCGCCGCGGGGGTCTCAACGCTCTTATACTTCGGGCAGCCCTTAATGTGCGTCTCTGCGGCGCAGTCGGTCACTTCCGCATTGCCGGTGCAGACGGCGGGCTGCTCCTGCCCCTCCGTTTCCTCTGCGAAGGCTGATATTCCCAGAGATAACGCCATGGTAATAACAAGAAGCACCGATAGTGCGCTCTTGAGCTTTCTGTTCATTTTAATACCCTCCTCTTATGAGCGCACACCGCAATTAAAGGGTATCACATTCTCAGAATGAGAATGTGAAAAGGGGCGCCCCTTTTCACGAAATTTTACGCTCATTATTCTGCTATTATTATACATATGAGCTTGATGAATTTCAAGCCCTTTTTCCATGGATAAAACTGGTTTGTAATAAATATCTGCACACGCTTTGCGGAAGCGTGTGCAGATATTGCTTTTATTCCTCTTTATTATATTTATTTCATGATTATATTTATTTCATGTCTGCGGCTATGGCATCGGCAAGCGCGTCCAGCGCGGGGAGCTGGTCCTCCGCGAGGGAGGAGCGGAGAGTGATATTGTCGCCGATGAAGGAGCAGCCCTTCAGTGCGGAGAGTATGTCGCGCATCTGCTTGCCGCTGGTGGGCGCCCAGCTTCCGTTTTCCATGACGGCGATGCGGCGGTTTTGCAGATTGTGGTTTGCAATGTCGTGCAGCAGGTTTTCCATGGTGACGAATATACCGGCGTTGTACGTTGTCGCAGCGAAAACAAGGTGGCTGCACCGGAAGGCGTCGGAGAGGATGTAGCTTGCGGGCGTGACTGAGGTGTCGTACATCCGCACGCGCACGCCGCGCTCGACCAGCTTCGCGGCGAGGATGTTCGCGGCGTTCTCCGTGTGGCCGTATACGGAGGCGTAGGCCAGAAGGACGCTCTTCTCCTCGGGGGTGTAGCTGCTCCACAGCAGGTATTTTTCAAGGAAGCGGCCGAAGTCGCGCCGCCATACAAAGCCGTGCAGCGGGCAGACAAGGCTTATCTCCAGCGCGGCGGCCTTTTTCAGCACAGCCTGCACCTGCGCGCCGTATTTGCCGACGATGTTGGTGTAATAGCGCCGCGCCTCGTCCACATTTTCGGCGAAGAAATCCGTCTCGTCGGCAAAGAGGCGGCCGTTCAGCGCGCCGAAGGTGCCGAAGGCATCGGCGGAGAAGAGTATCTTGTCCGTCAGGTCATAGCTCATCATGACCTCCGGCCAGTGCACCATGGGCGCCATGACGAAGCTTATCCTGTGGCGGCCAAGCTCCAGCACATCCCCCTCCTTGACGATGTGCAGCCTGCCGGAAAAGTCCACGCCGCGGAAAAAGCTTTTCAGCATGGTCTCCATCTTGCTGTTGCACACGAGCTTTATGCCCGGATAGCGCGTCAGCAGCGCCTCGATGGTATATGCGTGATCCGGCTCCATATGAGAGACGATGAGATAATCGGGCCGGCGGCCGCCGAGCGCATGGGCGACGTTTTCAAAATAGGTCTGGTAAACGGCCTTGTCCACCGTGTCGAATATGGCAACCTTCTCGTCAAGCATGACGTAGGAATTGTAGGACACGCCGTCGGGCACGCCGTAAACGCCCTCAAAGCAGGCGAGGCGCCTGTCGTCCGCGCCCACCCAGATAAGATCCTCACAAACCTTTCTTGTGCAGTGCATAGCTGAACCTCCCGAAGTTTTTATTTTTTGTTTATGTGAAAATTATAGCGTAAAGTACGGAACAAAGATGTTGCATACGCAACAGAATCATGTTAATATATATGTATAATACAAGTAGGAGATGAAAAGCGGATATGAAAGACATGCGGCAGATACAGCTTTTTGAAGGGATAAGCGAGGACAGCATAGAAAAGATGATCGCCTGCTTCAAGCCGGAGACGCGGTGCTTCCGCCGCGGCGAGACGGTGACGGTGTATTCGCCGGAGCTGAGCTATCTGTGCGTGCTGCTCAAGGGTACGGCGCATCTTTACTGCATGGACAGCGACGGGGAGTATGCCCTGCTGGAAAGCTACGCGGAAAATGATATCTTCGGCGAGGTGTTCGCCATGCCCTACGGCGACCTTGGCTACGCCGTGGAGGCGGACAGCGACTGCGAGGTGATGTTCATCCGCTTCTCCTGCATCTACGGACGCTGCCCGAAGGCGTGCGAGCACCACAGCCGCCTCACCTGCAATCTCTTTGAGCTGTCGGCAAAAAAGGCGCAGGCGCTGGCCGTGCGCATAAACATGATAAGCAAGCGCACGCTGCGGCGCAAGCTGACGGCGTACTTCGACTATCTGCGCGAGAAAAACGGCGCGGACAGCTTTGAAATAGAGACCTCGCTATCGCAGCTCGCGGGCTATCTGTGCGCGGACCGCGCAAGCATGATGAGAGAGCTGAAAAACATGTGCGACGAGGGGCTGATGACCCGGCGCGGGCGGCATGTAACTCTTCTGCCGTGCGCGGCGGAGCAATAAAGAACATAATAAAAGGAGGCAGACATGGCGGAGAAAAGGTTTTACACGCCGCAGGGCGCGGCGGAGAGCGCGGAGCTTACGGCGGATTATGCCGCGGCGGAGAAATTCGACAGGGTCAGAGTGGGCGCGCTGGGCGTATACTTCCGGGAGGGGCTGAAAACGCGCTTTGTGCCGTATTCTTATATGGAGCGGGCGTTCATCCGCATTCAGGAGGTCAACGCGCGCGTGTGCTGCGGCAGCACCTGCTTTGCGTATTACCGCCTTGTGCTGGTGCACGACGGGAAGGAGTACGCCGATATACCGTCCGAAAGCGAGAAGGCGATGGACGGCGCGCTTGCAAGAATGCAGGAGCTGTCGCCCGGCCTTGCCGTGGGCTATCCCGCGCAGGCGTGACGCACATATTGCATACCGGCCGCTTATAATGTATCAGGCGGCAGGCATACACCCGGCACAGCGGCGGACCGCCGTTTTGCCGGGTGCGTTTTTCTGTCTGCGCCGAGAACTGACAAAAGGCGTTGATAGCACATGCTTCGTTCTTTGACCTGGGCCTCGCTGGGCACGGGCTTTATATTTTTGATGACAACGCTGGGCGCGGCGGTGGTGTTCTTCTTTGCCGGTGAAATAAAGCTGCGGCTCCAGGCGGTCATGATGGGCTTTGCCGCCGGTGTGATGCTGGCCGCCTCCGTGTGGAGCATGATAATCCCGGCGGTGGAGCGCACACGCGCCGCCGGGGCGCTTCCGGAGTGGCTGCCCGCCGTGCTCGGCATTGCCGCGGGCGCGGTGTTCCTCATGCTGCTTGACGGCTTCATCGCGCGGCGCGGCTGGGGCGGCGCGGGGCGCGGTTCTCCCACGCCGCTGCTCGTGACGGCGATAACCGTCCACAACATACCCGAGGGCATGGCCGTCGGCCTCGCGTTCGCGCTTGCGGCAGGCGGGGAGGGCTTCGCCGGGGCGCTTGCCCTCGCGCTGGGGATAGGCATACAGAACTTCCCGGAGGGGGCGGCGGTGTCGCTGCCGCTGCGCCAGCTGGGAATGCCGCCGGGGCGTGCGTTCTGGATAGGCGTGCTGTCCGGCGCGGTCGAGCCGCTTTTCGGCATCCTCGTGGTGCTGGCCGCCGCCGGGGCGACGCCCGTCATGCCGTGGCTGCTGAGCTTTTCCGCCGGGGCGATGCTCTATGTCGTCATGCACGAGCTTATCCCCGCCGCGCCGGGGCGGCCGGGGATATGGGGCTTCTTCACGGGCTTCATTCTTATGATGGCGCTGGATATGGCGCTTGGCTGAGCGCGGCTGCTTTTTGGGTTGACAAATGCGCGGCGATTATTTATAATCTTCTCATGAATTAATAACTAGGGTTATGTAACGACCCGGAAGCATGGAGGAGAACAGCATATGCCGCCGAAACCGAAGTTTACAAAGGATGAAATAGTGACCGCCGCGTTTGAGCTTGCGCGGGCCGAGGGCGCACAGGCGCTTACCGCGCGCGAGGTCGGCCGTCGGCTTGGCGTGTCCTCGTCGCCGATATTCACGGTGTTCACCGACATGGCGGAGCTTCATGCCGCCGTGGAGGGGCGCGCGGAGGCGTGCTTCAAGGAATACATGGCCATGGCGGAGGATTACGCACCGGCGTATAAAAAGCGCGGGATGCAGTGGGTGCGCTTTGCGCAGGATGAGCCAATGCTGTTTCGCCTGCTGTTTATGAGTGCGCGTGGCGATGCGCTGAATTTCGACCGGGCGCAGCAGATAATCCCCTTCGGGAAGGAGACTGATATCGCCATCATAATGCGCGATTATCACGCCACCCGCGAACAGGCGGAGCATCTTTTCCGCCAGATGTGGATATATACCTACGGCCTGTGTTCGCTGTGCGCGGCGAAGGTCTGCCGTTTTTCGGATGAGGAGATCGCCGTGCAGCTCGGCGAAGTGTTCGCGGGCATGGTGTATGTGCTGCGCTCCGGCAGCGTCACGGCGGCGGTGCAGCCTGTGGAAAAGGGCGACATTGAAAAGCTCATGCCCGGCGTCTCGGTGGATCTGAGCCGGTGAAGCGTATAAGTGCAGAACGCCGCGAAAGAGGAGGGGATGAGAGCGCCATAACCGAGAAGGAAAAAATGCAGAGGCAGATGAACCGCGCGCCTGCGGCAATGCAGGCAGGGCGGAATTTGCGGAGGTATGAATGGAACTGGTCGTAAAACACTTTTCCGAGCTGAGCGCGGAGGAGCTGTTTGAGATATATAAGCTGCGTGTTTCTGCGTGTTTCTGTTTTCGTTGTGGAGCAGAAGTGCCCCTATCAGGAGGTGGACGATGCCGATCGCACCGCGTACCATCTCTGACTGGAGGACGGCGGCGGGATCGAGGCTTATGCGCGGGTCGTGCCGCAGGGTGTGCTGTTCCCGACGGCGGCGCTGGGGCGCGTTATCGCGGTCAGGCGGCGGTGCGGCTTAGGCAGCCGGATCGTTGAGGCCGCCGTTGACGCGGCCAAGACGAAGCTCCATGCCGATACGATTACCATCGAAGCGCAGACCTATGCCCGCGCACTGTATGAAAGATGCGGCTTTCGCCAGACGTCGGAAGAATTTCTGGAGGATGGCATCCCGCATATACAGATGCAGCTGAAATTGTGATTTTCGTTTAGATTTGATAAGACAACAAGACACCCTGCAAGAGCTTGAATATCTTGCAGGGTGTCTTGCTGCACCAAAAGCCCGGCGGGCTTTTGGGGAGACTGTCGAAAAAGTGGCTTTGCCACTTTTTCGAGAAAGCTTCGCTGCGCTCTGCGCCTCAGTTGTCCGCTGATAGCGGACAATTCGACGCTCACTCCGCGCAAAGTGTTTTCCGCCACGCACATGTCGCGGCAGAAAACGAATTGTATTGCTTTCGCGTCTGCGGACGCGAAACTCTGCGAGGCTTTTTTCGACAAGCTGACCAAAAGCCCGGCGGGCTTTGGGATGATACGATTTATATCACATAGTCCATGCCGGTCTCCGTTCCGGCAAGCTCGGCAAGGGTGACGCTGTCGAAGAAGTCGTTCGTCAGCTTATAGTACCGCTCCCACATGGGCAGCGTGCGGCACATGGCGGCGCGCGGACAGGGCTGCGCGCCGCAGCCCAGACAGGCCACCGGCGCAAGGTCGCCCTCGGCGGCGCGGAGTATCTCACCCGCGGTGTAGCTCTCCGGCTCACGGCGCAGCATGTATCCGCCGCCCTTGCCGTGCTGCCCCTCGACAAGCCCGGCCTTCGTCAGAAGCGGCATTATCCGCTCAATATATTTCAGCGATATCTCCTGCCGCGCGGCGACCTCCTTCATCGGAATGTAGCGGCCGCTGCGGTGCTCCGCCAGATCTATCATTACTCTCAGGGCGTATCTGCCGCGTGTGGATATCATAAGTCTGACCTCTTCTCGGATTAGTGATTAGTATTGGTTAGTATTATAAATATAGAGAATATAAAGTATGGTTTTTGCCGCTCAGATGTCCTGCGCGTCACCGGCGCGCAGTATCACGCCGCCGCCGCCGAGAACCTCATCCCCGTCGTAAAACACGGCGGCCTGTCCGGGCGTCACGCCACGCTGCGCGCATCCTCCACGTCGTCGAGAGAACAGCAGGTGTGCCCGCGCTCAATTCCGGCGTCGGCGTTGCCGTACAGCTTCATCGTGCAGCCGACGCACTCATGCCCCGCACGCGTCAGCTGCATCGCGGCGACGCTGGAATCCACGCCGCCGCTCATTGCGACAAGAATCTTCATAGTCAAACAGGAAATAAACACTGTGCCCCTCCCGGGGCACAGTTATTTATACAATCAGTCCACCAATCAGTCCGCTCAGTCCGCGAAAAGCGGGGTGGAGAGATATCTGTCGCCGGTGTCGGGCAGCAGGACGACGATGGTCTTGCCCTCGTTTTCCGGGCGCTTTGCAAGCTCTATGCCCGCCCAGACGGCAGCGCCGGAGGATATGCCGACCAGCACGCCCTCGCTCTTGCCGACGAGCTTGCCGGTTGCAAAGGCGTCCTCATTGGCGACGGGGATTATCTCGTCGTATACCTTCGTGTCCAGCACGTCCGGCACGAAGCCCGCGCCGATGCCCTGTATCTTGTGCGCGCCGGAGACGCCCTGCGAGAGAACGGGGGAGGTGGCCGGTTCGACCGCGACGACCTTCACGCCGGGAATCTTGCTCTTGAGGTACTGGCCGATGCCGGTGATGGTGCCGCCGGTGCCGACGCCTGCGACGAAGTAATCGACCTTGCCCTCGGTGTCCTCATATATCTCCGGGCCGGTGGACTCAAAGTGCGCCTTGGGGTTCGCGGGGTTGACGAACTGCCCGGCGACGAAGCTGTTGGGGATCTCCTTTGCAAGCTCATCCGCCTTGGCAATCGCGCCCTTCATGCCCTTTGCGCCCTCGGTGAGCACGAGCTCCGCGCCGTAGGCCTTCATTATCTGGCGGCGCTCGACGGACATGGTCTCTGGCATGACGATGATTATGCGGTATCCGCGCGCCGCGGCGACGGAGGCGAGACCGATGCCGGTGTTGCCGGAGGTCGGCTCAATAATGACGGAGCCTTCCTTCAAAAGCCCCTTGGCCTCGGCGTCGTCTATCATGGCCTTGGCTATTCTGTCCTTGACAGAACCGGCCGGGTTGAAGTACTCCAGCTTTGCCACGAGCTTTGCCTTCAAGCCGAGCTTCTTTTCAATATGGGTCAGCTCCAGAAGCGGAGTCCTGCCGATAAGCTGATCTGCGGAAGTGTATATTTTAGACATGATGTTATCTCCTTACTCTTTTTGTCGATTATTTCTTATATATTTATACGTGTGAAAGTTGTATGTGCGAATGCCGCGCCTGTCATGCGGCGCTGTCAGTCATACAACATCGACATCGGAGAGTCATCAGATGCACGGGGAATACAGTGTTCATATACCCGCCTCGTTTCAAAAGCTTTGCTTAACTACCTAACCTGTAGGTTGGTTGCATTATAGAGCTGCGCTTTTGATTTGTCAAGAGCTTTTTTGGGAAAACCGGAAAAATTTATTTTGTGTGTTGCACCGCCGCCGGTATGAAATTCACGCCTCAACGGACGTCCTTGCCGCGTCCAGAAAGACCCTTGCCGCGCGGCTCAGTGCGGCGCTGCGCTTCCAGACCAGCATGTGCCGCTCGGTAAGCGCGGGATACAGCGGGCGGAAGCATACGCCGTCGTCGATGCGGCTGCTGAGAAGCTCGCGCACGGTCAGGAAAGCGCCGATGCCGCTTTTTACGAATGCCTCAGGATTGCCGTTTATGACGTTATAGGTCGCCGCGATGTTCAGCTTTTCCACGTCCGTCTGCGCCCATGCGGCGATGCGCCGCTGCAAGCCCTGACGGCGGTGGAGTATGAGCGGCACGCGCATAAGCGTCTCGTGCGTTATGTGCTCCTCCGCCGCGAGGGGGTCGCCGCTCTTCACCAGAAGGCCCCACTGCACCTCATCCGGAAGCGGGATGCAGTCGTACTTTACATTATCGACCGGATGCAGCATCACGGCGAAATCCAGCGTGCCGTGATCCAGCCGCTCCTCCACATCGACGGCGTCGCCGCCGTGAAAATAAAAGCTTACATCCGGATATCGTGCGCGTATTGCGGCGGCCGTGCCGAGGATCGACGCGTTTGTGCCGCCACCTATGGCGATCTCTCCGCTGACGGTCTGTATTCCGGCTGAAAGCTCGCGTTCGGTCCGGTCAAGAAGCTCCACTATCTCCTCTGCGCGGCGGCGCAGAAGTACGCCGTCCTCGGTCAGCGCCGTCTTTCGGCTTCCGCGGATGAGAAGCTGCTTTGAAAGCTCCTTTTCAAGCTCCATCATCTGCTTTGAAAGTGACGGCTGGGCAATGTGCAGGCTTTCCGCGGCCTTTGTTATGCTCTCCTCCTGCGCGACGGCAAGAAAATAGCGCAGAACGCGTATATCCACAGTGTCACGTCTCCTTTGCTTTTTTGACTATTATATATCATCAAATATCATCAAACCATTCCTGCAAACTATGAAAGCACATAGAATATAAGTATTTGATATCAGAGACGGCGGTGAATATAATATTCACGGAAAGAGATGAAGCGGGAAATGGATAAACACGGACAAATAGACATGCTGCACGGGCTGATTTGGAACAAGCTGCCGTGGTTTGCGCTTCCCATCGCCGCGACGGCGCTTCTCATGCTTGCCGCGCTGCTGTATTACCGTCCGTTGCGCCGGTTTGCGGATACGGCACGCCGCCGGACAAAGCCCTGCACAGCACCTGACGGGGAACAGAAAACGTCACAGACGCGCCGGTTTTCCAGCGCGTCTGTGACTATACGCTCTATATAATGACATAATGACCGCCGCCCTGCCGGAGCTTCCGGCGAGGCGGCATTGACTTCGTCTGCTTTATCTCTTACGCGTTGAAGAACTTCATGCCCTTCGGCACGATGAGATTCGCCGCGCCCGGCACAAGGCGGATGCGCACGCGCTTTGCGTACAGCGCCTCGCCGTCGATGTTCACAACGTTGTCCTCGTCAAAGCCGATCTCGATCTCCGTGCCTTTGAGGTGGGTGATGTACTGGCTCAGCTCGTCGGCGCGGCCCTTGGCGTACTTTCCGATGAGCACGGCCAGCACCGGCAGGCTGACGCGGCGCGTGATGAAGAAGTCCAGCTCCCCGTCGTCGGGGCGGGCGGTCAGACTGGGATTGAAGCCGCCGCCGTAATAGCGCCCGTTGCACACGCACACCAGCGCGTGCTTGCCCTCGGCGTAAAAATCGCCGCATTTTATGTACATATTCGTGTTTATGCCCTGAAAAACATTCACCACGGCCGACACGACGTAGCCCGCCGCGCCGCCGATAACGGGCAGGTGGCTGTACTTGTGCACGGACGTGCCGATGCGCGCGTCTATCCCGACGGAGCATATGTTGGCGCACCAGCGGCCGTTGCAGTCGATGAGGTCGATGGGGCGCTCACAGCCGTCAAGCAGCGCGTCAAGGTCGCGGTACATATCCGCCTCCTCGCCGAACATGCGGCAGAAGTCGTTGCCCGTGCCGGTGGGGAAGGGGCAGATCGCAACGTTCGGAAGCTGCGCCGCGCCGCACACGCACTCGTTGAAGGTGCCGTCGCCGCCGCAGGCGTACACACGCAGATGCTCGCCGGAGGCGGCCTCCGCACGGATTTTGGACGTCGCGTCCATCGGCGCGCGCGTGACGTATATCTCAAACTCCCCGCCGCGCTTGGCAAACGCGGCCTCCACCTTTTCCCGGACGGCATCCGTCGCGTCGTGCCCGCCGGCCGTGGGATTGACGATAAAAATATGCTTCATATATCCGCTCCTTATTGCTCTTACGTTATTTGAAGTACATGAAAAGATCGCACTTGATCATGCCGTTATACAGCTTGCGCTTCTTGTCGGCCGTCTTGCCGAAGCAGCGCTCAAACTCGGTGTGCGATGAGAGAAGGTATAGCTGCCAGTTCTCCGTTTTGCGCCACGCCGCGCCGAAAGCGCTGTACAGCGCCTCGGCCTGCGCCTTTTCCATTATGCGCTCGCCGTAGGGCGGGTTCGTCACGATGACGCCGCGTTCCGTCTTTCTGTCGAACGCGGCGGCGTCCGCCACCTCGAAGCGGACGATGTCGCCAACACCGGCGCGTGCGGCGTTCTCGCGCGCGATCTCAACGGCGTGCGGGTCGATGTCGCTGCCAACGATGCTGTATGTGCCGTGAAACTCCCGGCTGCGCGCCTCGTCGCGCGCCTGCGCCCATATGCGCGGGTCAAATATGCGCCAGTTCATCGCGGAAAAGCGCCTGTTAAGGCCGGGGGCGATGTTGCGCGCGATGAGCGCGGCCTCTATGGGAATGGTGCCGCTGCCGCAGAAGGGGTCGATAAAATCATCGCGCCCGCGGTAGCGCGAAAGCTTCACCATCGCCGCGGCCATGGTCTCCTTCAACGGCGCGGCGTTGTGCGCGGGTCTGTAGCCGCGCTTGTGCAGCCCCTCGCCCGATGTGTCGATACACACGGAGACGTTGTCCTTCATTATGGAGAACTGCACCTGATAGGTCTCGCCGCTTTCGGGGAACCACTCAAGCCCGTACACGCCCTTGAGCCTTTCCACAATGGCCTTCTTTATTATCTTCTGACAGTCGGAGACGGAGAAAAGCTTTGAATTGAGGCTGTAGCCTTTCACAGGGAAGGCGGCGTCCTTTGCGATGAACTGCTCCCACGGCAGCGCCTTCACGCCCTGAAAAAGCTCCTCAAAGCTCACGGCGTCAAAGCGGCCAAGCTCGATCAGCACGCGCTCGCCAATGCGCAGGTTTATGTTCGCCGCGGCGACGGCGGCCTCCGTTCCGGTAAAATATACGCGTCCGTTCTCGGATGCAACGTTATCCATGCCCAGCCGCTTCAGCTCGTCGGCGATCGGCCCTTCAAGCCCCAGCAGGCACGGCACGCAGAGTTTAAGTTCCATTCTGCCCTCTTCTACATATATAGATTATATATCTGATTATACACTTGAATTAGAATAGCATAATCCAATATATGTTGCAACAGGATTTTGAAGCGATGGGGGCGAAAAAGAGAAAAACCATTGGGAAATGAAAGGACGGCGTTTTATACATATCATTAGAAAATGTCATGATAAAATGACAAAACGGTTTACATAAATGCACATTGGCTAAAAAATGACGCAATGAACGCAGAAAATGTGGATTTTTTGTGAATTAACTATTGAAATTTTCGCAAAGATGAGTTATATTATTATTAAAGATTTGGGAATAGATTTAATTATTCGTCAGAAAGTCATTGGCCGTATAGAGCGCCCGCAAGCAAAACCCGTTTTCGTGTTAATGCCTCCGGCCGCTTATCAGCTCTCGGGAGGGTGCCGGATGGATCGGGCATTGTTTTTGGAAGTTCTTAAGGATTCATACAGCGCTTATTACAACATAGTTC
>UMHM01054869.1_pt1 | contig 20679 bp, 19 predicted proteins | sample 1965501 | NCBI WGS metagenome assembly UMHM01 (sample SAMEA4836095, study PRJEB28245) | human gut metagenome | biome: gut microbiome; material: fecal sample | place: Denmark | collected 2008
AGAGCTTTCTTGCGCTTTGAATTTCTGCAATACCCCGGCATGTGCCGGGGTATTGCTTATACGGGAACGGCAGGGGCTTTATGAGAAAAAAGGACAGAAAACCGCTTTCACTGAAATGGGGGATATCCATCGCAACGATAGTGTGCTGGATACTGCCGATAATAATCGTCACGGTGACGGCTGCGGTTTTTATAAACTATTACTATGACAGGACGATAAGGCAGACGGCGGACGCGGGCGCGGAGAACGCCATGCGTCAGGTCGAGCTGCGCCTTGCCGCAGCGCTTGAGGATTCCAAGGCCGTGTCATACGAGGGCTATGTCCGTCAGGCGTACAGGGGCTATCTTCAGGACAAAAGCAAAAGTGCGATGTACAAGACCGTGACTGACTATCTTTCACAGAAGTATTCGCGCAACGCGGCTTTCAGCGTCATTTACATATCATTTCTTGACGAGGCGCTGGATATCCATCCATATGCCGCCGCGCAGGGCACGGCAAAATATAATGTGCTTCGCAATTATAAGGAAAATATACTCCCGGAGGTCGAGCGCACTATCGGCGACGCGGATTCGGGGATATTTTTCCTCAGTGTTGGCGACGGCCTGTATATGGTCAGAAACCTTCTTGACAACAGCTTTGAGCCGTATGCGATCCTCGTCATGAAGCTTGAAAAAAGCGTGCTGTTCCAGTCGCTTTACGGCATAAACGGCATACATGCCGTGGAAGTCAGCATTGACGGCGTGCCGGTAAGGTTGGATTCCGGGGATATGCCGGACGGCGTGAAGCCCGCCGTGACGGAGTATCATGCCAGTGTCGAGGGGCATACGCTGACATTCACGGCGCAGACCACCGAGGTGAGTCTGTGGAGCACCATGCCCATGCTGCGCCGGGCGATACTTCTTATCGTGCTGCTGGTCCTGCCGTTGCTTGTTGCGATGATAAGCTTCTTCCACCGCAACATCAATCACCCGATGGAGGTGCTGATAGATGCAAACAGCCGCGTGCAGAGCGGTGAGCGCGGATATATCATAGAGGAACAGGCGGCGAACGCCGAGTTTAGACAGCTATACAGCCACTTCAACTCCATGTCAACGGAGCTTAAAAACCAGTTCGACAGGCTGTTCCTTGAACAGCAGGCGCTGCAGCAGGCCAAGATAAAGGCGCTGCAATCGCAGATAAACCCGCATTTTCTGAATAACACGCTTGAGATAATCAATTGGGAGGCGCGCCTTGCGGATAATGAGCGCGTTTGCTCGATGATAGAGGCGCTGTCAACGATGCTGGATGCGGCGATAGGCCGTGACGGGCGGCAGCAGATAGTGCTGTCGGAGGAAATGGATTACGTTGACGCATATCTCTATATCACAGGCGAAAGGCTGGGCGACAAGCTCACCGTGACGCGCGATATAGACGCAGGAATGCTCAATTGCAGCATTCCGCGGCTGATGCTTCAGCCGATAATAGAAAACGCCGTGGAGCATGACCTGACGAGAAACGGCGGCGAGATATGCGTAAGGACGTACAGAGACGGCGCAAAGCTGTATTTTGAAGTGGAGCACGACGGCACGATATCGTCAGAGGGCTGGGAGCACATAAGGGCGTCAATGAATGCGCCCGCTGCCGCCGCGCCGCAGACGGTGCGCAGCGGCGTCGGCATACGCAACGTAAACCAGCGGCTCAAGCTTCTGTACGGAGACGATTATACCTTTACCATAAGCGAGCCGCGCGCGGGACGTATTCTGGCGCGGATAGTACTCAGCGGGCAAAAATAGAATATTCTTGCCGCCAAGTCCGCAAGGATTGGCAAGAAAGCACAAGCAGGGCTCTTATCTGTGAATGAAAAATGAACTAAAATTATAGCAACGACACAAACCGGTGTCACACTTAAAATTTTAGAGGAGAAATTGACATGAAAAAATTGTTAGCCCTGCTGCTCGCATTAACCATGGTCTTTGCTCTCTGCGCCTGCGGTCAGGCCGCACAGCCCGCGGCCAGCACCCCCGCGGAGGCCGCTTCCGGTGACGATGCTGCGCCTGTAAAGGAAGCTGTCACCATCAACGTCGTCACGTCCTACGGCGGCGACGACGGCAACCGCAAGAATTTCGAGAATGCCGTTGCGGCATATGAAGAATCCACCGGCAACAAGGTGAACGACGGCTCCGCCACCTCCAACGAGGAGTGGAAGGCGAAGGTCCTCACCGACTTCGAGACCGGCTCTGAGCCCGATGTGCTGTTCTTCTTCACCAATGCTGACGCAGAGCCGTTCATCACGGCGGATAAGGTCGTCTCCATTGATGAGATCCGCACAGAGTACCCTGACTATGCCGCCAACATGAAGGAAAGCATGATGGCCACCGCGGCTGACGGCAAGCACTATGCAGTGCCCTCCGCCGGCTTCTGGGAGAACATGTTCGTCAACAAGACCGTGCTTGACGCCTGCGGCGTTGCAGTCCCCGGCCCTGATTACACTTGGAATCAGTTCCTTGCCGACTGCCAGACCATTCTTGACAACGGCTACACCCCCATTGCCTGCTCTCTGGTCGAGGTTCCTCACTACTGGTTTGAGTTTGCCATCATGAACAACGGCAGCATTGACGATCAGCTCGCCGTTCCCACGCTTGACGCTGATGGCAAGCTCGTTGACGACGCAGTTTCCGCAAAGTGGATCGCCGCTCTTGACGATATCAAGGATCTTTACGAGCGCGGCTTCTTCCCGAAGAACACTCTCACTGCCGGTGACGCAGAGACCGTCGCCCTCTTTGGCGAGGACGAGGCAGCCTTCCTTATAGACGGCTCCTGGAAGGTCGGCTACTTCACTGAGAATCACGGCGACAATCTTGACGGCTATGCTGTTTCCTACGTTCCCGCAAAGGGTGAGCGCAAGGCTACCGAGACCATCGGCGGCATATCCATGGGCTACTTCATCACCCGCAAGGCTTGGGATGACCCTGCAAAGCGCGACGCTGCGGTTGAGTTCGTCTCCCAGCTCACCTCTGACGAGGTGCTCAGCACCTTCGTCACCACTGAAGTGACCGCACTGGTCAACGGCGCGAAGCCCTCCGGCCTCAATGCCCTCCAGCAGTCCGCAGCTGATGCCAACGCCAATATCACCGGCGTTGTGGGCGCGGTTCAGGACACGATAACCAGCGAAGCCAAGACCGACCTCTTCGGCAACATCCAGAACGTCGTGACCGGCAAAATGACAGCGCATGACGCAGTGGAATCTGCGATCGCGCTCAACTGAGCCTGACTTATACAAATGAAATAGGGCTGCCCGCGCAGCCCTATTTCATTATAATTTATCAAAAAGCAAAAGGGTGCAGCAGATGAACTCAATGATATACAAGAAAAAAACGCCGCTTCTTATATTTTTGATCCCTGCGTTCCTGTTCCTCATAGTATTCCTGTACTATCCGTTCCTTCAGAATATAATAAATACGTTTCTGGATATAGGCGGTCTCGGGCGTGCGGCGGAGGGCGTGAATACGCCGTGGTACGCGAACTATCAGCGCCTTTTTACAGACCCGTATATGCGCGTCGCACTGAAAAACACGCTGTTGCTGATCGTGTGCACGATAATTTTTCAGGTCGGCATTGCGCTGATTCTTGCGCTGCTCGTGGACACCATAAGAGTTGGTGCACAGGTGTTCCGCACGATATATTTTTTCCCGATAGTCATTTCGGCGACGGCGCTGGGGCTTATGTTCAACCTTATTTTTCTCTATAAGGGCGGCATGGTCAATCAGCTTCTGCTCAGCTGGGGGCAGCTTGATTATGAGATAAAAGCCAGCGGGAAAATGGTGGTGGAGTGGCTCGACTGGAAGGATCAGGCACATTTTCTTTTCACAATGTTCATGCCTGTGATGTGGCAGTACGTCGGCTTCTACTTCGTCATCATCGTGACCGGGCTTAATAATATTTCGCAGGATCTCTATGAGGCGGCGGCGCTTGACGGCGCGGACGGGTGGAAGCGGACAAGATATGTCACTCTGCCCATGCTGCGCAACGTGCTCTGCACGTGCCTTGTGCTTGCCATCACGGGCGCACTCAAGGTGTTCGACCTGCCGTGGGTGATGTTCGGTGCGGGTATGCCGGAAAATATGGGCTGGCTTACTGGAACCTATATGTATGACCAGACCTTCAACAAAATGAACGTTGACTACGGCTCGACCATTGCGGTGCTCATTGTTGTGCTGGGTGTTGTGCTTTCCAACATCAGCAACCGGATATTCAGACCGTCGGAAGATATTTGAGGCGTGCGTATGAATACAAGGAAAATATCCGCGTCTAAAATAGTCACGTATGTCGTGCTGTGCCTCTGGGGCGTGACGACGGTATATCCGTTCATCTGGGTCATATTGAACTCTTTCAGGAAAAAGGGACTCATTCTCAGTGATTCCTTCTCGCTTCCCGTCGGCGATGCCTTCACATGGGAAAACTACATAACGGCGTGGGAACGCTCCGATTTCAAAAACGCGTATCTGAACAGCTTCATAATTTCCGGCACGGTAACGGTCGCCGTTGTGATCCTTGCCGGCCTTGCGGCGTATGGCCTTGTGCGCTATCGCTTCCGTGGGCGCGGCGTGCTTTACGGGCTCGTGATGGCGGGAATGATGTTTCCCGTGTTCTCGACCATAATCCCGGTGTTCCGGCTTGAGGTCATGCTCGGCATTGCCGGGACGGGCGACCGCTGGCTCAGCCTTGTCGCCGTCATACTTCCGCAGATCGCGGGCAATCTGTGCTTTGCGATAATAATTCTGATGGGCTTTATACAGTCGGTTCCGATAGAGCTGGAGGAAAGCGCATATCTTGACGGCTGCAACGTGTTTCAGATATATTTCAACATCATCATTCCGGCGGCGAAGTCCTCCTTTGCGACGGTCGCTATCTTTGCCTTCCTCTGGAGCTATAACGACCTTTTCACGCAGTCGTTCTTCCTGCGCTATCCGCAGGAGCGCGCCATCACCGGGCTTCTGAACGAGATAAGCTCTCAGGCCGGTGTGAACTATGGCCTGATGGCGTCGTCTGTTGTGCTTGTCGTCATTCCAGTGTTAGTTGTTTATGTTCTGCTGCAAAAGCATATAATCAAGGGCCTTACCGCGGGTGCGGTCAAGGGATGATGCTTGAAAATATTCCGGTGCTGCTGTAAACTTGCGTATGAGAAGGGGAGTGAGCGCGCTTGTACCGTGTGGTGCTTATTGACGACGAGAAGATCATTGTTGACGGACTGACACGGGTGATAAAGTGGGCGGACTATAATTGCGAGGTCGTCGGAGCCGCGTATGACGCCGCGGGCGGCGCCGCGCTCATCCGGCGGCTGAAGCCGCATATTGTGTTCACTGATATCAAAATGCCGGATCAGGACGGCCTGACCATGCTTGCCGGGCTTAAAAGCGAGTTTCCGGAAATGCAGATCGCCGTTTTAACGGGCTATCGGGATTTCAATTATGCGCAGGAGGCGATAAAGCTTGGCGTAACGCGGTTCCTGCTCAAGCCGTCAAAGATGGACGAGCTGCACGAGGCGCTTTCCGCGATGAAGGAGAGGTTGGATAAGCTTCCGCCAGACGCGGCGGCAGGGGAGGACGAACCCTGCCTTGACAGGCACGCCGGAAGCTTTATAGTAAATCAGGCCACGGCGTATATTGAGGAGCATTATGCGCAGAAGCTCACCCTGCAGGAGGTCGCCGATAAATGCTATGTCTCTCAGTGGCATTTGTCGAAGCTCATCAATAAATATACCGGAAATACGTTTTATGAGCTATTGAACAACGTGCGCATAGAGAAGGCAAAGGCGCTTTTGAACGACCCAAAGCTGAAAATAGGCGACATTGTAGATATGGTCGGCTATTCCGACGCCGCGCACTTTTCCCGCGTGTTCAAACGCATCGTGGGCGTCAGCGCGAACGAGTATAGAAATACTTCTGCGGTGAAGTAAAAAAATTCAGGAGGGCATATGCTCTCCTGAATTTTTATGGGTCTTGCGAAAATTACTTCATGCCGTTCTCGTAGGCCTCGATCATTTTCTTGACCATCTGGCCGCCGACGGAACCAGCCTGGCGGCTTGTGAGGTCGCCGTTGTAACCGTTCTTCAGGTTAACGCCGACTTCAGAAGCGGCCTCCATCTTGAACTTCTCCATAGCGTCGCGTGCCGCGGGGTTGACAAGATGATTACTGGAATTGGTAGACATAGTTTACATCTCCTTTTTCTCTATTCGGGTCGTTTGCCCGAGCTTATCTTTTGCATATCAAATGGAGATATTCCGAAATTGAAGGTGTAAATTTTTCATGGAGAGTAAAAAGTTAATATGTAACTACAGCATCTTTTTTGCGTTGACACGAAAAAGATATTCTAATAAAATACTATTATACTATTATGATGCGACAGGAGAGAGCCACACATGAAAGTTTTGCTTTTGAGCTGCAGCACCGGAGAAGGGCACAATCATTGCGCACTTGCTGTAAAGGAAGCGCTGGAGGCGAGAGGACACGAAACGGAGTTCCTTGACATGCTGCACATGTTCGGTGAGCCGGGGCCGCTGAGCTTTGATAAGATCCTCAACAGAATATCGTCCAAAACGCCGGAGCTTTTCGGCATGATGTACCACGCTGGCGCGATGTACAGCGCAACGGGGGTCACTTCGCCTGTATATCTTGCCAACATACGTCATGCGCGACAGCTCAACGAGTTTATAATTCAGCGCGGCTATGATGCGGTCGTATGCTCGCACCTGTTCCCGATGGAAACGCTCACATTTCTGCGCCGGCATGAAAAGTGCACGGTGAAATGCTACGGCGTGTTGTCGGACTATACATGCATCCCGTTCCTTGCGGAGACCGAGCTTGACGGGTATTTCCTGCCGCATGAGGAAGTCTTTGACCTGTGCGTGCAGGCCGGTATGCCAAGGGATAAGCTTATTGTCAGCGGTATGCCCGTCGCGGAGAGGTTCAAAACGAAGCTTGATAAGGCCACGGCGCGCAATATCCTCAATCTGCCGATGGACAAAAGAATATACCTCATCATGACGGGCGGCATCGGCTGCGGCGACGCGGTCTCCCTCTGCGACGCGATTCGGCGTGTTCCGGACGACAACGCGCTGCTGTGCGTGCTCCCCGGCCGGAATGAGGAGCTGAGGGAAATGCTCGATGAAAAATACCACGGCGCCGGGGTGACGGCAATACCGTTTACGGACAAGGTTGCCGAATATATGCGCGCTGCCGACGTGCTGCTTTCAAAGGCGGGCGGAATATCCAGCTCCGAAGCGGCTGTGCTTGGCGTTCCGCTGGTGCACACGATGGCTATCCCAGGCGTGGAGACCTTGAACGCGGAGTTCTTTGCCGCGCACGGCATGTCGTTCTTTGCGCAGAATGTTGACGAGGCCGCGCGTTTTGCGGACAGGCTTATATTTGACGCCGCGGCGGCGGAGAGAATGCTGCACGCGCAGGCCGCCGGTCTTGCAAAGAATGGCGCGGCGCGCATTGCCGAAACCGTCGAGGCGGGGGCAGCGAACTGACAGTGTGAACAAAATTCATAACGATATATAGAAAAACCCAGCCTGATACGGGGTTTCCCGTATCAGGCTGTGCCATTTACTCGGCGACGTGGATCTCTTTTATTGTGAAATCCCTGCCGGAGAGCACTGTTTTATTGAAGCTTCCGCAGTTGGGGCAATAGCCCTCGTTCTGTACGACGTTGAAAATCTCGTCGCAGTCGTCGCACTCGGCAAGCCCGGGCACAGGCTCAAGTATGAGCCGTGTGCCCTGAAGCTCGGGAATATCCGCGCTCACAGGAGGATAAAGCTCCTCCACATACTCGGGAATAACGAGCGACAGCTCACCGATGGAGCATACTATCTCGTCGATATGGCTGATGTTATTCTCGTGCGCATAGTCAACGACGGTTTTGCACATGCTGCGGACAATGCCGATCTCATGCATAGGCTGTCTCCGCTTTACTTCTTAATGAGCTTTTTCTTTGCCAGACGGCCAAGCGCAGACGGCGTGTTGGTCACGGCGGTCAAAAGCGTGCGGTAATACGTCTGCCCCTTGTTGTCAAGCGTCTTTTCAAGCCGTATTGCGTCAAACTTGCACTTCGTTGTGCAGATACCGCAGCCGACGCACAGATCCTCGTCGATAACGACGCAGCCGCAGCCGAGGCATCTGTCCGCTTCCTTCTTTATCTGCTCCTCAGTGAGCGTTCCGCGCAGATCCTTGAAGGTCTTCTTCGCCTCGGCGGCGGAGCCGCACGCGGCCTTCTGGCGCGGGGCGGTGTCGAAGCTGCCGATTGAAACGGCGACAGTGGAAGCGTCAAGCGCCTTATAGTCGCGGTTGTCGCGGCCAAGGTCAAGCGTCTGACCGGCGTGGACATAACGGTGGATGGAGACTGCGCCTTCCTTGCCGGCCGCGATAGCGTCAATGGCAAACTTCGGGCCGGTCACAACGTCGCCGCCGGCAAATACGTCGGGCACGCTCGTCTGGCAGGTCTTCGCGTTTGCAACGACGGTGCCGTTCTTGTTGGTGTCAAAGCCCGCGATGCCGCAAAGCTCGACCTTCTGCCCAATGGCGGAAATGACGCTGTCCACCTTCATGGACTCGTATTTCCCGGTTCCGACGGGCTTTCTGCGGCCTTTTGCGTCCGCTTCGCCAAGCTCCATAAGCTCGACCTTCAGCTCGGCCGCCTTGCCGTCGCTGCCGGATATCTCCGCCGGTGCGGCGAGGAAGCGGAACTTCACGCCCTCTGCCTCGGCCTCCGCCACTTCCTCGGCGTCTGCCGGCATTTCATCGCGCCCGCGGCGGTATACCACGGTGACATCGTCCGCGCCGAGGCGGACGGCAGTGCGCGCGACGTCTATCGCAACGTTGCCGCCGCCGATAACGGCGACAGACTTGCCGATTTCCGGTGCTTTGCCGAGATTCACATCGCGCAGGAAGTCTATGCCGGTGAACACGCCGGAAAGCTCATCGCCCTTGCAGCCGACAGCCGTGCCGAGGCTTGCGCCGATGCCGAGATAGAACGCCTTGTAGCCCTCACTGCGAAGCTGGTCGAGCGTGACGTCCTTGCCGACTTCAACGCCGGTCTTGAACTCCACGCCAAACTCCTTGAGAATGTCGATCTCGGAGTTGACGACGGCCTTATCGAGACGGAAGCTGGGAATGCCGAGCGTGAGCATGCCGCCGGGCTTCTCTTCCTTTTCAAATACGGTCACGGGGTAGCCCTTCACGGCGAGGTAGTATGCGCAGCTCATGCCCGCGGGGCCGGCGCCGATAACGGCGATCTTCTCGGGATAGGGCTTGCCGGTCTGATTCAGCATCTTCGGCACGAAGCGCGTCGCGGCGTCAAGATCCTTCTCCGCGATGAACTTCTTGATATCGTCGATAGCGACGGAGGAATCGACAATACCGCGCGTGCAGGCCGCTTCACAGGCCTTGTTGCAGATGCGGCCGCAGACGGCAGGGAAGGGGTTCTCCTTCTTTATAAGCTCCAGCGCGTCGGTATAGCGCCCCATAGAAGCCAGCTTTATGTAGCCCTGTACGGGGATGTGCGCCGGGCAGGTGGCCTTGCAGGGGGCCGTGCCGCTTTCCATGACGTCGCTGCGGTTGGTGCGGTACTCCATGTTGTAGCTGCTTCTATCCCAGGGGATAGCCCTGTCGGAGTCGTATGCGTCGGATATGTGCGGGTCAGTCGCGCAGTTCTTCTGCCCAAGGCGGAGCGCGTTCGTCTGGCAGTTTTCAACGCACTGGCCGCAGGCGACGCACTTTTCCTTATCCACACGCGCAGTAAAGTTGGAGCGGATAGCATTCTTTGAGCGGAAATATTCGGCGATCCTCAGCGCGAAGCAGGAGCAGCCGCAGCAATTGCATATTGCCGTCGTGTCCTCAAATCCGGGCGTCTGGTTTATCTCGTGCACAAGTCCGTTATCCTCCGCGCGCCGGAGTATCTCATAAGCCTCCTCCTTGGTGACAAGGCGGTGCGCGCCGGTCTTGGAGTAGTTGATTGCATTGTCGTTGAGGTACATGCACATGTCGTCCTCAAGGTGGCCGCAGCCCTCGCCCATAAGGCGGCGCGCACGGCGGCAGGAGCACGGGCCGACGGAGATAGCCGTTGCGTTCTCGATGAGCGTGCTTATCTCGTCGTAGGAGGCGGTGCGGGTGTTGTTCTCAATGGCGCTCATGACGGGCATAACGCGCATGAAGCTCATGCCCAGCTTGCCGGAATTGAGCGTGGGGGCCAGCAGCTCAATGCGGCGGCGGGTGTACTCTTCAAAGCAGTAGCCGAGGTCGGGATAGCGCTCACACTGCTCCTTGTTGGAAAGAATACCCTCCATAATGCCGGGAACCCAGATGGGGTAGTAGTAGCCAAGCTCACCGTCCGTTGTACGTGAACGCGCGACGCCCGCGACGACCAGCTTGTCGATCTGCTTCTGAACAAAATTGACGTCCTTGCTGCACCTGCGCGCAAGCTCTGCCGCGGTGCGCGGGGCCTCAAGGCGCATATGCATCATAACGGCGCACATGTCGTCGTCAACGATGGGCGCGAGGATCCTGTACTCAGGATCTTTGTAGGTGATGCCAGTGTAGGTCATGCTTTCAAGACTTACTTTTGTGGCAAGTGCGAGAATGTTAGCTCTTTTTTCCATATACTCACCTCGTAATTTGCGTGATAATCATTTATCACACTGATTAGCCTATTTTATCACAATCTGCACATGATATGCAATAGCGGTAAGAGCGATTTTTGTTATGAAATGCCGAAGAAAGATATACATGTCGCGGCAGAATGTCAAATTTAAATTCCTACTTAAATGCTTGGCTATACCATACCCGCACAAGCTTGATTTTTGCCCGCCCGCGTATTATAATCGCAGCATGAATAACGTTAAAGATAATTACGAACATTATGAAATAGAGCGGCGCTTTCTTATAGCGATGCCGGATGAAGCTGTGCTTTCCGCGTGCGCGGAGAGGACGGACATTGTGCAGACCTATCTTGCTGCGCAGCCGGGAGAGACCGCGCGCGTAAGAATGCGCGGGGCGAACGGTCGCTATACCTATACGCACACGGTGAAAACGCGCATTACCGCCGCACGGCGCGTGGAGCACGAACGTGAGATAACTGCGGCAGAGTACGCGGCGCTATTGAATACCGCCGACCCGCAGATGCATGTTATACGTAAAAGCCGGTACTGCCTTCCTTATTGCGGCCGCGTGTTCGAGATAGACGTTTTCCCGTTCTGGCAGGACAGGGCAATAATGGAGATAGAGCTTGACGACGAGAACGAGAATGTCGTTTTCCCGACGCAGGTGCATATACTCAAGGAGATAACGGCGGACGGCAGGTATACGAATGCCGCCATGGCTGTTGAGGTGCCCTATGACGAGATATGACGCAGGAACATTCGTTAATGTCAGCGCGTCATAAGACCGAGATGTGAAGATCGGAGGATGCGATTTATTATGAATATGAAGAAGATAACAGCACTTTTGCTGATTGCTGCGCTTGCCCTTGCGCTTTGCGGCTGCGGGGAGCTTGCGAACCTGAAAAATGTGGAGCTTCCGCCCCTGCCGGATGCGAGCGACGCACAGACGCCGGAGGAAACCGCCGCGCCAACACCGGCGCAGGAGATCGACACGACAGGCAGCAAGGCGGTCTCAGACCTGCTTGAGCATGTCATTGTCAGCATCTCTTCGCAGAAGGAAGAGCATTATGACCCGCAGAACGGCGATACGCTCATACTCACGTTTTCGTATGAGACGCCCGCTGTTTATATAGAAGGGCGCGACGACGCGGCCGCGGCAATAAACGAATACATCGCCACGGTCGATGAGACCTATTATACCGGGAACGACTACGGCGTATCCGGTGAGGACGGCCTGCCCAGCGGCGTGAACGGTATGCTTGAAATGGCGACCGATAACTACAGCTACGCCGTTGAAAACGGCCAGACAGATCTACCGCTTGAATATGTATCCTCGCGCACGGCCAAGGTCGCGCGCATAGACAGCCGTGTGCTCAGCATGGTGTATAACACCTATACCTTCACAGGCGGCGCGCACGGGAACTACTTTGACACCGGCTATACCTTTGACACCGAGAGCGGCGAGTACGTCACACTGGACATGCTGTCAAGCGACAGGGAAGCGCTTGCGGCGTTCCTTGCCGATTATATGATGAAGCTTTATAAAACGGACAAGGACGGGTATTATTCCGCGCGCGTTGTTGAGGACATTGCCCTTACGACGCAGCCCGATGTGGAGACGGCCATAGCGGCGCTAGTGCGCGACGGCTCATGGTATTTTGACGAGGACGGCATGGTCATATTCTCCACGGTGGACGAGCTTGGCCCGTATGCGGCGGGCATCGTCGAATTCGACATTCCGTACAGCGACCTTAATGGACATATAGACGACAAGTGGCTTCCTGCGGATGTCACTAGTGACGGCAGTCTTGAGCTCAAGGCGCAGAGCGATGTCGCCGACGGATCGATCGAGATAATCGACAAAGTCACAGTTGACGAGAACAGCGAACAGCTTTGCCTTGAGGCCGTCGGAACGGTGTATGACGTGCGCCTTTCGGCAGTTGACTATTCCGACAGGTTTTATGAGACGGCACAGCTCTGGGCATGCAGCTATATGAGCGACTGTGTGCTCCAGCTTGAAACGCTTATACCCGACGGTATGCCGAAGCTTCGAGTTAGCTATATGGATGCCTCCGGACAGCAGAAGGGGCTTCTGCTCACACAGAGCGGCGAGGACGGCAGCTATATCCTCATTGACGACGACAGCATAGAGGCTGTCGGATAAAATGCGGAAAATATCGCCGGTTTTTCAAGAAAAACCTTGACAATGGCGGGCGGACATGTTATCCTACTAAAGCCGCATTGAAGGGGCAGAAAAGCGGGGCTATGCCTCCGCCCTAAGAGCGAGACCTATAAAGAGGGAGGATATGTTCATGAAGCATGCTATCATCGTGACCGGCGGCAAGCAGTACCGTGTTGCTGAGGGCGACGTTATCTTTGTTGAGAAGATAGACGCTGCAGCAGGCGAGGCTGTTAAGTTCGACCAGGTTCTGGCTGTTATAGACGGTGAGACCGCAGTGTTCGGCGCACCCTGCATTGAAGGCGCGTCCGTCTCCGCAAATGTCGTCAAGAATGGCAAGAGCGCCAAGATCCGCGTCTATAAGATGAAGCCCAAAAAGGGCTACCGCAGGACGCAGGGTCACAGACAGCCCTACACCAAGGTTCAGATCGAGACTATCAACGCTTAATTCTTCCGCAACTGATATTGACTAAAGGAGGGAAACCTAAATGGCACATAAAAAAGGTATGGGTTCTACCAAGAACGGCCGCGACAGTGAGTCAAAGCGTCTTGGCGCCAAGAGAGCCGACGGGCAGTTTGTTCTGGCCGGCAACATCCTTGTCAGACAGCGCGGAACTAAGATCCACCCGGGTACCAACGTCGGTAAGGGTAAGGACGACACTCTGTTCGCTCTTGTGGACGGCAAGGTGAAGTTCGAGCGCATGGGCAAGGACCGCAAAAAGGTCTCTGTTTACGAAGAAATCGCTCAGTAAATGTTGACTTAAAGGCCGGACACCGCGTCCGGCCTTTTCTTATGTATATTGCATGGAGGACTGATATGGCATCTGCATTTGTCGATAAGGCCAGAATAAGCATCCACGCCGGCAAGGGCGGGGACGGCGCGGTCGCTTTCCACAGGGAAAAGTACGTTGCCGCCGGCGGCCCTGACGGGGGAGACGGCGGCCGCGGCGGGAATATCGTCTTTGTTGTGGACGATAATATGTCCACGCTGATGGACTTCCGGTATAAGCGCAAATATACGGCCGGCAGCGGTGCGAACGGACAGGGGAAGCGCTGCTACGGCAAGGACGGCGAGACGCTGTATATAAAGGTTCCCCGCGGGACGATAGTCCGCGACACGGAAACCGGCGCGATAATGCATGACATGTCCACCGGTGAAAACTGGGTCGCGGCCAAGGGCGGCCGCGGCGGCTGGGGCAATATGCATTTCGCCACACCTACAAGGCAGGTTCCGCGCTTTGCAAAGCCCGGTCTGCCCGGGGAGAGTCACGATATCACGCTGGAGCTTAAGCTTCTGGCCGACGTCGGGCTTGTCGGCTTCCCCAACGTGGGCAAGTCCACGCTCCTTTCCGTCGTCAGCAAGGCACACCCCAAGATAGCGAATTATCATTTCACCACGCTTTTCCCCAATCTTGGCGTTGTTTACGTCGATGAGGGCGTGTCGTTCGTCATGGCCGATATCCCCGGCATAATCGAGGGCGCATCCGAGGGGGCAGGGCTTGGCTACGATTTCCTGCGCCATATCGACAGATGCCGTCTCCTTGTGCATCTGGTCGATGTCTCCGGCTCTGAAGGGCGCGACCCGGTCGAGGATTTTGACGCCATAAACGCGGAACTGAAGGAGTACAGCCCTGAACTTGCGGCGCGGCCGCAGCTCGTCGCAGCCAACAAGTGCGACCTCGTTGAGGAGGGCGGTGATAATATCGCCCGCCTCAAGGCGCATGTGGAGGCGCTGGGCTATGAGTTCTTTGAAATGAGCGCCGTTACGCATGAGGGCACGCGCGAGCTTGTCAAGGAGTGTGCGCACAGGCTTTCGGAGCTTCCCGCAATGATAAGCTTCGAGGCGGATTATGTTCCGCCGGAGCCTGTTATTGACACCTCTGAGGCGCTTGACATTCAGCACTTTGATGATATGTGGATCGTGGAAGGCCCGTGGCTCCAGCGCCTCGTCGCCACTATCAACTTTGAGGATTACGAGAGCCGCATGTATTTTGACCGCGTTCTGCGCGATTCCGGTGTGTATCAGCGGATGGAACAGATGGGCGTCAAGGACGGCGACACCGTCAGCATGTATGATCTTATGTTTGAATATAAGGACTGAGCTTACAAAAAAGTCATCCGGCAGCGGATGACTTTTTTGCGCCCTTTTTGTAATATCAGCCGTTGATTCCATAGTGTATTGGTGAGGCGGAAAGGACGTGAGCATTTGAGAGACGAAGAGATAATCGCCCTGTTTTTTGAGCGCTCAGAACAGGCGATAGAGGCGCTGCGGGATAAATACGGCGTGCCGGTCAGATGTGTGGCGCGAAATATACTTGGCAGCCGTCAGGATGCGGAGGAGTGCGAAAACGATACATATCTGGGCTGTTGGAACAGCATTCCGCCGCACAGGCCGGATCCGCTGAAAACCTATGTCTGCCGCATTGCCAGAAATCTCGCTGTGACGCGTTATCATTCCAACACCGCGCAAAAGCGGAACAGCAGCTATGACGCGGCTTTTGAAGAGCTGGAGGAGTACATTCCCGATACATTCTCGGTCGAAAACGAGGCCGAGACTGCGGAGCTCACGGCGGCTATCAACGCGTTTCTCTCGGAGTTAAAACGTGAGGACAGAGTGATGTTTGTGCGCAGATACTGGTTTTCCGATACCGTGGCGGATATAGCCAAGGCGCTTGATATGCGCGAAAATCTCGTCTCCGTGCGCCTTTTCCGCCTGAGAGACAGGCTGCGCCGCTATCTGACAAAGGAGGGATTGATCTGATGAGACAGGAGAATATATCAAGGGCGCTCGGCGCGATAGACGGGCGGTTCATAGAAGAAGCTTCTGCATACTCCTTTTCAGTTGGCGCTGGTATTATTGAAAAGGAGAGTGCTTCGCAAATGAATAATGGACGATGCGGGAAAAAAATTGACGGACGGATGCTGCTGCGGATATGCCTTGCGGCGGCGGTCACTGCGGCGCTGCTGACAGTCACGGCGTATGCGGCGGTCAGCATCCACACACGCCGCCGGCAGGAGATCCGGCAGAACATGAATATCGACGCCAGCAACACGGAAAGCTATGTTGAGTATGCCGCGGACGACGGCGGGGTGACGTTGCTGTCGGCGATAAACGACGGGGAGTTTCAGCGCGTGTACGTGAATATATCCCCGGTCGATATGGCGGAAATCAAGGCGTGGCCCGATGAAGGAAGCTTCCTGTGGTCAGTAAGCGAGGACTGCGGCGGATATGCAAACCCCGTCTTGCAGTCGGGACGCAGTCTGAGTGGACGCGATGAGATAACAGAGGCCGTCTTGCAGGATGCGTATGATGCGGAAACAAAGACGTTGACCGTGCAGTGCTATATCCCGAATGACGCGCTTGCACAGCTGGGTTCCGGAGCGGTGGAGCTGACGCTCATGCGCTTCAATATTGATGCATACGACGCCTCCGGCTATGCATCGCGCCGCGATTGGGCACAGGATACAGGGAACATGTACGGCACAGTGAGCTTTGCGCCGACCGAGCATGAGGTGCGGTATATCAGCTTTGGCGGTGCAGTTGTGACGGATGAGGAGACCGGCACAGAGGTAACGCTTTACGGGATGGAGCTTTCACCGACTGCCGCCGTGTGGCGCGTGGATTACGACGGTGCCGAGGAACTGATGGCCGGAAAATGCCCGCCGGAAAAGCAGCCGTATTACATCGCCATCGGCGACAGGATATGTGCGGACGCCGTTTTGCATCTTACCGGCGGCGGGGAATTCACGACCGGCGGGTGTATGTCCGCAGAGTACGTAAACGGAGAAGCCAGACTGTATTGCGCGTGGGGCGGCGCGGCGATAGATATAAATGCGGTCGAAAGCATCACCCTCCACGGTACAGCTATCACATTCACGGGATGATAAAGAGAAACAGGCAATCAATGCTGGAGCGTTTCGTTAAACCCGGTTTTCTTAAGATACGATATAAAGCTTTGTGCAGCCGGTGAGGTTTCATCGGCTGCATTTGTTGCGATGCCGATGTCAACATACTGCGGCGGCGAAAGTCCGACGGCCTTCAGCTCCTGCGGCATTGACTGGGCGAGCATAGCGTTCAGCAGCGTAAAGCCAAGTCCGGCCGACACGAGCGAGCACGCCGCGGAAACGGAGGTGCAGGTATAGCGCACGTCGGGCACAATGTCGTTTTTGGCCAGCATACGCGCATTATCTGTGTCACAGCCCGGACTGATCTCAATATACGGCTCCTTCTCCAGCAGCTCCAGCGGAATGCGGTCCAGCTTCGACAGGGGATCGCCGCAGTGCACAATGGCGACAAGCTCGTCGCGCTTTATCTGCGTCCAGCCGACAACGCCGTCGCGTCGGCTTATTATGCACAGATCCACGCTGTGCTCGTTCAGCATTTCGATTATCCTGCTGCTTAGCACGTCGTAAACCGTGTTGATGCGTATCGCCGGGTGCAGCCTTGAAAAACCGGCTATCGCCGACGCAAGCCAGCGATAATACGTGTCGCAGGATACGCCGACGGTCACGCAGCCGCTGTCCAGCCCGCGCAGTGCAGCGGCCGTCTGGCCGTACTTTTCCGCAGTATATACAAGCTCCCGCATCACGGCCTCCACGCTGGGAGTACTGTTCTTGGGGGAAAAGCCCGGCGTTCCGGGCATTATCGGCGCGGCGCTGATACTCAGCGGCATAGTGCTGCAAAACGTCAGAATAAAGCTCCCTGAAAATGCACATAATTAAATATATTTAACTTGACAAATACCCACAGGGGGTATATATTACAAATACCCCCTGTGGGTATATTTACATACGGAGGCGAAGGCTTTGGACGAAAAGAAATGCTGCTGCTGTCAAAAGAAGAAGCAGCGCACGCCGGAGGAGTATACAAAGCTTATCAACCGGCTGAATCGAATAGAAGGGCAGATACGCGGCATACGCGGAATGGTCGAAAACGACGCATACTGCCCGGATATCCTTGTGCAGTCCGCGGCCGTAAACGCGGCGGTGAACGCGTTCAACAAAGAATTGCTTGCCAGCCATATCAGGACCTGTGTGGCGGATGATATCCGCCGCGGCAACGACGATGTGATAGACGAGCTTGTCGCCACGCTGCAAAAGCTGATGAAATGAAAGAAGGCATGTCAAGTGGTACAATATAATGTTACGGGGATGAGCTGCGCGGCTTGCTCCGCGCGTGTGGAGAAGGCCGTTTCAAAGGTTCCTGGAGTTACCTCCTGCGCCGTAAGTCTGCTTACGAATTCCATGGGCGTGGAGGGGAGCGCCTCTTCCGCGGCGATAATCTCCGCTGTGCAGGAGGCCGGATACGGTGCGTCACTCAAAGGGGCGGGAAATGCTGCGCCGTCCGCGTCTGACGCAGAGGCACAGCTTGAGGACAACGAAACGCCGAAGCTGAAGCGGCGGCTCATATGGTCGCTGGGCTTCCTGATCGTGCTGATGTACTTTTCAATGGGGCACATGATGTGGGGCTGGCCGCTTCCGGCGTTTTATGACGGCAACCACGTTGCAATGGGGCTTACCCAGCTTCTGCTGACAGTCATCATAATGGTCATAAACCAGCGGTTTTTCATAAGCGGCTATAAAAGCCTGTGGCACCGCGCCCCAAATATGGACACGCTCGTCGCGCTGGGCGCAACGGCCGCATTTGTGTACAGCACCTATGCGCTGTTTGCAATGACGGATGCACAGGTAAAGGGCGACTCCGCGGCGGTCATGGATTATATGATGGACTTTTACTTTGAGTCCGCCGCCATGATACTGACGCTGATAACCGTCGGCAAAATGCTGGAGGCGCGATCCAAAGGGAAAACGACGGATGCGCTTAAGGGGCTTATGAAGCTTGCGCCCAAGACGGCGACCGTTATACGCGACGGAGCGGAAGCTGTCATCCCGGTCGAGCAGGTACGCAAGGACGACGTTTTTGCCGTCCGCCCCGGCGAAAGCATCCCGGTTGACGGCGTCGTGCTGGAGGGCAGCAGCGCCGTCAACGAGGCGGCGATAACCGGCGAAAGCATCCCCGCCGACAAAGCGCCGGGCGACACCGTGACGGCGGCAACGGTCAATCAGTCCGGGTATCTGAAATGCCGCGCCACGCGCGTCGGCGAGGACACCACGCTTTCCCAGATAATCCGGATGGTCAGCGACGCGGCGGCGACGAAAGCACCCATTGCGAAGATAGCGGATAAGGTCTCCGGCGTGTTTGTGCCCACGGTAATATCCATTGCTGCTATAACAACGGTGGTCTGGCTGCTGCTTGGCCGGGGCGTCGGCTTTGCGCTGGCGCGCGGAATATCCGTGTTGGTGATAAGCTGTCCGTGCGCGCTCGGCCTCGCCACGCCTGTCGCCATTATGGTCGGCAGCGGCCTCGGCGCGAAAAACGGCATACTTTTCAAAACTGCCGCCTCGCTTGAAGAGACCGGACGAATCGAGATAGTGGCGCTCGACAAGACGGGCACCATAACCAGCGGCGAACCGGCGGTCACGGATATCATCCCGGCGGAGGGCGTTTCGGAGGCGGAGTTTGTCACGCTTGCCGCTTCGCTTGAGCAGAAGAGCGAGCACCCGCTGGCCGGTGCTGTGATGCAGTACGCCGAAAGCAGAAAGATAGCGCCGCAGGAGGTGACAGACTTCCGCGCGCTTCCCGGAAACGGCCTCACGGCGGTTTACGGCGGCAGAACGCTGTATGGAGGAAGCTGCGCCTTTATCGGCGGAAAGCTCGCCGTGCCTGATGATATGCAGGCAAAGGCTGCGGCCCTGTCCGAGGCCGGGAAAACGCCGCTTATGTTCTGCGACGGAGACAGGCTCCTCGGCATAATAGCCGTGGCGGACGTCATAAAGCCCGACAGCCCGCAGGCTGTGCGTGAGCTCCAGAATATGGGCATCCAGGTCGTTATGCTAACCGGCGACAATGAGCGAACGGCGAAGGCCATCGGCGCGCAGGCCGGTGTTGACCATGTTATAGCCGGTGTTCTTCCCGACGGGAAGGAGAGCGTGATACGCCGTCTTATGGAGCAGGGGAAGGTCGCAATGGTCGGCGACGGGATAAACGACGCCCCGGCGCTGACGCGCGCGAACATCGGGATAGCCATCGGCGCGGGAACCGATGTGGCCATAGATGCGGCCGACGTTGTGCTGATGAAAAGCCGCCTGAGTGATGTTCCCGCCGCAATCCGCCTGAGCCGAGCCACGCTGCGCAACATCCACGAAAACCTCTTCTGGGCGTTTTTTTACAACACCATCGGCATCCCCATCGCGGCGGGCGTATTCGTTTCGCTTGGGCTTACGCTCAATCCGATGCTTGGCGCGGCGGCAATGAGCCTTTCGAGCTTCTGCGTCGTTTCAAACGCCCTGCGGCTGAATCTGTTCAAGCTTCACGACGCAAGCCGTGACCATAAAAGGAAAAATCATATAAAAGAAATCAAGAAGGAGACTACTGAAATGGAAAAAACAATGAAAATCACCGGCATGATGTGCTCCCACTGCGAGTCAACCGTAAAAAAGGCGCTCGAAGCGATTCCCGAGGTCGCCGAGGCGAAGGTGAGCCATGAGGCCGGAACCGCAGTTGTCACGCTCAGCGCCCCGGTGGACGACGCCGTTCTTAAAAACGCCGTTGAGGCCAAGGATTACACCGTGACCGAGATCAAGTAAGAAAACGAAAAAAGCAAGGACTCCGCCGGTTCTGGCGGAGTCCTTTGATGTATGTTCACTTTATTTAAGCTCTTCCGCGCGGTGACAGGCGACGAGTCGTCCGTTTACCGGGCGCAGCTCCGGCTGTTCGCCGCGGCAGCGCTCAGTGGCGTAGGGGCAGCGCGTGTGGAAGCGGCACCCCGTGGGCGGGTCTATCGGGCTGGGCAGCTCTCCGGTGAG
>UMHM01071802.1_pt1 | contig 20565 bp, 19 predicted proteins | sample 1965501 | NCBI WGS metagenome assembly UMHM01 (sample SAMEA4836095, study PRJEB28245) | human gut metagenome | biome: gut microbiome; material: fecal sample | place: Denmark | collected 2008
TAACCGTTGCCGTGAAATTTTGCACAACGGGTGTTGCCGCGCAAATTCTGCAGGTGCTCTCGGCGCTGTCAAAAATGTTTTTGGCAACAATTTTTATGTCGTATTCCCATGCGGGATTAAGATCCGTAAAAGTGAAATCGCTTGTTTCGCTTGTGCCTTTAAGCTCGTTTGCGCCGTTTGTGATATCATAAATCTCATAGCTTTCGGCGCTGTCAACATCCGCCCAATCAAGCCACAGAGCCTTGCCGCCGTCGCCCCTGCCGGTAACGGCAAATTCACCCGGAGGCACAAGGCTTTCAATTTGCGCCGCCTCGCCGAAATCGCTGTAAACATTTGTGCCGTTAAAGCTTTTCAGGCTGCGAATGCGAACGAAATATTTGTTTGCCGTGTCGGCGGTGGAGATATTATATTCCGTGTTGTAAGTGCCGCTTATAAACGCGCCGTTTAAATCCGTTTTAAAATCTTTATCGGTGCTCCACTGAATGTAATATCCGTGGCAAACGGCGTAATCCCAAGTTGCTTTAATTGAATTGTGCCCAGTTGCGGTTAGCTCAAGATTTTGAACCGGTGCAGGTGCGGCGCAAATTCTGTGCGGCAAGCTGTTGTATGTTTTTCTTCCGCAATATGCCCTCACCACAATGTCATATTCCCAAGCAGGGTTAAGATCAGTAAAGGTAAATTCGTTTGTGCTTGCCGTGCCTTTTAATTCGTTTTTGCCGTTTGTTGTGTCGTAAATCTCGTATTTATTCGCGCCGCTCATTGCGCCCCAGGTTATTTTTAAAAGCTTGCCGGCATCTCCTCTTGCAGAAGTTGTTATGCCCGAAACCTTGCGATTATCCGTAAGCGAAGCGCCCTGCGGCAGATATGCAAAATTGCAATCAACATTGCCGCTTATGCCGCGCACTCTGCCTTTGCTTGAATATTGCCACATGTAATAGCTGCCGGCGTATGGGGTGCTGTTGTTATAATGCGCAAGCCAAATGTTGTATTTCCTGCCGAGCAAAGCACCGTCTATTTGATTTTCCAAAAAGCTTTTGCTTGCATAAACGCCTGCATCATAGCCTGCGCTTTGAATTTCATTGCAAAACGCTTCTGCATTTGCCGTAAGCGTTGCTTTGTTTACCGCGCCGCTGCTCCAAGCATAATCAAGTCTGCCGCTGTCGCCCACTCCGGCAAATTCGTAATCATAAAAAACAGGCAAATCAATTGAGTAACTTCTCAGCTTTGCGAGCAGCTTTTGCGCCTCTTGCCTTGCCTCGCTTGTGTTTACCGCCTGAGAATACCAATAAACGCCAACGGGAAGCCCGGCGGCTCTTGCTCCGCTGATGTTGTATTCAAAGGCAGTGTCATATCTTGTCGAAAAGCGCTCACGGGAATAGCCGGTGTAGCCCAGGCGGATAATTGCATAATCCACTCCGCTTGCTTTCACGCTTTTCCAATCAATATTGCCGTTGTGGGTTGAAACGTCTATGCCGTTGTAGACTCTGTAGCCGTCAAATCTTGAGGCGTGGGTGTAAGCTTGCCCCGTGTAGGGAGAATTGCCTTTTGTTGCCGCCGCCGTTGAAAACGGAAGAGAAAATGCCGATATTGCCGCAAATAAAATTGCCGCTGCAGATTTTAATAATTTTTTCAATGTATTCAATGCCTTTCCGTGTTTAATCAAGCTTTTTGCGCAGTGCCTTATTACTTGATAAACCATCTGTTTTCGTCCACATGTTTGCTGTTTATGCCCTCGCAGCTGCCGTTTTTGGTGTATTGCCAAAGGTCGTAAGAGCCAAGATATGTAACCGATTTGTTGTAGTCCGCCACCCAAATATATGCGTCTTTGTTAAGCGCGGAGGTTTTAATGTTTTTATTGAGCACCGATGAATTTGCGTAAAGGCCGCAAAATTTTCCGCGGCGCGAAATCCTGCCGCAAAAGGCGTTTATAATGCCTGCTGCGTCGGCGGAGGATAAATCGGCGTCATAAAGGCGGCCTGCCAGTTCGCCGTCCGGCCCGTGGGCATATTCATAGTCTATAAACACCGGCAGGGAAACATCGTAGCCCGATATCGCTTTAAGCGTAAACTCCGCTTCTTCGCGCGCTTCCTCCTCGGTTGTGGCCTGCGAGTAAAAATAAACTCCCGTGCGGATTCCCGCGTCCGTTGCGCCTTTTATGTTTTGCTCAAATTTGCTGTCTGCCGTGATTTTACCCGTGCCGTATCCGCGGTAGCCCACGCGGATAATAACAAAATCCGTGTTTTGCGCCACGGTTTCCCAATCGATATCGCCGTTGTGCGATGAAATATCAATTCCCTGCACATAATCTTCGTTCGTTTCAAAAAGCACGGGCTTTTTGTTTGAACTGTGCGCGCCCACGATGATTGCGCAGATTATTCCGATTATCAAAAGCAGGCAGCAGGTGATTATTGCCGCAGGCTTTGCCCTGCCGCGAGCCATGCTTTTGCGCCGCTTTTTCGATTTGCTTTTGCTCATTGCTTTCTTATGCTTATTTCGCCGCTGCGCAGGGTGACCCTTTCGCCGTTTTCCTTTTCAACGGTAAGTCCGCCGGTTTTGTCTATGGAAACGGCGGTTGCCGCGGTGGAAACTCCTTTTTCAATATAATTTATTTTGCAGCCGATTATCATGCTGCGGCTTATGTAGTAATCGATAAAATCATCGTAATTGCCGAGCGAAAGCTCCAAAAGCTCATCCGCCACGGCGGCCGCAAGCTCGTTGCGGTTAACATCGGAGTTAAGGCATCCTGCGTTTTCAATGTCGCTCGGAAAATCGCTTGTGCTTATGTTAATACCTATGCCGATTATAACGCTTGTAACCGTGCCGCTTTCAAAATCGGAAACGGCTTCGGTGAGTATGCCGCAGATTTTTTGCCCGTTAACATAAACATCGTTCACCCATTTGATTTTGGGCTTAATATCCGTCAGCCGCTCAATCGCTTTGCACACCGCCACGGAAGCCGCCGTGGTGGCAGTTACGGCGTTTTGCAAATCTGCGTTCGGGTGCAGCACAAGGCTCATATAAATCCCCGTGCCGGCAGGGGAATAAAAGCTTTTGCCCTGCCTGCCTCGGCCTGCCGTTTGGCGGTCTGCCGTAATCAGCATCGGCTCGTTTTCATCCGTGCCGTTTGCAATCATTCTTTTTGCAAGTGAATTTGTGGAATCCACACTTTCAAGGCACTCGATTCTTATGCGGTGGCGCATTGCGGCACCGATTGCGTCCGCGCTCAGCGCAGCGGATGCTTTTGCAAGCCTGTATCCTTTGTTTGTGGTGCTTTCAATTTCATATCCCTCTTTTTGCAGCGCCTTCACGGCTTTCCAAACCGCTGCGCGGCTTTTGCCGAATTGCTCAGCAAGGCGTTCGCCGCTTATGTAGCCTCCGCTTTCGCTCAGGCGTTTTAAAACATCTTGCTTTAAGCTCATAAAAATCTCTTTTCGCGGGGCTTTGCCCCAAGTAAATTACTGATTATTATACAAAAAAATCCCATGGCTGTAAAGCCATAGGAGCTTTTGTTAATATTTAACATTATTTTTTCATATAAAACAGTGCAAAGGTTTTCGGGCCGCAATGCGATGCTATTGTGCAGCCGGCCTCGGCATTTATGATTTCGTTGAATTTGCATTGGCCGCGCGCCATTCCGAGCGCAAATGCCGAAATTTCGCCGGGAATTCCGCCGGATTCGGCGATTATAAGGCGAGAAGGGTCTGCCTTTGAAATATCGTGCAGGGTGTCGTTAATATATTGGCGGCAGACCGCTTCGGATTTGCCGCGGTATTTTTTTATAACATCCATTTTGCCGGTGGCGGGATCAACGCCGATAACGGGCTTTAAGCCAAGCACATTTGCGCCGAATTTCGCAACGGAGCTGCATCTGCCGCCCTTGTGAAGAAATTCAAGATTATCCAGCACAAAGCTTGAATGAATCTTCGGCACAAGTGAATTTATGCGTGCGGCAATTTTTTTTGCGTCAAAGCCTTTATCGCGCAAATCGCACGCTTTTAAAACAAGAAGCCCCATTCCGGCACAAAGGTTTTTTGAATCCACACAGTAAATATTTTTAAAATCGGTTGCCGCCAAAACCGCGTTTTGATAGCTTGAGGATATGGCGGAGGAAAGCCCGATGTGCACCACACTGTGGCCCGCGTCTGCCGCCGCTCTGAAAATATCATAATATTCAGCCGGGGGAACGGCCGCCGTTTTCGGAAGTTCTCCGGTTTTTTTTACATGCTCGTAAACATCTTCGCGGGTGACTTCAATGCCGTCTTTAAACGATTTTTCACCAAGTAAAATAGAAAGCGGGATTATTGTGATTTCGCGCTCCGATATAATGCTTTTCGGTAAATCGCAGGTGGAATCCGCCGTGATTAAAACGCTCATTTTCCGCTTCCTTTCGTTGGTTCGTTTGCGCGCCGCCTTGTGGCTTTTTTGCAGTGCGTGTAAACCGCAAAGCCGCATTTTTGCCTGATTTCGGTTGCTTAATTATATCACAGCAAATTTTAAACTGCAATAAAAGTGCATTATTATAATGCCCGATTTATAAAAAATTAAGATTTGAAAATACTGTTTGCGCTTTTGCCGCGCGGCAATCGGCCGGCATGAATAAAATTAAAATTGACCGTAATTTCGGCGGAATTACCCACGGGGATCGTCCGCTTTAAATTCGCTGTTCGGCGAAAATCCCACACTGCGGGAGCCGATGGTGAGCTTACTGTCTGCCGAAAGTGTGATTTGTGTGTAAAGCCTGCCTATATATTGTTTTTGCTCGGTTTCGTTATAAACTGCGTAAATATCCGTGTAAACGCGGGGCATATGTGTGTCTTTATCAAGCTCAATAACACTCGGTGCACTTGTCATTTTATAAAAAGTGCAGTTCTCGCCGTTTTCACGGAGCACTTTTGAAAACCAAACCTTTTGATTGGGCGTGCTTTTTTGCTGCTTGTTTACATAGCCCGTTTGCGGGTCATATTCAAGCGGAATGTTTTTGTAGCTCATTGCAAACTGAAGCAAATCGGGCGAAGCTGCGGGCTGATTTAAATAGCAGGTTACATATTTGCCGAAATACTCGCTCCAATTTTGGCTGTTTGTGTAATAAACATCATAAGTTCTGCTGCCTGCTTCGCCGCTTACCGCCAGCACATAAAGCCCGTTGAGCGATTTATTGTAATTTTCATCTGTGTTTTCATATGCGGTGATTAAAATTTCTTTAATGCCGTCATTGTTTATATCCTCATAATAAAGAGTGGGGGCTTTGGTTGAAAAATCGCTTGCCCAGTCGGAATATTCTGTTTCCTGCCCGTCCTGAGAAAGGATAATGTAGTCGCCGTCCTTATAAAGCGCAAGGTTGCTTTCGTTAATCTGAGCCAGCAGCGTGCGCTCGCCCGTTTTTTGAGGTGTGCTGTCTTTTTGCGCCACAAGGGTTGATTCCTCCGCGGCCTGCTTTATTGCGGGTTTATACACCTTTATATAGTATGTGCCGCCCACAATGCAAAGCACCGCAAGCACGGCAATTAAAATCGGTATTATAATTCTTTCCGGGTTTTTCTTCTCCATTTATTTATCACCGTATTTATCCTTGTAGTTGAATTTTACTCTTTCGCCGTTTTCGATATGGTAGCAGTTGCCCGTTGCAAGCGAAAATATGTATTTGTCGTGCTTGTATGAATCGGAATAAACATCAATGATTTTTACATCTGCTCCGAATTCGTCGAACAGGCGCCTAACCTTTTCTTTGCCTCGGCAATTTTCGCCGATAATCATTCCGTTCTTTTTGTTGTGCCGGGTGCATATAAGATAATCAAAGCCCGCGCGCTTTGAAATTTCTTCAAGCAAAAAATCGGGCGAGGCGCTTATAACTATTCCCTTGCGCTTTCTTTCAAAAAACCATTGGTAAAGCTGCTTTTCGTGCCTGTTCCAAAAGCCGCAAACAGCCTTTTGCAGCGGAATAAGCGGCAAAAATATAAAGCAAATTTTTTTGAATTGCGTAAAGCGGATTATTCCGAGCGCCATAAGCAGCGCCGCAATTATCATCAGCGGAAATGTTATGATGATCCAAGGGTAATGCAGCGTGCAATATGCAATGAAAAGCGATCCGCTGTCAAACGGCACAAGGGTTTTGTCAAAATCGTAAATGTCAAATTCCAAAATTAAACCTTCTCCGCATTAAAATCAATTTTAATTTCTTTGCCGCTTTCAAATTTGGTCAGCTTAACGCCGGCGGCCTCAAGCATTTTGCGGCTTGCGCGGTTGTTATCCGTGTCGGCATATTTATCGCTGATGAAAATAACCTCTTTGATGCCGGCCTGAATAATCGCTTTTGCACATTCGTTGCAGGGAAAAAGCGCCACATATATGCGCGCGCCTTTAATGCCGATGCCGTTGGAATTTAAAATTGCATTAAGCTCGGCGTGGCACACAAAGGGGTATTTTGTGTCGTTTGGGTTATCTCCCGTGCGATCCCACGGAAAAGCTTCGTCCGAGCAGCCGCGGGGGAAGCCATTGTAGCCAACGCTCACTATGCGGTTGTCGTCATTTACTATGCAGGCGCCGACTTGTGTGTTCGGATCCTTGCTGCGCATCGCCGAAAGTAATGCAACGCCCATAAAATATTCGTCCCAAGAAATATAATCTTCTCTTTTTGCCATATGTGCCTCCTGTGCGTTTATTTTTGTAAGAGCGCCTCCACAAAATCGGAAAGTGCGTCGGTGTTAACCTCTTCAATTTTGCCCTCGTCAACAAGGCGGTTGATTTTGGGGTCTATCGGCAGCTTTGCAAGCACGGGAAGCCCAAGCTCCTTTGCCGTTTCATCTATTTGCGATTCGCCGAAAACCGCATGCTTTTTGCCGCAGTCGGGGCAAACGAAATAGCTCATGTTTTCCACAAGGCCGAGCACGGGCACATTCATCATCTTTGCCATGTTTACGGCTTTGTTTACAATCATTTTAACAAGATCCTGCGGGGTGGAAACTATCACGATTCCGCTCACGGGCAGGCTCTGAAAAACAGTCAGTGCAACATCGCCTGTTCCGGGCGGCATGTCAATAAAAAGATAATCAAGCTCGCCCCAGCGAACATCCGTCCAAAACTGCTCAACAACGCCGCTTATAACGGGTCCGCGCCAAACAACCGGCGAGTTTTCATCCGCCAGCATCATGTTTATGCTCATGATTTTTATTCCGCTTTCGGTAATATAGGGAAGCAGGCATTCATCGTCCTGCAAGGCTTTGCTGTGCACCCCAAAGGATTTAGGCACGGAAGGGCCGGTGATGTCTGCATCCAAAACGCCGACCTTAAGCCCCGCTTTTGCGCAGGCAGAGGCAAGCATGCATGCCACAAGGCTTTTTCCCACGCCGCCTTTGCCGCTTACAACCCCGATAACATTTTTTATATTTGAATATTTGTTCATCGGCTTTTGCAGGCTTTGCGGTTTTCTGTCACCGCAATTCTGCGAACAGCTCGAACAATCATGTGTGCATTCGCTCATAGTAATCACCATAGCCTTTCAGGCAACAAACAGTTTATTAAAAATCACCTGATTGACCTGCGTTGCCTGAACAGGCGTAAATGGTGATTTCAGCCATTTCAAAATTATGCCGCAGGCAAATTTTGAAGGCAATATAATTTGACAGTGTGATTTTTCACACTAATACTTCTGATATAATAACTTAATCTTAATTATAAACCAAAGCGGAATAAAAATAAACCGTTTTTTCAATAATGAGTATAAAAAGGAGTTTTTGTGCCGCTTTAATAGTTGCGAATAAGCGAAACCACTTTGCCGAGCAGCACAAGCTCGTCAACGATAATCGGTTCGTAATCGTCGTTTTCAGGATGAAGGCGAAAATGCCCTTTTTCTTTGTAGTATCTTTTAACGGTTGCTTCGTCGCCTATAAGCGCCACAACAATGTCGCCGTTGTTTGCAACGGGTGTTTTTTGCACAATGATAATATCGCCGCTTTCGATATGGGCGTTTATCATGGAATCGCCCTTAACATGAAGCGCAAAAAATTCTCCGCCCTTGTTCAGCGCCACGGGAATGTATTCCTCAATCATTTCCTGCGCCAAAATCGGCATGCCTGCGGCAACCGTGCCCAAAAGGGGAACGGGAGTGGCTTTCAGATTGCTGCCGCTCAGCCTGATCGTGCGCTTTAAATTGGGGTCTCTTTCAATATAGCCCGCCTGCTCAAGCGCGTTTAAATTATATTGAACGGAGGAGGTGGAGCGCAGCCCCACGGCTTCACCGATTTCACGCACGGAGGGCGCAACGCCGCGCTCGCCGATAGTGTCTTTAATATATTCAAGCACGGCTTTTTGGGTTTTGTTTATTTCTTTCACGGTTATCACGCCTTTATTTATAATAGTAACAATCATATAATAACATCGGTGTCGAAAATTGTCAAACATATGTGCTAATTTCGGGACTTTAAAAAAAGTATTTTCATTTCGCGAAAAAAAGTGTTGACAAATTGCGGTTTATATAATATAATCTACCTTGCTTGAAAAAGAGCTTTGGCAAATGGCTTTATAGCTCAGTTGGCTAGAGCATGCGGTTCATACCCGCAGTGTCACTGGTTCGAATCCAGTTAAAGCCACCAACGGCCCGGTGGTCAAGCGGTTAAGACACCGCCCTTTCACGGCGGTAACACGAGTTCGATTCTCGTCCGGGTCACCAAACAAACCGTACTGATTTTTCAGTGCGGTTTTTTTTTTGCTCTTTTGCCGCAGGCAAGCGAAAAAGCGGCAGGGAGAATGCGGCCGCTCAGGCTTCCTATTGCTTAAAGCGGCTTAAATCGGGCATAATTACAGTGCAAATTATTTAGGAGGGCGCAATGAAAATTCACGTTGTTTTCACGGGCGGCACAATAGGCAGCTCCGTTTCCGGCGGGGTTATTTCGCCTGCGGATTCTTCAAAATCCGTGCTTCTTGAAAATTATATTGCGCTTCACGGCAATGATGTTTCGTTTGAAACCGCCGCGCCTTATTTTGCTCTAAGCGAAAATTTGTGTGCCGAAAATCTCAATTCGCTTGTTCGCTGCGTGTGCGGTATTGCCGAAAACGGCGGCGAAAAAATCATTGTTTGCCATGGCACGGATACCTTGCAGTTTTCCGCCGCTGCGCTTTCCTATGCCCTTGCGGGCACAAAAGCCTGCGCCGTGCTCGTGAGCGCAAATTATCCTCTTTCCGATTCACGGTCAAACGGCTTTGCCAATTTCGAGGCAGCCGTTGATTTTCTTAAAAATAATAATTCCCGCGGCGCGCGTGTTTCCTATAAAAACATCGGTGATGAATGCGCCGGAATTCTTGATGCGGCGCACCTTTTAACCTATCCCGAGGGGAGTGCGTTTCTTGCCGAAAAAGGTTATTTTGCATTAGATAATAATGAAAATTTCGGCAAAAACAAAGCGTCGGAAAAAAGTAAAAACGATGCTTTTGCATGCAAAGAATGCAGCGCAAAAGCAGCTTCGCTTGCGGATTTCGGAATAGACGGAGTTGAATTTTCGCAGCGGTCGGAAGTGCTTGCTCTGCAATGCGTTCCGGGGTGTGATTATAATTTTAATGTAAGCGAAAAAAAGGCGGTTATTCTGCGCCCTTATCACAGCGGAACTTTAAACACCGCAAGCCCGGATTTTCAGAAATTCTGTGCCGCCTGCAAGGAAAAAAACATTCCCGTTTTTGCGGCTTCGGTTCCGGAGGGCGATATTTACGAAAGCTCCTGTGCTTTTGATTTTCTCGGAATAATCCCGCTAGATTTAACCTTTTCAAATGCATATATCAGGGCTTGGCTTGCGCCGTTTAAGGGTGAGTCTCTTTCCCGTTTTATGCAGGCGAATATAGCGCTTTAATCGCTGCGCTTTCGGCTTTTTTGCCCAAGGCGCTTTGGTTTTGATTAAGATTGACAAAAATATAACAAATATGTTGCCCATATCTGTTGAAAAATATGTATTGATTTTAGTGATTAACTAATTTATAATAAATTCGTGGAAAATAAGAACACTTTTCTTATAATATTAAATGAGAGGTAATCATAATGAATGCTTTGAACAAAAAAACAATCGAAGATATCGATGTGGCAGGCAAAAAGGTTCTTGTTCGCTGCGATTTCAATGTTCCGCTTAAGGACGGCGAAATCACAAACGATAAAAGAATTGTTGCCGCTCTTCCGACAATTAAATATCTTATCGCGCAGGGCGCAAAGGTTATTCTTTGCTCTCATCTCGGCAGACCGAAGGGCGAATATAAGCCCGAATTCAGCCTTGCTCCCGTAGCTAAAAGGCTCACCGAATATCTCGGTCAGGATGTTAAGCTTGCAGAGGATGAAACCGTTGTAGGCGAAAATGCAAAGAAAATGGCTGCAGAGCTTAAAGACGGCGAAGTTATGCTTCTCGAAAATGTTCGCTACAGAAAAGAAGAAACAAAGAATGAGGAGAATTTCTCCAAAGAGCTTGCTTCTCTTGCAGATGTTTTCGTGAACGATGCTTTCGGCACCGCACACAGAGCACATTGCTCCACCACGGGCGTTGCGGCTTATCTTCCCGCTGTTTGCGGCTATCTTATTCAAAAGGAAATCACCTTTATGGGCGGCGCGCTTTCCGATCCCAAGCGTCCCCTCGTTGCAATTCTCGGCGGTGCAAAGGTTTCCGATAAAATCGGCGTAATCACAAATCTTCTCGATAAGTGCGACACACTTATCGTCGGCGGCGGTATGGCTTACACCTTTATGAAAGCTCTCGGCCACCACATCGGCACATCTCTTCTTGAAGAGGATCAGGTTGAAAATGCATGCCAAATGATGAAGGATGCAGAGGCTAAGGGCGTTAAATTCCTTATTCCCGTTGATAACAAGGTCGGCAAGGAATATGATGAAAACACAGAGGCTATGGTTGTAAACAGCGATGAAATTCCCGATGGCTGGATGGGTCTTGATATCGGCCCCAAAACTCAGGTCCTTTTTGCAGATGCAATTAAGGGCGCAGGCACCGTTATTTGGAACGGCCCCATGGGCGTTTCCGAATGGGATAACTTTGCGGCAGGCACTATCGCGGTTGCAAAGGCAGTTGCCGATTCGGGCGCAATCTCAATCGTTGGCGGCGGCGATTCCGTTGCAGCGGTAACAAAGCTTGGCTTCAGCGATAAAATGAGCCACATCTCCACAGGCGGCGGCGCTTCTCTTGAATTCCTTGAGGGCAAGGAGCTTCCCGGCATTGCCGCTCTTATGGATAAAGACTAAAATTCTTTTATAAAAGAGGTAGTATATAATGAATAAAGCAGTCAGAAAAGCAGTTATCGCAGGTAACTGGAAAATGAATAACACTCCTGCGCAAACAACAGCTCTTATCAACGAAATGAAGCCGCTTGTTGCAGATGCGGATTGCGGCGTTGTTTTGTGCGTTCCCTTTGTTGATGTTCCGGCAGCGGTTGAGGCTGCAAAAGGCTCAAACATCAAAATCGGTGCCGAAAATGTTCATTTTAAGGACAGCGGCGCTTACACCGGCGAAGTCAGCGCAGATATGCTTAACGAGCTTGGTGTTGAATATGTTGTTATCGGCCACAGCGAAAGAAGAACTTACTTCGGTGAAACCGATCAAACGGTTAATCTCCGCACACTCAAGGCTCTTGAAAAGGGCTTAAAGCCGATCATCTGCGTTGGTGAAACTCTTGAGCAAAGAGAGCTTGGTTACACGGAAACCCTTTTGAAATTCCAAACCAAAATGGCGCTCACAAATGTTTCCGCTGATCAGCTTAAAGATGTTATCATCGCTTATGAGCCCGTTTGGGCAATCGGCACTGGCGTAACAGCCACAGCAGATCAGGCAAATGAAGGCAACGGCTATGTTCGCGCAGCAATTGCCGAGGTATACGGCGAGGATGCCGCTCAGGCTGTAACAATTCAATACGGCGGCTCAATGAATGCCAAAAATGCGGATGAGCTTCTTGCAAAAGAGAATGTTGACGGCGGCCTTATCGGCGGCGCTTCACTCAAGGCTCAGGATTTTTCCGTTATTGTTAAAGCGGCAAGCAAATAAGTCTGAAAAGCCTTCCCTGCGGAAGGCTTTTTTAAATAAATTATTACAGGAGGATTTTCTTTATGAAAAAACCGGTTGTTTTATGTATAATGGACGGCTTCGGTAAAAACGATTCCGATTACGGCAATGCAATTGCAATGGCAAATAAGCCGAATCTCGATAAGCTTATGGCAGAATGCCCGATGACTTATATCGGCGCTTCGGGCCTTGATGTGGGCTTGCCGGACGGCCAAATGGGCAACAGCGAGGTCGGCCACACGAATATCGGTGCGGGCCGCATTGTTTATCAGCCCCTCACCAGAATAACAAAAGCCTTTCAAGACGGCGAGGCTTATAATAACAAGGCTCTTTTAGATGCCGTTAATAATGCAAAGTCGGGCAAGGCTCTTCACCTTATCGGCCTTGTTTCTCCCGGCGGCGTTCACAGCCATACCGACCACCTTTACGGCTTGCTTGAAATGGCTAAAAAGCACGGTGTTGAAAATGTTTATGTTCATGCTGTTTTGGACGGCCGTGATGTTCCGCCGGCTTCCGCCGTTGAGGATCTTAAAGCGCTTCAGGCTAAAATGAGCGAAATCGGCGTTGGCAAAATCGTTTCCGTTATGGGCAGATTTTATGCTATGGACCGTGATAATATTTGGGACAGAGTCGAAAAAGCTTATGCTGCAATGGTTTATCGTGAGGGTATTCAGGCGGATGATGTTATCGCTGCGGTTGAGGCTTCTTATGAAACCATTGATGAGGACGGAAAACACCTCACCGATGAATTTGTGCTTCCAACCGTTATCGGCGGCGCAGAGGGTGCCGTTTCCGAGGGCGACAGCGTTATTTTCTTCAATTTCCGCCCCGATCGTGCAAGAGAAATCACACGCACCTTTGTTGATCCCGATTTCACAGGCTTTGAAAGGAAAAACGGCTATTTCAAGCTCCTTTATGTTTGCATGACTCAGTATGATGAATCCATGCCGAATGTTGAGGTTGCTTTCCCTCCCGAAACGCTTAAAAACACCTTTGGCGAATATATTTCCTCTCTCGGCAAAACTCAGCTTCGCATTGCCGAAACTCAGAAATATGCACATGTAACCTTCTTCTTCAACGGCGGTGAGGAAAAGCAATATCCGGGTGAGGACAGAATTCTTGTTGATTCTCCGAAAATTTCCACATTTGACCTTATGCCCGAAATGAGCGCTCCCGAGGTTTCCGAAAAGCTTAATGCGGCTGTAAGAAGCGGTAAATACGATGCAATTATCGTTAATTTTGCAAATTGCGATATGGTTGGCCACACTGGAATTATTCCTGCGGCAATCAAGGCTGTTGAAACGGTTGATGCATGCGTGGGTTCGCTTGCTCAGGCTGTTAAGGAAATGGGCGGCGTTCTCTTCGTAACGGCAGACCACGGCAATGCCGATAAGATGCTTGATGAAAACGGCGAGCCCTTCACGGCGCACACCACAAATCCCGTTCCCTTTATCGTTGTTAATTATCCCTGCAAGGTTCGCGAGGGCGGCAGACTCAGCGATATCGCGCCCACAATGCTTAAGGTTATGGGTCTTGAGCAGCCTGCGGAGATGACGGGTAAATCCATCATCCTTTAATTATTCGGCCGCTTCGGCACTTTTCGCAAATTTGTTGATGCGTATAAATGCGCTCCTTGTGTAATTAAATCCGCTTGGAAATGCCGCCGGGTTTTCAAAAATAAACATATGCAATAGAAAATCCAATTTATATGTGTTCAGCTTTTTGTTGTTTTATGGTAATATTCGATTGGGGTGTTATTATGAGAAAAATTAACAAGCAGGCAATATTAGGCTTGCGCATTATGCAAAGAAGAAAACAGCTTGGTATCAACCAAAGCGAATTGGCAGAGCAAATCGGGCTCAGCGAACACCAGATTTCAAATATTGAAACCGGTCGCAGCTATCCCAGAATGAAAAGCTTTATCAAAATTTGCGAAGTGCTTGAAACCAATGCGGATTATTTCATCTCCGGTGCAATGAAGGATGAGGTTGATGAAAATATCATCGATATGGTAACTTCCTGCACTCCCGAAGAGCAAAAGGTGATTTGGAAATTGCTTGATGCTTATATTCACCGCGAGGATGACACACGCGTTTGATTCGCTGCTTCTTCAAAAGAATAAATTAAGCCCGAAATTCTTTTCGGGCTTTTTTTATGCGCAAAATCGAGTGATTTGTAAAACTAAAAAATATAATATTTAAGGAGAGCGGTTGGCGTAACTGCTCTCCTTTTTGCGCGTAATCGATTTCTTTTATTTAAAAATCGCGCTGTAAAGCTTTGAAATCAGCTTTCTGAAATTTCTGCTTGCTTTTTCCTTTGCGTTCAGCGGCAAATCCTTGTAGCAAACCGTTTTTCCGCTCACGCTCACACCGAGGATTTTGCCGAGCCTGTTTGGGTGGCGCTTCACAATTTCTGCGCCCTCAATGTTTATTCTGTGTGCAAAATCAATTTCCGTTTCTCTGTCTGCCTTTAAAAGGTTCGGCGAGAAAACGCTGATAAGCGAAAATGCAATTCCCGGCTTATCCATAAGCTCCAAATGGCTTTTTTCGCTTTTCGGCAAAATTTGAGTGATTTTTATTTAAAATCTTTTCGCGCAAGGGCAAATAAATGCCGCTTCGGCTTCAAATCCGCCGAATAAATTAAGTCTATGTTTCTTGTGCAAAAATAAATACTGTGATATACTGTTAGCCGAGGTATGAATATGAAAATTAAAGATATTGAATTTCCGGGCAGGGCGTTTCTTGCCCCTATGGCGGGCGTGGCGGATCGCGCTTTCCGCGAGGTGTGCGCCTCCTTTGGCGCGGCTTACACGGTAACGGAAATGGTCAGTGCAAAGGGTCTTTCCATGGGCGATAAAAAAAGCGCCGCTCTGCTTACCCTCGGCAAAGAAGAGGGCATTGCGGGCGCGCAGATTTTCGGCGATGACCCTGCTGTTATGGCTTTGGCCGCGGTTAAATGCCTGGAATATAAACCCGATATAATCGATATAAATATGGGCTGCCCCGCGCCGAAGGTCGCAAATAACGGAGGCGGAGCAAGCCTTATGAAAAATCCTCGCCTTGCGGGCGAAATCGTGCGCGCCGTCAGCGATGCCGTTGATATTCCCGTCACGGTTAAAATCCGCAAGGGCTGGGATGATAATTCCGTAAACGCCGTTGAAATGGCGCAAATTGCAGAGCAAAACGGCGCAGCGGCAATTGCCGTTCACGGGCGCACCCGCGTGCAGATGTACAGCGGCACGGTGGATTATGATATTATCCGCCGCGTTAAGCAGGCGGTTTCGATTCCCGTTATCGGAAACGGCGATGTGGTTGATGAAGCCTCTGCCGCCAAAATGGCAGAGCTTACGGATTGCGACGCGATTATGATAGGCCGCGGTGCCATGGGAAATCCGTGGCTGTTTCGCCGCATAAACGCTTATTTTGACGAATGCAGAATAATTCCCGAGCCGTCGGTGGAGGAAAAAGTGCGCGTTATGCTTGCTCACATTCAAAAAATGATTGAATATAAGGGCGAGCACACTGCCATGCGCGAGGCACGCCGCCATGCGGCTTATTACACAAAGGGGCTTCGCGGCGGCGCAAAGTTCCGCGCGGAAATGGGCTCGCTCGAAAGCTTTGAGCAGCTTTGCGAAATCACATTCAGGATAGTAAAGGAAAATCAGTGATGATATTAAAAAATGTTTGCTTTTATAATGAACTTTTTAAAAAGGAAGTTGCCGATATCGAAATAGAGGGCGGCAAAATCAAGGCAATCGGCGTTATAGAGGGCGAGGGCCGCGATATGAGCGGCATGGTTGCTCTGCCCGGGTTTGTGGATATTCACATTCACGGCGCGGCGGGCGGCGACGCTTCGGATGCCGATGAGGCCGGGCTTGAAAAAATCGGCAAATATCTTGCAAAGCACGGCGTAACCTCGTTTTGCCCCACTTCAATGACGCTCGGCAGGCAAACTCTTTGCGATATCGTAAGCACGGTTAAAAATTATAAGGGCAGGGAAAGCGGTGCCAAGGTTGCCGGCATAAATCTTGAGGGCCCGTTTATCGCCATGAGCAAAAAGGGCGCGCAAAATCCCGAATTTGTCCGCCCCGGCACGGCAGAAGAATTTGACGGGCTGTTTGATAAAAGCGGCGGGCTTGTTAAGCTTATAACAATTGCTCCTGAGGCGTTTGACAGCGCCGAATTTATTAAGCACGCTTCAAAAAAATGCTCCGTTTCAATCGGCCATTCGGCTGCAAATGCGGCAGAGGCGCAGGCGGCATTTGATTTGGGCGCAAATCATGCCACGCATCTTTATAATGCCATGACCCCGATGCAGCATCGTGAGGCGGGAATTGCGGGCACGGCTCTTGATAATGAAAATGTTTATTGCGAATTGATTTGCGACGGCGGCCATATTTGCCCGGCGGTGCTCAGAAACACATTTAAAATGCTCGGCAAAAACAGGGCGTGCGTGATTTCGGATTCTATGCGCGCGGCAGGGCTCGGCGCAGGCGAATACGAGCTTGGCGGTCAGCCCGTTTTCGTGCACGAGGGCGGCAAATATGCCGTGCTTGAGGACGGCACCATCGCGGCATCAATCAGCAATGTTTTTGATGAATTTAAAAATCTGCTTTCATTCGGAATCGATTTTGAAACCGCGCTTCGCAGCTGCACAATAAACCCCGCAAAATCAATCGGCTTGGGTGATGAGATCGGCTCAATCGCCGTCGGCAAGGCGGCGGATTTGGTGTTTGTGGGCGATAATTTTGAAATTAAGGAAGTTTATATAAATGGAGCACTCGCTTAATGTGGCTTTGATAGAGCCGGAAATCCCGCAAAACACGGGCAATATTGCGCGCACCTGCGCCGCCACGGGCGCAAGGCTTCACCTTGTGGGGCCAATGGGCTTTCAAATCACCGAAAGGCGTGTTCGCCGCGCAGGGCTTGATTATTGGGATAAGCTTGATATAACATATTATGATGATATCAACGATTTTTTTGAAAAAAACAAGGGCGCAAATTTCTTTTATTTCACCACCAAGGCGGAGCAGGCACACACGGATGCCGAATATCCAAACGATTGCTTCCTCGTTTTCGGCAAGGAATCAAAGGGCTTGCCCGAGCCGCTGCTTAAAGCAAATCATGACAGTTGTGTGCGTATTCCCATGCGCGGAATAATTCGCAGCCTCAATTTAAGCAACAGCGTAGCCGTCGGCGTTTATGAGGTGCTGCGCCAATGGGATTATCCCTTGCTTTCTTCAAAAGGGCAACTGCATGATTTAAAATGGTGAGGCGCAGGCGTGCGTTTGTGTTAAGCAGGCGGGAATCGAACGCAATATGGTTTAAAGCAACCGATTCTGCCTTTTCCGCCCCGTGGGGACGAAAAGGTGTTGTTGCAAAAATCAACACCTTTTCGGTGAAACTGCATATAAAAATGGGCGTAACTCAATTAAGGGTTACGCCCATTTTGCCTTGCGGCTTTATTATTTTGCTTTCTTTTTGCGCGCTATTTTTGTGCACACTCCCGTGAGCACGGCAGCAAGAATAACGGCGCCGATTGCGCATGGCACGGCAACTCTTGCGGCAGGCGGCAGATATCCGCTTTCCTGTTGAGGCAAATCTGCGGGCAGTTTGTAAAGCGCGGAGCCGTCGTTTGAGCCGTAGGCTATTCTGATAACATTCACGCTGTATTTGCCCGTGTTCACGGTCACGGTTTCGCCGTTTATCGCAAGCTGTTCGTCCTCGGGGGCAACATAATTCGGCTTGCCCGCTTCGTTGCAGGCGGATTTGTAGTTTGCCGTAATGTGTTGATTTGATGCGTAATTTAAGCTTCCGAAGCCGCTTAAATTCAAATTAACCGTTTGCTCCTTGCCGCTTGAATTAACAAGCTTAACATAAATTGCCTGCTCCTGCTCGTTCACGGTCACGGATTGTGCCAAATCGCTTATGGGCGTTTCCTCGGAAAAGGCGGCATCAATATATTTTGAGCCTATGTTGTTTGCATAAAGCATTTGCGTGTAGTATGACGGGGTAAGCACGGTTTCCTGCGAATCAAACCAAATCATATTAACCGCCCAGTTTTGCGAATTGATTTTTGCAAAGGTGGGGGCATATGCCGTCATTGCCACCACATCGCTGTTGCGCTCAAAGCCTGTCATATAGGCGGCTTCTTCAATGGCCTCGGCCATGTTGCTTTTTGTTTGAATTGTGCCTATTCCGTTTGCCGTTGCGGCGTATTCGCCAACGAAAACCTTTGCGCCGTTTCTGTCGTAGCCGTCATATCTGTTGTTAATTTCATACATATAATCGCGGCTTGTGTAGTAATGCTCGTCAATGTAGCAATCGCTGTATTTGCTGTTTGCAGTGCTTTGCGCAATGTCGAAATCCTTGCCGTCAAGCCAGGTGCCCGCCGTGGTGATAACGGTTATATCGGGGTATTTTTCTTTAACGGCTTTATAAAGCGCATCAAAATTGCGCCAATAAACCTCGCCCCAGTTTTCGTTTCCGAGGCCGATATATTTAAGGTTGTAAGGCTCGGTGCGGCCGTTTGCGGCTCTTACAGCGCCCCAATATGTTGTGTTGGCGTCGCCGTTTGCATATTCAATCAAATCCAGCACATCCTGCACATAATTTTGCCATTCGTGTGTGCCGGGTGTTAATGCAATCGTTTCAAGGTATTTGTCAAAATCGGCTTCGCTTGTGTAATTAAGCGCATCCACCTCTTTGATTCTGGCTTCAATGCCGCTTTCGTCTTTTTCGTCAAAATTCCGCTCGGAAATAAGATAATTGCGAAATTCCTCATCGCTCATGTTAAGCTTTTTAAGAGCGTCAACATTTATATCGTATCCGTTTCTGCCCTGGCAGGTTAAGCCCACATTCAGGCAGGGAACAGGCTCTGCGCCCAAATCCGCACAAAGATTGAAATATTCGCCGTATCCCAGCGCGTTTGAATTTATGTAGTAATCGCCTGCGTCATCATTTCGCCACACATTGTAGCTTTGTTTGCGCTCCTCAAGCGGGCCTATGGTCGATTTCCAGTCAAAAAGATTTTCAAGCGAATCGCCTTCGCAAAAGCAGCCGCCGGGGAATCTTATAAACGCGGGGTTCAGCTTTTTAAGCGCTTCCGCCAAATCGGTGCGCAGGGTTGTGTATTTCCACTCGCTGTTGCCGTAGCCGTAAGAATTTTGCGGAATCAGCTGCACAAAATCAACGCAAAGGGTGCCTGCACCGTTAAATTCAATCGAAAGGCCGCCGTCCTCCGTGGCGGAGGATTCAAGCTCGGCTTCAAATTTGCGCCAGCTTTCGCTGTTTGAAATGTCTATTTCCGTTTGGTGCGATTTGTTGGCGGAGGAATCGAGATAAACTCTTACCGTGCCGCTGAAATCAATGTTTTTGATATACATTGAAAAATCGTATTTTTCACCTTTTTTAAAGCCCATGTCCGATGTTGACTGAGCTTTTTTGTTTTGATCAAAGGTTTTGTAGTCCCAATCCTCAACACAGCCGAGATTTGTTATAACTCCCTTGCCGGAAACGGTCAGCTTTTCGTAATTCGGGTTGTTTTTGTTCATTGCCCCGTCGCTTGCAAGGGTGTGGGTAATGTTTGAAAATTCCCAATAAGCCTCATTGAGCGCGGCGTTTTCTTCGGCGGTGTCGTTGTATTCAAAGCTGTTGTTGTAAACCAAATTTGAAACCAAGCCGCCGTCGCCCGCCTTGGAAATGTCCTCAATAAAAGCGCCGTAAAGCGTTGGCGAAACCTCGTGGCCGATTTTGTCCGCCGATATGTTAAGTTCGGCACTGTCTGCGGCGAAGGCGGGCGAGGCACTTGCAAGCACCATTGCCGCCGATATTAAAGCGGATAATATTTTTTTCATAACAAAATTCCTCATGTTCTTTGCGCCGCGGCTTCCGAACATTTCGGCAAAAAACGGCACAAGTGCTATAATATAATGTTAGCATATCGGGGGGTATATGTCAAAAAAAGAAATATTACAATTTCTGAAAAAAAAACTATTGCAAATTCACACAAAGTATGCGATAATAGCAAATGCAATATCGAGGTGTGGCTCAGTTTGGTAGAGCACCACGTTCGGGACGTGGGGGTCGCAAGTTCAAATCTTGTCACCTCGACCAAGAAAAAGCAGGTTCTTTAACCTGCTTTTATTTTATGCCAAAATGCCCTCAAGTGTTTATAACTTATAATAAAATCATAGTATACAGATATCTTTTATTTCTTATGATGCAATAAAAAATATTACTAAACTAATGATTCAAGGCACAGCCTGCGGAATTTTCTCCGTAAGCCGTGCCTTTTTATTGCCGGTTTAACTTGTTTTACTGAGATAAAATTTCTATATCCGAAAAATGAACTTCATATGACGCTCCCGAAGGGAAATATACTTCGTGAGAAAAGCAGTTATCATCAACAATATCAAATTCATCTATTCCGAAATCATTGTTTTCGATATATTCAAAATGTTCGGAATTAAAATTTGATTTAAAAGTGCTGACGGAATAATATATGATGGATTTTTTTATGTTTTTAAAAT
>UMHM01081869.1_pt1 | contig 20556 bp, 25 predicted proteins | sample 1965501 | NCBI WGS metagenome assembly UMHM01 (sample SAMEA4836095, study PRJEB28245) | human gut metagenome | biome: gut microbiome; material: fecal sample | place: Denmark | collected 2008
TTTTTTAGTATAAACTAAACCTAATAAATCTATATTTAAATATATATCATATAGTTCTTTATTCTTAACTATTTTAAAATCTATATCTTCTTTGCTTATATCACTTGGTATATTATTTACTTCATAGATTATTTCTTCTACTGAATCTCTTAAAGTTATTTCATCTTTTATATCATCTAATTCATCTTTAGTTAGTGTTGTTCTAAATTCTAGTTTTATATCTCCTAGATCTTCAAAATAAGTTTCTATTCTTAAAGTAAATGTACTCATGATACCACTTTCATTTTCCCATACAACTGTTGTTTTGTCAGTTAAGCTTTCATTATCGATTTTTAACATAAGCACTCTCTTTCATTTAAAAAGACTTTATTAAGTCTAAATTACATATTTGGTGGAGATGAGGAGTAGCGAACTCCTGTCCAAGATTCATCCCAGTAGAACTTCTACAAGTTTAGTTGGTTTTTAATTTCAAATAATAATGTAGATTGCCAACTTCTCTTATTATTCTAAGATTGCTAATTATTCTTTATAAACCACAAACAAATTTATAATATAGCTCACTTTATGACTTCCAACTTAAAACTCGTGAGCAAAAGTTAAAAGCGGAAGCTCCGTTTTACTTAATTAAGCAAAAGCTGGAGAGAAATTAAAATCGTTTCCGATTATTTTTGTTTTGCATTTAAAGTATGCCTACTACTTGCATCCTACCCAGACATAATCCTGTCGAATCAATGCATCCCCATATGTGTTAATTATATCATAATATATGTTTTATTTCTAGTTTTATTGACAAAATAGGCATTTTTTCTTAAAATTATAGATATGAAATATAGTGCGTTAAAAATTGTTGAGTTAGTTATAGTTAATTTAATAACACTTACTAGATTAGTAGGTGCACTTTTGCTTCCATTAATATATGTTAAATATGGAGCTAGTATTTGCGCAATATGGACTATAGTTTTATTTGCCACTGATGCGATAGATGGCTTTTTAGCAAGAACACTTAAAATTTCAACATTCTTTGGAAGTGCTATGGATGGAATAAGTGATAAACTGTTAAATGCTATTTCATTCATTATACTGGGGTTTCAATATAATATCATGATTCCACCACTTATTTTGGAACTAGCAATAATGTCAACAATATATTCTACGTATAGATTTGGTGGTAATATTCAATCAAGCAAAACTGGTAAAATTAAAACTATAATATTAGATGTATGTGTTATACTTAGTTTTACTCTTATGAGTTTACCTGCACTTAAAATAAATAATTTTGTTATAAATCATTTAATTCATAATACTAGTGGATATATAATATTACTTGGATGTATTATAACTATTGCATCTATTATTACACTGATGGACTATAATAAAAAGAATAAGAACACTAGAGATAATAAAAAATTAACACATATTAAGTACCAACATAGAATTAAAAAAACAACAAAAGAGGTAATAAATGATCTATTTGATACTGACTACTATATAAAACATAAAAACGAACCAATAATGAAACAATTCTATAAAACTAAAGTAGCTAAGTAAAATGCTACTTTTTTCTTTTAATATAAGTAAATATATGCTACAATTATAATCAAGGAAGTGATTAGATGAAAAGAAAAATAAGTATATTCCTTATAATAATTGTTGCAGTTGTAGGTACAATACTTATTTATAAACATTTTGATAAGAAAGTTATTGATAATAAAAGTGTTACTAAATTTTCAGATGAATATACTTTAGTAGATAAGGATAACGTATTTGTGTATTCAAATATAGATGAAATAGCAAATATGATTGAGAATGGTACTGGTATTATATTTATTGCTTATCCAGAGTGTCCATGGTGTCAAAGGTATGCTATGTATTTAAATGAAGTTGCTAAAGAAAATAACATCAAAGAAATATATTATTTAAATATTAAACATGATAGACAAATTAATTCTAGTAAATACTCTAAGATAGTGAGACTACTTGAAAATTATTTATATTCAGATGATACTGGTAAAGCTAAAATATTTGTTCCTGATCTTATATTTGTAAAGAATGGTAAAATAATAGCTAATGATAATGAAACTGCTATTACTATGGCAAGTATGGATATTGAAACTTATTGGACTGAAGAAGTAATAATGGAATTTAAAGATAAAATAACAAATTATATAAGAGAATATGACACAACATGTTCTATTTGCAATTAGGAGGAAGATAAAATGTATTGGCAATATATAGTTATAATATTAGTGTTATTATTAATATCACTTGTAATTATTAAGATGAGAAGAAAGGATTTCCATGTTGAAATAAATAAACTTATTCAATATTTAGGTGGTAAAGATAACATACTTGATGCTCAAATAAATCTATCAAGACTTAAGGTTACGTTAAAAGATGTTACTTTAGTTAATAAAGAAGGAATTCAAAAATTAGGAGCTAAAGGTATAGTTGAAATAGATAATGAACTTAAGATTATACTTGGTCCTAACTCAAAACAATTAAAAAAATACATGGCTGATTTAAAGTAGTAATTTTACTACTTTTTTTATATATTAAAGACACTAATACTAGTGCCTTTAATAATTATTATTTTTTTAGTTTTAACATTGTTTGTTCTTTTTGAGCTCTATCCATACCTCTTTTACATTCTTCTTTATATATATCCATTAATTCTCTTATCAATGGATATATTTCTTGTTTTTCTCTATCAGATACATAATCAAAGTTACCAATCATTATGTCATATACTAGTTGTTCAGTGTCTTCTCTTAGAATTCGATCTACGGTTTTTCCAGTTAACCTTTTTACCATTTTTGTAAGTGTTACTTGGTATTTTTCCCATCCTTTTACTATTTCAAATTGATCTAATAATGGATAACATTTACCTTTTACTTCACTAGGTATTAGGTTTACTCCTCCACTTGGTCTATTTTCTAATGAGTATGGGCATCCTCTTTCAGTTAGTACTGAACAACAACTTTTCATTGATATTAAATCTACTATTCCTCTATTTTTGTTTCTAACTCTTAAATAAAGATAAGGTACTATATATTTAGTTCCATTCTTAGTTCTTTTTATATCTATCGCTGCTACAATTGATGTTTTACCTTCTTTTAAGATTTCTTCTAAAGCCTTTATACTTAAATCTTGAAAGTCATTTGTACTATAATCACATCCACATTTTTTACAGCATTCGCCTTTACATTTCTTACATATTTCTTTATTTTCATATTTATTATTTTCCATACTTGCCCCTCTTTGAGGGTATATTATACTATATTTATGTTTTTTTATCAATAATAAGGATAGTATCCATATGGATTTTGATAATAAACTGGTCTTGGTCTATAAGGATTAAATGTGCCTACTGCGACACCTCCTGTTAAAGCTCCTAAAAGAAATGGTGCTGCAAAACCAAATCTATCTTTTCCATACTTAAAGTTTCCGTACATATACTCACCTCTAATTTATACTATGAAAAAAGCACATTTAAGATTGTGCTTTTAAACGATATAAGTTGAATGATGGTTTATTAAATATTCTATATGGATACTTATTAGTGCCTATTCCACTTGATATATATATTTCAGTAATACCTTTTGAATAATGTTCTTGATAGTATTTATCTCCCAAATCATCTAAGAAAACCCCACCATAATATGGAACTACTACACTACCATTTAATGAGTGTCCACCTAATACTAAATCTACTTCGTATGTAGCATCATCTAATAATTTTATAGTTTTACCATCATGAGCTAAAACTATTATATATTTTCTTTTTTCATCTTCTTTATAAAAATTAAATGCTTCTTCAAATTTAACTTCTTCTTTTGAGGAACTAGGAAGTCCGACTATGAATAGAGAATCATTGTTCTTATAAAATACTTCATCATAACTATTATTTAGTATATTAAATTTACTTTTTTCTATTATAGTTTTATAGTCTTCAAAGTTATAATCTGCATCTCCGTATATTGCGTATTTACCAATATTTGCATTTATGTTTGTTAATTGTTCTTCTAAAAACTCTATATCATCATTACTATATTTTTTATTTTTATTTACTAAATCACCTGTGAATACTACTATATCTGGTTTTAATTCATTTATTCTTGAGACTAGATTTTTAATATCTTCTTTGTTTGTTGTTGATTTATAAAGCAAATCACTAAAGTGTACTATCTTTATACCACTAAAGTTGCTAGTTAATATATTGCTTTCTATTTTATATTCTTTTACTATTAAGCCTTTTATTCCCACATATTTAGCGTATATAAATAATAGTGCTATTAGTAAAATTATAAAGAATATTATACTTATTAGTTTTCCTTTATGTGACTTTTTTACTTCTTCTTGTGCCATTTTAAATAGCTCCCATATTGTATACAAGAAGTAATAAAACTCCGGTCATTGTGTTATGGAACATATGCATCATTACACTTGTGAATGTTGTTTTTGTTTCTCTATCCATTAATGCAAAAACAAATCCTAGTGAACCATATGGAAGTAAATAAAGTAAATTAATAAGCTTAAACTCTCCAGCTACTAAGTGACATACAGCGAATATTAAACCACATGATAATGCATAAATCCATTTGTTTTTGATTAATGGGTCAATACTTTTTCTAAATGTAAATTCTTCGCTAAGTGGTGCTATTATAGATATGTTTATCATAGTAAAAACTGGCATTTTAAATAACATATCTCTTACTAAGCTTTCATTAGTAGAAACATCTTTTATTATGATTGATATAAATAAATTAAATACAACCATAGCAATTAACCCAGCTATATAATATTTAAAACCTATTTTAAAATTATTCTTAAATCCTTTTGTAAACGTTTTAAATTCTTTATCTAAGTCTTTTTTATACATTAAATATAATAATAATATAAAAGTAAAATTTCCTAGTAGTGTAGCTATTTGTGTATTTTTAACAAGCCCTAGAAAGATCTCACTAAATAAAGATGGAAGTACAAATGTTCCAATAAATGCAACTAAAAAGAATAATATATTTATATAAAATGGTCTTTCTTTAGAATATTTAAATTTCATTTTATCACTTACCTTCTATTTAATAGTATACCATAAATGATAATTATTTACTATTACTATTATATTTTCTTAATATTAATTCACTAGCTTTTTCTTGATTGCTTTTTACTGAAACTGTAAAAAACTCTTTTTGAATATTATAGTATTTTCCCCATAATCTATATCCTTTTAGATATATAATCTTATGTGTTGATTCAAAATCTATGCATTTACTTATTGGTATAGTTATTTGAGTATCTTGTTCTAAATCTTGAAATATCCTGTATTCTGCTTTTGGATCTAAATAATCAACTCTTATATCACTGCTTCCGTGTTCAATATCAGTTTCATATGAACTTTTATATGTACCTAAGTATGCATATATTTTGTTAGTATCATTTTCATTTATATTACGTAAGTGTTTATAATATACTTTTGTCACTAAAGTATTTTCATCAGTTTCAAGATGTTCTTTTATTCTTATTTCTTTCACTCCTCTTAGTCTTAAATATTCTCTTACTTTGATATCTTGTTCTAATTCTTGTATTCTTCTATTTTTTCTATTAATTTCTTCGTTTTTTCTTTTTAATTCTTTTACTTCTCTTTTTATTTCATTTAAAGTTTCTTCTTTCATATACACCTCTATTTAATATTTTTTGATAAAGAAAAAGCTAACTTAAGCATTTAAGTTAACTTTTATATGCGTTTTTTTACCTTTTCCGATCACTAGATCTTTGATTTCTTCTTTCTTAAACATTCTTGTTTCATCAGTTTCTTTTGCAGAATTAAAACTAATACCGTTTCCTTGTACTAGTCTTCTTGCTTCACTTTTTGATGGAGCAATTCCTGATTTAACCAATAAATCTAAAATATTTATTTCATCTTCTACATCGATTAGTACTTCTTCCATACCTTCTTCAGAATATCCTTTAGTAAATAATTCTTCGCTTGTATTTCTTGCTTTAATAGCTTCTTCTTCTCCATGTAAATCTTTTACTACTTCGAATGCTAAAGTTTTTTGAGCAAGTCTCTTTTCAGGTTCATTTTTAACACTTTCTTCAAGTTTATCTATTTCTTCTTTACTTAGGAATGTAAATACTTTTAAGTATTCTACTACTTTAGAATCTTCTGAATTAATTAAGTATTGATAAATTTTATATGGACTTGTTTTTTCTTTATCTAGCCATAAAGCATTTCCTTCACTTTTACCAAATTTTTTACCTGTACTATCAAGTATTAATGGCATAGTGAATCCATATGCTTCTTTTCCTTCTATTTTACGAATTAATTCTATACCTGTTGTGATATTACCCCATTGATCAGAACCTGCTGCTTGAAGAACACAATTTTTTTCATTAAATAAATGTAGAAAATCAAATCCTTGAAGTAATGTATATGAGAATTCAGCATATGTAATACCAGTATCAAGTCTTCTTGCAATAATATCTTTATTAAGCATGTAATTAACATTAATATATTTACCGATATCTCTTAGGAAATCTAAGAATGTTACATCTTTAGTCCAGTCATAGTTATTTACTACTTCTGCTTTTCCATCTAATAATTTAATTACTTGACGTTTTATGCCTTCTAAGTTCTTTTCAACCGTTTCTTTTGAAATCATTTGTCTTTCAGTAGTAGGTCTTGGATCTCCAATAAGTCCTGTTGCTCCACCTACTAATATAATTGGGTGATGTCCATGTAGTGCTAAACGTTTAGCTGTTACAAATGATGCATAGTGACCAATATGTAGTGAGTCTGCTGATGGATCCGTTCCTAAATAGAATGTTAATTTTTCATTATTTAGTTTATCCTTTAAATCAGGACTGCTTATATCTTTTACTACGCCTCTCCATTCTAATTCTTCAAAAAATGTCATATTATTTTCCCTCCTTATTAGTGGAACCAATTCCACCTTTTCTCTCATTTTTTATTTCTTCTTCGTCATCTACTGTTAAATATTTCATGAATACACCTTGAGCTATTCTATCTCCTATTTTAACTTCGAAATCCTTATTTCCATGATTAATTAGTTTTACTTTAAAGTGACCTTCATTATCTTCATTATTATAGAAATCACTATCTATTACTCCTACACTATTTGAAAGTGATACATCGTATTTATATCCCATACTACTTCTACTATAAAGATATAACACTTCATCATCATTCATTGATACCTTAAGTCCAGTTGTAAAAGCTTTAGATTCACCAGGTTTTAAAGTATATTCTTCTAAACTTCTAATATCATATCCAGCACTTTTCTTAGTACTTCTTGTAGGCAATAAATAGCTTTCATATAGTTCTTTATCATCTTTAATATCTTTTTTAAATTGTTCAAAACTTATTTTCTCAAACTTTCTCATAACTTTCCTCCAATAAAAAAGGCACCAATTAAAGGACGAATTTCTCCGTGGTACCACCTTATTTCATAGTTAAACTATCTTAAAGATTATAAAGCATCACCTTTAAACTCAAAAATATGTAACTTCTTTATTAAAGATATGTTAGTTTCCATCAACCACTAACTCTCTATAAATAATCTTTATAAATACTATTATTTCGTCTTCGCTTAATGAGTAAAGTATATATTATTTTTTTAGGTTTGTCAATATAAAAACTCCACCAAATGATAGAGTTAAACATATTCAACTGGGATTATTTATACTTCGCACCATCCTGGAGTGAGAACATTTTCAAATGCACCTATAATATATCACATTAACCCATTTTAGTTAACTGATATCTATTAATAGTATATTCTTTCTTTTATAAAACTATACTTTTTCAAAAGAAAAAACTAAATTTCTTTAGTTTTTATCCTCTACTAAAATATTTACCATCACGAGTAGTTATAATTATTTCTTCTCCTTCTGAAATAAATAATGGAGCTTTTAAAGTATAACCAGTTTCGATAGTAACGTCTTTTTGTGCTGTGCTTGTTGTATTACCTTTAACAGCATCTGGAGCACTGATAACTTTGTATGATACTTTTTCAGGAAGTGTAATACCTACTACTTCTCCTTCAATTACCATAGATTCGACATTCATTCCTTCTTTTAAGAATTTAGCTTCATTTTCTACTAAACTTGCTGGTATTTCAATTTGATCATAAGTATTATTATCCATAAATACATAAGCATCTCCAGTAGAATATAAATATGAAAGTTGATTCTTTCTTACATCAGCTTTTTCCATTTTAATTCCAGCATTGAATGTAATTTCTTGAGTAGTACCTGCTCTTAAATTTTTAAGTTTTGTTTTAACAAAAGCACTACCTTTACCAGGTTTTACATGTTGAAATTCAACAACTTGATAGATATTACCTTCATACTTGATAGTCATTCCGTTTTTAATATCATTAACATTGAACATAATCTACTACGCCTTCTTTTCTTTATGAGCAGTAGTCTTATTACATCTTGAACAGAATTTCTTAATTTCTAATTTACCATCAGTATTCTTTTTATTTTTACTAGTTAAATAGTTGATTTCTTTACAAACAGTACATTGTAGTGCGATACCTTCTCTATTTTCTTTCTTTGCCATTTGGACTTCTCCTCCTTTTTTTATACACTCAAGATTATAACAAATAAAAATGAAGTTGACAAGAGAAACTTATTAAATATTAAGCTAAGACTTCAAAAAAGTGTTTTTTTGTGCTAAAATATGCTCATTAAGCGAGGTAAATTATGAATAGAAAGAGTGTTTTAGTGACAGGTTCAAGTATTGGACTTGGTGCGTCAATTATAAGAAAATATGCAAGTAATAATTATGATGTTGTTATTACATATTTGAGTCATAAGGAAGAAGCAGAAAAATTAAAGAACGAAGTTACTTCTAAATATGGAGTGAATGCTTTAATAGTTAGATGTGATATTAGTAATGAAAAAGATATAGAAAATTTAAAAAACGAAATATTAAATAATTATAGTAAATTAGATGTACTTGTAAATAATGCAGGTATAGCAATAGATACTACATTTGAAGATAAAACTAAAGATAATTTTATGAGAACTTTAGAAATTAATTTAGTTGGTACTTTCTTAATGTCTAAATGTTTCGGTGATATTATGGAAAAAGAAGGACATGGAAATATCATTAATATAAGTAGTACTAATGGAATAGATACATATTATGAATATAGTATAGATTATGATGCATCTAAGGCTGGTGTAATTAATTTAAGTCATAACTTAGCAAATCACTATAATGGTAAAGTTAGAGTTAATACTGTATGTCCTGGATGGGTAGATACACCTATGAATAAAGAATTAGATAGTGAATATAAAAAAGATGAAGAAAAAAAGATAATACTTGGTAGATTTGCTCACCCTGATGAGATTGCTAATGTTGTATATTTCTTATCAAGTGAAGATGCAAGTTATATGAATGACTCAGTAATAAGAATAGATGGTGGTAAAAGATGTTAAAGTTAAATGATAAATATATAAAGTTAGTAAATGATAGCGAGATGGAATTAAGTGATATATTTAGTTCTATAGATCATAATACTTTTATTAATAGTAAGAAAGTACTTGATGCTTTTCATAGAGAGAATATTAGTGAAAGTGATTTAAATGGTACTAGTGGGTATGGATATAATGATACAGGAAGAGATAAAATAGAAAGAATATTTTCTTATGTACTTGATAGTGATGACGCGTTAGTTAGAACTCAAATTATATCTGGGACTCATGCTATAAGTACAGCATTATTTGCTATTTTAAGGCCAGGTGACACTCTTTTAGCTATTAGTGGTACTCCTTATGATACATTACATGAAGTTATTGGAATTAAGCCTAATAATAGTTCTCTTATTAGTTATGGAATTAAATATAAAGAAATAGATTTAATAGATAATGATTTTGATTATGATAAGATAGAAAAAGAACTTAAAAATAGTATTAAAGCTATACATATACAAAGATCTAGAGGATATTCTTTAAGAGATTCACTTACTATTGAAAAGATAGAGAAAGTTATTAAATTCATTAAAGGAATTAATAAGGATGTAATCGTTTTCGTAGATAATTGTTACTGTGAATTTGTAGAGATTACTACCCCCACCTCAGTTGGTGCTGACTTAATGGCTGGAAGTTTAATTAAGAATTTAGGTGGAGGAATTGCTCGTAATGGTGGTTATATTGCTGGAAGAAGTGATTTAATAGAATTATGTGCTGAAAGACTTAATGTTCCTGGTGAAGGACGTGAGGTTGGGCCTAGTCTAAATGCTAATCGTGAGTTCTTACAAGGTATATATTTTGCTCCTAGTGTTATATCTTCTGCTTTAAAAACTTCTATTCTTACAAGCAAGGTACTTGATAAATTAGGATATGAAGTACACCCTAAATATAATGATAAACGTGCTGATATAGTACAACTAATATACTTTAAAAATGAAAAGAATATTATTAAGTATGCTGAAGGTATACAAGCATCTGGAGCAATAGATGCTAATGTTTCACCTATTCCATCTGATATGCCTGGATATGATGATAAAATAATAATGGCTAGTGCTTCTTTTGTTCAAGGAAGTTCTATAGAGATATCTTGTGATGGACCACTTAAAGAACCATATGTTTTGTTCCAACAAGGGGCTCTTACTTATGACTATGGTAAGATAGCATTAATTAATGCAATATCTAAATTAAATGAATAAAAAATCCTCTTACTAATAAACTATATTAGTAGGAGGTTTTTATTTGAAAAAAGAACTATTAAAGGGTTATATTAATAAATTAACTAAACAAGATATTATAAATTATTTAAGCCATGAGTGTGTTACTGCATCAGATGAAGAAATTGATATGATTTATAATGCTGTTAAAAATGATTATGAAGAAATATTAAATACTAATTTTATGAGTTATATTTCTAATTATAAATTAAATTTTAACCCTGAACTTTATAAAAAAATAATTGAAAAATATAATGAATATAAAAAGTTTATTGAATAAAACCAATAAACTTTTATTTTGTTAACCTATTCTAAATGCTGGGCTAAAACCTATATTATCTAATGTTGCTGTTCCACCAGAGTTTTTTCCTGCTGTATCAACTGCATAATATGAAGTAGTTAAAGTTCTAATTGGAGTTCTTAACCACCATACATTTTCAGTATTCCTTAATTTTTTTATTGCAGCAATTATCGTATCCCATGAATCTGCACTAAACGAAATTGGTTCTAGATTTGTAAAGTATCCTGGTGTGGATGATGTATCTATTCTTGCATAATTATGTGTTACATTATTTACATCATATGTAGTTCTATTTCCACCTACTAATTTTGTTGCGTCACTAAACATATATGTTCCATTTGTAACTTTTGATGTATTAAAATTTGTTAGATCTAGTGATGTTGCTTCGCTTCCATAAAACATATATGTCATATTAGTAACATTGCTTGTATTAAGTTTACTTAAATTTAATGTTGCAGCCTTATTATTATAAAACATATACCTCATATCTGTTACTTTGCTCGTATCAAAAGCAGTTATATCTAGAGACGTTGCACTTGAACCATAAAACATACCATACATATTAATTAAGTTGGATGTATCAATATTTCCTAGTGTTATTGTTGTTGCGGCACTATTTGAAAATAAATTAGCTAATGTTGTAACATTACTTGTATTGAAATTTGATATATCTATTGATGATGCTTTACTTTTCTCAAATGCGTTAGATAAAACTTTTATTGGTTTATTATCTATATATGTACAAAGCTTTCCATTAAATGATTCAGTACTTGTTTTATCTGCTAATTGTACTCCCCAACTATCTATTGTTGCACTTGTTGCCCAAGATCCTGCTGTAGTAGTACTTGGAAGATACTTATACTTGTATGCTAATTTATCTGCTGTATATTCAAGTCCATCTGTTAAAGCAGAAGATGTATGACAAAAGTATGCATTAGCATCTTGTGTGGCTAAACCAATTTGATAATAACCAGATGGTACTACTACATCTGCAAGTGTATTTGTTGAGTATCCTCCGCTTACTTTAAATGTTACTGTTCTACTATCAGCAGAAGCATTATTAATTTTTAGTTTTAAAGTCTTACTTCCTTTAATAGTAAGTGAACTTCCAGGTAAATCATATGTTGTTAAGTTACCACTGGTATCTTGAACTTTATCAAAATATTTAACCGTTACTGCATTATTACTAGACGTGTATAAGAGTTTATAATAAGTATCTATATCATTTAGTCCAGTTAGTGTTAGATCGACTATTGTTTCACCACTTGGTACAGTTAATATATTAGTATCACTTCCATCTATTGAAATTGAATATTGAAGTTCTCCAACATACATTTCTGCTGCTCTATGATTATCACTATTAGTCATAAAATATGACAAACTATATGTAAGGAGCATGCAAACTGCTAAAACTATTGATATTAGTCCAATATATTGTTTTACATAATCTATTACTTTTTACTTTTTGCATTTAATCACCCGCGCTTATTCTTATTTATTATGCCCTTTATTTATTTATAAAATCAATAAATTCTTTATTTCTTATACTTTCTATTTCCATTTTATATGGTGCGTATGCATCATTAGTGTTTCTATTGATATAAGGTGTTTCTAAAATCATAGGAATTCCTTCTAATCTAGAACTATATACTACGTTTATTAAGTTATCAAATCCTATAGTTCCATAGCCTATATTAGCATGTCTGTCTTTATGACTAGATATTGGGTTCATACTGTCATTTATATGAACACATTTTATCTTGTCTATACCTATTTTAGAATCAAACTCATCTAGAAACTCATTAAATTTAGATATGTCTATGCCTGAGTCATTCATGTGACAAGTATCTATACATACACCTATTCTATCTTTATCGTCTATTTTGTCTATTATACTTTTAAGTTCATCAATTGAAGTGCCTACTTCGTTTCCTTTACCTGACATATATTCTAGAAGAATCATCGTATCAGTGGTGTTTTTATAAACTAAGTTTATTCCATGAGCTATATTATTTATTGCTTCTTCTTTAGTACATGTAGTTGCGCTTCCTGGATGAAGTACTATTTTATCTAAGCCTAAAGTTTTACATCTATCTAATTCTTGTGATAAGAAATTTATATAAAAATCATATTTATTTTGATCACTTCTGTTCGCTAAATTTACTATATATGGTGCATGAACTATTACATTTTTGGCATTTATATTATGTTCTAACATTAGTTTATATGCTTCGTAAGTTAATTCATCATTTATAGGACTTCTCATAGTACTTTGAGCTCCTCCTGTATAAATCATGAATGTGTTAGCATCATAGCTTATTGCTTCTTCCACACTACCTAATAGTTGTTTTTTATTATTAAAGCTCACGTGGCTTCCTATTATTAAATTCATTATTATCACCTAGTTAATTATATATTATTTTTTACAAAATAAAAAGACTTAAATTTAAGTCTTAATTATTTAATTATTTAGTTTCCAGCTTCAGCTGCACCTTTTACATTGCCGGTTAATGTAGCAGTTGTGTTTCCATTAGTTGTTGATATTGTTACTGTGAATGTAGTATCAGCTTCTTTTACTGCATACTTAGTTCCATTTGTTCCATCTTTATCTTCAACGCCAATATCTTCAATTAAGATTTTTTCATCAGCAATGTCAATACCATAAGTACCATTAGTAGCAACAAATCTTGTACAATCACCATTAGCATTAAATATCATGTAGTATTTTGTTTTCTTATTACCACTCATTTCTAATTTAACAGCACTTGCTGGTGCATTATCAGCGTTTGAGAAGATGATTTGACTACCAGCATTAAGCATATATTTTTGCTCTGCTGCTTTGTAATGATCTTTTACTTCTGTAGTAAATGCATTTTTTCTAGCTTCATTGTACATTGAAAGTACGTTTGGTAATGCTATAATTACTAAGATGGCTAAGATAGCGATAACTGCTAATAATTCAACTAAAGTAAATCCTTTCTTCTTCATTTTTCTAAATCACAATCCTTTCTATATTTGAGATATTCTCTCTATCTTTATGTTTTAATTATAGCATTAATTAAAAATACATGTCAATCTCTTATTACAAAAATTATACACATTTATTATTTAGATGCATCTAATATTTTTGTTACTAAATCTACGCTTGTTACAAAGTTATCTATTTTATCAATAGTTCTTAGTTTATACTTTTCTTTCATAGCTTTTACAAATTCATTATATTTTTCAGGTTCTCTATTAAGAGTTTTATACCATGAAGAGTTTTGTCTTAAGAATTTTAAGTATTTTGGATCTTTTTTTAGTTTATCAAGAACTTCTTTATTCATTTTTATCTCCATATAAAGTATCTATTTTTGATTCTTTAGGGGTAGCCTTTTCTTCTTTTTTAGTTTCTCTTGTTAGTTCTTCTACTAATGATACTGCCTTTTGAATTGAATTTATATTTTCTTCTAGAGATGTTACATCTATACTTTTAATAGTATTTAATAGTCCTTTGATACTGAAACTATCTTTTGATGATGACTTTATATATTTACTCCATATTTCTTCATTTTCTCCATATATATCATATAGTTCATATAGTTTTTGCCATGTTGTTTCATTATTTCTTACTACATCTATAAAGTCTGGATGATTACCTATAAATTTCTTAAAATTATCTAATTTTGTCATATTAAATTATATTAAAAAAAGATATACTTATGTATATCAATTCTTTATCTCAAAGTAGTTTCCACTATCTAAATATAGTATTCCTTTTTTATTATCTAGTTTAGAAACTATTTCTACATATTTATTTAATAAATTAGTTCTAAGTACTGTTATGTATACTTCGTTACCATCATTCATATAAAGTAAGAATCTTTCGTTATCATATGAAGTCTTACTATATTCTATCTCACTTATCATGTCTATTATATTTATATCTATTTCTTTAAATCTTTCTATAAATCTTTTTTCGACTTCTTCTGGTACATAATTTATAAGTGTTGGTACCCCAGTTATATTTTTAAGATCATAGTTATTTCCATCTGATGCTTTGTATTCGTTAGTACTTCTAACAAAGTATAATATTTTCTTTTCATAAACAGTTATTCTGAGTTTGAAACCAAACTCTTTTTTTATTTCAACTTTTTCTATTAAATCTAATTTTTCTAATTTGTTTTTTATTTTCTTTTTACTTAGTGTTATAAATTTAGGGTAATTTTCTATTCCAGCGGTTTCTATTATTTCTTCATCACTATAATAATTATTATTTATAATTAGAATGTTTTTTGTATTTATACTTAGTAAGTATTTTATTCCAAAGTAAATAAGACATATCGTTAGTATGAATAATATAAATCTACCAAAATTAAATTTTCTTTTTACCCTTTTCTTCATCTTTTTCCTTTAATTCTTTATATATTTCTTTCATTATTAATGTACTTGATGACATATCTTTTATTTCGCTTAAGTTTTTCTTTATTTCTTTGAATGTACTTTCTTCGAATATTTCTGTTATTGCTTCAATAAGAGTTTCTTTGTTTAGGTCTTTTTCTTCTATTAATATGCTTATTTTTTTATCTACTAAATCTAATGCATTATAGTATTGATGATTGTTTGCTACATAAGGACTAGGTATTAGTATTGATGGTGTTTTAGTTGCCATTATTTCAGCTATTGTAGAAGCTCCAGCTCTTGATATAATTAAGTCTGCTGATTTCATTAGACTTGGAAGGTTATCAAAGAATGGAACTATTTTAGTACTTTTTGGTACTATTAAGTTATTGCTTAAATCTGGATAACTCTTTTTACCAGTGATAAATAATATTTCAGTATCTTCTCTTTCATAAGTTCTTAAGAAGTCTAATAGTTTTTCATTTACTGATGTACTTCCAAGAGAACCCATAACTATTATTATAAGTTTTTTATCTTTAGTAAATCCTAAGTCTGTTTTATCATATTTTTTAGTTTCTATTGCTCTTTGACTCACTGGATTTCCTGTATAAATTATATTTTTACATTTTAGTTTTCTTTTACCATCTTTAAATGATACAAATACTGCATCTACTTTTTTAGATAAATATATATTTGTTTTACCAGGTAACATATTTTGTTCATGTAAGAATACTTTAATTCCTCTTTTTTTAGCAGCTAAACATACTGGAAGAGTCACATAACCTCCGAATGCTATTACTGCATCTGGCTTAAATTCGTCCATTATTTTTAAGCATTTCTTATATGAATTTTTTATGCATTTTATATTTTTAATATTTTTTATCATATTTGTTTTTGAAAGTCCATAGATTTCTATACTTTCATAAGGTATTCCAAGACTTGGTATTAATTCATTTTCCATTCTGTCTTTAGTACCTATGTACAAATATTCATTTTTCTTATCTTTCTTTATTTCTTCTAATACTGATAATGCGGGATATATGTGTCCTCCTGTTCCACCAGCTGTTAAAATAAATTTCATAAGTTACACCTCACAATTTATATATTATATACTATTATTCACTTTTTTGCATTAATTTAATCATTGTTTTTCTAAGTAGAGCATTTGCTTCTTCTAATTCCATACCACTTATATCTAATGGTTTACCTATTCTAGTGATAAGTTGATCTTTTTCTTTATTATAAAGTCCAACTGTTGCGAATGGTATAATTAGAGCATTTTCCTTTTTAGCTAGAGATACTGCTCCGAATTTAAATGGAAGAAGTAATGATTCTTCATATTCATTTTTAGTTATTACTTTCTTTTTAAGTAGTTTCAATAATGCATTATCTGCATCAAGTACGAACTTTTTAAGTTCATCTTTTGTGATTTTGTTTTGGTTTTTAAGTTCTATTAAAAGATTTACTTGTGTTGTTCTTATTGATTTATCTTTTATTTTTTCTATTATTTCTTCTTTAGATATATTTAATATCTTTTCTAGTTTTTCTAGTTCAGCATCTTTGCAAGTTACTTCGTTTCTTGTTCCTTCTGGAAATAATCCTATGCATCCTTTACTATGAAGTATTGCTCTTGCCTCGCTTTTAGCATTTTCATCATGTATTGTTCTATCTACTGGTATGCATCCAGCTGCTCTATAGAACCATGCTTTCTTACCTTTAAAGTATTCATCTTTTGAAAGCATATGAATTACTCTGTTAGTTGCTAACATCACATTATATTGATCATCTTTATGTCTATGATTTCCACAAAAAACAAGTGCTCCAGTTTTAGGAATATTTTCGCTTCCTATTACTACTGGATGATATGTTCTTTTAAAGTGGCTAGCCACGATTGGTTTCATTAATTTATAACCTAATTCGTGTCTACATTCATCTGTTGCTTTGACTTCTTTCATCTTCATCATCCTCATCTTTACTGTTTATTAGTTCTCTATATGCTACTTTACCTAGTTTTGTTTTTGGTAGTTCTTTTCTATAACCATATGCATATGGAAGGGCATACTTAGCAATATTCTTTTCGCAGTGTTCTTTTATTGATTTTTTAACTTCACTATTTAATTCTATTCCTTTTTTTAACACAATATATGCTTTTGCAACTTCTTTTTTGTATGGATGTGGTACTCCTACTACTGAGCATGCTTGTACGTATGGATGTTCACATATAATTTGTTCGATTTGTCCTGGATAAATATTATATCCACTTGATACTATCATTCTTTTTAGTCTTGATTTAAAGTATACAAATCCATTTTCATCCATTGTACCAAGATCTCCACTATGTAACCAAGTAAGTCCATCTTTATGTTTTTTTAGTGTATTTTTAGTTTCTTCAGGCTCATTTATATATTCTTTCATAAGAGTTGGACCACTTATACATATTTCTCCAACTTCTCCATTTTTGCATTCTTTGTCTGTTCCTGGTTCACATATTTTAATCAAGCAGTCTGGACATGGAACTCCGATACTTTCTTTTCTAGTTACTTCAAGTGGCATCATTGTTACTCCAGCTGCACATTCTGTCATACCAAATGCTGTTCTTACGTGTGTTTCACTTCCATGATCATATAAGAATTCATCTATTTTTTCATTAAGTGTTCCAGTTAATGAATCTCCTCCACAAATAATACATTTTATGAATGAAAGGTCTTCATCTACTAGTTTCTTACTTAATGTAAGTCCTTCTAGTACACTTGGTACACAAGCTAAGATATTTGGTTTATATTTAAGAAGTGTTTCATCAAACTTTTTAGGATTTACACTTGGAAGTACTATTGCTGTACCACCTGATACCATACATGCATGGAATGTACATCCTAAACCAAATCCATGGAATATAGGCATTATAGCAAGTATACTAATACCATCACCTAAACATTTATTTATCTCTAGTTCACTAAGTACTAGTGCGTTAAAGTTTTTATTAGTAAGTACTATTCCTTTGGGTTTACCAGTAGTTCCTCCACTATGAAGAATAACTGCTACATCTTCACCTTTTCCTGTATCTTTTACTTCTTCTTTTTCATATTTACTTCTTCCAATGAATCTATAATATGGAATTGTATCACTTCCACTAGGTTTTACTGCTTTTCTACCAGTAGTAAGTTTATATCCTATTTTCATCATTGTATCCATAGATTCACATATAGGAAGATATACTATCTTTTTAAGTTTTAAGTCATCTTTTATATTTTTTAATTTACCATATGCGATATCTGCTACTATAACATGAGTAGAAGCAGTAAGATTGATATCATATTTTATTTCTTCTTCACTTGAAAGTGGATGAATCATATTACATACAGCACCTAACTTATTTAATGCATAAAAACAAGTAATAGCTTCTGGAGTGTTTGGCATTATAATACTTACGACATCTCCTTTTACTACTCCTAGTCTTACGAATGCTTTCGCAGTTTCATCTATATTTTTAATATAACTTTTATAAGTTACTTTGTTGCCAAAATAAGTATATGCGATATTTCCTGGATATTTATCAGCGCATCTTCTTACTAATTCATACATTGAAACATCTGGGTAATCAATGTGTTCTCTTACATCTTTATAGTATTTGAACCAAGGATGTTCATACTTTTTATTTTCTTTTACTTCTTTTGTTTCTTTTTTCATATTCTAGGTCTCCCTCTTTCATTAATTTATATACTTTATTTCTCAAGATTTCATTTTCTTCTTCTAAATCACCTTTTACTTTATAAGGCTTTCCATATGTAATCTTAATACTTTTTCTAAATAATTTGTATTTTCCATTAATTGCGAATGGTACTATGTAAGCACCTGTTTTTTTAGCAAATGATACTGCTCCATATTTAAATGGTAATAAATATTGTTCATTTTCAGTACCTTTTGTTTTATTAACTGTTCCTTCTGGAAATAGTCCTATAGCTTCGCCTCTTTCAAGGTATTCAATAGCTTCATTTTTACAATTTTCATCATGAATGCTTCTATCCACTGGAATACATGCCATGCTTCTAAAGAACCAGTTACTAAGTTTTGTTTTAAATAGTTCTTTTTTTGCTATCATATGTACAATTCTATTAGGACTTCCTACCATCATGGCTGCATCTAAATTATTAGTGTGGTTTCCTGCTAAAATTACAGCACCTTCTTTTGGTATATTATCCACTCCATAATACCTAGGAAAATATAACATTTTATAAATTGGTCTTCCTAGTGCTCTAACTGTTTTATATATTATATAGTTCATTTACCCTATCTCCTATATTAGTATATCATAATTCTATTCATTTTTCATTAACTTTATAATTACTACTTCTCCCCTATTAAATACTCTAATAGGTATCATATATCCATAACCAAGACCTCTTGATATTACAACGTTTGTATCATCAAATTTATTTACTCCTTTGTAGTACTTAGGAAAGAATGTGAAATCAGGTGATAAAAGTCCTCCAATAAATGGAATATTTATTATTCCTCCATGCATATGTCCACTCAAAACTAAATCATATCCTAGTATACTATATTCATTATATAACAGTGGATCATGTGATATAAGTAAATTAAATTTAGACTTATCTATTTTGCCAATTCTTTCTTCTATATAGCATGTATCTATCCTTTCTTTAGTACTCGCTAAATAATATCTTACTTCATGACTAAATCCATATATATTGAAACTATTATCTAACTCTAATACTTTATTATTCATAAGAATTACATTTGTTTTTTCTTTTATTTGTTTTATAAAATCATTTTGTCTTTCATCAGTCATATTTTCTTCATGATTGCCAAATACATAATATTTAGTATAATTTTCTAATTCATTACACAATTTAAAGAAGTTTTCATATCCATTATCTATTTTTTCATTAATCATGTCACCACTCATAACTATGATATCAGGGCTCTCTTTTTTAGCGATTTTAACTAATTTTTCAGTTACATCTCTATTATGTAGATCAGTCAAAAGCATTATTTTATAATTATCATATTTATCACTGATTTTAGATGATTTTATTTCATAGTATGATACGTCTATATTTATGTAGCTATCTAGTACTATAAAAAATCCTAAAACTATTAAAGTTATTAAAACTATTAATATATATTTTATTGTTT
>UMHM01009833.1_pt1 | contig 20498 bp, 15 predicted proteins | sample 1965501 | NCBI WGS metagenome assembly UMHM01 (sample SAMEA4836095, study PRJEB28245) | human gut metagenome | biome: gut microbiome; material: fecal sample | place: Denmark | collected 2008
CATGTATTTCATGCTCTGGCAGAACGATAATGCGATCATTGTCGGCAAATACCAGAATACCATTTCCGAGATCAACGAAGAGGCCGTGCGTGAACGCGGCATCCGTGTTGTCCGGCGGCTCTCCGGCGGCGGCGCGGTCTATCATGATATGGGCAACCTCAACTTTACCTTTATCACCGACGCGGGCGAGGCGGGGACGCTGGATATGAAGCTGTTCTGCCAGCCAGTTGTGCGCACGCTCGCGGCGCTTGGAGTGAAGGCGGAAGTGAACGGCCGCAATGACATCACGATCGACGGGAAGAAGTTCTCCGGCAACTCCCAGTACATTCGGCAGGGACGTGTGATGCACCACGGCACCATTATGTTTGATTCAGACCTTTCTGTCGTCAGTGAAGCGCTGCGCGTCGACCCGACGAAGATACAGACCAAGGGGATCCGTTCGGTTCGCAGCCGTGTGACAAATGTTGCCGAGCATCTGCCGCAAAGGGTCGCGCTTCCGGAGTTCCGGCGTATCCTGCTGAAAAATATTCTTAAGGAAAATCCGGGCGAGGAATATCCGCTGACGCCGGACGATCTTGCCGCAGTGGAAAAGCTGCGCGCGGAGCGCTATGCCACCTGGGAGTGGAACTACGGAAAGTCTCCCGCCTGCACGATGCTGCGCCGCAGCCGCGTGGACGGCTGCGGGCTGATCGAGGCGTACATCACGGTCGAGCACGGCCTCGTCTCGGCGGTCACCTTTAAGGGGGATTTCTTCAGTGCGGAGGAGCCGGAGGAACTGGCGGCGCGCTTTGTCGGCCACACGCCGGACCGCGCCGGCTACACGGCGGCGCTGGACGGCGTGGAGGCAGCCCGCTACTTCGCGGGGCTGCAGGCAGACGAGTTGATCGACATCCTGTGCGAGGGATAATTTGTGGAATCAAAGCGACGAATGCAGAATAAAAGAGGAGCTATATCCCCACGTCATTAAATTGAGAACCAGGTCAAACGGCCTGGTTCTCAATTTAATGACATTGCCCTAAAACGACTACATATCTCTTATTTGCGCTTCAACCGCAGCAGTCTCCATCCTAATGCAGAGCTGTTCGTGCAGCGTATCGTAGACGGGCTACAACCACTTCTCCGAAATGTTCAGCAGCCAGTTGACTATGGTCTCCCGAGATAGTTTCAGCCCCTGGCGTCCGAAATCCTGCGCCAACCGGTACAGGGGAGAATACACATCCGCTTTCCAACGTGCTTGCGTTCGTATACAATAAGAGTCTCGCAAAAAAATTGCTTAATTCTCATAGTCATTCGACTATGCGCAAATAGTTGACACATATATTCTGTTTTGTCAAGCGATATTCAATAATATTTTAATCATTTTTGAAAAGTGTCACTATGAAATGCTGCACTGCATTATACCACGGCTCCAATGACTCCTCCCCTATCCCGTGCTATGCTGAAAGAAAATGTGGGAGGATAGGCTTATGGGGACTTTTACGGACTATACCGGGATGACAGACGTTCCGGAGAACCAATGCGCGAAATATGCGCGGCAGATGCTGGGGCGGCTCCATGCAGGCGGCATGATGTCGGCGGACGAGGTGGGCCTTTTCGGCCGCCGCATCCGCCTGCTCTATCCGCCCGAGCTGGATGAGGCCGGCCGCAGCGGGGCGCAGACGCCTCTGAATGAGCATGGATATGGCCTCAAGAACGCCCTCTCCTACCTCTGTGAGGGGGGGCGAGGTGTGGCTCCTTGAGAGCCGCACCAAGGAGGATGCGGCGGCAGACCGGTACCGCTGTGTATCCGCGCCCTATGCCGCCATCGACCGGAAGATGCGCGCAAAGGTCCATCAGGGCAACGGCGCCACCCTGCATGAGACCGGCGCCACCATCCGCGTCCGCTGCAGCAAGGAGAAGTTCGAGAGCCTCAAGCCCGCAACGAAGCGTGCCAAGGCAGACTTCCGTCAGCTGTGCGGCTACCTCGAAGAGGAACTCGCCTACACCTATGCAGCCATCCTTGCCGAGGGCCGTATCACCATCGGCGTCATCTGCCGCGAGCAGAACGCTCCCGAGAGCTATCATCAGCTTGAGGCGCTCGAGCCTCTCTTGGAGGAGGACCCGGTGGAGCTGCCGGAGACGGCGAAGAACGCCTTCGTCGAGGGCGATGGGGGAGATCATCCTCCGCCGCCGGATCGAGAAAGGCTGCACGGTTTTGGACGTGCAGCGGTATCTGAACCTCGTGTGTCCTCAGTCCGTGTATCACTGGCAGGCAGGACGGACGCTGCCGAACATCGATAACTTCTACGCATTGAGCGTGCTGTTCGGTACTACCGTCAACGACCTTGTGGTTGAACGAAAGAGCCGGTAGGCTTAAAAAAGGACAATAAAACACGGCGGCGGTAGAGAGCTGCAACTCTCTGCCGTCTGCGAAGGTGAAGCACCACCTGCACAATGGCTTCCGGCGCACCGCAAGATCAATCTACCTTTTTTGAATGATTCCATAAGAGAAAACCGTTGCGATATGGGAAAACTCACCGCGTAACGCGGCAAAACAGGTATGATTGCCGACATACCCTCATAGGCTTGAACACCAAAAGACTATGGGAGGTATCCAAATGAATCCAAACCTGACAAACCGCCCCGAAACCGCTTCCCACTACCGCGTCGACCGCAGCTTTGCCGGTGAGCGCACCGCGCAGGATGTGGTCGTGGCGCTGGTCAAGGCGCACAGCTGAGATGGTGGCGCAAAGCAGAAACACCTACACGGTCGCCGCCTACTCCCGCCTGTCGCGTGAGGACGGCGACCGCGTGGAGAGCGACAGCATCATCAATCAGCAACGCGTCATTGAAGACTACTGCGCCTCACGCGGCGAACTGCACATTGCCGAGCATTATGCAGATGACGGTTATACCGGCACAAATTTTGACCGCCCAGCCTTCCAGCGAATGCTTGCCGACCTTAAGGCAGGAAAAGTCGATTGCATTATCGTCAAGGATCTTTCCCGCTTTGGCCGTGACTACATCGATATGGGGTACTATCTTGAGCGTGTGTTCCCCGCACTCGGTGTGCGGTTCATTGCCGTCAACGACGCTGTGGACAGTGAGAAGGGACCCTACGATATGCTCCTGCCCCTCAAGAATGTCTTCAACGCGCAGTATGCCAAGGACATTTCCGGCAAGGTCCGCAGCGCGTTTGCCGTCAAGCAGAAGCGCGGCGAGTTTGTCGGTGCATTCGCGTCCTACGGGTATCTCAAGGACCCTGAGAATCACAACCATCTTATCATCGACCCCGCCGCCGCGCCAGTCGTCCGCCGCATCTTCGAACTCACCGCACAGGGGATCGGTCAGGTCAAGGTAGCACAGATGCTCAACGACGAGGGACTGCCCTGCCCCAGTGAGTACAAGCGGCTCATGGGTGAAAAATACAGCAACTCCAAGCGGCTCAGCACGACCTGTTATTGGACATACTCGACGATCCACAAAATCGTCCGCAATGAAATGTACATTGGCAACATGGTGCAGCGGCGCGCTGTGCGCGCGTCAATGCACGGAAAGGCCAAGGCCGCCGACAAAAGCGAATGGATCGTAGTCGAAAGCACGCACGAAGCCATTATCTCCCGCGAGCTGTGGGATGCGGTGCAGGCGCAAATTGGCAGGAACTCCCGCACAATGGACTTTGAGAGCAATGTCGGTCTGCTGGCAGGATTTATCCGCTGCGGCGACTGCGGGCGGGCCATGGTCAAGACCGTGTGGAGCGGACGCACTCACTACTCCTGCGGGTCGTACCGCCGTTACGGCTTCACCGCCTGCACGAAGCACTATATTCCCCAGAAGGATATTGAGGACATCCTGCTGGATGACCTCAATCGTATCATTGCACAGGCGGGCGACCTCAAGCGGCTGGCGGAGGAAAACCGTTCGGTGTCCGACCCGCACATCCGGCGTGAGAACGAGAAAAAACGCCTGACCGCGGCATTGGAGCGCATCCGGCGTCTTAAACAAAGCTCCTATGAGGACTATCGGGACAAGCTCCTCACTCGCGAGGAATTCCTCCGTTACAAGGCGGACTATGACCGTCAGGAGGAGACGCTTGCCGCACAGCTTAAACAGGCGCACAGCACAGTCAAAGACAATGAAGCAGCAAATCCCTGGCTCGAAAAGCTCTTAAAGCTTGGGCACATGACAGAGCTTGACCGCACAACGCTGGCACAGACGGTCAAGAAAATTTGTGTGTTTGAGGGCAAGCACCTTGAGATCGTGTATCTCTTTTCGGACGAGCTTCGCGGAGCGTTGGAAACAAATTAGGAGAAACCGGCATATCGAGCCGCGCTCCGCGGCGGCTTTCACTGCCGCATTTCGGCATCACCCCAGGCGGCGTCGAATGAGATGCTGCACACCTTCTGGTCGCGCTCGACGCAGTAGATGGGCAGCTGACGCGTCGTGGCCGACGCCCGCACGGCGGCAGGCGCGTTCACCGCGCCGAAGATGGCTGCCGCCGCCAGCAGCGCCGCACCGACGGTCAGCGTCCTGCGCCGCAGAACAAGAAAGCGCGGCTTCGCCGTCTCCCGTTTCCCGCGCTTTTTCCTCAAGGCAAACTGCAAAAACATCTGCATATCCTCCCCATTTTGTTTTGGTAGAGGGTATGCGGCGCTTTTCTTTTTCATACCGGGCGGAGCCCCGTGCGCGTCACGGGACAGGCCCGTCGTCCGCCGGCCGCGCACCGATTTTCGGCAGAATCTACTTTTTTCGTTGAGAAAAAGCCGCGCTTGTGTTACACTGGATACAGCTATCATAGAAAATGAAACGCGCGGCCCTTCGCCGCACACTGAAAATTCAATCGTTTTCGGAGGAGAAAAATCATGAAGATCAGAAAAGAAAAGAAGGATTCCGCGCTGTCAATGGCCATTGAGGGCCGTATCGACACCACCACCGCCCCCCAGCTGGAAACGGAGCTGAAGGCCGACCTTGACGGCATCACCGAGCTGCGTCTGGACTTCGGGCAGGTCGAGTACATCTCCTCGGCGGGACTGCGCGTGCTGCTGTCCGCACAGAAGCTGATGAACCGTCAGGGCAAAATGGTGCTCACCCATGTGAGCGAGTCGGTGATGGAGATCTTTGAGGTGACCGGCTTCTCCGACATTCTGACCATTGAGTAACACCATGCGGACGATGAGCCCCGCCGCACATCGGACGACGGACCGCTTTACCGCTCGGATGTTCCGTGGACTGTGGGTCCCTGCCATGCTCTCGTCGCTCGGCTGGGCGCTGAGCGATATGGCGGACGCCGTGGTGGTGGGGCAGCGGCTGGGCGCCGTGGGACTTGCCGCCATCGGTCTGATCCTGCCGGTCTACATGATCAACTGCATGTTTGCGCACGGCCTCGGACTGGGCGGCTCCGTTCGCTATTCCCGTCTGCTGAGTCAGGGCAAAACGCAGGAGGCCGCGGACAGCTTTCACGGCGTGCTCGCGCTGGCGCTGCTTTTCAGCGTCACGACCGCCGTGCTGGGCAGCGTGTTCATGGACCCGCTGCTGGCGCTGCTGGGCACGCGGAGCACAGACGGCGCGCTGTATACCGCCACAAGGGACTATCTGCAGATCCTCGTCGCGGCCACGCCGCTGTTCTACCTGTCCAACGTGTTCAACTACTATCTGCGCAACGACGGGAGTCAGCGCCGCGCCGGCGCCGGCTCGGTCATAGGCAACCTTTGCGACATCGCGCTGAACATCACGCTGGTGCTGGCGCTGGACATGGGCACGCGGGGCGCGGCGCTGTCCACCGCGTTGGGACAGATCATCACCATTGCCATCTATCTGCCGGGCTTTTTCGGTCAGAAGCACACGCTGCGCTTCGCGCTGCCGTGCGGGCACTGGCTCACCCCCGCCCTTTCCGCGCTGAAGGCAGGCATGGCCACCTCGGTGCAGTATCTATACCAGATGATCTTCTTCCTCGTGTGCAACAATCTGCTGATCCGTCTGGGCGGCGAAACGGCGGTGGCGGTGTTCGACGTCATTCAGAATACCTCCTACCTGATCCTGTACCTGTTTGAGGGGACGGGGCGCGCCATGCAGCCCATCCTCTCCACCTATCAGGGCGAGCACAACCGGCAGGGAATGCGGAACACGGTGCGTCTCGGCTTCACGGCGGGACTGACGGTGGGCGGCGCGCTGATCGTCCTTGTGGAGCTGTGGCCCGCGGGAATGTGCCTGCTGTTCGGCATCGCCGGTTCGGCATCGGAGGCGCTGGCGTGTACCGCGCTGCGGCTCTACGGCGCGGGGGCGCTGTTCGCCGGCATCAATATCCTGCTGTGCAATTACTATCAGGCCTGCGAGAATGAGAAGCCGTCGTTCCTGCTGGAGACGCTGCGCGGCGCGGTGCTGCTCATCCCGCTGACGTTCGTGTGCTATGCCTTGGGGTTGCAGCGCTTCTGGCTGCTGTTCCTGCTGACGGAGGCCGGCTCGCTGGCGGTGTTCCTGCTGCTGGGCCTCGGCGGCCGCTATAAGAAAGCGGAGCTGCCGGAGGAGCGCATCTTCCAGCGGACGATCCTCAGCAACGCGGAGGATGTGATGGACGTGTGCCGCGAGCTGGAGGCCTTCTGCGAAGTCTGGGGCGCGGACATGAAGCAGCAGATGTTTTCGACCATGACCGTGGAGGAGCTCGGCATGGCCATCTTGAAGCACGGCTTTCAGGGGCGGACGGATGGCTACCTCCAGCTGACGGCCATCATGGACGAGAGCGGCGTGCTGGAGCTGCACCTGCGGGACGACGCCACGACCTTCAATCCCTTTGCGTTAGATACCTCCCGCGCCAGCCGGGACGAGGCTTTCGACATGGACGGCATGGGCGTGCTGGTCATCAAAAAGCGGGCGAAAGAATTTTTTTACCGCCGCTATCAGGGCTTCAACACACTGATCATCAAGATCTGAGGACAGAGAGGGAAAAGCGATGAAGGTCGTTTATTTCGGCAGCGACGTGTTCCTGTCGTGCTTTGAATATTTTGTGGAAAAGCATCAGGTGCTGGCGCTGTATACCTATCACAACGACGAGGACTATTTCACGGAATACGCCATCGTAAGGCGGGCCGGAGAGCTTGGCATCCCTGTTCACTATGAGGCCATCTCGCCGGAGGAGATCCGGCGGTACTTCACGGAGGAGGGCTGCGAGCTGTTTTTCATCGCGGAGTATGACCGCATCCTGACGCTGCCGGAGGACTTCCCCGCGTTCCGCGGCATCAACACCCACAGCTCGCTGCTCCCGCAGGGGCGCAGCTATTACCCCATCGAGGGAGCCATGGAGCGGGAGCTGTCATGCACCGGCGTGACGATGCACAAGGTGGCGCAGCGATTGGACGGCGGCGACGTTCTGGCGCAGCATACCATTGACATAACCGCGGACACGGACAGCATCGACGTCTATCTGCAAAGCGCGGCATGGGCGCGCGCGACGGTCGAGGAGCTCCTCGAGCACCTCGACGACCGATGGGCGGCCGGCCGGCCGCAGGCGGAAAAGCAGCCCTACTGGAAGCGTCCCGCGTCCGCGCTGCTGACGCTGCATCCCGAAATGAGCCGGGCGGAGGCCCTGGCGATCTTCCGAAAATACAATTCCATGACTCAGGTGGAGCTGGGCGGCGCGTGGTTCTATGTGACCGCGGTGGAGACCGGCACGGCTCCGCTGCCCTGTGAGGTGCAGCGTCTGTCCCCCACGCGGGCGCTCTACCGCGTAAGAGACGGTCATTTGCGGCTTCATATCCATCCGATGGAGGTGCGGACATGAAACGAGCAAGGAGCATACGGTTACAGCCCAAGCTGCTGCTGGGACTGGTGGCGATGGCCGCCGTCCTCGCGGCGATCCTGGCCCCCTCGATCGCTCAGCTGTACCGGGCGCGGATGGAGGAGCAATACGCCTCTCTCGCGTTCGGTCAGGCCTCCGTGGCGGCGGATCTCATCGACGGAGACCGCGTGGAGCAATACTACCGGACCGGCGAGAAGGACGCCTATTACGAGGAGATCCACCGCTACCTGCAGGACGTCAGGGAGAAGCTGGGACTGAAATACTTCTATGTGGTCGTGCCGGAGGATGAGGTCATGTACTACATCTGGGACGCGGGCGTTCCCGGCGAGGACGGCGTCTGCGACCTCGGCGACACCGACGCCTACTACGGCGGCGGTAACGAGCTGATGCACGGTGCCTTCGCCGTCGACGCGGAGCAGACCATCCTCATCACCAACAACGAGGAGTACGGCTATCTGGCGTCGGCCTACGTCGCCATCCTCAACAAAGCCGGCACACCGGTGGCGCTGGCCAGCGTGGACATCTCGATGGACATGATCGACCAGCAGATCCGGCAGTTTCTCGGCCTGACGCTGTGCGTGGTGCTGGCCGTTCTGCTGCTTTCCATTTTCGCGTACTACTACTATGTGCGGCGCATTCTGATCCGTCCGCTGAGGACTCTGCACCACGCCGCCATCGGGCTGGTGGAGAGCAGGATGGAGGATCTTTCTCACTTCCGGGTGGAGGTCAACACCGGCGACGAGCTGGAGGAGCTTGCCCATTCGTTTCAGTACATGGTGTCGGAGCTGAATGAATATATTCAAAATCTCAGCCGCGTCACCGCGGAAAAGGAGCGCATCGGCGCGGAGCTGGACGTGGCGCGCCACATTCAGGCGTCCATGCTGCCCTGCATCTTCCCCGCCTTCCCCGAGCGCCACGAGTTCGACATTTACGCCTCCATGACACCGGCGAAGGAGGTCGGCGGCGACTTCTACGACTTCTTCCTGGTGGATGACGACCATCTGGCGCTGGTCATGGCGGACGTATCCGGCAAGGGCGTCCCCGCGGCGCTGTTTATGATGATCTCCAAAACGCTGCTGAAATCCGCCGCGCAGAGCGGTCTGTCCCCGAAGGCCGTGCTGGAAAAGGTAAACGATCAGCTCTGCGAAAACAACGACGCGGAGATGTTCGTCACCGTCTGGCTGGGCATTCTCGAGATCTCCACGGGAAAAATGAAGTGCGCCAACGCGGGTCACGAGTATCCGGCCATCATGCGCCGCGGCGGCTCCTTCGAGCTGTTCAAGGATAAGCACGGCTTCGTGCTGGCCGGCATGGAGGGCGCCCGATACCGGGAATACGAGCTGGAGCTGGACGCGGGAGACCGTCTGGTGGTCTACACGGACGGCGTGCCGGAGGCCACGAATGCCTCCAACACGCTTTACGGGACTGACCGGATGCTCCGTGCGCTGAACGCCGCCGAGGGCGGCTCGTGCCGTCAGCTGCTGGAGGCTCTGCACCGCGATGTGGACGAGTTCGCGGGCGGCGCGGACCAGTTCGACGATATCACCATGCTCTGCATCGAGATGAAGTCGTCGGGCATGAAAAAGATCAATCTCGCGCCGACGCTGGAGCAGCTGCCGCAGGCCACCGACTTTTTTGAGGGCATTCTCGCCGAGGCAGGAGCCTCCATGAAGGCGATCGCTCAGGTCAATGTGGCGGTGGATGAGATCTTCTCCAACATCGCCCGCTACAGCGGCGCGACCGGCGTCGTGCTGGGCTGCTCGCTGAAGGACGGCAGGGCGACGCTTCGCTTTTCCGACAACGGACGGCCTTACGACCCCACCGAAAAGCCCGACCCGGATACAACGCAGTCGGCGGAGGAGCGGGAGGTCGGCGGTCTCGGCATCTTCATGGTGAAGAAGCTCATGGATGAGGTGGCCTATGAATACGCGGATGGGTCGAACATCCTGACGCTCGTGAAGAGCCTTTGAACGATCACGCCGGGTCGCCTCCCGTCCCGCATACATCCGCACAATTACACCTGCCGCGCGGAACATTTCCGGAAGGATTTTGACCGAGGAAACACAATGCGCAAACACGACGCGCTGCGGGAACCCATACGCAAAAGGGGTCAGCTGCCCTCAGCTTTGACGGTTACTTTGGACAGGCTCTGCGGCGCGGGAAAAACACCCCTGTGTCCGTTATTGATATGAAAAAGGCTGCCGGTTGGCAGCCTTTTTCATCGGTACGATCATTTACCGCCGCCCTGCAGCAGCTCCTCCAGACGCTCACAGCGCCGGAGAACATCCAGATAAGCTTTCAGGCTGTCGTAGGAATCCACTCCCAGCTTGCTGTAGATGTGGCTGTTGTGGCCCTTCACCGTCCCCACGCTGATGAACAGCAGGCCGGAGATGTCCTTGACCGCATAGCCCTCGGCATAGTAGCGCAGGATCACGCGCTCCGTACCGGTCAGCCCCTTTGCCCGGTCGATCAGCTCGGACACAAGGCTTTCCACCTGCCGGGGCAGGGCGGCCTCGGGCTGGCTTTCCCGCAGGCGGCTGTGGAAGTACGCCGTCAGCTCGTCGATCTCCCGGATCCCCGTGGGCTGCCAGTCCTGCGCCTGGCTTCTGGCCGCCGCAAAGCCTTGGGCAATGGGCGTGGCAAAGCGGCGGGAAAGGGCGGCGGCCAGCACCAGCATCCCCGCAAGGAAGCCCAGGGAGCCAAGGATCCAGCCGATGCGGGCGGTCTGGGCACGGTGGCGGTAGCCGCTCTCCGGTATCAGCGTCACCGCCGCCAGCGGATAGCCATCCGCCAGCCGTCCGGGGATGATCTGATACTTTCCGAGATAGGTCGTGTCGTTCCAGATAAAGGTGTCGTAGTCCCTGCCGCTTCGGATCCTCATCTCGCCGGAGGCCAACAGGTCCGTCCCCTCCGTGCTGCCCAGCATGGCCTTATCCAGAAGGAGGGTATCCCCGTTCATGGGGGCCAGCAGCATCAGAAAGCTGCCGTAGGAGCTGGGGACCGTGCTGTGGGACAGGCCGAAGTAGAGTTCGCTGAGCTCCATGCCGCAGACGCCCCGCACCGTTCCGCTCCCATCCCGCACGGGAACGCACAGCAGTGTCACGCTCTCCCAGGTATCCGGCAGCGGCACCCGCCCCGTCCAGAGGCAGCCGCCGGAGAGCCGCTCGCCCTCCCACGCCATGACCTGCCGGTAGCCGGGGAGCAGGGACGTGTCCAGCTCCGGATTCCAGCGGTTGTGCAGCTGCAGGCCGTTTTTCCGGGCAGCATCCACCGTTCCCCGGAAATAGGCTATGGTGCCGCTGGGATGGGCGGAGCGCAGACCGGAATAGCGGAGATACACCCCCATGCGGGAGGTCTTGGATTCCGGCAGCGTTGTATTGGCTGTGGCATCCAGACAGAAATATACGCCGCTGCAGGTGCTGCCCGCCATGGTGGTTTCCAGAGCGGGGATCATCAGGGATTCCAGCTCTGCGATAAGCGCCGGATCGTCATTCAGCGCGTCAAAGGAAAGACCGCGGTGGGCAAGAAAGCTCTCCAGCTCTCCGCCGACCGTTTCGGAAAGCTCAATGCCCTGCGCGGCGAGGGCATCCATCTGGGCAGTAAAAAGTGCGGCGGTGTTGCTCTGCTGCAAAGCCGCCGTTTCTCCGAATTGGCGTGCTGTGCGGGAGAGGACACCCGTCACGCTCAGCAGGAGCAGCGCGGCAGCCAGCATCGCCAGCACCATGCACAGCCAGTACAGCACCAGACTGCCGCCGATGCTGCGGTTGCCCGCTGAACTGTCAGTTTTGGACAGACGCCTGCTCAGAAGCAGCACGGAGCTCCCTCCCTTCCCGTTTTTGTCACTTGCCATAACTTTTTGGAGCTCCTCCCGCACGATACGAAGCAGCGGCTCCAGTGCGTCCGCGCCCTGCTCCAGATATTGCGCCCGCCCGGCCGCCAGGCGCAGACGCACCGCCTTTTCAAAGTGGGTCTCAAGATTGAGATAATCCTCCCGCTGGGGCGGCACATAGAACGTGTAGTCCTGCCGCGTTTTCAGAAAGGCTTCATAGAGCGAAACGTACATGGGATCGCTCAGCGTCTCGATGGCGGCAGGCAGGTAGCGGTCAAAGCCCTCCTTCGTCACCGGCATGTATCCAAGAGACGTAACGAAGTCCACGTTCCGCTCCGGCTCGGTCAGCCACTTCAGGAAGGTCATGCAGGCCTTTTCCCGCTCCGGCGTGGACTTTACCGTGCAGACTCCCACGCCCCGCTGCATGACCAGCTTTTCTCCGTCCTCAAAGGTGGGACAGGGCAGCGAGACGATCTCTACCTGCTCGGTACGGTTGTCCTCATAGGTCACCACATCGGAATAGTACAGCACGCTGGCGGACGAGGCGACGGACGCGATCGCGTCGCCGGTGCGCAGCGGCTCGGTGGCATAGCCGCTGCCCAGCCACAGCCCGCCGGTCAGCGCAGCTCTGGCGTAAGGCTCCCATGCGTAGGCGAATTTGGGGCCGAAGGCAATGCCGTTTTTGTCGAAAAAGTCCTCGCCCAGCGATTCCACCCCCACCTGGAAATAGTTGAAGTGGTAGTCGTGAACGAAGAAGCACTTGCCGCCCGACCAGTCCACATACCGCTCCGCCATGGCGTACAGCCCCTCCCAGGTGGCCAGTTCGTCCAGGCTTGCGCCGGTTTCGGCGGCGAAACGGTCAAAGGCCGTTTTGTTCACAAAGAGGATCTCCGTGGATTTTGCCAGCGGCAGAATGACCAGCCGGTCATGGGCCGTCCCTTCCTCAACAAATTCAGGGAGATAGCCCTCCAGCTCTTCGTTGGTGAAATAGTCCCGGTAGTCCGCCAGAATGTTCTCATCCGGCAGCGCCAGCACGGTCTTTGGGTAAGACACGAACAGGTCCGGCAGCTCGGGCGCTCCGGGATCCTTGTAGGCGGCGGCCAGCACGCTCTCGTGGATAACGCCGCTGTTGCTGACGCTGTCCACCCGCACCCGGATGCCCTGCTCCTGCCCGACGGTGCGGTTGAACTCATCCACCAGCGCGTTCATGGGCGAGTTCACCTCACCTCCGTAAACATGCCAGAGGGTGACGGTGACGGGTTCTCTGTTGGTTTCCCCGCAAGCGGCGAGGCACAGCACAAGACCGGCGGCCAGCGCCGCCAGCAGGAAGATTCGTTTTTTCATGGATATGCCTCCTCGCTCGGTGGGAAAGGGTCCCGCCCGTTTTCGATCTTTGGGAAAAGGCGCGGCGGCATCGCCGCCGCGCCTTTCGGTGCTTTGCTTGCGCGTTATGCCCGGAGGATCACTTCACACAGCGATAGAGGAAGGTAACGATCTGGGCTCTCGTGCAGTCGTTGTTGGAGCCGAACAGGCCGCCGCCGATACCGCCGGTGATGCCGTTCTTGGCGGCCCATGCCACCGCGTCGGCGTAATAGGTATTGGTCGCCACATCACCGAACTCAGCGCTGCTGCTGACCTTGGGGCTGCCCGCCGCGCGGTACAGGAAGGTCACGCTCTGCGCACGGGTGCAGGTAGCGTCGGGGCTGAACTTGCCGTCGCCGGTGCCGCCGGTGATGCCGTTTTCGACAGCCCAGGCAACAGCCTTGGCATAGAAGGCGTCAGCGGGAACATCCGTGAAGCTGCTCATGTTCTTGGGAGCGGGAGAACCGGCAGCACGCCACAGGAAGGTGACGATCTGCGCACGGGTGCAGGGCTGGTTGGGAGCGAACAGGCCGTTGCCGACGCCGCCCGTGATGCCCTTCTCTGCCGCCCACTTGACCGCTTCATAGTAGTAAGCGTCGGTGGGAACATCCTTGAAAATCTGCACCGGAGCCTCTTCAACGAAGCTGCCCTTGACCGTGACCTTGCCGCTGGGCATCTTGAAGGTGTACTTGCCGTTCTTCTCAGTGAGCTTCACCTTATCGCCGTCCTTGTCCAGAACCTTCAGGGTATCCAGCTCGTAGCCCTTGTCGGGCTTCACAGTGATGGTCACGGTGTCACCCTTGGAGGCGGACTTGGGGGAAACGGTGATGGTGCCGTTCTCGGTCTTATCCACGGAAACGGTGTAGCTGGGGGTGTAGGAGCCGCCGCCGGAGTAAGAGGGCTTGGTGAGGGTGATCTTCACATAGACGATGGCGTTTTCATAGTTGTCGGAGCCGATGGTCACGGGCAGGGTGACGGTATCACCAGCCGCGCCGCTGGACAGGGTGTAGGTCACCTTACCGGTGGCATCCACCTTCCAATCCGTGACTGTCACAGAGCCGGTCTTGCTCTCGGTGCCCTTGGTATAGGTCAGCGCGCCTGCGTCAGTGGGCATCACCGCGCCGATCGCCTTCTCGCCGGTGGTCACGGTGTACTTCTGGCTGACGGTGATATCCTTCAGCTTCGGCGCGTCCGCCTTGGTGATGTTCACCGTGACGGCGGGCAGGGTGGCATTCAGGGTGTAGTTGCTGGCCTTGCCGGTGCCGCCTGCCAGCGTCACGCCGGAGTAGGCCACATTGTATGTGCCAGCCTTGTCATCGGAGATGGTGCCGGTGGTGGGGATGTTCACATCCAGCGTTTCACCGCTCACAAGGCCGGTAAAGGTCAGAGCGCCCTTGGTCAGCTCAACCGTCGTATTATCCTTCACATAGTTGCGGTTAGTGGCGTTGATACCGCCGGTGAGGGTGACTTCCTTCGCCGTGATGCTGGCCGTGGTCGTGGTCTGGTTGTCGGTGGCAGCCAGCGTATAGTTGGCAACACTGGTACCGCCCAGAGCACCCAGAGTCAGAGTAACGGTTTTGCCATCGCCTACATCAGTATCCGCGAAGGTGCCGGTGGCGGTAATGGTCAGCTTATCGCCGCTCACAATGCCGGTAAAGGTCGCGCCGTCAGCATTAACGGTAGCGGTATTCTTGCCGTCATACTTCTTGTTCTCGGCGGTGATGCCGGAAACGGTCACTGCCTTGGGGCCGATGGTCAGCTCAACAGTCTTGCTGCCGACGTTCTTGCTGTCCTCGTAGGTGACGGTCACAGTGTAGGTGCCCACGGTCTTGGGCAGATTTGCTGCATCCAGTGTGCCGGTACTGCCGGTTTTGACGGCATAGGTATAGGCCCAGTGAGCGTCCGTACCGGCAGTAACAGTGCTGTCAAGCGTAGCAGCCTTGTACTCCTGCCCCGCGCCATTATAGGTCAGCGAGCCGTTTGCAAAGTTGATCTTGCCGCTGACATCGTTCTTTTTCTGCACCTTGATTTCCAGCTCACCCTTGACAGTGGTAATGGTTTGGCTGGTGGCCACCAGCTTGAAGGTGCCTTCGTCAGCGTTAGGGGCAACCTTAAGGGTCACGATATTACCGTTGGTAGCAGAGACCTCATAGTTCACGCCGGACAGAGTAGAATTAAGACTCCAGGTTACATTGTCCTGCTTCTCGTTGCCGTACTGGTCATAGACTGTGGCCGTGTAGGATTCCGACCGCTGGCTGCCGGTGCAGGTAATGATGGTAACGGGAGTCGCGCCGCCCTGTGCGGTGATCTTCACAATGCTGACCTTTGCCTCATCCTTGTTGATGGTCACAGTCTTGGTAGCGGTGAGAGTGCCGGACTTGGCCGTAATGGTCACAGTGCCAGCATCTGCCTTGTTCGTAACAGTCAGCTGACCGTTGTTGATGGTCACACCAGGATTTTCGGTGACGCTCCATTCGATCGTCTTCCCGGTCATTTCGGTGCCATACTGATCGAGCACTTTGGCAGTATAGGCCGCATACTCACACTTCGTTGTGCCGGGTTCACTCACCGTAGGAACATTCACGCTATCTATAGTACCCTCGATGGTCAACGACTTCGCCACACTGTCCTCGCGGGTGATGTTGAAGGTGATCTCATTGGATTTCACCCCACTACCCTCGGCGTACACTGTTGCTGTGCACGTCGTAGCATCGTTGGTCACAGCGATCGCGCCGTCTGTGGTCAGCGTCACGCCCGTAACGGTTGTGGGTTCCAGTTTCATCTTCCATGTCGCACTGATACCGGGCATTTCCGCGCCATACTGGTCATAGACCTTGTAGCTGCACTGGCCGCTGGAGGTCGAGCCGCCGTTTGGTATGGTGATGTTGGTTCCTGTGGCAGGAGGGGTGGCAACGATGGCGCTCGCAGTCGGAGTGTCCTTGGTGATGGTCACATTCACGCGATCGGTCTTGCCCTCGAAGGTAGCCAAAACCCTAACATTGCCGCCTGCCGCCTTGTTGGTAACAGTCAGCTTGCCGGTATCTTTATCGATGTCCACGCCTTCGGGCTTGGGGTCGACGATCGACCAAGAAGCATCCACAGTTTCATTCGTGCCGTCGTCATAGTTGACTTTTGCGGTGAGAGGCAGCTCGGCCTTCTGCTCCGTATTAGGCTCTGCCGTGGGCACGGCCACCGTCAGCGTGGTATTATCGATAGCAATGCCAGTTGCATCCTTCACAGGGATTCTATCGAACTCCTTGGTCAACAGCAGTTCGGTAGAGTTGAGCATCTGGATCGTATAACCGTCGGGCGTCGTTGTGTTGTTCAATGACGTAGCGAATGTCTCGCCCTCTTTTGCTTTCAGGGTGATGAGCGCGGTATAGATCTTCCCCGGCTGTGCGTTTCCGGTGGCAGTCATGTTTTCCTCAACATCTTTCCATATTACCGTAGCGTCGTAGGCCGTCGCGCCGTACACATTTACACTGGTGTCCAGTGGATAGCCCTTCACAGGCTGAGACACAGTGGCGGAAACGCTGGTGATGGGCGCCTTGGAAATGGTGACGGTTGCGGGCGTAACATCGCAGTCATGCGAGGCCTCAGCCATTACATCACCATAGGTGCATGTTGTGGTCCCCAAGGTGACAGTTCCGGTAGTCCCCTGTGCGATCTTGCCCATAATGGTCATCAAGACCACTTCACCATGGGTGCTGTTCAGGTTTCGATCATTAGTTGCACCAACTGCTACAAATGTCTTTGTAAGGGGCGCATAACTGAATTCGGTTCCAAAAATACCACTCGGGGAAAAGTTTTTATGATAATACAAACTCTGATTTTCTTCATAGAAGAAAGCTGGCTCATTATCTTTGCTTTGTGCTGCTAATTCCAAACCGGCACCGGGATCTAACGTGATCGTCAAGGCACCGACTTTCAACGTCGAGTCGGTCACTTTCGCCTTTACCGTATAGGTTACTACGGCATCTCCCGTAGCGGTATCTACACTTGGTGTGTCAGGGGTTATAGTGATGGTGACTTTGCCGTCCGCAGCAGATGCGGGAACGACGCAGAGAGACATCACCATAGCAAGTGTTAGGATCATTGCCATTAGTTTTTTCATTTCATTTCTCCTTTTCATATAGAATCAACTAAGTAGGTTTTCTCCGCTGATGTGCGCATAAATTCGCTGCATATCTGTGGCATCTACGTTTCCGTCTTTGTTTACATCACCCTGTGCAGGATTCGAAAAAGTATTATCTCCGCTAATATGCGCGTAGATTCGCTGCATATCTGTGGCATCGATCGCTCCATCTCCGTTCACATCCCCGATGAGAGAGCTGGTCACACCCTTAACGGTGAACTGCACATTGAAGCTCTTCTCGGTGAGGCCGGTGCCGCTGACCTTAACGGTAGCGGTATAAGTACCGGCAGAAAGCCCGGCCTTGGGCTGCACGGTGAAGGTAGCCGTACCGCCAGCCAGAATATCCGCGATGCTGGTCTTGTTCAATTCAAAGCTGGTGGCATGGGTACCAGCCAACGTGATGGCCAGCTCGCCGGTAGCCGCCGTGCCGTTGTTGGTGATGGTAACGCTCTTCGCTGCCGGAGCGGTAGTGTAGCCCGCTTTCACTTCGCCAAAGTCCATGGTGCCGGTCTCGCTGAGACTGATGTTCGCCGTGGACTCGGTGTAGGCCACCGTGAACGGATCGCTCAGATACCTTTCACCGTTCAAAGTTACTGCCATACGGTATTCGCCGGCCTCCAGATATTTAATGTCCCCAGCGTAATAGTTGGAGGCGCTGACGCTGTACTCATAGGGGGGTGTCGTGGTAGTTGGGGTCGGCTGGGGATAAATCCCATTATACGTGGTTTCCCCATTCTTAACATACTCGAAGAATTCCGAATTGTCCGGTTTTGCTACCGTTTTGAACTCAATCGTACCGCTTGAGCTGCTCGTACTTTTGAACACCGGCGTTCCGACAAAGGGATTGTGCATCGCCGTCACGGTGACATTCTTGTTGGGAACGGGGAAGGAATTGTCCGCCGTGGTGGCCAGGCTCTTGAGCTTCACACCCTCAGCAGTCCACTCCTTGAAGGGAATGGGCGTGCCGTCATTACTCTTCTTTTCACTGGGCCTGATCTTCACCGTGTCGCCCGCAAGGAACTCTCCGTCGTTCTTTGCATAGGGGAAGACACCGGGACCGGCGAGATCGCCGTTGTTGACCGTCACCGTATAGGGCGTACCCTTGCGGTAAGAGGCGTAGCAGTTGGTCGTATCCACATTGACTGCGTGGTCTGTGCCGCTGAAGGTCGCTCCTCTGGTGAAGGCGCCGCCGGAGTAGCTGGTACTGTTGCCTTCTCTTTTCCACTGGACCTCCATATTGCCAACCTTGGTCAAGGTCGCAGTTCTCATATGATAAACACCGTAGCTGTATCCATGATCCTTATCCTTACCGGCGTTTGTCACATTGATTTTAATCGTGCCGTTGGTGTCGATGGTCACATCTTTATTTGCATACAGACCGTTGCAGTTACCACCGCCTGTCGTATTGTTTGGCGTAGCACAGGTGATGTCCACAGAAGCATTTTCGGAGATGGTGATGTTTTCCTTTGCAAAAATGCCGTATGCTTTCTCGTAGGTGCTCGTGCCATTGTGCGTCATGTTGATAGTCACTTTGGCATTGCCCTTGATCGTCACATTGCCGGTGGTATAGCTGGCAGATAAACCGGTCTCGATGCCGATTGCGGGATTGGAGCCGCTTGTTGTTTTGCTAATAGAGAGCGTGCCGCCGTCGCTGGATGTAACGGTGATATCACCGCCCACAGCATTCTCAAGGCTACCATTGATGGTATTCGTGCCCTTCAGTACGACGGTAATATCAGAACATTTGACTCCGCCCACCGAGATGCTCCCGCCGCTGTAGCCGTTCAGCGTCAGCGTACCGGTGGCGGGATTATAGTGGGCGATGTAGTCGCCTTCGTTGCCGGTGAAATTCTTGTCCTGATCGCCTTTTTTGTAATAAAGTCTGTTATTGTAAAAGCTTTTACCTCCGTCAACAAAAACGGCAGTTGGATCTGGATTGCCCGCCGCAAATGCCGTGGTGGGGAGCAGCGAGAGCAGCATCACCAGGCTGAGTAGGATGCTCAGGATTTTGCTTTTTGTTCGTTGCATAGATCGTTGCCTCCTTCATCGAGAGGATTTGTTGTGCGCCGCGTTTTTGTCCCCGGCCCGCGGCCGCCGGGTCGGTTTTTACCGGGCGCTCCCGCCCGGCATGGTCTCTGCCGTCTCGCGGAGCCACGCCCGCGCCTGCCGGTCTGTCAGGTCTCCCAGACAGTAGCCGTCGATGAGCTTCAGCTCCGCCGCCTTTTCCAGCGCGGCCAGCTTTTCCGGGTGTCCGTCCTCACAGATAAGATAGACGCGGCAGTCCGGCAGCCTCCGCCGCACCTCGATGGCGATGTCGCAGCGGGCGGAAACGTCCTTGTCCTCCACGCCCTCGGTGAAGTCGGTCTCCAGCAGCAGAAGGTCCGCCTGCTCGGCAGCACACTGCCACACCACGTCGTCGCAGTCGTCCGAGAGGATGGCGATGGGTTTGCAGCCCCCCAGCTTCCCCAGCCAGTCCGCCGCATAGCGGGTCATGGCGGGCGAGGTGAAGCAGACCGCCGCCTTCGGCAGGGGCGGCTCCCGCCTCCGGAAGAGGCTCATACCGCCGCCTCCCGTCTCGCCGCCCCCTTGGGCAGACGCGCCCCGCATTCGGGGCAGTACCGCGCCACGTCGGTGACAGCCACGCCGCAGCCGGGGCAGCAGCGGTGGCGGGAACGGTAGAGGTCGTAGAGGGTCATTTCCGGCAGACGCGCGCCGCAGTCGGCGCAGTCCGTCCGGTCGGCGCTGTTGGCCTTGCCGCAGCTGGGGCAGATCTTGCGCCGCCGCAGCGTATCCGGCCCGCAGCCATACTCCAGCAGCGTCACCTGCCGCAGGGCTTTCCGGGTCCTCAGGTCATAGTTTGTCATTCGGCGGCTCCCTCCTTTCCGTCTGTGCCGCCCACCTGCAGCTTCGCCCCGCAGATGGGGCAGAAGCAGGCGTCCGATTCCCGGAGCCGCGCACCGCAGTGATGGCAGAACGAGGGGTACTCATCCTCCCACGGCGCGCAGTCCAGACACAGTCCCGCGTTGACATTGAACATGGCGGAGGAAACATACTTCCCGCATTTGGGGCAGAGGTTGAACTCCCACTTGCCCTCCTGTTCCCACGCCAGCTCCAGCGCCGCCTCCTCCGTGTCCGCCCGGATGGGCTTGGTCACGCAGCACAGCTCGCCGGAGATGTCGCAGTAGAAGCGAAAGATCCTGCCGCCTCCCGAGTCGGCAACGACCCGATAGGCTGCCGTTTTCTTCGCCTGCTCCATCCGCATTCCTCCTCCCTTTTTCAATTTCGCCTTGTAAAGCTGTCGTGGATTATGCTACAATGGAAAGGCTAAAGAGGCGGTCGGCTCGACAGGATATAGAGCGTCGAGCGATCTTTAGGTTGGAGCTTCGCTCCAACCTAAAGGG
>UMHM01006996.1_pt1 | contig 20460 bp, 26 predicted proteins | sample 1965501 | NCBI WGS metagenome assembly UMHM01 (sample SAMEA4836095, study PRJEB28245) | human gut metagenome | biome: gut microbiome; material: fecal sample | place: Denmark | collected 2008
AAGCGGAAAATCCATATTATATTACAGATTATTTTAGAAGATTTCTTGAATTAATATCTTAGAAAAAAGTCAACTATCAATATTTGATGGTTGACTTTTTCTGTAATATGAAGGAGATAAGAAAAATATGGGTAGAAAGGCATACCAGATAAGATATTTCCGATGTATAGGTTGTGGAAATGTTTTTACGGCCAGCAAATGGGATAGTTCACACGGTAGTGGAAACGGTCACATTAAAACTATATGGTGTCCATTTTGCAATGAGGATATGGACATGAGGCAAATAGACAGCGAGGAACTTAGAAGGTGAGGAGCACAATATGAGAATACGAGATAAGCCGGGCGATCTGTCCGGCAAATAAAAAATCTTTAAAAGAACATACATTCGAAAACCATAAAAGAATAGCGATAAATCCACCCGCCAAGATGTTATTTATCGCCGATTAAGCCTAAGGATATTATACCATAATATAACTCCTTGGGCAACCATACTAAGGAGGAAAAATAATGAATACACAGACAGCCAAAACAGAGGTAATGAATAATATTATTGTAGCTATGTCATACGTACTTAACCAGAATTTGCTGGAGGTACTGGAGAAGGTAATAACGGAAGAATTTGTTAAGGTGAATATAGAGGAGATCACGACACTTCCAGCAGCCTATGTTGATGAGGTAGATGAAAAAAATGAATATATTATTCGACTGTTCATCATAAAAAAGAAAAAGTTGGCACGTGGGACAATGGAAAATTATCTTAGAGCAGTCAAGAGGCTTATTACTGTGATCGAAAACAAATCACTAGATCAGATAGATGAAAATGATATTGACTGGTATTTACAATGGTATGAAGACAAAAATGTTAAAGAAAACGGGAAGAAAAATCAGTCGTCTACGGTGAATAATGAACGGAGATTTCTTTCTGCATTCTTCACGTGGATGAGGAAAGCGAAATTACGCCAAGATAATCCTGTGGAATCAACAGAGCCGCAGAAGGTCATTCAAAAACCGATTGATTATTACACGCCGGAAGAAATGGCTATGATGCGGGATGCCTGTAAGAACATTCGGGAACGGGCTATGCTGGAAGTATTTCGAAGTACCGGGGCCAGAGTGGGAGAGATCGCTGAGACGAAGACTGAATGGCTTGACATGGGAACTGGTGATATATTCATACCATCCGAGAAGTCAGATCGATATAGGACAATATTTTTGGATGATGACGCTATGCATTACTATAAAATGTATCTGAAATCAAGGACAGATGACAGCCCGTATATGTTTGTGGGCAGTAGGAAGCCATACGGGAAAATTACGACATGTACATATAGGAATACCATTAAGAAGATCGGTGAAAGGGCTGGAATTGAGAACAGGGTATATCCACATAAATATAGAAAAACCCTGGGCATGAGTCTTAAGAATAAAGGGGTAGATATTGGCACGATTCAGGAAGTTATGGGTCACAAGAGTCCAGCGGTTACGGCCCAGTATTATGCACAATCTACACCAGAGACGTTAAGACACATAAGAAAACAGGCTGCATAAGAAAATCATTGAAAAATAGCATGATATGAAGTATAATTATATAAGAGCCATTGAGCCATATCTGTGAGTTATATAAGACTTGCAGGTATGGCTCATTTTGTTTATGGAGGTAACATGGCAAATTTGAGCGGAGTTATGAAAAAACTGCAACGTGCATTATTAACACGCCGGTTAGTGGTTAAGATAAGTACCAGTCAATTCCATTCCCCGGACCAGAATCGCATGATTACCATGTATACACTTTCCACACCTGTACACCAGAAGAACCAGGATGGTGAATGGAGAGTGAAAGACTATCAGATATTGCGTACAGCTTCTGTGGTAGATGTTGTAATGTGTTTGAAAGAGATATGGGAGGCAATGCAGGAATGGGATTGACAGATAGAATAGGTGGTGGGTAGATGGAACTGAATCCTAAGCAGAAAGCATTTGCGGATTACTATATTGAATGCGGGAATCAGACTGAGGCGGCGAAGCGGGCAGGATACTCAGAAAAGACCGCTTATTCACAAGGGAATCGACTGATGAAACATGCTGATGTATCGGCCTATATAGCCGAGCGCATGAAAACCATCGAATCTGATCGAATTCTAAGCCTCAAAGACATCCAGGAATTCAGGAGTCGTGTTGTCAAGGGAGAGGAGAAAGACCAGTTTGAGATAGAGGCGGCTCTTGCGGACAGACTAAAAGCAGCCAACGATTTGGAGAAGGCGCTACTTATCAAGGAACAGGAAGAAGAGAAGCGTAGGCTTGAAGAGTCCGCACGGAATGCCGGAATATACCATATGGATCTGGATATCATCGCTGATAACTTCCACCCAGTAATCAGAGATATCAGAAATGGGAAGCACAGTGAATATGACTTCCCTGGCGGTCGTGGTTCCACAAAGTCATCAGCGATATCCTGCACTGTCATAGAATTGATAAAAAACAACCCAACTATGCATGCGTTAGTTATGCGTAAGGTTGGGAATACCATCAAGGATTCCGTATATGCTCAGATCAAATGGGCTATACAGAAGATGGGGCTGGAGGATGAGTTTCGATGCAAGACATCACCGATTGAGATTACATATAAGCCAACAGGGCAAAAGATATATTTCCGTGGGGCTGATGACCCGCTGAAAATCAAGTCAATCAAGCCAGAGTTTGGCTATATCGGTATTGTTTGGTTTGAGGAACTTGACCAGTTTGCCGGGCCAGAGGAGATCCGTAACATAGAGCAGTCTGCAATTCGTGGCGGAGATGTTGCGTTTAAGTTGAAATCTTTCAATCCGCCAAAGAGCAAAAACAACTGGGCAAATGAGTATATAGAGAAAGCAGAGACAGAAAACCCAGAAGTTGTAGTACACCGCAGTACATTTCTGGATGTTCCTTCTGAATGGCTTGGACAGAGGTTTATTGATGACGCCGAACACCTAAAAGAAGTTAATCCAAAGGCGTATGACAATGAATACATGGGTAACGCAAATGGAACTGGCGGAAATGTATTCGAATATATTGAGAAGCGTACAATCACAGATGAAGAGATTGCAACATTTGATCGGATTTACCAGGGCGTAGACTGGGGCTGGTATCCAGACGCTTATGCATTTGTAAGAGCATATTATGACAGCACCCATGAAAAAATATATCTACTCGATGAGAATTATGTACATAAGACCAGCAATGAGATAACGGCGGAATGGATAAGGGAAAAGGGATATGACGATTATGTAGTAACCTGTGACAGCAACGAAAATAAGTCAGTTAGTGATTATCGTGATATGGGAATTCCGGCACGAGAAGCAATCAAAGGGCCTGGAAGTGTGGAGTATGGATTCAAATGGCTCCAACGTCGAACGATTGTAATTGACAAGAGCAGAACGCCAAATGCGTATGATGAATTCACGAAGTATGAATATGACCGAGATAAGGATGGTAACATAATCAGCGGCTATCCAGAGGGGCAGGAAGACCATACTATTGCAGCGGTAAGATATGCCTTTGAATCACTATTCAACAGAAGGGGGAACAGTGCGTAATGATTAAGAATCTATTTAGGCCATGTTGTGAGAAATGTTGCTTTATAGATGCAAGAGTTGAAACAGAATCATCTGAATCAATTTTAGACACGTGCAATGGTACAATAACAACTTTGTATTGCACGCACATGTTGGTATGTGGAGAATATTACAAAAATGGAAGGGATACTCCAATAGGTGAGTAAATGGGACTGATAAGCACAGTAAAAAGGTGGATAGGTATGATATTTCAAAGAGATGCATTAGAAGAATTTGACCTCCAGCCGGTTACATCGACAGAGATGGATACGTTGATTTCCCGGTGTGCAAACATCTACCGGGGAGTGCCGGAGTGGCTGGACAAAGACAGTGATATTCGCACGATCAAATTTGCAAAAGTACTCTGTGAGGAGATCGCCCGGCTGACAATGCTTGGGGCGAAAGTAAAGATTGATGGATCAGTTCGGGCCGATTGGCTCATGAAACAGGTGGACAAGCGATATTTCAACCTGCGGCAGTGGGTAGAGTATGGCTGTGCCTACGGAACAATCATACTTAAGCCGAACGGGACAGGGGTAGATTTCTTGACGCCGTTTAATTTCCAGGTGGTGGATACAAACGATGACGGAGATATCCTTGGTATTGTATTTGTAGATCAATACAATACAAACACTGGGATTACAAAAAAGTACTATACAAAGTTTGAGTATCACAGGTTCAAGGACGTGTATATGGATGGGCAAACACAACGCCAGTACCTAATTAGTAATCGGGTATATGTCAGCGACACAGCCAATGATAAGGGAAAACAGATTGAACTTGATCGGACGAAGTGGGCAGGATTGCAATCAGAGGTAGCGCTTGTGACAGCCAGCGGCTCCCCAATTGAACGTCCGTTGTTTGGGGTATTCAGGATGCCGAAAGCAAACGATCAGGAATTGAATAGCCCATTGGGGAAACCTGCATTTTCAGAAGTGATCGAGGAGCTTAAAAATTTAGATATCGCTTACAGTAGGAATAGTGAAGAGATTAAGGACAGCCGTAGAATAATACTGCTGGACGATCGTCTTCTTATGCCGAGTGGAGAAAAAATCAAGGGAAAGAGTGCTGGTCGGGCGATAAGTGGATTACCACATTATGTTAAGAATATTTTCGGGAATGGTCCAGATGATTTTTATGAGGAAATTAATCCTGTGTTGAATACAGATACCCGGATTAAAGGCATCAATAATGAACTGTCCTTTATCGGTTGGAAAGTTGGCTTCTCATCTGGATATTTTGTCTTTGACCAGAAAACAGGTATGGTGACGGCTACCCAGGTTGAAAGCGATGACAGACGTACGATTCAATTCATTAAAGACTGCCGGGATAAGTTGGAAGATTGTCTGGATGGGCTGATTTATGCGTTAAACGTGTTCGCGGACCTTTACAATCTGGCTCCTGTGGGGAATTATGAAATCACCTATGACTTTGGGGACATTACATATAACCGTGAAGAGGACCGGGCCAGATGGTGGAACTATGTTGTGCAGAACAGGGTTCCAGCTTGGATGTATTTTGTTAAATTTGAAGGCATGAGTGAAGATGAGGCGAAAGCTATGACTGAGGAGGCAAAACCAGAGGAACCAAAAGGATTCTTTGCGGAGGAGTAAGATGATCGATATTTACTGTACTGGTGGTTCTTTTATAGGCGTTTTACTCAATATTGACATGATGGATGAGTTAATGAAAGATGATATTATCAAAAATGAGGATTTTCTTCCACTAAAATTCGATAATGGCTGTTGTGTACGAGTAAGAAAACGGGACATTTGTGCTTATTGTGAACATTTTGAGGAGGATACATGTTGACACCGGAATATCTATCAAAAGTAACAGAGCAATCAGAACAATATGCTGGGGAACTACGTTCGTACATTATTCGTCAGATTATTCGACGTATGATGGAGCGTATTGGACGAGGTGAAGCCTATTTGTTCACCGCAACAGACAAATGGCAGATAGATATATTACAGGATGCCGGTATTCTCTTGGAGGATATACGGGCAGAACTTATAAAGTATACCAGGAGACAGGATGCAGAACTTATGGCGGCTATGGAGGAAGCTGGCATTATAACGCTTAAGGCGGATGATGCAATATATGAATCCGCTGGGATGTCGCCGGTCCCCTTGAAACAGTCTCCACACCTTGCAAGGCTCATGGAGCGTAACTATAATACAACCAAAGCAGAATTACAGAACTTTACCAGGACAACCGCGGAGGAAGCGCAGCGGTTGTATATCAATTCCTGTGATACTGCTTATCATCTTGTGTCATCTGGTGCGGTGTCGTATAGCACAGCAGTGCAACAGACGGTACAGGAAGCGATTTCCAGCGGCGGGACAGTTAAATACCCATCTGGGCATATTGACACGCTGGAAACGGCTGTTGCGCGGTCTGTTCGCACTGGAATCAATCAGGCAACGGGAGACATACAGCTTAAGCGTATGGAAGAAATGGACTGGGATATCATTGGCACGACTGCCCACCTGGGCGCACGTACTGGATCTGGAGGAACTGACCATACAAATCATCTTTGGTGGCAGGGCCAGTTCTATACTCGCACTGGGCGTACTCCTGGACTACAAGATTTCTATATGGTTACCGGGTATGGAAAAGTAGATGGTCTATGTGGTGCTAACTGCCGTCATGGGTTTTTCCCGGGAGATGGTAAGAACAATCCATATAGGAGTTTTAATACAGAAGAGAATGCTAGGACAGAAAAACAGCAGATGCGACAAAGGGAACTTGAAAGGCGTATTAGAGGAACCAAGAGGGAATTGGCTGGGCTTAAAGAAGCAATAGACGGATGCAGGGATGAGGAGACAAGATTTGGTTTACAGCAGAAGTATGATAGGAAAAAGAATCTTTTAAAAACTCAAAATCAAAAGTATGTTACATACTGCAAAGAAAATGGTTTGAAAGAGTTGAGGGACCGCCTGAGAATAGCAAAATAATTATTGCATTTGTTATGATATAAGTGTATAATATAACTATTAGTTATATAAGGGAGTGAGGAACTGGTAAAAGACGGTTGGATTTACTGTCCAAAATGCGGAAGGAAAACCAAAACGAAGGTGTTGAGAGACACCCGCTTAGAACATTATCCTCTATATTGCCATTGGTGCAAGAAAGAGTACATAGTAAGCTATAATATAAAACGGGAAAACGTATCGTAGAGCCAGAGCAAGACATTGCCGGAGCCAGATGCATGTGGAGAAATCCATGTGTACCTGGCTCTTTTCTTTTTATCGTTAACCTCCTATAACGTGCGTGGATGGCATAATATAGTGGTTCCATTCATGCACAATTCTGGAACATAGCTCAGTTGGTAGAGCATCCGGCTTATATCCGGCTGGTCGCAGGTTCGATTCCTGCTGTTCCAATTAACGGACAAGTCAAGTCCTACAAAATGACAACCCGCTGGCGGATGGTTACACGCCTAAAATAACCTAAAAGCGGAGGAAGGAGAAACTATGAAAACAGAGGACTTACAGAAACAGGGGTTAACTGAGGATCAGATCAACTACATTATGGCCGAAAACGGAAAGGACATCAAGAAGCTTCAAAAGCAGGTGGATGATCTTACCGCAGACCGTGACAACTGGAAAACAAAAGCTGAGACTGCCGAGGAAACCATAAAGAAATTTGATGGTATTGACCCGGAGAGAGTAAAGGGCGAACTTGAGGAATGGAAGAAACGAGCCGAGGATGTAGAAAAAGAGTATGCGGCGAAGCTGGAGGAGCGGGATTTTAACGATGTTCTGAAAACGGAACTAGAAGGAATGAAGTTTTCATCCAGTGCGGCGAAAAAGGCAGTTGAAGCTGACATCCGTGCGGCCGGTTTAAAGTTGAAAGACGGGAAAATCCTGGGGCTGAATGATCTTATCGCACAGTTAAAGGAATCAGATGCAGATGCTTTTGTATCGGAAGATGATCCGGGCCAGAAAAGGGCCGTGTTTACCAGTCCGATGCAGAAAAAGCCGTCAGGAGGTATGACGAAGGACGAGATCATGGCGATCAAAGACCGTACCGAGCGTCAGAGCGCAATTGCGGCAAATACACATCTGTTCCCGGAATTAAATCAATAAAGGAGAAAAAAGAGAATGGCAGATGCTAATTTAATCAAAAAGGCTGACCTTGTGCGGGTGCGTGAGGTTGACTTTGTAAACCAGTACGGGTACTCCGTCAAGAAACTGACTGAGGCACTTGGTGTAACTCGTAAGATCGCAAAGCAGGCCGGTACGATCTTAAAATCCTACAAGGCCACCGGAACGCTGGAGGATGGTCTTGTGGCAGAGGGGGAAGTAATTCCGCTGTCCAAATACAAAACTGAGGCAGTGAATTACAAAGACATCATACCGAAGAAATGGAGAAAGGCGACCACGGCAGAAGCTATAATTGAACGTGGTTTTGACCAGGCAGTTGGGATGACCACCGAGAAGATGCTCCAGGACATTCAGAAGGGAGTCCGTAAGGAGTTCTTCGACTTCCTGTTGACTGGAACCGGTAAGGCGGACGGCGCAACGTTCCAAGCTGCACTTGCGCAGGCATGGGGTCAGATGCAGGTGTTATTTGAGGATGATGCGGTGTCCGTGGTGCATTTTATGAACCCGCTTGACGTTGCGGATTATCTATCTACGGCGCAGGTGACCATGCAGACCACGTTCGGAATGAACTATGTAGAGGACTTCCTCGGCTTGGGTACGGTGTTCTTTAATTCGTCTGTACCGAAGGGAAAGATTATTACCACGGCGAAAGAAAATGTGGTGCTGTATTATGTCCCGGTTAATGGTGCCGATCTGGGTGAGGCATTCTCGTTTACGTCCGATGAAACCGGATTAATCGGAATTCATGAGGAACCCGATTACACGAATCTGACATGTATGGACGTTGCCATGTCCGGGCTTACACTGTTTGCGGAGCGGATTGACGGCGTGGTGATTTCTACCATTGGGGCAGTGGCGCCAGCATCCAACAAGGCGTAAAGGATGATCACTATGGCGTATACGGACTATGAATTTTATAAAAGTAAATATTTCGGTACCACCATAGCGGAATCCGACTTCCCACGATTTGCGGAGCGAGCCAGCGAAAAGATTGATTTTCTGACCTTTGACCGATTGGTTGACGGCTTACCGTCTGATGAGAAAGCGGTGACAAAGGTACAGAAAGCGGTCTGTGCGGTAGCTGATGTTTTGGCGAAGATAGATGAATTTGAGAAGATAGCAGGGGCCGCCGCAGGGTATGAGACAGATGCAGAAACCGGAAAGCTGGCGGGGAAGATTGTGACCAGCAAGACGTCCGGGAGAGAATCGGTTTCATATTCTGCCGGCTCTGTTGCTGATCTTAAAAACAGTAGTCTGGTTGGTGCTGTTTTAAACGATAAACAGGCACGGGAACGGTTGATATATGATGTGGCGGCGGAGTATTTAACAGGTATCTGTGCAGATGATGGTATTCCGTTGCTTTATGCAGGGGTGTAGAGATGGGATACAGACAAAAGCGCAATTACGAAAATCTGGAGCGGCGAATATTTGACGGAGTAGGGCAATATGGTATTCCGAAATTGGAGCCAGTTCAGTATGATGGACCATGTGAGTTTATCTCATTTAATTATTCCAGATCGTGTCAGGAGTGTGAGGGGAAAGGGATTCATTTTTTTATTGATGACTACCAATTTAATCGTCTCTGGAATTGGACTGATGGATATTTGCCAAAGCTGGAAGAATTCCGATATGTTATGTCTCCAGACTTTTCTACATACACGGACTTTCCAAAAGCCATACAGATTTACAATCATTATCGCAAGCACTGGGTGGGGGCATATCTGCAAGAGGCTGGTATTCAGGTCATTCCGACAATCTCCTGGAGTACGCCAGATTCCTTTGATTGGTGTTTTGATGGTGAACCAGTGGGTGGTGCTGTGGCTGTATCATCTGTGGGATGTATGAATGGAAAAGAGAGCAGACAGCTATTTATGGATGGGTACAAGGAAATGTCATTGCGCTTGCAACCAGAAACGATAATATTTTATGGCAAAGTACCAGATGAATGTATGGGAAATATTGTTAGAATCCAGGCGTTTCAGGAGAAGTTTACGGAGGCAAAGTGTAATGGGTGGTAGAGGTGCATCCAGCGGTATAAGCGTTAAGGGAAAAGAGTATGGCAAAGAGTTTGTGACTCTGCATCAGTCTGGAAATATTAAATTTGTGCAGACCACTGAGGGAGCATCGAAGACTCCTATGGAAACAATGACAAAGGGGCGTGTTTACGCAACTGTAAATAGCAATGGCACTCTCAAAAGTATTACCTATTATGACAAGCATAATAAGCGGTATAAACAGATTGATGTAGCGGGTGTTCCGCATACTATCGATGGAACGCCGGTGCTTCCGCACGTACATAAAGGATATATCCACAATGAAAAGGGAGATCGGAATGTGTCTGAGAAAGAACGCAAAATGATTGAACGGATCAAGCGGATATGGTATAATAAACAAAAGCGAGGGTGAGTAGTTTAAGAGTGAAAACACACGCAAATGTGTATGTCGGTTGAAATCCGGCCCGCCATCGCTACAATATAATAATAACGAAAAGAGCGCCACAGAGCCATATGTCAAGTCAATTTAGATTTGATGATGGCTCTTTTTTATTTGCCGGAGGGATAGCATGTATACTGACACAATCACAGTTTTTAATAAGCGGAAAACGGAGTCTGGTGATATGTGGTATCCCTGTGTTATATCTGGTGTTGACCTTTCTGTTGATCGTGCGGCGAACCAGGAGAAGACAGGTTTGGAGAATGCCGATACTGCTAATCTCCATATTAGATACAGAATTATGGAAGGCAAGATAATGATAGGCGAATGGCAGTATTACCAGCCGAAAGCCTGGGAAGCGCTTCCTGACGTTACCGATACCGTGACATTCGTTGACGGTGTGAGCTTTTTCATTCGTGGAGAGTATGATGAGACGCCGATTCTGGATGATGATATCCGTGGCGGCCTATTGGATTATCTGAATCGTATTATGGATGACTGCTATAAGATAACGAGCGTAGGAGGCCCATACAAATTGATCCCGCATTTTGAGATCGGGGGAAAGTAATGAAAAAGAAACATTTCAAAGGGTTCTCAATTGTGACTGGCGGTGTGCAGATAAGGCTGAACATGGATCGTTTGAATCGAAATTTCCAACGAGCGCAGTATGAACTTGATAGTGACGTAATGGAATCTATGGTGGAGTTTATGCCAATGCAGGAAGGTCCTTTTATAGCAGTGACTCGTGGAAAGAGTGCATCTGTGGCAGGAACCGGGAAGGTATATGCCGCATATGGCCCGCAAGGACGTTTCTTATATTCGGGAAAGGTCATGGTGGATGAAAAGACTGGAAGTACATGGGCAAGGCTGGGAGGTAAAAAAGTTCTGGTAAGCCAGTATGCTGGCAAGACACGTGCACGTGAAAAACTGCAATACAGCAAGGCTGCACATCCGAAAGCGCAGGAAGAATGGTTTGTTCCGGCCAAGGAAAAAGATGGGCGGCGTTGGTTAAGGGACACGAAAAAGAGGGCAGGAGGCAAAATGCATGGAAAGTAAGAAGCCTATTGGCAGGGACTTCGGTGGTTATGAGGTGCTGACGGAAGCTGTGAAGGTATTATTAAATGAGTTTCCTGGATTACTTCCGAAAGAATCCATTGGATTTGAGGATCTTAAAAAAGGATCTGGCATTGCGTTTTCTGCTGACAATGGTGCGCTGATCTATACGGAGAAAGAAGATGTTTGCGGCGGTGTGGTGCAGTTGTGCCGGTATCCGTTTTTTGTAATTTACCGTACATCCACTGACAGTGAACGGCAAAAATTGATGATTCAGAAGTTTCTTGATGCACTTGGCAAATGGTTATGTAAAGAAACATCTGTTATTGACGGAGAATCACACAAGCTAGTGGCCTATCCTAAATTAGCGTCAGGACGGACAATAAAGAAAATAACCAGGGATAACTTTTATGGATTGGAGCCAGATGAATCTGGAGTCCAGGACTGGGTGCTCCCTGTTGTAATAGAATATGAAAATGAGTTTGAACGATGAAAGGAGAACAATATGAAATTAGAGAGAAAAGCGCTTATCCATTATCTTAATCCTAAGTTCAACAGCGAAGCAACAAATGCGGCATGGTTTAAGATTGGGCGAGATAATGACGATCTGGCCGTCGAACTGAATCCGGATGTATCTACCAATAAGAATGTCTGGGGAGAAAATGTAACCGAGGACAACGGGTACGAGCCGTCGATGGACACTGATCCATATTATGCCAGAACCGAAGATGCAATCTATAATCCTATCCGTGACATTGCTATGGAGAGGAAGACAGGGGATGACTGTAAGACCCAGATTCTTGAGATTATTGTAGAAGATACAGAGGCGGCGAACCAGCTTGCTTTTGTCGAAAACGTAATCATTAAGCCACAGTCTTATGGTGGTGGAACATCTGGCGTTAACATTCCTTTTAATATTTCCTACGATGGAGGGCGTAAGAAAGGGTATGTTACTACGGAGTCTATCACGGCAGGATCACCGGTGTTTAAAGAGGGAAATATTCCGGTAGGAGCATAGGAGGTAAAAAGGCATGAGTAATCGTAATAAATTAATTAAGATACCAGCACAACAGAATATCCAGGGAACTTGTATATCTGTTGATGATGGCAGTAAAGTATATGATATCGTTAACCAGAGAAAAGAAAAACTGGGGCAATTCGTTTTTTCTCCTGCTGATGTTGGTATCGTAGAAAGATATGAGGATGCATTGAAAGAATTTGATGATATTCAGAACAATCTGGAAGGAACAAATGATGCATCGGCGGTAAGCGTAGCGTCTGACCGCATGAAGATAGCAATTGATAAATTGTTCAACGCAGATGTTTCAGGAAGTTTCTTTTCTATTACCAGCCCGTTCACGCTTCTGGAGTCGGGGGAATTTTTCGTTGTGAATGTTCTTAATGCCGTCAAAGCTGTGATTGAAAAAGAAACAGGAACCAGATTAAATCGTGCGAAGACCAGGGCCAGCAAGTACACGCAGAAATATCACCGCTGATGTATGAACTTCCAAAAAAACTCAATGTAAATGGACGCTGGTATCGTATCCGTACAGACTTCCGGGCCGTTTTGGATATTCTGGCCGCATTTAGCGACCCGGAACTCGATCAGGATGATAAGGATCAGGTAATGCGGGAAATTCTGTACATAGATTATGAGACCATTCCTGTTGATGACTGGGAAGAGGCCGCTAAACAGGCAGCGTGGTTTGTGGACGGCGGTATTATGGTAGAAGATGGGTCACCGAAACCCAGGACTATGGACTGGCAGAAGGATTCTCCTATTATCATACCAGCGGTGAACCGGATTGCATCGAGAGACGTTCGGAGTATGAAATATCTCCATTGGTGGACGTTCTTCGGCTACTACATGGAGATTGGTGGTGACTGCCTGTTCTCGACAGTACAGACATATCGACAGAACCGTGCAGAAGGTAAGAAACCAGAAAAGTGGGAGATTGATTTCTACCGGAAAAACAAATCACTATGTGAATTGCCACAGATCCTTACCAGGGAACAGAAAGAGAGAAAAGAAGCCGAAGAAGCGGCGTTAAAGAAAATGTTAGGAGAATAATGCGTGAGCCGTGAGCCAGTGCGTTATACCGCCAGATTGGAGGTGAAATCATGTACGAAGCTGACGGTTCTATTATTATTGATACAGAAATACAGACTGACGGGATGGTTCCTGGGACACAAGAGGTTGAGCAGGCGATCCGATCTATGGCGGATTCTGTAAAAAAGATTGGTACTGATGCTCAGATGTCTCTACAGAAGCAGATCAATACGGTATCAAGGCTGAACAGCCAATATGCCCAGCAGGAAAAAAAGATCGAGTCCATAAAGAAAAAGATGGAGACGCTGGCCGGAAAACAGGTGGAGACTCCAGAGTACCAGAAAATGAATGAGGAACTCCGTGAACTGGAAGCGCAGTTTGAGTCAGTTGAGAGAAAAGAAACCGAGTGGAGACAGATGGGGTTACCAGTTGATTCCGCCGGTTATCAGGAACTGGAAAAGCAGCTGGACGATATCTATTTTCAAATGGAGAAGGTACAGCAGAAGCAGGTACAGATGCGTACAAATGGTACGGCCTATGTGGATCAGACATCCACACAGGAGTATGTATCCTTGACAAATCAGCTTGCCGCCGCAGAAGGGCGCCTGTCAGACATGAATAACCGACTGGGTACTACTTATACATCTCTTAAGCAGAGTATTAGTAATGCCAACCCGGCCGCCGCACAGATGAGACAGATTATATCCAGTTCTGCAAGTCCGATTCAAAAGGTATCTGGAATTCTTGGGATTTTGAAATCACAGCTTTTGGGTACTGACAGTGCGCAGAAAAAGGTTACAAAGTCCAATAAGAAAATGAATCAAGGACTTAGGCAGACATCGAAAAACGCCAATAGATCCAGAATGTCTATGGGACGTATGATGTCTGGAGCATTAATGATAAGTTTGGCTATGCGGGCCGTGATGACGGTTATGGAAGGATTCGGCGAGGGAATGAATAACCTCGTCAAATACTCAGACAGCGGTAACAAGGCTATGTCGGCGTTAATGTCAGCCATGACACAGCTGAAAAATTCATTTGCCACGGCGTTTGCACCGTTGATCGAATATGTACAGCCCGCGCTTACACAGTTCATCAATCTTCTATCCCAGGCTGTCACGTGGACGGCGCAGCTCCTCGCGGCACTGACGGGGAAAGACACATTCGTTAAAGCCGTTAAGGTACAGCAAGACTATGCTGACAGCATTAAGGATACGGTAAAAGAGACCAAAAAAGCAATAGCGCCGTTTGATGAACTTATACAGATAACTATGTCTGGCACCGAAAAGAATGAGTTAAAGCCAGAGGATATGTTCACGACGGAAGAAGTCACGAATGAACTTAAAACACAGGCCGAAGATATAAAAAAGACTTTTGGTAAGATCTTTGAACCAGTAAAAGACTCCTGGGATAAGCACGGGAATTATGCAGTACAGGCATCCAAGGCGGCGTTCAACAGTCTTAAGCAGTTGGCGAAGGATATCGGTGCTTCCTTCATCCAGGTGTGGAATGATGAAGGATATGGAGAGAAGGTATCCAGTGACCTTATTATAACGTTTGGAAATCTGGCTTTAACTGTAAAGAACTTAGCTGACAGATTTGATGAGGCATGGGTTAAAGCTGATACTGGAACAAGTATTATCCGACATCTTGGTGATTTACTGCTAATAATATCTGGATTCTTCCGAGAGGCGTCTGAGGCTATAAGGGACTGGGCGGCAGAATTGGATTTCGGTCCATTATTAACATCTTTTGATAATGTTCTTGCGAAAATGAACCCAGTTGTGAAACTGATCGGAGATGCACTTTTGTGGTTGCTGAAAAACGCATTGCTTCCCATTGCAAAATGGGCAATTGAATGTGCTCTTCCTGCTGTTTTGGATTTGATAGCGGCTGGATTTGAGGTTTTTGCATCTGTTTTGGAAGCATTGGAACCATTAGCAATGTGGTTGTGGAATGATTTTTTACAGCCATTTGGTAAATGGGCTGGAGAGGTTGTTATAGGAGCAATTAAAAAAGTTGTTGAGTGGCTTTATAATTTCTCAAATTGGATACAAGAACATCAGGGGAATGTGGAAAATATTACGCTAGCAGTTCTTGGCTTTTTTTCGGCATGGAAGATTACAGAATTTTTGAGTAATGTTGGAGCAATGATTGGAAAAATCGGTGGCTTAATGGGAGTACTCGATAAATTGAATTTAAAATTTGCGGCGATTGTCACAGTTATTGGGATGATTATTTCATTAGCATTATTGATGTCAAATGCGTGGGATAAGATGACTCCTGGAGAGAAGATTGTGTCCAGTTTATTAGCAGTAGCAGGGGCACTTGCTCTTGTGGTAGCATTAGTTTCTTATCAACTTAAAGACATGGCAGGAGTATTGATAGCAGGATCTATTGCGGCAATAGCTGGTATATCAATAGCCGGTATATCATCAAGTGCCAATAAACGTAATTCTCCTTCTAGCATTACTAGTGGACATGGTGGCGGAGGCACAAGTTTTAGTACACGGTCCATAGCGGCAAGTAGGTATACCTACCATGTACCAGCGCTAGCAAATGGAACGGTTGTACCGGCACGGGCTGGGGAATTCTTGGCAATGCTAGGAGATAACCGTAAGGAGCCAGAGGTAGTTTCTCCGATGTCCACAATAGAGCAGGCGGTAGAAAATGTTATGGATCGTCGTGGATGGAGTGATAATAGGCCATTGCAGGTAGATATGTATCTTGATAAACAGAGGCTTGGACGAGTAGTGTACGAACTTAGCAATCAAGAGAAACAACGTGTAGGTGTTCGATTAGTAACGGAGGGGTAAGATGCCAGCAAGTGGAAACGGTGTATTTACGATAGATGGTATGGATTACCGGGTGCAGGTCATGGAACTGAAACGGGGCTTTAAGGTTACAGACTCGGAACATTCCGGCCGTACACAAGATTATAGTATGCATCGGGATGTGATAGGGACTTTTTACAACTATTCGTTGAAAGTGGAACCTGATCCATCCTACCGGAGTGATTATGACAGATTTTATGACGTTGTTTCTGCCCCTGTAAATGACCACCAGTTGGTATTTCCATATAATGGTGAGACGTTGGAGTTTAAGGCTTATGTTACGAGCGGTGATGACGAATTCACGGCCAGATTAGAAAATGGGATGCAGATTAATCGTTGGAGTGGATTAACACTGAACTTTATCGCAATGGAGCCGCAGAGGAGGCCGTAAGCATGGAAAATGGATTAAAAATTGCATACGATGATGTGGCTCCATATGCAAAAGAGAACAGTAATCCTCAGGTAATAGATATTGGACTGAGACCAAAGAAAGGATTGCACCCACATAAAGGTTTGGTTCCGAGAAAAACTACCATTAGGGAGCAATTTCCTGATCTTAGGCGAGATGATTTAGTGTATCCGGGATATGCTTTGTGCCTGCCGAGGTTTGCGCTGCTGGATGGCAGCTATAGGAACTTTCCTGACCCTCCAAAAGATTATGGCTACATATCGGATGAGATTTCGAATGAGAAAGGGAAGTTTTCGTACTCTATTACCAAAACCGGCTTGCGGCCACATATTGGCTTGCATCCTCGTAAGTTCTTGTTTCCATCTGCCAGTGAAGAGAAGCAGGTAAATGCCCCGGAACTGACGATAACATTTAACCAGAAATTTACAAGTGTTGGTATATTGCTTACATTCAATACCATGTCAGGGGATTATGCTTCTCATCTACGTATTGCATGGCATTCGGAGAACAAGATGCTAAGTAACCTGGAATTCTGGCCAGATGATACGAAGTATTTTTGCAGTAACTATGTGCAGCTATATGACAAAATTACCATTACATTTTTGGAGACTTCAAAGCCATACAGACCAGTATTTTTAACCCGTATTGATTATGGACTTTACAGAGATTTCTTTGATGATGAGATAAAAGACATCAGTTGTTTGCAAGAGATCAACGCTATATCAGCAGAGCTGACCATAAATACAATGAATTTTATGGTTAGAACCAAATCATCAGTGCCGTTCGACCTGCAGAAAAAACAGAGGTTACGAATGTTTTTTGATGGAAAACTTCTCGGAAACTTCTATATAAAAAACGGAGCAAAGAAAAGTAAAACAGATTACTATATGGATTGCCATGATGCTGTTGGAATTTTAGACGGTAACGAATTTCCGGGAAGCATATTGAATGGTGAAACGGTGGGAGAGATCGTTGCAAAGATATTTGCCGGTGAAGACTTTGATTATTTCCTGGCAGAAGACCTTAAGACAATAGAGCTCCACGGCTATATACCGTATACAACTAAACGTGCCGCATTACAACAGATTGCATTCGCAATAGGGGCCGTGGTTGACACAAGCAATCATGATGGCGTTGTAATCTACCCAAAGCAAACTGAAAAAACGGGAGAGTTTTCTCGTAGCGAAACTTTTGAAGGGGTTACATTGGAACATAGGGATGTGGTAACCGGTATACGGCTTACTGTACACAGTTACCAGAAGAGTGATGAGAAGAGTAATGAATTGTATAAGGACACTTTGACAGGGACTGTTGAGGTAATCTTCTCAGAGCCACATCACAGTTTAGAGATTGTCGGAGGCGTGATTAACCGAAGTGGTGATAACTACGCCGTGGTAACTGGTGTTGGAGCCGAGGTTGTTTTAACCGGGAAGAAATATAATCACTATACGACAGTAATATCAAAAGAAAATCCAAACATTGTATTTAACAAAAATGTAATGGAGGTTAAGGATGCTACACTGGTGCATTCTGGAAATTCCAAAGCAGTGCTGGATCGGGTATATGACTACTACCAACGGGCAGAAAATGTGATAGGTGATGTTATTCTTGGGGATAAGATGCTCGGCCAGATCGTGGAAATTGATACGATGTATGACGGGATAAGAACGGGAACTATTGAGCGAATAGACTATGATTTCACGAAGGAGATTAAGGCAGGTGTGACAATACATGAATAACCAGTATTTGCAGGACCTAATATTTGACCGAACCATAGCCGATGTACAGAATTTAACGGATAAAGCGTACATCGATTACAAAGACTTGAATCGTGTTGAGATGGCAATAATGTGGGTTTCATATGTATTGAATCAGTACGGATACCGTAATGTGACTAACAATAAGGTGAACTGGAAGCCGGGAGACCACAGGACAGATACTGAGATGGAACGGTTACGGAAGAATATTGTATCTATCAGAACTGCATTCTTCGCACATAACGAAACCCCTGTCACCCCGTCAAAGATAACCTACACATCGATATACCAAGCAAATGCAATCGAACAGATCATATACGACATTGGAACTATCGTTGAGAATATGACACCAGGGCAGCAACATCTGTCATTTCGACTGGGTACTGCTCCAATTGGAAATAGAGGTGAGAAAATATAATGTTAAAAACGGACTACAAAAATGACAAGTTCGAAGGAAAAAGAAGATACCAGATGACTGAAAATGCAGATGGAACGATTTCTTTTGATGATGTAACGGTGTATAAGGAGATTGGGGATATTTTCAACGCTGATGATGTCAACCAGATCAATGATACGGTAAATGTAAATACCGAGACTATTTCTGGCATTAAGGCATTGCGGTACGTTACACTCGAGACTTCCAAGTGGTCATCTTCAGCCCCTTATACACAGCTTGTTAGTGTTGCTGGGGTTAAGGACACAGACTCACCAGTTATCTCATTGAATATTCCGGAAGGAGTTTCAGGAACAACTAAAAAAAATATCAAGAAATCTTGGGACTGTGTGGATAGAATTGTTGTGGGGAATGGGGTTATTACTGCTTATTGCAATGATATTAAACCAGTATCAACGTTCCAAATCATGATAAAGGGGGAATAAACTGTGGATGCAATACTATTGAAATCAGGAACACCGTACTATGAAGATGATTATTCGGCTGGGCCGACTGATGTAAAAGCTGGAAAAAAGTTCCTAGGTAAAGGGTCTGACGAACTGCAAAACGGTGCAATGCCTGTTGTGGGGTATGCTGAAAAGAAACTTGCCATAAACGAGGTATACGAGATTAGACCTGGGTGTCATGATGGAATAGATAAGATATACCAGGAGATTGCAGAGCAAGGTGCAATGACTGTAACACCAAATGTAACTGGGAAAACAATTGAAGTGGCTGGAAAATATATGAAAGGGAATGTGACCGTTTCGGCAGTAGAAAACTTCCGACCAGAACTCATAAAAAAGGGGGTAACCATTGGTGAAGGTGATAATGCTATTACGGGAACTTTTGAGGGTTTTGTATAAAATGGCAGAGGCTCTATTACATAAAAGTGGAAATACTGTGGATACATCCGGCGTGACGGCAACTGATGATGATGTATTGGAAAATAAGACGTACTTAAAATCAGATGGAGAAGTCGGAACAGGGAAGATAAAGGAATTAGGGTCCCCAGAGCATACGCTGAACCTTAATGCAACGTTGTATCTTCCTGCTGGGCACTATTCCGGTGGGCATGTGCGGCAGAATATAGCCACCAGCCAGGGGGCAACGGTATACGCTGGAAAAAAAGCAGTTACCGTGGATACAACAAACAAATATATGACAGGGAACATTATCCAGGCGCCGATAAAAAATCTCATACCTGCTTTTATTAAAAAGGGAGAGTATGTTGGCGGAGTTGGACCGGGAGAATGGGAAGGGTACATAAATGAAGACCCAAACACCCCATTTTTATATGGTACCTTTGGCCCAGGGCATGGTATGGCTTCTCTTCTTTATAATTATGGGTCTCAGAAGGGGTATGCCGGCATATCCAAACAATGCATTGATATCTCTACTGAGCCATATGATTTTGGCGGTGTTCGACACAGTGAGAGTATTGCTATTGTGCTGACGCAACCCATTAATCTGTCTTCCTATAACCGTATTAAGATTCTTGCCACCAGTAGCACGATCAATGTCGCAGGAGCACTTATATATAGAAATAGAAATGAAAGCTGGATGAGGAGAAATGGGGTTGACAACCCAGATCTGGGTGAGAGAATAATGGCCCGAATGACATTGCAGAATGGTAGTGAAACGGTCCTTGACGTAAGTGGTTATAGCGGAACTGGCTATGTGTATCTGGCTCTGAGTCCTGGTACAAATGCAAGCAGGGAGGCATCAATTTACTATATTAAATACGAATAGGAGGGAAGTTATGGCAGAGTTAAACCAAATAACATAC